>Ga0209676_1001881_pt1 | contig 17151 bp, 16 predicted proteins | sample AraplaCvi_mLB_r2_FD_184282 | JGI IMG/M metagenome (GOLD analysis project Ga0209676, IMG submission 184282) | Arabidopsis root microbial communities from North Carolina, USA - plate scrape MF_Cvi_mLB_r2 (SPAdes) (version 2) | ecosystem: Host-associated > Plants > Roots > Endosphere | place: USA...
GGCCGTCTATGAGGAAGGCCGCGACGAGAAGCAGAAGGGCGCCGAGGACGACGAGGACGACACCACCCGCTTGCCCGCGCTGAAGGAAGGGTCGACCGCCAAGGTCGAGGCGATCCGCACCGAACAGCATTTCACCGAGCCGCCCCCGCGCTTCTCGGAAGCGACCCTGGTCAAGAAGCTTGAAGAGCTGGGCATCGGCCGTCCGTCGACCTACGCCTCAATCCTGACGACCCTGCGCGACCGCGAATACGTCCGCATGGACAAGAACCGCTTCTATCCCGAGGACAAGGGACGGCTGGTCACGGCCTTCCTGGAGCAGTTCTTCCGCAAATGGGTGGAGTACGACTTCACCGCCGCGCTGGAGACACGCCTGGATGAGGTGTCGGCGGGCGAGCTGAACTGGAAGGTGCTGCTGCGCGACTTCTGGACCGACTTCCACGCGGCCACCAGCGCCGCGGGCGAGCTGCGCACCACGGCCATTCTGGACGCCCTGAACGAGTCGCTGGGGCCGCACATCTTCCCGCAGAAGGAAGACGGATCGGACCCGCGCGAATGCCCACTGTGCCATCAGGGCCAGCTGAGCCTGAAGACCAGCCGGTTCGGCGCCTTCATCGGCTGCTCGCGCTATCCGGACTGCAAATACACCCGCCCTGTCGCGGCGCCCGACGCCGACGGCGGCGGGGCGGACGGCGGCGACCGCACGCTGGGCAATGACCCGGTCACCGGTCAGCCGGTCGAGCTGAAGATCGGCCGCTTCGGTCCCTATGTGGAGACCATGCCGCTGGACGCGGACAAGCCGAAACGCTCGTCCCTGCCCAAGGGCTGGAGCCCGGCGTCGATCCAGCTGGAGCAGGCCCTGCGCCTGCTGGCCCTGCCGCGCGAGGTGGGCGTCCACCCCGAGGACGGCAAGGTGATCACCGCCGGCCTGGGCCGCTACGGACCCTTCGTGCAGCACGCGGGGACTTACGCGAATGTGTCTGACATCGAAGAGGTTTTCGAGGTCGGACTGAACCGCGCCGTGGCCCTTCTGGCCGAGAAGCGGGCGGGCCGTCCGGGCCGGGGCGCGGCTGTCGCGCCGCTGAAGGAACTGGGCGAACACCCCGAGGACAAGGCCCCCGTTCAGGTCATGGCCGGCCGCTTCGGCCCCTATGTGAAGTGGGGCAAGATCAACGCCACCATCCCCAAGGGCACCGCCCCCGAGGGCATGACCCTGGAAGCCGCCCTACCCCTGCTGGCCGAGCGCGCCGCCAAGGCCCCGGCGGCGAAGAAGAAGGCCGCCCCGAAGAAGGCGGCCGCCAAGAAGCCCGCGGCGAAGAAGACGGCCGCCAAGAAGGCTCCGGCGAAGAAGAAGGCGGCGGAGGACTAGTCCTGTGCCCTAACGCTTCAGCAGATGATCCCGCGCCGCATTGATCCGCGCGGCGAGGCCTTGGGTACCGCCCTGGTCCGGGTGGGCGCGGGCCATCAGGCGTTTCCAGGCGGCGTTGATCTCAGGCGCCGTGGCGGAGGCTGAGACCCCCAGCACCGACCGCGCCTCACTGTCTGTCATACCCTCCGCGCGAGGGGCGACCGTGCGCTGGCGCGAGGCGATGGTCAGCCACAGGCCGGCGCCGATCAGGCCCAGCCCGAAGATCCACGAGCCCTTGCTGAGCGCCAGGACGCCGCCGCCGATCATCACGGCGGCGAACAGGGTGGCGGTAATGCGCCAGTGGCCCCGCCCCGCCCGCTCGCCCTGACGGCCGAGACGGACCAGGGCCCAGACGGCGACCGCCGCCAGGACCAGCCAGAGCGGGCTCAAGCCGCCGCGTCGAGCGGATTGTCGAGCGAGCCGCCCTCAAGCCCCAGCGACTGCATCAGGTTGCGCAGCTCCTGACGCGCGGCCACGTGGGCCAGCGACACGGCCACGGGGCGGACGTCGTTGGACAGGTCGGCGACGGTCAGGCCGAAGGGGAAGAGCTCGCGATAGATGACCCGGTCGCGCAGACCCGGGCCCATGCGGAAGCCGACGCGGCGGGCCAGCTTCTGCATCCGCTCTTCCAGACGGCGGCGGTTGCGGGCCTCGGCCACGGCCAGACGGTTGGTGACCACGATCCAGTCGATGGTGGCGTTGCGGCCCTGGCTGATGGCGCGGTGCTTGCGCGCCTCCCAGACGCTTTCCGAATAGATCGACGGCTTGAGCAGTTCGAGCGTGACCGGATCGACCTGACCCAGCAGGTCGAAGTCGACGAAGCTGTCGTTCATCGGGGTGACGATCTGGTCGGCCAGGCCGTGCGCCGTGCGCGACAGGACGGTGTCGCCGCCGGGGGTGTCGATCAGGATGACGTCCGCCAGGAGCCGCGCCTCGGCGAAGGCGGCCTCGAAGCGGGCCAGCTGCTCCGTCTCTTCCGCCTTGGCCAGGGCCTTGCCGTCGCCCATGTCGGGCTCAACCGGCATGGGCAGGCTCTGGCCGTTGGCGGCCATCCAGGCGGCGCGATTGGCGAAGAAGCGGGACATCGAGCGCTGGCGCAGGTCCAGGTCGATGATGGCCACGCGCTTTCCGGCGTGGAGCAGGCCGGTGACGATATGGATGGCCAGCGTGGACTTGCCCGCTCCGCCCTTCTCGTTGCCGACGACGATGACCGTGGGGTCAGCCATGGGTGTTCAGATCCTCAGCGGCCGCCGACTCACGCACGGCCTGTTCGACCCGCAGATTCGTCTTCCGCGCGCCGCCCGTCAACGAACGGCGGCGTCAGGTCTGTGGATGCGATGCGCCGATCAGGCGGACCGGCGGCACCAGGGATCGTCGACCCCGGCGGCGGCGCACAGGGCGGCGGCGCCCGCGGCGGGGGCGCGCACCTTCAGACGAACCAGGTCGCGGCCGTTGACCGAGACGGCCTCGAAGGTCGGCGACAGGCCTTCCAGCGCCCAGCCGGCCCCGCCGGACTTCAGCCGGGCCCAGGCCGCGCGGGCCGATTGTTCACTGGAGAAGGCGCCCAGCTGGACCAGGCCGCCGTTCTGGCGCGGCGCGGCGCGCTGCGGCTCTTGGGATGACAGGCGGGCGGCGGGCAGCGCCGGGCGAAGGGGCGTGCGATCCACGGCCTGTTGCAGGCGGGCGCGGGTCTCCGTGACGGCGGCCTCGACCACCACGGGCGCGGCGGCCTCGGCGGAGGCGCGGACGATGCCGTCCCGGGCGTCCCAAAGGGCGTGCGGGTCCATGACCTCGACCTTCAGCGCGGGACGAAGGCCGCTGTCAGCGACACTGACCGGCGCGGCGGCGGCGACGGGCGCGGGCTGGGAGCCGTCGAGCGGCACCGAGGCGATGCGCTGGGCGAGGTTCTCGAAACGATGCGGGTCGCTGTCGACCATGCCGCAGGCGCTGACGCCCGCGGTCAGGAAAAGGGCCAGCACTGGACGGATCAAGAGGCTCGGCGTCATAAGCCACACCTTACCCGGCAGGTTTTGCCGCTCGGTGCACAAGCACGACTAACGCGGAAGGTTAATCCGTTCACCATGGCCGTAGACGCTGTCGCCTCCACCCTGCCCGTCGTCCGCACCATCGCGGATCTGCGCGAAGCCGTAAGCGGCTGGCGGCGCCAAGGGTTCACCGTCGGCTTCGTTCCGACCATGGGGGCGTTGCACGACGGCCACTTGTCGCTGGTGCGCGAGGCCGGGCGGCGGGCGGACAAGGTGGTGGCCAGCGTCTTCGTCAATCCGACCCAGTTCGCCCCGACCGAGGACCTGGACGCCTATCCGCGACAGGAGGGCCGCGACGCCGAACTGCTAGCCGGCGCGGGTTGCGACCTGCTTTACGCGCCGGCGGTGGCCGAGATGTATCCGGACGGCGTGACCACCACGATCGACGTCGGCGCGCCCGCGCAGGGGCTGGAGGGCGCGTTCCGGCCGCAGATGTTCGGCGGCGTGGCCCTGGTGGTGTCCAAGCTGCTGCATCAGGTCCAGCCGGACGTGGCCGTGTTCGGCGAGAAGGACTGGCAGCAGTTGATGGTGGTGCGCCGGATGGTGCGCGACCTGGACATGCCGGTTCAGATCGTCGGCTTGCCCACCGCCCGCGATGGCCACGGCCTGGCCCTGTCCAGCCGCAACGCCTACCTCTCCGAGGCCGAACTGGCGGTGGCGCGCCAGCTGAACGGGGTGCTGGCCCAGGCGGGCGTGCGGGCGTCACAGGGCGGAACGGTCGCGGAGGCCGAGGCCTGGGCGACCGAGGCGCTGAAGGCCGCCGGCTTTGACAGCATCGACTATGTCGCCATCCGCCGGGCTGAGGATTTGTCCGTCTTCGAGGGCGCCATCGACGGCCCCGCCCGCATTCTGGCGGCGGCGAAGATCGGGCGGACCCGTCTGATCGACAATATGGCGGTCTGAAGAGAGGGACTAGGGATTTGGGATTAGGTCGAGCGCTCTCTGAGCCCCGGCGCCGGCGCCGACTAATCCCTAATCCCTAATCCCTAATCCCCAATCCCAAATCCCTGGTCTCAGCCCACCGCCCCTACACAGCCTTCCGCGCCGCCGACGCTGAGCGGGGCGTCGGTCAGGGACAGGGTCCAGCCGTGGTGGGTGGCGAGGCCCTGACGGCGGACGCCGCCGCCGTCGCCCGCGTCGCCGCCGATGTCGACGAGGACGCGGCGGCCGTTCGGCAGGGCGGCGGGATCGATCTTGCCGACGGCCAGGGCGGTGGGGATGTCGCCGCCGAAGCCGTCGAAGACGCTGAGCCCGGTCCATTCGCGGCGCAGACCGGTCCACCAGGCATCCTCGGTGTTGATGGCCAGGACGGCGACGCCGTGGCCCTCGGCGGCCCACTTTAGAGCGGCCTGGGGATCGCGGACGGCGCGCATGTCGGCTGCGGCGCCGAAGCGCAGGCGAGCGCCATCGAAGGCGCGGGTCGGCTCGATGGGCGACCAGACCTGCACCTGCATCCGGCCCTGACGGGCCAGACCCCAGCCGACGATCTGACGCCAGAGGCTTTCGACGGCCTCGCGGTTGTCGGGGGCGGCACGGGCGACGAGGCGCTCCAGGACCATCTTCTCGCGGTCGGGACGCAGCTTCACGTGGGGACCGGCGGGGGCGTCCTTGGCCTGTCCGACGCGAGCGGCGATGGCCAGGCGGCGTTCGAACAGAGCCAGCAGCTCATCGTCCAGGAGGTCGATCTCATGGCGCAGGGCGGCCAAGGCCATGTGTTCGGGCGAGAGGTCAGCGGGGTTGGTCATGGGATGCGGCCAGACCTGCTGCAGGGTGTTGGATTGGGGCACGGGGAACGGACTTTCGATTTCGATACGGCATGAAGCGTTTGCGAGCCGCCGTCCCTAACGGGACGGTCGCCGGCGAGGCCGTCAGGACGCGATGCCCGACGCCTCAGCCGGCGTATCGAAAGCCGTAGAAATACAGGTCCGCGGCCGCGGCGAAGCGGGCGGTAAAAGTCGCAGCGATGGCTTGCGAGCGGACCATGAGGGTCAAAAGCCGCAACAATCGTGCGCGGTCAAGCGATTCCGGCGCTCAGCAGGACGAAGCGCGTGCGGTTATCGCTGGAATCCTGCAGGTCGTTGCGCAGAATCGACAGGTCGTAGACCTCGGCCGCGCGGGCCGGCGCGACGGCGGCGCGGGTGGGGTCGTCGGCCTCGGCGACGTCGCGCGCGGCCCCGGCGGTGTCGAAGGCCTCCACCGCCGTGATGCCGAGCGCGGCCAACGACCCGGGGCACTGGCGCAGGGCGACGGGGTGGCTCTCGGCCGTCTTCACGCTGCGCAAGGTGGCGCCGTGCGGGGCCATCAGGGCCAGGCGGATCGGGCGCCAGGCGTCGGACACGACGGTCAGGCCCGACTCCTCGATGAGGGTGGCGGCGGGCTCGACCCGGCCGATGGTGGAGTTCTCGACCGGGATCAGGGCGGCGCCGATCTGGCCCGCCTTCAATGCGTCGATGACGCCGGCGAAGGTCTCGAAGGCGACGGGCTCATCCCACGGACGCAGGTCGAGGCAGGCCTCATGGCTGAAGGCGCCGGGCGCGCCCTGATAGCCGCAGCGACCGGGGGCCGTGTCTCCGTCGGGACGGCCCACGGCGCCCATGCGATCAGGCCGCCTTCGACCGGGACTGCCGTCCGGCCTTGAGCCGCTCGGCGACGAGGAAGGCCAGCTCCAGCGCCTGGTCCGCGTTCAGGCGCGGGTCGCAGTGGGTGTGGTACCGGCTGGACAGGTCGTCCTCGGTCAGGGCCTGCGCTCCGCCCAGGCATTCGGTGACGTTCTGGCCGGTCATCTCCAGATGGACGCCGCCGGGGTGGACGCCCTCGGCCTCGGCCACATCGATGAAGGTGCGGACCTCGGTCAGGATGCGTTCGAACGGGCGGGTCTTGTAGCCGTTGCCCGCCTTCAGCGTGTTGCCGTGCATCGGGTCGATCGACCAGATGACTCGCTTGCCCGCCGCCTTCACCGCGCTCATCAGCTTGGGCAGACGATCGCCGACCTTGTCCGAGCCGAAGCGGCCGATCAGGGTCAGGCGGCCCGGGATGTTGTCCGGGTTCAGGGCGTCGATCAGCGGCAGCAGGTCGTCCGGCTCCATGGTCGGGCCGCACTTCACGCCGATGGGGTTCTTGATCCCCTTCATGAACTCGACGTGGGCGCCGTCGAGCTGGCGGGTGCGCTCGCCGATCCACAGCATGTGGGCCGAGGTGTCGAACCATTCGCCGGAGCCGCCGTCGAGACGGGTCAGGGCGCTTTCCAGGTTCAGAAGCAGGGCTTCGTGGCTGGTGAAGACCTCGACGCGGCTGAGATCCGGATGGGTCTCGGGCGTGACGCCGACGGCCTCCATGAAGGCCAGGGCCTCGCCGATCTTGTCGGCCAGCTCGCGGTATTTGGCGCCGTAGGCGTTGTCGGCGGCGAAGCCGAGCGTCCAGCGGTGGATGTTGTACAGGTCCGCATAGCCGCCGCCGGCGAAGGCGCGCAGCAGGTTCAGGGTGGCGGCGGACTGGTTGTAGGCCTTGAGCAGGCGCTGGGGATCGGGGACCCGCTCCTCCGGCGTGAAGGCCATGCCGTTGATGATGTCGCCGCGGTAGCTGGGCAGCTCGACGCCGTCGATCATCTCCACGCCCGACGAGCGCGGCTTGGCGAACTGGCCGGCGATACGGCCGACCTTCACCACGGGCTTGCGGCCCGCGAAGGTCAGGACCACGGCCATCTGCAGGATCAGGCGGAAGGTGTCGCGGATGTTGTCGGTCGAGAACTCCTTGAAGCTCTCGGCGCAGTCGCCGCCCTGCAGCAGGAAGGCGTTGCCCGCCTCGACCTCGGCCAGCTTGGACGTCAGGCGGCGCGCCTCGCCCGCGAAGACGAGGGGCGGCATGGCCCGCAGCTCATCCTCGACACGGAGCAGCGCCGCAGTGTCGGGATAGTCCGTCGGCATCTGCACGACGGGTTTTTGTCTCCAGCTCTCGGGCGTCCAACGGGTACTCATTTCAGCAAGATAGGCCGTGGAGCGGTCGGGGACAACGCGGCGGATTGGCTGGATGTCTGGGGGAAGCCGGAAAAACGCGCGGCTAGGAAGTGATTAGTGGTTGGTGATTAGTGGTTGGCAGCCGCAGTCATCGAGGCAGGACGACCACCGCCCGAGGCGGCATCGACCCCCTAACCACTAACCACTAACCACTTTCAGGCACTCAGCCCGCCGTCGAGGCGCCTCGCCCGACGAGCCACTCAGCCCGCCGACATATTCCCCGGATGCTGCTTCTCGCGCAGCGTCACAAGCTCTTCAGCCATGGTGGGGTGGACCGCGCAGGTGGCGTCCCACTGGGCCTTGGTGAGGCCGGCCTTCACGGCGATGGCGGCCAGCTGGATCATCTCCGGCGCCTCGGGACCGACGATGTGGACACCGACGACCTTCTGGCTCTGGGCGTCGACGACCAGCTTCATCAGCACGCGCTCGTCCGAGCCGGTGAAGGCGTATTTCATCGGGCGGAAGCGAGTCAGATAGACGTCCACCTCGCCCGGGCAGGAGTGGCGCGCCTCGTTCTCGGACAGGCCGACGACGCCGACCGGCGGCTGGCTGAACACGGCGGTCGCGACGGCCTCGTAGTCGAAGGCCTGCGGGTTGTCCTTGAACACCGTCTGATGGAAGGCGACCGCCTCGCGGATGGCGACGGGGGTCAGGTTCATCCGGTCGGTGACATCGCCGATGGCCCAGATGTTGTCGGCGGTCGTCTTGGAGAAGCCGTCGACCTTGATGGCCCCCTGCTCCGTCAGCTCGACCCCGACCTTCTCCAGGCCCAGGCCCTTCACATAGGGAATGCGGCCGGTGGCGAACATGACCACGTCGGTCTCGATGGTCATGCCGTTCTCGAGCCGGTTCACCAGGCCGGTCTCGGTCTTCTCGATGGACTCGTGCTGGCAGCCCAGGATGACCTTGATGCCGCGCTTCTCGATCTCGCCGGCCAGGTGGGCGCGCACGTCGTCGTCAAAGCCGCGCAGGATGTTGGGGCCGCGATAGATCAGGGTCGTCTCGACGCCCAGCCCGGCGAAGATGCCGGCGAACTCCACCGCGATATAGCCGCCGCCCGCGATCAGGATGCGCTTGGGCAGTTCCGGCAGGTGGAAGGCCTCTTCCGAGGTGATGGTGTGCTCAATGCCCGGCATGTCCTCGGGCGACCAGGGCCGACCGCCGGTGGCGATCAGGATCTTGTCGGCGGTAATCTCGCGATCGGGCGTGCCGTCCTTCTTGAGGATCTGGACGGTGTGATTGTCCTTCATCACCGCGCGGCCATGGATCAGATCGACGCCGGCCTTGCCCAGGTTGGCGGCGTAGATGCCGGACAGGCGGGCGATCTCGACGTCCTTGGCCTGGATGAACTTCGGCCAATCGAAGCTGGCGTCCACGGTCCAGCCGTAGCCCTCGGCGGTCTCGAACTGGTGGGCGAAGTCCGAGGCCATGACCATGAATTTCTTGGGCACGCAGCCGCGGATCACGCAGGTGCCGCCGACCCGGAACTCCTCGGCCACCGCGACTCGCTTGCCGCCCAGCGCCGTCAGCCGCGCCGCGCGCACCCCGCCCGAACCGGCGCCGATGACGAAGAGGTCGTAGTCGTAGTCGGTCATGTCGGTATCCGCGAGGTTGAGCGGGGTAAGTGGGATCAGGGCAGCAGCACCTCAACCCCGTCGTCCGTGCCGATGATGGCTTCGTCGGCGAGGTCGAGGAAGAGGCCGTGCTCGACGACGCCGGTGATCAGCTTCAGGTCGTCGGCGAGGCGGACGGGATCATGGATGGCGCCGCACTTCGCGTCATAGATCAGGTTGCCGCCGTCGGTGCGGACCAGGCCGCGCTCGGCGGTGCGGGCGCGGGCGGGCATTTCGATCTCGTGGTCGATCAGCACGTCGGCGATGCGGTTGCCGGTCGTCTTGTGGCCGAAGGCGACGACCTCGATCGGCAGGGCGAACTGGCCCAGGACCTTCACCACCTTGGCCTTGTCGGCGATGCAGATGCAGCGGGCCGAGGCCTCCCACACCAGCTTCTCGCGCAGCAGGGCCGCGCCGCCGCCCTTGATCAGGGCCAAGCCGGGGCCGACCTCGTCGGCGCCGTCGACGGTCAGGTCGATGCGCGGCGTGTCCTCCAGCGTCAACAGGGTCAGGCCCAGCTCTCGGGCCAGTTCGGCGGTGGCTTCCGAGGTGGGGACGCAGCGCAGGCCCTCCAGCTTGCGGGCGGCCAGCGCCTTGACGAACCAGGCGGCGGTCGAGCCGGTGCCGAGGCCGACGACCATGCCGGGTTCGACCCGCAGGGCGGCGGCCTCGCCGGCGTTCTTCTTCTGGAGATCGGACATGAAGCTTGGCGGTTCCGGATTCGGGCCTCTAGATGAGGGGGACTTATCGGGGGAAGCGTTGATGTGGAAGCGTACAATCACGGCTGCGGCCGTCGGACTCGGACTGTGCCTCAGCGCGTGCGCGACCTATCAGGCCCCCGCTGGCGTGCCGACCGCGCGCATCACGACGGCGTCAGGCCCCGGCGCCGCATCAGGCGTGGCGATCTCCTACGCCAGCGCCGACTTTGAGCGGGACGAAACGTTCAAGGGCTATAGCTTCTACACCTACGGCGTCGAGGGCTCGCTCCCAGCGGAAACGACGGCCTACATCCGCGTCACGGGGCACATCTCCACCTACTTCACCGAGTACTACTGCGACTCGTATTTCAGCTTCCTGCCCCGCGAGGGCCGACGGTATGTCGTAAGGAATGAGATGATCTCGCAGGGATGCCGATCCTGGGTCGTGGATGAGAGCGGCGCCATCGCCGAAGGCTTCCGCCCGGAAAGCGGGCCTGCGGAGCACTGACGATGGACCGGTCTGAACCGGTGCAATGGCGCGGCTTGGTCGCCGCGGTTGTGGGGATGGTCGCCTATCTCAGCCGCTCAGCCGCGCACCCGACCTCGATCACACCCGTCATGTCGTCGCCCGGAAACACATAGCGGGTTCCGAAAAGCCCGTTCTCGCCTCTCACGGAGACGTCCGCCCCGAACGGTTTGTCGACCAACATCCTGACCCGCCGGTCCATGGCCTGGGCCCGAACCGCAATGACCTCTCCTTGCCGACCGGTGGCGTGAACGGGATCGAGCAGGATTTCGCCCGTTTCATTCGCATAGGGACGTCCCGTCTCATTCGGGTGGCCCATGTACATGACGCTGACGGTGACCGGAGACGGCTCGGGCCTTTGCGGGCAGATGAACCGCACACGGATCGGCCCCACGGCGTCCGGCTGCATCGGCGGATCGAACTGAAGCGCGCGCGCCACGTGGGTCCTCTGAAGCCCCTGATCGTCTGGACTGGAGAACCAGATAATCGCGCCGGCGACCGCGAGGACGAGCAGCAGGCCTCCGCTGATCAACAGAAGCCGGCGTGTCATTACCCGCGCGCCTTCTTCGCCCGCATCATCTCCATGAATTTGGCCGCCCAGCCGGTCTTGGCGGTCTGGGGCGCGCGGGCCAGGCCGAGGTCGCCGGGAGCCACGTCCGAGGTGATCACCGAGCCGGAGCCGACCATGGCGCCGGCGCCGATGGTGACCGGCGCGACCAGGGAGCTGTTCGAGCCGACGAAGGCGCCCTCGCCCACCACGGTGCGGTGTTTGAAGAAGCCGTCGTAGTTACAGAAGATGGTCCCGGCGCCGATGTTGGCCTTGGCCCCGACCTCGCCGTCGCCGAGATAGGCCAGGTGGTTGGCCTTGGCCCCGGCGGCCATGGAGACGTTCTTCACCTCGACGAAATTGCCGATCTTCACGCCCTCGGCCAGCTTGGCGCCCGGACGCAGGCGGGCGTAGGGGCCGACCTCGGCGCCGCCGGCGACGGTCGCGCCCTCGATGTGGCTGAAGCTGCGGATGCGGGCGCCCGGGGCGATCTTCGCGCCCGGGCCGAAGACGACGTAGGGCTCGATGGTCGAGCCGCCGCCGACCTCAGTGTCCCAGGCGAAATGGACGGTCTCGGGCGCGGCCATGGTGACGCCGGCGGCCAGGAAGGTCTCGCGCTGGACCTTCTGGAACAGGGCCTCGGCCACGGCCAGCTCGCCCTGGGCGTTGACGCCCATGACGGCGTCCTCGTCGGCCATGACGGCGCGGGTCGGGGCGCCGCGCTTGCGGGCCAGTTCGACCACGTCGGTCAGATAGTATTCGCCCTTGGCGTTGTCGTTCTTCACCTCGGCCAGCAGTTCGAACAGCAGGCCGACGGGCGCGGCCATGACACCCGAGTTGCAGGTGGTGATGGCCAGGACCTCGGCGGACGCCTCCTTGGCCTCGGTGATGGCGGTCAGCGCATCGCCGTCCATGACCAGACGGCCGTAGGCGCCGGGATCGCGGGCCTCGAAGCCGATGACGCGGACGCCCTCCTCCTCGGCGAAGACCGGTTCGATGTCCGAGGCGCGCAGCAGAGGCACGTCGCCGTAGGTGATGACCACCTGGCCGACGAAGTCGCCCAGCACGGCCTCGGCGGCGCGGACGGCGTGGCCGGTGCCCAGCGGCGGGTCCTGCACGGCGATGGCGTCCTCGCCCAGTCGCTTGACCACATGGGCGCGGACCTCGGGCGAGTGCGAGCCGACGACAACGACGATGCGCTCGCAGCCCAGCGCCTCGGCGGCGTCGATGGCGTGGTCCAGCATGGCGCGGCCGCCGACGGGGTGCAGCACCTTGGGCAGCGGCGACTTCATGCGCGTGCCCTGCCCGGCGGCGAGGATGATGGCGGCGCGAGGTTCTTGTCGGGTGGTCATGAATCGGTCCGGCGGCTAGTCACCCCTCAGGTTTAGACCATCACAACCGGCGACGGGAGACACGGGTGACGCAAGGCGACCTGACAGGCTGGACCATCGCCTTCGATCTGGACGGGACGCTGGTGGAGACCCACGTCGATCTGGTCGGGACTCTCAACCGGATGCTGGTCCGCCACGGCCTGCCCGAAGCGCCGATGGAGAGCGCGGCGGCCCTGATCGGCGGCGGGGCGCGGGCGCTGCTGCGGCACGGGTTCGAGCGGGCGGGCGCGACCTGGGACGAGGCGAAGGCGCCGGGGATGTTCGACGCCTTCATCGCCGATTACGTCGAACACATCGCCGATCACTCCCGCCCCTTCCCCGGCGTGGTCGAGACGCTGGAGCGGCTGGCGGCGCGCGGCGCCGTCCTGTGCGTGGCGACCAACAAGCGGACGGACCTGTCGCTGTCGTTGCTCGACGCCCTGGACCTGACCCGGCATTTCGCGGTCGTGGCCGGACCGGACCGGGTGAGCGCGCGCAAGCCCTCGGGGGCGCATCTGATCGACGCTGTCAGGATGGCGGGCGGCGATCCGACGAAAGCCATCATGGTCGGGGACGCGGCGCCGGACACGGGCGCGGCGCGGGACGCGGGCATGCCCTGTGTTGTGGTCACCTTCGGCTATACGCCGATCCCGCCGAAGGAGCTGGGGGGCGACATGCTGATCGACGCCTTCCCCGAGCTGGAAGCCGCCATCGACGGCCTGATCGGATAAATCGCGCCTCCAGCGGTTGCGAATTACTGCACCTGCTAACATCTGCATGGGTCGACCGTCGAAAGGCCCGCCCCATGATCCGTCGCTTCTTCGCGATCCCGCTATGGCAGCGGACCGCCGCGGGCTTCGCGCTCGGCATCCTGGCCGGGCTCCTGCTGCGAGAGCGGGCCGAGACCTGGCTGGGGCCGATCGGCGACGTCTATCTGAACCTGATCCGCATGGTGGTGGCGCCGCTGGTGCTGTTCACCATCGCCAGCTCGATCGCCAAGCTGGGCGAAGGCGTCGGCGCGGTGCGGCTGGCGGTGCGGACCATCGTCTGGTTCGCCATCACCTCCCTGCTGGCGGTGCTGGTCGGCTTCGCGGTCGGCCATATCGTCAATCCGGGGATGGGCCTGAGCGGCCTGCCGCTGGGCGAGGTCAAGGACCGGGTGATCCCGACGCCGCTGGATGTCCTGATCGGCATCGTCCCCACCAACCCCTTCGCCGCGCTGAGCGAGGGCAAGGTGCTGCAGATCATCTTCTTCTCGGCCCTGGTGGGCGCGGCGTTGGTGGCGCTGGGCGACCGGGCGCAGGGCGTGCGGCGGCTGGTCGACGAGGGCGCGGCCATCGTCTTCCGCATCACCCGCTGGGTGATCCAGCTGACCCCCATCGGGGTGTTCGGCCTGATCGGCTCGGTGGTGGGCGGCTATGGCTGGGAGGCGCTGCTGCCGTTGGGCAAGTTCATCTTCGCCATCTACGCGGCCTGCCTGTTCCACATCCTGATCGTCTATTCCGGCCTGCTGAAGCTGCACGGGCTGAAGGTCACCAGCTTCTTCCGCGGCGCCTTCGCGGCCCAACAGACGGCCTTCGCCACCTCCTCCTCGCTCGGCACCCTGCCGATCACCTTGCGCCAGACGGTCGAGCGGCTGGGCGTGCCCCAGGCCTATGCCGCCTTCGCCGTGCCCCTGGGCGCCAGCGTCAAGATGGACGGCTGCGGTGCCATCTATCCGGCCATCGCCTCGATCTTCATCGCCCAGTATTTCCAGATCGACCTGACCTGGACGCAATACATCCTGATCGGCCTGACTGCCGTGCTGGGCTCGCTGGGCACGGCGGGGGTGCCGGGGACCAGCATCGTCATGCTGACCCTGACCCTGTCCACGGCGGGCCTGCCGCTGGAGGGGATCGGCTACATCGTCGCCATCGACCGGATCATCGACATGATGCGCACAGCCACCAACGTCACCGGCCAGATGCTGGTCCCGGTGCTGGTCGCCAAGGAGGAGAAGATCCTCGACGAGGGCATCTACGACGGCCGCGTGGCCTGGCTGCCGGGCGATCCAGAGGCGGAGACGCCGGAAGCGGTGAAGGCGGCGGGGATCTAGCGCCGGATCAGGGGCTGGAGCCGGCCGTAGGTCAGGCTGCGCCACAGCCATTCGGCCGGCCCGAAGCGGAAGACCTTCAGCCACAGCGCGCTGAACACGCAGAAGCCCGCGAAGACCGCCAGGGCGAACAGGTTCATGGTCGTCAGGTTCAGCCACGCCGGATCGTTGATACGGCCCAGCCCCCAAGCGTACCAGACGAAGGCGCCGATGGCGTTCGACCCCAGATAGCCGGTCAGGGCCAGCCGCCCCATCGGCGCGAACAGGGCCGTCAACCAGCGTCCGCCCTTGCTGATGTAGAGCGTCAGGATCGCCAGATAGCCGAAGGCCATGATGGGCAGACCCATATAGGCGGCCGTCACCACGCCATAGGCCACGCCCTCGGTCGGCACGCCCAGCCGCCGCGTGGCGTGGACAAAGCTGAGCGCCAGTCCGAGCGGCAGGGCCACCCAGACGATGCGGCGCAGCAGCGGGCGGTGCCGCTCGATATCCTGGAACAGGCCGCGCCGGGCGGTCCACAGCCCCAGCATGAACAGGCCCAGGACCCCGAGGTCGTAGACGACCGCGTAGCCGGTCTCGGCGATGAAATGAAACAGGTAGTAGCGCAGGTTGGCGCAGACGAAGGCCAGATAGCTTCCCTCCGTATAGGCCGGGGTCGTGACGCCGTAACCGACCTCGGCGTCCGCGGCGGTGAGCCCGGTCAGACCGACCAGGGGCGCGCCGGTCACCGCCTCGACCAGGCCCGCGAGCAGCGGCGGACCGACCAGAAGCGCCAGCCCCGTCAGCAACAGGGCCCGCTGGCCCAGATTGCGGAACAGCAGCAGCGCCATGCCCAGCAGGGCGTAGACGATCAGGATGTCGCCCCAGAAGAGGAAGGCCAGGTTGCCGGCGCCGATGGCCAGCAGGATCAGGGCGCGCCGCAGGTAGAAGGTCTCGAACCCCGCGCCCCTCGCCTGCGCGCGCTCCATCAGGATGCCGAAGCCGACGCCGAACAGGAAGGCGAACGCCGACCGCGCCTTGCCCTGCAGGAAGACCAGATCGAACAGGCCGATCCCCAGATCAACGGGGCGCGCGGCCTGCATCACCTCCCCGCCCTTGAAGATCATCACCATGGCGGTGAGGTTCATGGCGATCACGCCGTACAGGGCGATCGCCCTGAGGGTGTCGATGATCACCAACCGGTCCGCGACCGGGTCCATGCGCTGCGCCTGGGCCGGGCTGGATCCATCCGTCATTTCGTCATCCCCCATTGGTGACGCGAGGATGGGCGAACGGCGGTACGCTGTCGATGGCGTTCGCCCCTTGCCTCCCGCGGAGGCTCGGGCTATGTCCGCGCCCTCCCCGACGGGCACATCGCCTCGGGGCCCGAGATGGATGTGTAGCTCAGCGGGAGAGCACCTCGTTCACACCGAGGGGGTCACAGGTTCAATCCCTGTCACATCCACCATTTCTCCTCCCATCGACAGCCGATCGCAGGAGCGAGGCGTGAGCCCCGCTCCCGCTGCACGTCAGGCCGGACAGGTCGGGTCGTTGTCGCCTTCCAGGCAGTGGCAGTTCAGGTAGGAATAGGTCGAGACGCACTCTTGGTAGGCCGTGAAATCTTCGGGGAACTGGGTCGCACAGCCGTGTTCGGTGGCGATCAGGCAGTTGACGTACGGCGAGTTGCGCGCCGAGACGCTGGTCGAGGCGCTGGCCAGCAGGGCGACGCCGGCGATGACGCCGCTGAGGATACGGAGCTTGGAAACACGCATTCGGTAAGCCTCCATCGGAGAACCATTTCTCCAACGGCCAAGCTACGACACGCTCAGATTATCCCAAGCCAATTATTCCCGTTGCAGCTTAATTCGGCGCCGAACTTTCCACCGGCAGGCGAATGATCACGTCGTCCACCTGCACCCCGCCCCGGTCGATGACCAGGTTCTGGTAGTTGCGCTGGCCGTCGCCGGTCTCGGATTCGACGTCCTCGACCTCGGTGCGGAACTGGCGGCGCAGCCAGGTGGACAGCTCGCCGGCCGTGACCAGACGGTCGCCGTCCATGTCGGCGCCGCCCGCCATGCCCTCGCGCAGGAAATGGGACAGGTAGCCGCCGGCGCGGAACTTGTCGGCCACGGCGCTGGTCAGATCCTCTTCGGAGCTGAACAGGCCCATCACGCCGGGCCGATCGACCACGTTGCGCGCGAACCCGCCCGAGTAGCAGGAGTCCAGCACCACCAGAGCCAGACGGGTCGGCAAGGCGGCGAACAGGCGGCCCAGTTCGACATCGTCGATCTCGCCGTCGCGCAGGACGATGGTCTCGCTCTTGCCGTCCGGCTCGACGCCGCTGACGGCCACGTCGTGTTGATTGCCGTGGCCCGAGAAGAAGAACAGGAACATGTCGTCCGGCCCGGCCTGGGCGGCGACGCGTTCGAAGGCCGAGCGCACGCCCTCGACCGTGGCCTCGGCATTGGTCAGGACGACGCTGGCCTCGTTCAGAGAGCCTTCGCGCTGAAGCGTCTCGGCCAGTTTGCGGGCGTCCTCGTCGGTGAAGGCCAGGTCGTTCTGGGCGCCGCCATAGTCTGACACCCCGACCATGACCGCATAGACCCGCGCGCCGCCCGGCGCGGCGGCCTGACGCGACGATTCCCGGCCGGGCTCGACCGTGAAGCGGTACGAGCCGGTCTCGCCGGGGCGGTAGGAGGTGACCTGCACTTCGTACTGGCCGTCTTCAGGCAGGATGATCTGCTGGCGGCTGTCGGTGCCGTTGTCGCCGTCGTCGTTGTCGAACTGCTCGCCCGAGGGGGTGCGCACGATGGTGTAGGCGTCGAAGGCCGAGGAGGTCAGCTCGACCGCGACCCGCTCTCCA
>Ga0209676_1001887_pt1 | contig 17104 bp, 17 predicted proteins | sample AraplaCvi_mLB_r2_FD_184282 | JGI IMG/M metagenome (GOLD analysis project Ga0209676, IMG submission 184282) | Arabidopsis root microbial communities from North Carolina, USA - plate scrape MF_Cvi_mLB_r2 (SPAdes) (version 2) | ecosystem: Host-associated > Plants > Roots > Endosphere | place: USA...
GTTCTATAGCATAGCGGTCTGCATCTGCTTTTTTACGCACTTCAGCATCATATTGTTTTTCACGACGCTGAATTTCTTTTGTTTCAAGTTCAATTTGTTTTTCACGCTCAACAATAGCGATTTGCATTTCTTCAGATTTTACTTTTTGAAGTGAGATTACTTCTTGAATTTTGTATGCTTGGTCAGCTTCTGCTCGTTTTATATCCTGTTCTTGTTTAAATTCCGCCATTCGCACTTCTTTTTCTTTCTCAGCTTCAGCAATATTTGTTTGTGCAATGTAATCAGCCTTTGTTCCTTCCTCATTCGCCTTTGCTTTTGCCACTTGTTGGTCCCGACGAGCATTTGCTTCAGCAATTTCTGCGTCACGAAGAACAGCTGCGATTTGTGGACGCCCTACTGCTGCAAGATACCCTGTTTTATCACGAATGTCACGAATGGTAAATGAAACTATTTGTAATCCCATTTTACTAAGATCAGATACTGCCACGGTTTGTACATCACTTGCAAACTTATCACGATCTTTATAAACCTCTTCAACTGTTAATTTTCCTAAAGTACCACGCAAGTGTCCTTCTAATGTTTCTTGTGCAATCATGCGAATTTCATCATTTCCTTTACCAAGAAATTGCTCTGCTGCTGTCGCGATAGATTCTAAATCTCCCATAATCTTCACTTGTGCAACACCATCAACAATTAATGGAACACCTTGTTCCGTATACACTTCGGGTGTTTGAACGTTTATTGTATATACTTCTAAACTTATTTCTTCTGATTGTTGAATAATTGGAAAAACAAATGTACCTCCAGCCTTCACAACTTTAAGGCCTCCACCTGTCCAAGCGCCTGTCACAATCATGGCTTTATTTGCTGATACCGTACGATATCGACTAGCTAAAAAGACAATTAATAGTATAACAGCAACAATTGCAGTAATTGGAATTATTGGGATATTCATGTTGTAATCTCCTTTATTATAAGTATTTTTTCTTTGAATTTGGAAAAAGATACCTTTGTTCCTATTTGTAAATTTTGTTCCTTCGAATGTAAGCACGGATAAGCTATTCTCACACCTTTATGGACTATCACTACTTCTCCAACAATCGTATTCGAACATGGAACAGAAATAACTCCTATTGAGTACAGTACATCATTTTTGGAAAATACAGATGATACTTCACTTCTTTTTAAAGGAATCAATACTAGAACACTAATGAGAAACGCAGCTTTAAAACCCATCACTATACTTAAGCTCATTAGTTTCCAAGGTGAAATCTGAAAATGATCCTGTACATATGTCCCAACTCCCCCAAATACTAATAAGAATGAGAACAGAGACGTAGGAGAAAGAAACGGAATCCCTTCCCACCCAAATTGGAATAAATCTCCAATGATTAATGTGATTAAAACATAGACCAAACCAATCGTTAACGCTAACAAATATATATCCAGAGTGTCACCTCCAAAAATAATTTATACTCAAATTATACCACTTTGTATACAAAATAAATACGATAATCTAATGGTGTTGGCTTGGGAAATATCTCCATATAATTTGCATAGCAAGTACGTGCACTAGTTAGATTCCGCATCAGAAGAAAACTTTAACAACGCCATAGAATCTAAATTGAATTAGTAATTAAAAAAATGGATTGTAACTATGTATCGAAATGCAACATAATCTGTGGAGAATATGTTGGTTTGAATAATATTGTATACAATTAGTAATTTTTAAGTTATGTTTTAAGAATACTACGAGATACAATTTTCTCTTTTTGTATTTTCGTATTCTGCTAAACGTACACGTAGCAAAGAAGTCTGCCTTATGGATGGGGCAGACTTCTTTATTTAAAGATACAAGAAAAACAGCACCCTCTAAGAGTGTGCTGTTTTTCGTTACTTAATCCTAAGATACAGGGAGACTGTATTTAGAAATGTTAACCATATTCACTTTAACATATTTTTATAATTTTGTATACAATAGGAATTTAATGTGTTATATTATAATTGTAGTACATGATGTATTTTCTTTTGGTTTTGAAGCGTAAAGACAGTAAGTTTTCCTAGCGAAAGAGGCTACCAATGAGCCGGTAGCCTTTTTCTTACGATTAGTCAATGTCTATTTAAATATTATTTGACTCTAATTCTACAATTCTAATATACATATGATGTTAATTAAAATTGGAAATGACAAATAGACCTAGTCTTTTGGAATTTTTGAATAGGTCTAGATATATGTTAAAATGAAAGGGTGACTATGATGTGGTTGCCAGCCTGTAATCATAGTTCATATCGTGAGTGACTAAAAAGAATATATTCTTTAATAGTTTATTCACACAAGCGATGGACGCAACTTTATGACACTTGTTATAGGGTTGCGTTTTTAATTTGTCATAGTATTCCACAAGATGGTTTTGACCGAAACGTCGCATCTTTATCATGTTTTGAATGATGATATACAATAATTTTCTCAGGTGTTTATTACCACGTTTATTGATTTTATCTTTGTAGAATGTTTTACCAGATTGGAAACGACGAATATCAATCCCTGCATATGCATTGAGTTGTTTATTATTAGAAAACCTTTTAATTTCACCTATTTCTGCCATCAGTCTAACAGCTGAATTGGGTCCAATTCCTGGAATACTAATAAGAATCTCGTATTCTTTTCTTTTTTGAGCCAGCTGGATCATCTTTTTAATACTTTTTTCCTTTTGATTTACTAAATCTTGATATCGAATTGCATAAGCTTTTACATGATCACAAAGAACATCATTTGATGAGACAGCTGGATAGGACCGTTCCGCAGCTTCAATTAGTTCTAATGCTTTTGTTTCAGCTTTTATTAAAGAAATCCGTTTGTTTGTATTTGCGATAATTCTATTTTTAATAATAGTTTTTGATTTCTTAGACACATAATCAGGGTGAGGAAATAGCTGTGCAATATTCAAGAATAAATCAGATTTTGATTTAAAGATGGTTTCAAGTTCTGGAAAGGTTTCCTGCATAACTTTATGTAGACGATTACGAATCACACTTAACTCATCATCAAGTTCACTGTAAAAACGAGAAAGAGATTTAAGTTGGCTAAAAATAGAGTCTGATTGAACTTCCGTTCTTCTCTCTGAAGTAAAATGCGTTAAAGCTAGCTTGTGAGCATCACTTCTATCTGTCTTATAAATCCGTAAGGATTCGCATTGCATTTTAGCTTCTAATGGATTTAACAAACAATATGAGAAGTTATTCTCCTTCATAAAACGTTCTAAAGGTTTTGAGTAGACACCAGTTGACTCAAATACGATTTCGGGAAGTTCTCCATACGCTTCAATTAAATGTTCAATTTTCTCTTTCAAATTAACAAAATCTACCCGAGAATGATTGATTTCTCCTTCAAATACACACTGCTTTAAAGGGTTATAAATAACCATAAAACTTTTCCCCATACTTATGTCGAACGCAATAACATGTTTCATAAAATCTCTCCTAATGCCAAAATCTTTTGAAGTCTTCAACTTACACTTATCGATTCCCATTTCTTATACACGATCTCAAAGGATCCAACATACTTAAACCTGATTCAAATAAGGTAAGTGAAGTAGGTCAGTTTTTATTACGGATTCAAAGATCCCATAGACTGCCCGACCTATTCTTCACTTCTACTATATAAAAAATAGTAGTGCTAACCAATGCCTTGGTCTGCACTACTAATCTTAGTATGTTTTTATTGTTTTAAAAAGTGTATACAATGTGATTTTTATGTGTTAAATTATAAGTGCATTGTGAAATGCAATTTCTCTTTCTTGCAATAACATTATTGTTAAGTACCCTTATCTTTTAAAGAAGTTTACCTGACTCACTGGGTAGACTTCTTTTATTTTGTTCGAAAGAACTCGTTTAGCAACCCTCAAAGAGTTAGAATTAATTAAAATTAAATAAATAAAAAAAATGCCACTCTCATAAGAGAATGACACTTTCTTCAATTAATCTTAACAGTGTTTTAATAATTTTTCGATTAAGGAAGTTATATGAAATATAACATACGTATATTATAACACGCTTTCGTAAAATTGTATACAATTAAAAATATTTATGATATAGTAAATTTGTAATCGTAAGAGATTTCTTCTGTATTTGAGAGCATAGTCAATTCAATATTTTTTCCGTAAAATAGTCTACCTATGAGAGCAGGTAGACTATTTTATTCGTATAGATAAAATACAAAATACTGTAAACATTATATACAATTAGAATTCTTTTTGTGGCACCTCACAGACATCTATTATAGATTTTTTGATAATTACAATTTGAATTTCAGATAATTCGTTGTCAGTATCGACAACAATATAGGGTCTCCTGCAGCTCTATTCTTAGTTTGCAATTTCTTAGTTTTGAACATTTATCACCCTTGGAAACTATCTGCTGCTTGTTGATTAAGGGTATCTCGGCTGTACCACGATTGTGTAGGACGTTATTATTTTTAAATACACTATATTGTAAAAAACTACATGGAATTGGAGTTTGCAATTCGTAAGAAAAACACCCCAAAAATGTGGTTTTGTGTCTAACATTTTTGGGGCATATCAGTTTTTGACTCAATTTTTAAAATTGATGATTTTTTTCACCTCATCAATCGGTAAATCTACAAGTGAAGCAATCATTCCGATATCTTTAAAACCTTTTTCGATCATTCGAATAACAGTTTTTCTTTTCATTTGTTCTGTTGTAAGTAAGTTTCTATCTTGCTCATCAGCTAATGTCGTTTCTCTCAATTCGTAAATTCTCTTCGTTTCCTCATCTGAACTTAAAACAATCAATTTATCATAGCTATTTTTTAGAAGTTGATCCATTCTTCTGATCTCCTCTAGTAGATTTTCGGAAACATCCCTTTTTAAAAGCCATCTATGTAAGGGATTATGTAGTTTATATTCATTATTTTTTAACATTTATCAAACTTAGGATACTCAATAAAGTGAATCTTCATTAAATCTGTAAGTGATACCCGTAACACCAATAGCCTCGCCTTTTCCTGATTTACCACGCGGTCCTCGACAACACTTATGGTCACAAGATTTACAATCTCCGCAAGTTTTATAATTATATTTGAAGAATGTGATAGATCAAATGAAATAATCGAATTATTGTCTGGATTTTTTGTCAAGAATTGTTGGCAATATTCAAATTCATCTAGTAGATTACGTCAACTAAATACTAGTTAGACAATTGAAACTATTTAATTCTCACAGGGATTTTGAACTCTTTTTTTTGTTTTAAAAAATAGAATCGACTATAGCCGTCCACTAATGTATTCTCTTGATTGATCGTAATTGGAGCATCTAGTCGTCCGTTTTCCTGATAATATGATTGGATTTTTTCTAATTTTTGTTCCCCAGGTCTAGCCGCAAGAAAACTGTCAGGTACTAAAATATCCTCTATTAACATGACCTTGTCCGTTCCCTCCGGCAGACGTGATTCTGGAATGACGATCCATTTTATCGGAACTTTGTTTACTAGTAGATCCTTAGCAGCAACAATCCATATATATTCCTTTTCAACCAACATTTCTGTTGTCTTTTTATTGATAGATAAAGGGAACTCAAAAGTACGGTTTTGTTCGATAAACGATTTCACTGCTTCTAATTGTTCCTCTGTTATTCCTGTTTTATCCCATGATTCAGGTATTTGAATCGATTCCGCAGAAATAAATCCACTTGTCCCCTTTACGGGTTGCAAGTTTATTTTTTTAGGTTGATTATTCGAAATTGTATGAGATGCAGGTTTATCTGGTTGTGTTAACTGTTGAGACTGTATGTCCGTTTTTTCTTTCTTCTCTTTCTCTTTTACTTCTAACACTTGAAGTTGAAAACAAACAACGCCAATTTCCGATTTGAACTTGGATGAAATTGCCCCAAGTACCGGCTCACCCTGAACAAGTAGCTTTTTTTCTACTATATTCTCTGACGTTAACCCTGCTTTATTTAGTTGTTTTTGATTTACAAAGACACGATAAGTGATTTTAGAAGAGACAGGTAAACCTTTAGGCGCAGCTGCGCTTCCACCCTCTTCCATGAAAATACAAAAGTATTTCTTATGAGATTCAATTGAAATCGGAGTTCCTGTCAGTGTTATTTTGTGTGGCATCCTATCTAGCCTCCCTTTCTTTATCTCTAGTCTCTTTCGTGAGTAGGATTCTTTTGTTTTTTGTTAGGACGATTTGGAGCTTTAATCTTATTGACTTCCATATTAATGCCTCTTTGTGATTTTCAATCTCATAAAACTCTCGTAAATTTGCCTTACTCGGGATTGTAGTGTAAAGGATAATAGAGACTGTATCAGGTAAGCTAATTGTATTTCCTTCGATTGCTGAAGAATGGTGTGCAAGACGTACTGACACGTCTTGCACACCATTCTTCAGTATATGTGAACCCTTTATTGTCCATTCTTTATACTCCTTTCCAACAATATCTAAGAGATGCTCATATTAATTTGAATTTATTTGAGTCTTAGACAAGTAACGGAAAGAAACACATTTCAATCTAATTTTATGAGGCCTCGGTATTCTTAAATTTCTTTTTGAACGAGTGAGTAGAGAGGGAGTGCTACTTAAACCTCTGCAATTTAATCGATAAAATCTATATATAGTTTAAAACGTCTAATACTGTTAGTCCTTTTTTATATTTTTTGAATTAGTCAGTCTTTAATCTCTTAAAATCCTCATTAAATCATAATTTCTATATTTTTTATTTCTTATAGTGTCGTTGTCGGTGTACAGTAACTTTTTGGATACAAGTGCTTTTAAGGCATTTCGTGCAGTGTTTGGTGTTATGCCGAGATGCTTAGAAACATTTGCTGAATTAGTAAAGGGATCGGAGAATGTATATAGCCATGCTTTTCTTTCCGATTCAGTTTCACATTTCGTTAATCCGATTCTAGCTAGTGAGTCTGCGTTATCTAATTTTTTATTAATTCGGTCAGCCATTCTATCACAAGCATCTAAGAAAAATAAAATCCAATCTCCCCAATTAGGTTTCTTACCTCTTACCCCGTTTAACATATCGTAATAGCGAATTCTCTCTTTTTCTAATTCTTCACTGACAAAGAATATGGGTTTGGTAATTACTTTAGTTTGCATTAGATCTAGGTCAATTAATATACGTCCTAAACGCCCATTACCGTCTAAGAAAGGATGGATAGATTCAAATTGTGCATGCATAATAGCAACTTTAATTAGAGGGTCACTTTCTTCATCAAAAATATATTGTCCGGACTGAATGTGTAAAGTTTTTAATGTTTCTCCGTATGGATGTCCATTCGTAAAATATTCGAGGTTTTGCATATAATCATCAATTTTTTCCGCAGATATCGGAATGTAGGAAGCGTTGTCAATATTATTTGTAGGTCCAATGAAATTTTGTATTTTCCTAAACTCTCCAGAAACTTGGGTAGACCCTCGTGCTCCATTCATTAAAGTAAAATGTAAATCTTTAATTAATCTTGTAGATATCGGATACCCATGTAAGATACAAGCCTTCTCTTAGGGGTCCTGCCGAAAAAACGCGGATTTTATACGCTAAGGGGTATATTAGACAGAAACAGCCTGATTTCTTTACTCTAAGTAAAAAAATCAGGCTGTTTTATATTTTTAAAGGACGTAATTCAGTACCTGTATACGAGAACTCAGATTTAAACGAATACTCTCCTAAAAAATTAATATGCTCCCATGCTAACGGTGAAACATGTGATAGATATTCTTCGTGATAATTTCCTGTTCTTTTCATATGTTCCAGTACTTGTGAAAGATAAACTGTATTCCAAATACTGATTGAATTTATAATTAAGTTTAAACAACTTGCCCTTTGTAACTGATCCTGTATTGATTTTTCTCTAAATTCTCCTTGTTTTCCAAAAAAGATAGCTCTAGCTAATGCGTTCATTGCTTCCCCTTTATTTAGTCCACGTTGTATTCTTCGACGTAATGCTTCGCTAGAAATATAGTCTAATATAAATAAAGTCTTTTCAATTCGTCCAATTTCTCTTAAGGCCGTTGCGAGGCTGTTTTGTCGAGAATAAGAGCCTATTTTCCCCATTATTAAGGAAGCTGGAACAGTTCCTTTTCTAATTGAATGAGCTAATCTTAAAACATCATCAAAATTTTCATGGATAACTTTAGTGTTTATTTTACCACTGAATAATCTTTCAACTTCTGAATAGTGTCCCAACTTTTCAAAGGAAAACAGTTTGGAATCAGCCAAATAACGTAACCTAGGAGCAAATTTAAAACCTAATAAACTTGTTAATCCAAAAACTTGATCTGTATATCCAGCAGTATCAGTATAGTGTTCCTCAATAGTAAGATCGCTTTCATGATGTAATAAACCGTCAATTACATGAATAGCATCTCTTGCATTTGTGTTAATGACTTTCGTATAAAAACTAGAAAATTCATCACTAGTGAAACGATATATAGTTGCTCCTTTACCAGTTCCGTAGTGAGGGTTAGATTCAGCATGCAGAGATGATACGCCTATTTGAACTCTCATACCATCGGAAGATGATGTTGTACCGTCTCCCGAGTAATTAGATAACCCGAGTTGATGTTGAAAATTCACTAGAACAGCTTGGGCTTTATTCATAGCATCTTCGTATAACCTCCACTGAGAGGCTGTAGACATTTGTCTGTAAGATACGTCCTGAGTAGCATCGACCATTTTAGTTAGTCCAATATTTGTACCCATAGCCATAATCGCAGCCATTACAGATGTTTTTTCATTCTCTTTAGGCGGCTGAAGGGTTGAAGCATGTACAAGTTGTTTATCAAATCCAGTCCAACTAGCAACTTCCATTAATAAATCGGTTAACTTTACTCGTGGAATTAGCTTGTATAAAGATAAACTGTATTCTCTAGCTGCTTCAGGAATGTTTTTTTCTAAGCGATTAACATGTAATTTTCCATCTTTAAAATCAATACCATCTAACTTAGCAATATTTGATTCAATCCATTTGATTCGGCTATGCAATAAATTCATTTTCTCTGTTAAATATTTTTCAGAAGAGGAAGGGGCAGTGAGTTTATTATTTTCTCTTTCTGTATCCCATACCGCTTTGTTTACTAAACAATCTTCAAAATCTTTATGATGTCGGCTACCTTTTATTGAAATGTTTCCTGAGCGTACAAGATTTCTTAATTCAGTTAATGCAGCCATTTCGTAATAGTGACGATCTATATTTCCTTCATCATCGATTACATGTTTTAGCCATCGGTTTGGCACAAATTCGAGTGATGTACCTATTGGGATTTTTCGTTTATTATTTTTGTTCATATCCTTTATTGTTTCTAGGGCCTGAATTACAACTTCTCCTGATTTTGTAGAAGTAAATTCTACGTTTTCTAGTAATGTAGGAGTGTATTTACGCAAATAGTTAAACCGATGCTTTAACAAATCTAAATAGTCATAGTTAATTGGACGAGATAAACGTTTTGCATCTTCTATTGAATGAACAAATTTATCCCAAGCCATTAAAGATTCAATAGCAGAATAGGGATCCTTTCCTTGTTCTCTAGCTTGAATTAAAGCAGCGCCGATATTCGCATAATGGATTACTTTTTCATTTACAGATTTACCATTTGTTTTTAGCATCTCTTCCTGTGCTTTTCGACCTTTTGATAATAATAATGTAATTTAACGGTCATGTATATCAAAAGCATGATCGATAAGATCTTGGCTTAACTGTAGTAGATGCAATATTAAAAGGGAATACCTTTTATTTTCTTTAAATCTTCTGAAGGAACGTGGTTCATATTTAGAACCAAGTCGTGCTAGTTGAAATATCCTGTTTGGATGAATATTTTTAATATCTATTTCAAGTTTTAAATCTTTTATTACTTGTAATCGTTGTATGACTTTTAAGAAAGCATCAGGTGAAGAGTGACCAGGAACTTCTCGTAACTAAGTCAATGGAGTTTTCATATACGAAGGATTAACTTCTAACAATTTCTTTAATTGTTCTTTTTGTTTATCATTTAGTAACGAGACAATCAAGTTGAAAATTTTATTTTCTGCTCTTTGTCTAGCTTCCCAAACAATACGTTCTATAGTCGTCATAGCAGGTAGGATAATTTTTAGCTTTCGAAAATTTTCGATTGTGGAATGAATAAGATAATCAGAACTTCCATTTTCGAGGGCATCCTGTAGAATAAGTCGAGCGATGTTTTTATAAGTTTGAAAAGTAAGTGATTGATACCCATATTCCTGACGCAGTTCCTCCAAATGCTCATTTCGGGTTGCAACCCTTTTTGCGTATTGTGCATATTCCACTACTGGTACGTCAATTTGATTTGAAATATAATTAAGGACACGCTCAGGGATATTTTTAACTTGAGCTAAACTACAAGCTGGATATCGAAGAACAGCAAGTTGGACTGCTATTCCTGAACGATTATAACCCCTACGATGCTTATTAATGAAAGTAAGGTCGTCTTCATTAAATGTATAGTACCTTATTATGTCGTGTTCTGATATTTCATTTGGAATGGAGAGAAATATTTTGCGTTGTTCAGGAGTTAAGAGTTCATTTCCTCGCATGGTGGGATCCTCCTTACTTGGAATTCTTTAAATTACGATATAATGTTGTTGCACCAATGCCAGTTGCTTCTTTTATTTGAGTTAAAGAATAATCCTTACTCTCATACATTTTTTGTGCAAGTATAATCTTTTTTGATTCGATTTTCGGTCTTCCACCAACTCTTCCTCGAGCTCTAGCTGCTGACATACCATCCTTCGTTCGTTCACTAATAATATCTCTCTCTAATTCCGCAATGCTGGCCAACATTCTAAAGAAGAATCTTCCCATAGCTGTTGTAGTATCAATTTTATCTTGAATCGAAACAAAATGAATTTCTCTTGCTTCAAATTGTTCCATGAGCTCAATTAAGTGTTTTGTACTTCTGCTAATTCTATCTAATTTATAAACAATCACTGTATCATTCTTACGTAAAATTTTTAATAGTTCATCTAATTGTTGGCGAGTCGTTTTCTTTCCTGATTCTTTTTCTTCAAAAATTTGATTTTGAAAATCCAGATTTAATTAAAGCAAGTATTTCTTTAGGTACACTTGCTGCAAAAAACAGTACTCAGGCTATATTTGACAAAATAAAGACTTCAAAAGTAAAAAATAGCAACGAAGCAACGAAGAAACAATTGCTAGTTTAGAGGAAATTATTAATAATCTAATCGCTGAGAAAAATGAACTTATATCTATCGCTCAATTTTACGATGCGCAACTGGTATCACAAAAGATTTCAGAAGTGGACATTCAATATATCACCACTAATCTTTTACCTTTGTTAGAGAAAATGCTTGAGGAGAGCGATCAAAAGAATAATATACAAAACTTAGAAATTTTTAAGCCACTTCTTTCAAAAGAAACTTTTAATATACTTCAACTATTAGGGTTTAATTTTAAGAAAGCGCTTGGTGAACTACTTACAGAATTGATTAACGGACTAATACCCTCACGAATTCGTGATAATTCAGACAAAACCATAGAATATCAAATCTTGAATGCTCAAAGAGAGTTTGAATATTTAAAAATGCTTCAAGATGAGGACGCTTATCAAAGATTTTTAGAACTTAGTAAATAAGGTTGATAAACTAGTAATTTATACATAAATTGTACTCGAAATTTTATTACCTCATAGAAAAATTTAGTTGAACAAGAAAAATTAAACCCGTCAAATTCCTACACGCTATGGATTTGACGGGTTTAATTTTAACTTTAAGGAAGTAACATCAGGAAATTGTCCTTTTACAGCGCCAAGTCCAATTTTCTGGCGGTACCCTTAGAGTAAATAAATCATTCTTTTTTGATTACAATAATTCCTTAGCGTATAAAATCCGCGTTTTGTCGGCAGGACCCCTATAAAGGGTGTTTTTGCCCATCTATTCTTCACCTCTACTGTGTAAAAAATAGTAGTGCAAACCAATGCCTTGGTTTACACTACTAATCTGTGATTTTAATAATCTTTACTTATTGGTCCAATGTTATTTTTAACATCGTACTCTAATTCTCTTATTTCTAATTCCCACTTATCAAGAGCATCAGTTAGAACTTGTTTAATCAATTTATGTGTATATAAATGAGCATTTTGTTGTAACTCTTGTTTAAGTTCTTCTTTTTCGATTTTCAGAAGTCTTATAAATTCTTTCTTTTCCTGTACTGTCATAAATTCAAAAATAGGTCTTAACCTTCTATTCAAAAATTTCCACACTCCTTATAATAATATTTGCATTAGTGCCCAGGCTATAGCATCAGCTATACCTAATGAATGTTTGGCTGGTACTCCTGCCTGTCGTAAAAGTGAATTTAATTTTTTCTTAATAATATGTTGTGAAATATCTGAAGCAACATCTATCCATTTTTCTAGTTTATCTAGCGCCTTAAATATTTTACCCGTTTCTCCTTGCTTTTTTTCAAGTTATTAGAAAACTTTGGATTTTTATCGTGTTAAAAAACATTTCAAATAAAATTCCCAATTCTTATATTACTTATGCAACTAACACTTAGTCGAACAATCTTTTCTGATAATCATTCTACAAAAAGTAATATTTTTTCCATTTCTATTAATTTTTAAAAACCACAAACTTTACGAAAAGATCCTTTTGAAAAGTTTAAACTTGATTTAGGTTAGCTACACTGACACGCATCGTTCATTCGTAATTTGTCACTTCACATTATATTTTTCGTTTTTCGCAAAAAAAGTAGCATAAATACAATTCCCTGCTACATTAGACCAATTATTAAGCTGTCTCTAGCAGTTCCAATCACTTCCGTTGTAATTGTTGATAATTAATTAATGTGACGGACTAGAGCAACAATCCTGTGATTTCCCCTATTAAACTTGATGACGAGTAGTTCATGCACCGTAATAATAGAACGTATGATATAAAACAGCAGCTAGAGCAGCGGATTTTTTTGTTATTGCTTTTACAATTATCTTATCAATCTTCTTCCAAACATCTGGATCAAAGGGCAAAGAGACAGTCGCTATTTGTTGATTGTCGCATTTTAAGTGACCTACATTAGTCGCATCTCGTTCAAAATAATATATCTGATTATTTAACATAAACGAATAAGCTTTTTCAATTAAGTGAACTCTATGAGATGTGATAGTTATTATCTGTTGGGAGGATTATGCGGTCATCTGATAGCGAAATCCAGGGAACGAGCAATCTATACTATAAAAACACTCATCATCCATATCGTTTACTTTATAACAAAAGGGTAATCCATACTTTACTGTATAGTGGACAATGCGGGCGAAAAATCTATGTGGATTTTTTTAAAATGTAAAAATGGGCTCACCCTGCTCGTTAATAATTGGCATTTTTGTAGACATACGTACCTTGTAAGGTACTTCATAAGTAAACGTAAGCATATTTTTAATCCTCTCCTTAAAGTCTCGTATATGAATATAATACTTTATTAATGCTTTTGTTAATCAAACTGAACAAAACTGTCAAATCAAGCTCCCGAAATGATTATTAAATTAGACGCTAATTCATGTAGTTAACTCATTTCTACATTTTGTATTCTCTCCATCGTCGATAAAAGGTAGCTTCACTTATATTCGTAATTTTACAGATTTCTTTTACTCTGTTGTTTCGTGTCGTTCCATCGCATGTCTTACGCCGTCATGATTTAAATTAAATTTCTGTTGTCTTCCTAATATATATACCTTTTCTTTTGGCAATCATATTTCCAGCATGTTGTTTTGTTCTATCCAACTCACTGAATGCAGACATTACCGTTAGAATAAATTTTTCAGAGGGAGTTCTAGTATCGATACCTAAATTCAATATTGCTAAATGAATCATTCGTTTTTCTAAGATTTCAGTTAATTCGAGTAACTGTTTGGTATTTCTTCCTAGACGATCCATTCTAGTAACAACAAGTGTATTGCACTAAACTAATTGATTTAGCAATTGATCTAAGGTCTCTTTTTGTTCGAGTACCCCAGATACTTTTTCTTGAACGATTTGATCTACTTGTGCATTTCGCAGTTGCTCAATTTGAGAATCCAAGTTTTGGTCAATAGACGAAACACAAGCATACCCAAAAATCATAAAATAACTCCTAAAATCCAAAATCAAAAGACATACGCCCTAAACAATCCTCTGTATTCCCCACTAAGATATTCAGATGAATGTATTACATAGTCTCCCTTTAATTCGATTTTTCCATTTTCTTCCCCGACAAGACCCAACCACCTACTGCGATCAGTAGCATGACTGCCCAAAAAATTGTATTCCAAACTGGTCCTTCAACAAAGTGGTGTGAAACAATATGTACGGCTGGATGTGCGAGGGTATGCATCACCAATTTAATCCCAACCCACTAATAACATTGCAGCTGTTTCTAAACTTGGACGTGTTGTTAACAGTTTAACAAAGAACCCCGTAGCAAAGCGTATAACGATTAATCCTGCAATTGCACCCATTACAATCACGATAAACTTCGAATCATCCATTCCACTAATGGCACCCATAGGTGTGTTTGGTAAATCGATGACAAGTGCTACTGCAGCTAAAATCGAATCAATCGCAAATGCGATATCTGCTAAAGCAATTTGAGCGACTGTCGTACGATAACTTTTTCCTCCTTTTTCGATTCCACCTTCATGTTTTTTCAGTAGATGTTTCACAGCAATAAATATTAAATAGGCTGCCCCAATTGCCTGGACTTGCCAAACATGAAAAAGGAACGAAATAAAAAAAATGGCTCCAATTCTAAAAATAAAATCTAATAGTAAACCTATATTTATAGCCTTCTTCTGTTGTTCTTCTGGTAAATGTTTTGCCATTACTGCTAACACTAAGGCATTATCAGCAGATAATAACCCTTCTAACAAAATTATTATAATGAGTACCCAACCATGTTCTAGCAATAATGATAGTTCCATTGTCTCCTCCTACAAATAAAAATAGTTCTTATGATAGAGTTTATCATTTTATGCGCAAAATCATAGATACTGATTTTGCGCATAAAATGAAACTTCCACAATACTCGCTAAACTAACTAGTGAGTCATACCCTATTTTCTGATCACTAATTATCATCTGCCTAAAAAAAGTCGCATGTCCACATTTACTGAGCACTACAAAATCATCAAGTTAATACATCTTATACCAAACGAATACAAACAGTACACGATTTGATAATAATAATTTCTGCAAGTTTAGAAAGGTCAGGATATAATTTTAATTGTAAGTGTTTAACTGAATCGATAACTCTGAACTTATTGTATACATTTTTATGAATCACTGATAAAATCATATTGAAAATGATTTGTGAGGAGGACTCAGTGATGACTAAAAAAAGTGCATTTTCATTATCTATTTTGTTTCTAACAGTCAGTATCGTCGGATGCAACGGTACTCAAGAAAATCTTACAAAAGAAGAAGTTATTTCTAAAATAGAATCTGAACAGGATTTGACTGTTACAAGTATTGAAAATGAGGATAATTCTAGGTACGAAGTAGAAGTTGCTAAAAATGATAAAAAGAAAACACTAGAAATTGATGCACAATCAGGAAAAGTGAAAAATGAAAAAAATGAACGTGATTTTTTAGATGATAAGGCAATAGATTTCCTTCATAAAGACCAATTCACCGTTACAGTCAAACAGGCTAAAGAGATTGCTTTAGCTGAAGTGCCAGGCGGAACGCTAACTGAACTCGAAAAGGAAACGGACGATGGGATGTACTATTATAGTGTTGAGATCATGAAAGAAATGATCAAATATTCGATTGATATTGATTCAAAAACCGGTACTATTATTGCCACTGAAAACGAAAATATTTTATATGACAATTAGTTACTTAAACACTCGTGTCCAATGGTCCCTACGACCAGTTTTGATTCGTTCTACAAATCGAAAATCGGTACTTAAGAACGGCGTTTACATTAAGCAAGTTCCTTTTTCCGTTACTTTACGGAATCTAGAGTGTGTCCATTTAGTTTGGGGATTGTCTTGAAAATATGATTATTGTTGTAAAGTAGCATTTATATTAAGTGGTTATGAACAGTCCGACGTTAATTAAAAGGAAAAAAATGGAATTGTCAATTTTTATTGGACACTAAGTTAAGGGAATATTATGAAAGGGTTCTTTCGAACTCTATGGGGGACAAATAGTTTAGAGAGGAATGTATACGTTTTGTATTGTAATACATCTCAATATAATTAAAAATATCTTTTTGAGCTTGTTCGAACGTCCGAAAATTGGCACCTCGAATAAGCTCTCTTTTATATTAGTTTCACATTATTCGATTTAGCAAGATTTATTGCTGCAGGAGTATTGTCATTATTCGTTACAATCCATGCTTCATTAGCTTTATAATGTGATAATGCTGAATTTACTTCATGAACTGATTTAATGCCAGCTGGTTTAGAATAACGTTTGGCTTGTACCACAATTTTTCTATTATTCTTTTCTAAAATTAGGTCAGCTCCGTATCGCCTGAAGCACTCGTTAACGTTAATCGAAGACCTAACTTTAAGCAAGGTTCACGCAAATACTTTTCAAATACAATTCCTCCATTTTATCGATTTCATTAATACCTGGAAGACGCAATCTTTCATTCCGCATGGAATTTCTAATAATTATAAAAGCGATCAAACATGTTATTAATAAACTAAATAAAACCGCTGTTATTATAATGGAGCTGGTAAGGTAATACAGATAAAAACCTACCCCGTTTGTTAAATAATATAGTAATTCATCAATTGATTTTTCTTGTTTTTTTACTTCTTCGACGTGCCATATTATCTCCTTTTATTCTATTTAATCTTCTATGATATAATCGATATCCGTAACGGCAATTAAGCCATTCCCATTTGTATCCAAAAACTTAACTTTTGCTCTAAGTTCTTGATTTGAATTATCAAAACCATAAACAATGAAACGGCGTTCTCTGTGAAGCTGTTTATTTCTTACGATTAGTCAATGTCTATTTAAATATTATTTGACTCTAATTCTACAATTCTAATATACATATGATGTTAATTAAAATTGGAAATGACAAATAGACCTAGTCTTTTGGAATTTTTGAAT
>Ga0209676_1001888_pt1 | contig 17095 bp, 17 predicted proteins | sample AraplaCvi_mLB_r2_FD_184282 | JGI IMG/M metagenome (GOLD analysis project Ga0209676, IMG submission 184282) | Arabidopsis root microbial communities from North Carolina, USA - plate scrape MF_Cvi_mLB_r2 (SPAdes) (version 2) | ecosystem: Host-associated > Plants > Roots > Endosphere | place: USA...
TTTGGCGATTTCTTCGGCTTCGATCGTCTGGATGAGGTTCATGTCCTCTAGTCCTTTTCTTTTCGCCGCGCGCCAGAGGCAGGTCGGTCCCGAGCATCGATATGACGCTCCCAAAGGTCCGGCCTGCGTAACCGTGTATGATCTTCCGCCTGTTGTTTCCGCCAGGCCGCGATCTTCGCATGATCCCCCGATCGCAGCACTTCGGGGATCGTGCGCCCTTCCCATTCAACGGGTCGGGTATAGTGCGGATATTCGAGCAAACCGTTTTCGAACGATTCGTCGTCCCCGCTTGAAGCCGCGCCCATTACGCCGGGAAGCAGCCGAATGCAAGCATCTAGCAGCAACAGCGCCCCCATCTCGCCGCCCGACAGGATGATGTCGCCCATCGACACCTGTTCGATCGCGCGCGCGTCGAAGATACGCTCGTCGAATCCTTCGAACCGGCCACAGAGTATGATCGCGCCGGGACCCGCCGAAAGGGCGCGAATGCGGGCTTGTGTGATCGGCGCGCCGCGCGGGGTCATGGCGAGAATCGGCAGCCCCGGATGCGCGGCCACGGCATGATCGATCGCGGCGCCGAGCACATCGGCCTTCAGCACCATTCCCGCACCGCCGCCCGCGGGCGTATCGTCGACGGTGCGATGCTTGTCGGTCGCGAAATCGCGAATCTGCAGTGGCGCGCAAGCCCAAGTCCCACTTTCGAGCGCGCGCCCCGCCATGCTGTGCCCCAGCGGGCCGGGGAACATGTCGGGATAGAGCGTGAGCGGGACGGCGGTGAAGGTCATGACCGGCGCTCACCAGAAATCTGGCGCCAAGTCCACCGCATCAGGCCGTGTCCCAAGAGCCATGCCAAAATCGCGCCGACCGGCCCCCACCAAGGAAAGAAGCAGCAAACTGCCAACCAAAGGCAGCGGCGTAGGCCCACAAGCCGATCAAAACCGGAATCAGCAACAATATCGGCACGATCGCGGGAGCGACTATGACGGCTTCCCGATAGCCAACGCCGCCCCTACCCGCACGGCGTAATGACACGCGATACAGGAGCATCGTCCCGATCTGCATGAGCAGAATGAAGAAGATCAGGGAGATCGCCGGGAATATGCTCATAACGGCGGCTCCCATACCGCGTCGGGGAGCAGGTGGCGATCTTTCTCGATTTCGGCGTACAGCCATTCGCGGAAGCGTTCGATCTTGCGCACGCCGACGCGGTTGTCGCGGTGGACGAGCCACATGCCCGACCCCTTCGACACATAGAAGGTATCAAAAGGCTGGACCATGCGGCCGCTCGCGAGTTCGCCCTGCCAGTAGAGCGGGGTCATCATCGCAACGCCGAAGCCCGCCTGCACCGCGCTCGCTTCCTGCAGCTGACTGTCGAGTTCGATCCCGCGCCGCGAGAGCACCGGGGGCGTTGCGACCCCGGCAAGGGTGAACCATTCGGCCCACCAGCTGTCGTTCGGCGCGAGCCGCTGGACGCGGAGCAGGTCGGCGGGCTCCCTTATGCCATGTTCTTCGATAAACGCCGGCGACGCGATCGGGGCGAGATATTGGCGCATCAGGAAGTCGCTGCGCAGCCCCGGCCACACGCCCCTGCCGATACGGATCGCGACGTCGACGTTCGACGCGTCGAAATCGATCAGATCGTTGCTCATCGCCATGCGCACTGCGAGTTCGGGATATTGGAGCTGGAAGCTGCCGATGCGCGCACTGAGCCAGGTGCCGCCGAAGCTGGTCGCGGCATTGATCGTCAGCACATCGGCCTCGTCGCTGCCGAGTGCGGCGAAGGCGTCGCCCATGGTGGCGAAGGCGTTGCTGATCGCGGGGAGCAGCCGCTGGCCCGTTTCGGACAGACGCACGCGGCCTTTCTCGCGCACGAAGAGCGCGCGACCAAGGCGGTCCTCCAATTGGCGGATTTGATAGCTCACCGCCGCCTGCGTCAGCCCCAGTTCCTCGGCGGCGCGCGAGAAATTCTGCAAGCGACCGGCAGCTTCGAAGGTACGCACGGCGGCGAGGGGCGGAAGGCGAGACATGCGACCTTATAAGCAGAGCTTATAGCATGGTCTACGCCTTTTGTTGGCCGCGGGGTGCGGGGCGGTGCATATTCTGATCATCAAGCGAAAGGAGATGAACGATGAGAGACGAGCAGTTCATGCGCGTTTGGAATGACGGTCATGATCATTTCAGCGCCGATATCGCCCGCGGCCTCCACTGGCTCGCAACCCCCTTCCGGCGCCTCGGCGAATGGATCGCCCTGCCGAGCGCGCCCGGCGAAGACAGTGCCTTTACCCGCGTTGCCACCCGCTGCGGCGTGCGCCCGCGCCGGGCACGATAAGAAACCCTGCCCTCCCCTCTCGAAGGTCCAGGGCGAAACGGGGTGGGGTCGTCCCTTGCTAAAGGCCCCACCCCGTCGACATCAGCGCGCTTCGGGCGGCACGACGCGAAAGCGTAGCGCCTGGATCGTGATGGGCATCGTCGGCGCGAGCAGCAATTGCCCGTCGAGCTTGCCCTTTTCGCAGTTAAGCCGGAAGGCGGTCGACATCGCGCCGGTCGGCGCGAGCGGTTCGTCGGTGGGGCATGCCCCAACTTCGGCCTTCAGCTTCGCAAATTCGGTTTTCCAGTTATCGGCCGAGCGGTCGAGCAGGAAGTTCATCGCTAGTTTGCCCTGCAGCGGGCCAAGGTCGCCCGCGGCATAAGCCGCCCTTGCCGCTGCATAGGCGTCCGCCACAACAGGCGATACCGGGATGGCGCGTGTTTCGAGCAGCCCGGCCTTGTCCAGCGCAACCGCAGTGTCCCATGCGGGCGCGGACGGGCCGGCGTAAGTGCGGTTCGACAACGCGAACACCCCGACGCCATGATCGGGCATCAGCATCACATGGCTGCCATAACCCGGATAGCCGCCGCCATGCGCGAGCGTGAGGCCGAGGTCGCAGTCCTGCGCGACGCGCCAGCCCATGGCATAGGCTGCGGCTTGCTTGCACGCCGTGGCGCCGCTGGCGCCGATGCGGCTTGTTACCGACACAAAGTTCGAGCCCTGCGCGATTTCACGCACCGTCGACCGCTTGACGGGGCCATTGTCGGCATCGTCGCGCGCGGGCCAGGCCGAGAGCAGGAAAGCGACCCATTTGGCATAATCGTTCGCGCTGACTTGCAGCCCGCCCATGCTGTTGAACGCGCCGTCGACCATTTCGGGTTCGGCGGTCCAGCGCTCATTTTCCCAGCGATAGCCGAGCGCATAGTGCGCCTTGGGCGCGTTCGGCGCGTCGAACCCGCTGCTGGTCATGCCAAGCGGGGTCAGGATCGTCGTCCGGACATAGGCCGTGTACGGCATACCCGAGGCGTTGGCGACGATGCGGCCGAGCAGCGCATAGCCGAAGTTCGAATATTCATGTTGGCTCTGCGGCACGCGGCTGAACAGCACGCCCGCCGCGATCATTTTGGTGAAGTCTTCCTGCGGCAAGACCTGCTGCCGGTCGCCCCACGGATCGTCGGTGACGAAACCGCCGACATGCTGGAGCAGGTCGCGCACCCGGATGCGCGGGCTGTCCTTCGTCGGATAGGTCCAGCCTTTCATTTCGGGCACATATTGTTCGGCGAGATCGTCGAGGCGGAGCCTGCCGTCGTCGCGCAGCTTCAGGATCGACAGCGCGGTGAACGCCTTGGTCATCGAGGCGATGCGGAACAGGCTGTCGGGGGTGACGGGACGCTTGTCGGTGATATTCTGGACGCCGACGCCTTTCACATAGGCAAGCTTGCCGTCCTTGACGACGCCATAAACGAGGCCCGGGATATGCTGGTCGGCCTGGAATTTGGCGAAGAGCGCGTCGATTTCGGGGGCGAGCTGGTCGAAGGTTTTCGGGGCGACCTCCTGCGCCTGCGCAGAAAGTGGCGCCAAAAGCAGGGCGAGGAAAAGTCCGGTTTTCAAGCGCATGAAATCCCCCTTCAGTATGTCAAGGGGCTATCATTTGCGCCCTATCGTCGCAACATCGCTATCGGGCGCGACCGGTGCGCAGCGCGATCGCCCAATCGCCTCGCCCTTCGGCCTCCGCCTTGCGCGCGGCCGCCTCATGGTCATAAGCGACCGCGACCAGATCGACATCGAGCGTGTCGCCGTCGACCACGGCATAGCGCGCCGCGGGCGATCCGGTTTCCATCACATGATAGTGCGGCCGGTCCCAGTCATAGGCGGGGAGCCCGACGCTGCCCGGATTGGCGACCGTGCGCCCGTCGGGCAGCTTCACCTGGAACGGAACGTGCGTGTGGCCGCACAGGATGAGCCGCTCGGCGCGGCCGACCACACGCGCGGCGACGACATCGGCCGGCGCATCACTCACTCCGGCTTCGCCGACGTCGTGGAGCATATAGTCGAGATCGCTGTGGAGCGTCCCGTGGCACAGATAGATGTCGGGCCGCCACGCGAGCACCGGCGTCAGCGTCCGGAGCCACGCGCGTTCGCCATCGCCGATCGCAGCGTCGGCGAAGCGGTCCGAATCGCCCATTTGATCGCGCGTCTGGGTCAGCAACTGGCGTTCATGGTTGCCGGCAATCGTCGGCCATTCGAGCGGGCGCAGATAGGCGGCGGTTTCGACCGGCCATAACGGCCCCGACAGGATATCGCCGAGATTGATGAAGGTGTCGCACCCACGCTGCTTTGCATCGTCGACGCACGCCTCAAGCGCGGGAAGATTGCCGTGGATATCCGAAAGAACGGCGATCCGGGTCATTCGATATAGTCGCGCGAAATCACGACCTGTTCGCCCCACTCGGGAACGGCCTTTTCGTTCATCGGCACCATGAAGCGCTTGCGGTCGGGCTTCTCGATTTCGAGGATGTCGCCGGCGCCGAAATTGTCGATCGCGACGACATGGCCGATGGCCTGACCGTCGGTGGACACGCACGGCAGACCGAGCAGGTCGTGGTGGTAATATTCGCCCTCGCCCAGCGGCGGCAGCGCCGAGCGCGGGACGGTGAGCACGGTGCCGCGGAGCGCTTCGGCGCCGCTACGGTCGGTGATCTCGGCAAAGGTCGCGACCGCGCCCTGATTCGCCGGGCGAACCGATTTCAGGGTCAGCTTGGCTGTCCCCGCGTCGAAAACGGAAAAGGCGCGGAGAGCATCCGCGCCTTCGCCGAACAGTTTGAGACGCACCTCGCCCCGTACCCCATGAGCGCCGGCGATGGCGGCGAGGGTGACGGGGCGATCGGCGTCGGCCAAGGCTTAACCTTCGGCCTTTTCTTCGCCGGCTTCCGCAGCGGGCGCTTCTTCGGCAGCCGGAGCTTCTTCAGCGGCAGCTTCTTCGGCAACCGGGCCGCCTTCGGCGACTTCTTCGGCGATCGCGGTCGCGTCGTCGGCGGTCGCATCGGCCGGGGTTTCGTCGGCGACGGCTTCGGCAACGGCTTCGGCGGTCGCTTCGCTCTTCACCGAACCGGTTGCATCCGATTCAGCGGCTTCGGGAGCGGCAGCTTCTTCAGCGGCGGGCGCTTCTTCAGCGGCCACTTCCGGAGCAGCTTCTTCAGCAGCTTCGGGTTCGGGTGCCGGAGCGGCGGCAGCTGCTGCTGCGGCTTCTTCGGCGTCAGCCAGCTTCTGGGCCTTTTCTTCGGCGCGTTCCTTGGCCTTTTCGCCCGGGACAGCCTTGTTCGGGTTGTTGCGCGCTGCGCGTTCGAGGACGCCCGCAGCGTCGAGGAAGCGGGCGACGCGGTCGGTCGGCTGCGCGCCGACCGAAACCCAATGCTTCGCACGGTCGGCGTCGAGCTTGATGCGCTCGGGATTGTCCTTGGCGAGCAGCGGGTTGTAGCTGCCGATACGCTCGATGAAGCGGCCGTCGCGCGGGCTGCGCGAGTCGGCGACAACGATCTTGTAATAAGGACGCTTTTTCGAACCGCCGCGTGCGAGGCGAATGGAGGTTGCCATGATATTTTCCTTCAGAGTTTAACGTTTAATTCGGGTCGGATTATTTCTTCTTATTCATCAAATTGGCGAGTTCGGGCGGGATCGATCCGCCTCCACCGAGACCGGGGAGGCCACCGCCGCCGCCCATACCGCCCATTCCGGGAATGCCGCCGCCCTTGCCGAACAGCGCGCCGAGGCCCTTGAGCCCGCCCATCTTGCGGATTTTCTTCATCGCGCTGGCCATTTCCTGGTGCATCTTCAGCACCTTGTTGACCTGCTGCACCGTGGTGCCCGACCCGTTGGCGATGCGGATCTTGCGCTTCGCGGTCAGGATTTCGGGCTTCGCGCGCTCCTTGGGGGTCATCGAGCCCATGATCGCGTCGAAATGAACGAGCATCTTGTCGTCGGCACCGCCCTGCGCCGCCGCGACCTGCGCCTTCTTGATCCCGGGGATCATGCCGGCGAGCGCGCCGAGGCCGCCCATGCGGCGCATCTGGTTGAGCTGGGTGCGAAGGTCGTTGAGGTCGAAGAGGCCCTTGGCCATCTTCGCCGCCATCGCCTCGGCCTCTTCGGCCTGGATCGTTTCGGCGGCGCGTTCGACGAGGCTGACGACGTCGCCCATGCCGAGGATGCGGCCCGCGATGCGCGAGGGCTGGAAGAGTTCGAGCCCGTCGAGCTTTTCGCCCGTGCCCGCGAATTTGATCGGCTTGCCGGTGACCGCGCGCATCGAGAGCGCGGCGCCGCCGCGTGCGTCGCCGTCCATGCGGGTGAGCACGACGCCGGTGAGCGGCACCTGATCGGTGAAGCGCTGCGCGACCTGCACCGCGTCCTGACCGGTCAGGCTGTCGACGACGAGCAAAGTTTCGGCGGGGTTCGCCGTGCGCGACACCGCCTGCATCTCGTCCATCAGCTGCTGGTCGACGTGGAGGCGGCCCGCGGTGTCGAGCATCAGCACGTCAAAGCCCTGCAGCTTCGCGGCCTGCATCGCGCGCTGCGCGATTTCGACCGGGCCCTGCCCCGCGACGATCGGCAGGGTCGCGACGTCAATCTGGGTGCCGAGGACGGCAAGCTGTTCCTGCGCGGCGGGGCGATTGACGTCGAGCGACGCCATCAGGACCTTCTTGCGCTCTTTTTCATTGAGCCGCTTCGCGATCTTTGCGGTCGTCGTCGTTTTACCCGAACCCTGCAGGCCGACCATCATGATCACGGCGGGCGGGGTGACGGCGAGGTCGAGCTCGGCGGTTTCGGAGCCGAGCATCTCGGTCAGCGCGTCGCTGACGATCTTGACGACCTGCTGTCCCGGGGTGACCGAGCGCAGGACATTGGCGCCGATCGCGAGGTCGGTGACCTGATCGATGAAGCTGCGCACGACGGGCAGTGCGACGTCGGCCTCGAGCAAGGCGATTCGCACTTCCCGCATCGCGGCGCGCACGTCGGCCTCGGTCAGCGCGCCGCGGCCGCGGAGCTTCCCGAAAACATCGCCAAGCCGGTTGCTCAGACTATCGAACACAGCCAAAATCCTTGCCTACAACGCCCGCAACGCAAAACACGCCGGTGAGCGAAACCTCGCCAACCAGCGGTATCCGTGGACAGTGTTTCCGTCGCGGATGTCGATATGTCCGAACGCAAAATGCGCGCGGACGCGGCGGCCTTTACGCAAAAGCCCCGCCGAAAGCAAGCCGCAGGGCATCCTGCGCGCGCGAACGGCAGGGCGGCGGCGCACTTAACCCAAATTTCACCGCTTTCTCTCATAAAGCCAGCGAGGGTGGGACAAATCGATATGACAGCGACGCCGAAGCCATTCGACCGCAGCGAGGGCGCCAAACGCGACATCATCGCCGGGGGCATTGTCGTCGCCGCGATCCTGCTGTTCGTGGGAACGGGTAGCAATGTGATGCAGGCGGCCGTCCGTGCGCTCATCGGCCTTGGCGGCGGACCCGACCGCGCGCTCGCCACCGCGCTCGTGCTCAACGTCGCGCTGATCCTGTTCGGCTGGCGCCGCTACAAGGACCTCAGCCGCGAAATCCGCGAACGCACCGAAGCCGAGGAACGCGCGCGCTACCTCGCCGACACCGACCCGCTGACGGGTTTTCTCAACCGCCGCGCGCTGCTGTCGACGGGGCAGCGGCAGATTGCGACCGCGATCGCCGAAAAGCGCCAGGTCGCGCTGTTCCTGCTCGACCTCGATCATTTCAAGACCGTCAACGACATCCACGGCCATGCCGCGGGCGACCGCGTGCTGCAGGTCGCCGCCGAACGCATCTCGGCCGTGCTGCCGCCCAACGCCACCAAGGCGCGGCTGGGCGGCGACGAATTCGTCGCGATGCTGGTGTTCGAGCCCGCTGCGCGCGCCGACATCGACGCGCTCGCCGCCGAACTCGTCGCGGCGCTCGACAATAATGTCACGCACGACGCGCAGCAGATCCGCATCGGCGCATCGCTCGGCATCTCGCTTGCCAACGATGCGAGCATGACGATGGAAACGATGGTCCGCCAAGCCGACATCGCCATGTATCATTGCAAGGACGAAGGCCGGAACCGTTTCTGCTGGTTCGAGGCTGGAATGGAGATGGCCGTGCAGGTTCGCAACCAGATCGAAACCGGAATCCGCGAAGGCATGCCGCGCGGCGAGTTCGTCCCGCATTTCGAACCGCAGGTCGATATCGCCAGCGGAAGGCTGATCGGCTTCGAAATGCTGATGCGCTGGGACTCGCCCGAATATGGCATGATCCCGCCCGAACGCTTCATTCCCGTTGCCGAGGAAAGCGGACTGATCGGCGATCTGTCGCTGCAGGTGATCCGCGAGGCGATGGAAGTCGCCAAGCGCTGGGATCCGTCGATCATGCTCGCGGTGAATATCTCGCCGCAGCAGCTGAAAGACCCGTGGTTCAGCCAGAAGCTGACCAAGCTGCTCGTCGAGGTCGGTTTCCCCGCCGCGCAGCTCGAGGTCGAGATCACCGAAAGCTCGCTGTTCGAAAATCTGCCGCTGGTGCGATCGATCGTTACCAGCCTCAAGAATCAGGGCGTGTCGCTGAGCCTCGACGATTTCGGTACTGGTTATAGCTCGCTGTCTCACCTTCGCGCGCTGCCGTTCGACCGAATCAAGATCGACCGCAGCTTTGTCGCCGCGATGCGCGGCAGCCCCGATGCACAGGCGATCGTCGTCGCGATCGTGCGGCTCGGCGAAAGCCTGGCGATGCCGATCACCGCCGAAGGGGTCGAGGATGAGGCGACCGCGATCGAACTGACGCGGCTCGGCTGTTCGAAAGGGCAGGGCTGGTATTTCGGACGCGCTGCATCGGCCAGCGACACCGACCGCCTGCTCGCCGACCGCGGCCTGCTGCGCGCGCCGATGGTGCCGCCTGCGGGACCGGACACGAGCGAAGACGAGTTGCTCCGCAAGACGGCCTAACACCGCCGCATCGCTAGACTTCGCGCCCGCGCCCCCTTACATGCGCGGACTATGGCAGACCGCTTCACCAAGATGCACGGCCTCGGCAACGACTTCGTCGTGATCGACGCGCGCGAGCATAGCGTCGAGATGACGCCGGCGCGCGCGCATGCGATCGCCGACCGTCGCCACGGCATCGGGTGCGACCAGCTGATCCTGCTCGAACCGTCGACCAGCGCCGACGTGAAGATGCGCATCTTCAACGCCGACGGCGGCGAGGTCGAGGCGTGCGGCAATGCGACGCGCTGCGTCGCGACGCTGATCGGCAAGCCCGCGGTGATCGAGACATTGGGCGGCATGCTGCGCGTCACACCGGCCGACGGCGGCGCCGAGGTCGTTCTGGGCGAACCCGAATTCGACTGGGAGCATATCCCGCTCGCGATGCCGATGGACACGCGCGACATGCCGGTGGCGTGGGACGAGTTGGAGCATGGCGCCGGGGTCAATGTCGGCAATCCGCATATCGTCTTTTTCGTGCCCGAGGCCGACGCGGTCGCGCTCGACGAACTGGGTCCGCGGATCGAGACCGATCCGCTGTTCCCCGAGCGCGTCAACGTCAATGTCGCCAGCCTCGACGGCGAGAACCAGCTGCAGCTGCGCGTCTGGGAACGCGGCGTCGGCCTCACGCAGGCGTGCGGTACCGGCGCGTGTGCGACCGCGGTCGCGGCGATCCGCGCGGGGCTCGTCCAGTCGCCGGTGACGGTGTCGCTGCCCGGCGGCGATCTCGTCATCCGCTGGGCGCCCGGCGAACCGATCGTGATGAGCGGCGCCGCGACGCGCGTTTACGAGGGCGAAACCGACTGGGCGCAGTTCGGATGAGCGCTTCCCTCGTCGACCGGCAAGAGGTCGTCAATTTCGGTTGCCGGCTGAACATCGCCGAGGGTGAAGGGGTTCGTGCGGCCGTCAAGGCTGCGGGCGCGCGCGACACGATCGTCTTCAACAGCTGCGCGGTGACCGACGAAGCGGTGCGGCAGGCGCGGCAGGCGGTGCGGCGCGCACTGCGCGAGCGGCCGGGCGCCGAGGTTGTGGTCACCGGATGCGCCGCCGAACTGGAGCGCGACGCCTTTGCCGCGATGGGCGCGCGCGTGGTGCCGAATGACGCGAAGGGGCTTGCGCAAAGTTATGGCGGCGCGGCGGCCGAGGCGGGCGTTCGACCTTACTCCCCCGCCCTCTCCGGCGCCGATCATGCGCGCGCCTTCCTTGGTGTCCAGACGGGTTGCTCGCATAGCTGCACTTTCTGCGCGACGGTGCTCGCGCGCGGCACGGCACGGTCGGCCAGCGTCGACGCGGTCGTCGCCTCCGCGCAAACCGCCCTCGATCGCGGGCAGCGCGAGATCATCCTGACCGGCGTCGACCTCGCCAGCTATGGCGACGACAGCGACACGACGTTGGCGGCACTGGTCGAGGCCTTGCTGGCGCTGCCTATCGAGCGCCTGCGCCTTTCGTCGCTCGACCCGGACCGGATCGACGACGCGCTGTTCGCCTTGCTCACGCAGGAGAAGCGCGTGATGCCACATGTCCACCTGTCGCTGCAGGCGGGCGACGATATGGTGCTGACGCGGATGAAGCGCCGCCATCGCCGCGCCGAAGCCGTCGCACTGATCGAGCGCTTGAAGGCCGCGCGTCCCGAGATCGCGATCGGTGCCGATCTGATTGCGGGCTTTCCGACCGAAGATGACGCGATGTTCGCGAACTCGCTGGCGCTGATCGACGATTGCAACATCATATTCGGGCATATCTTTCCCTACAGCGCGCGCGCCGGGACGCCCGCCGCGCGGATGCCACAGGTCGGTCGCACCATCGCCCGCGAGCGCGCCGCGATCCTGCGCGACGCCAATGCGCGGCGGCGTCAGGACTGGCTGGGTACGCAGGTCGGCCGCACCGCATCGATGCTCGTCGAGCGCGACGGCGTCAGCGGCCATGCCGAAAATTTTGCCGCCGTGGCGCTGACCGCACCCGTGGCGCCCGGCACCATCATCGACGTGCGCCTCGGCGCGCGTGACGGCGACCGCATGATCGCCACCCATACGCAAGCAAAGGATATCGCGGCATGACCGGCCAAAGCTGGAGCGAACGGCTGCTCGGCGGATTTCGCCGCACGTCGGAGCGGCTCGGCGAAAATCTCGCAGGGCTGACCGGCAAGGCGCGGCTCGACGAGGATGATCTCGACCGCATCGAAGAGGCGCTGATCACCGCCGACCTTGGCCCCGCAATGGCCGACCGCATCCGCAGCCGTCTCGCCGAACGCCGCGACATCGCCGCGAACGGGACCGAGGAACTCCGCAAGGTCGTCGCCGAGGAAATCGCCGCGGTGCTGCGCCCCGTCGCCGAACCGCTCGACATCGACGCCTTTCCGCGCCCGCAGGTCATCCTGGTGATCGGGGTCAACGGGTCGGGCAAGACCACGACGATCGCCAAGCTCGCGCATCTGTTCCAGGAACAGGATTATGGCGTGATGCTCGTCGCGGGCGACACCTTCCGCGCCGCCGCGATCGGGCAGCTCAAGGTCTGGGCCGAGCGGCTCGGCGTGCCGATCATGGCGGGCCCCGAGGGCGGCGACAGCGCGGGCATCGTGTTCGACGCGGTGAAGCAAGCGACCGCGACGGGCATCGACGTGCTGATCGTCGACACCGCCGGGCGCCTCCAGAACAAGCGCGAGTTGATGGACGAGCTGGCCAAGATCAAGCGCGTGCTCGGCCGCCTCAACCCCGCGGCACCGCACGACGTCGTGCTCGTGCTCGACGCGACGACGGGGCAGAATGCGCTGTCGCAGATCGACGTGTTCCGCGAGGTTGCGGGCGTGACCGGCCTTGTGATGACCAAGCTCGACGGCACCGCGCGCGGCGGCGTGCTCGTGTCCGCGGCCGAACGCCACGGGCTTCCCATTCATGCGATCGGCATCGGCGAAACCATCGACGACCTTCGCCCGTTCGATGCGGACGAGATCGCAGGCATTATTGCAGGAAATATAAGATGAGCGACGTGCTTCCCACTGGCCCCGAGGCGGTCCCGGCACCGCCGCCGGCGAAGCATGGCTGGCTCAATTTCGTCATCGATTTCGGGCCTTTGCTCGTCTTCTTCATCGCCTATAAATTCTCATCGGGCGGTGAAGGCGCATTTGCCGCGACGACCGCGGCGATCAAGGGCACCGTCGCCTTCATGATCGCGATCATCATCGCGATGGTCGTGTCGAAATGGAAGCTCGGCAAGATTTCGCCGATGCTGTGGATGTCGAGCATTCTCGTCCTCGGCTTTGGCGCGCTCACGATCTGGTTCCACGACGAGCGTTTCATCGTGATGAAGCCGACGATCATCTATGCCAGCTTCGCCACGTTGTTGCTCGGCGGTTACTGGTTCAAGAAGCCGATGCTCAAATATCTGCTGCAATCGGCGCTCGAAGGCCTCACCGACCGCGGCTGGCTGCTCCTGTCGCGCAACTGGGGAATCTTCTTTGCCGTGCTCGGCGTTGCCAATCATGTGATGTACGAGATGATCCAGGCGAAGCAGATGAGTTTCGACCTGTGGCTGACGATCAAGGTCTGGGGCGTCACCGCCCTCTCCTTCCTCTTCACCTTCAGCCAGGTGCCCGTGATGCTGAAGAACGGCCTCGCGGTTCCCGACGGGGCGGCGACCGACAAAAATTGATGCATTTCCTCGCTGTGCTGGCATAGCTGCGTCACCGGCTCCGGGTCGCATGCGGCGCCGCGATAAACAGGGGGAACTGCAATGGACAAATTTTTCGGAAATCTGCACGCCGTGCTGGGCACCGGGCTGGTGCTCGCGATCATCTTGATGCTGTGCCTCAATGGCCAGAATTTCGAGGACGGGGTTGCCGCGGGCAACGCGATCCTGCGCTGGCTGCACACCTTCTTCGGCGTGCTGTGGATCGGCCTGCTCTATTATTTCAACTTCGTCCAGATTCCGACGATGCCGAAGATCCCGGCCGAACTGAAACCCGCGGTCGGCAAGCATATCGCACCCGCCGCACTGTTCTGGTTCCGCTGGGCGGCGCTGGTCACCGTGCTGCTGGGCCTCGCGATCGCCGGCCATGCCAAATATCTGGCGCCCGCGCTGGGGCTGCAGGATCCGTACAAGCTGATCGGCGTCGGCATGTGGCTGGGCCTGATCATGGCGTTCAACGTCTGGTTCGTGATCTGGCCGAACCAGAAAAAGGCGCTCGGCATCGTCGAGGCCGACGATGCGACAAAGGCCAAGGCCGCGAAGACCGCGATGATCTTTTCGCGGACCAACACTTTGCTGTCGATCCCGATGCTCTATGCGATGGTGAACTTCAGCTGATCGGCGAAGCTGGTAAAAGGGGCGTTCCGGGAAACCGGGGCGCCCTTTTTCGTAAGCGATCAGCCCTCAATCGCCGCCTTGTGCATGCGGCCGTTCATCACATAATGCGCAACGCCCATCTGCATGCCCGCGGCCTGCGCATCGTCGATATCGCGCACGCGCCGCGCCGGCGCACCGGCCCAGAGTTCGCGATCCGGGATTTCCTTATTCTCGGTCAACAGCGCACCCGCAGCGAGCATCGCGTCGCTGCCGATACGGCAGCCGTTCATCACCGTCGCCTTGAGCCCGACGAACGCCCGGTCGGCGAGCGTGCAGCCGTGCACCATCGCCATATGACCGATCAGCACATCCTCGCCGATGATCGTCGGGAAGCCGTCGGGACGGTGCGGCATCGGGCCGTCGCAGTGCACGACGCTGCCGTCCTGGATGTTCGAGCGTGCGCCGATCACGATGCGGCTGACGTCGGCGCGCAGCACGCAATTATACCAGATGCTCACATCGGGACCGATCGTGACATCGCCGATGATCCGGCACCCCGGCGCGATGAAGGCGCTGGGGTCGATTTGCGGCGTCTTGCCGTTGACGCTGATGATGCTGACGTCCTGATAGGTCATTCGTCGCGGCCTCCGATGATATTCTTCCAGATCAGGACCGGCAGCGTCGACGCATAATCGTCGGTCCAGCGCTCGAAGCCGGCGCGCGCGTCGAGCGGCACCCACGCGTCGAGGTCCATCGCGTCCTTGCGCGCGCGGATACCGCCGGTCAATTGCCGCATCCGCTGCGGCGTCGCGGTCAGCGCGACCCAGTTCGATCCCGTCAGGTCGCCATATTCGTCACCGATCGGCCCCGGGTCCATGCGGATCGCGCTCGTCCAGCCGCGCGCTTTCGCCTCTGCCGCCAGCACCGGCTCGAGATCGAAGAAGCGGTTCGAGATATGGATGAGCAATATCCCGTCGGGCTTCATCGCGCGCGCATAGATACCGATCGCTTCTTCGGTCAGCAGATGCAGCGGGATCGCGTCGGACGAGAAGGCGTCGATGACGATGACGTCGAAGCGACCGGCAGGCTGGTTGGCGAGCTGGAGCCGCGCATCGCCGATTACGATCGGCGTGTCGCCGGCGCAATCGGTGAGGAAGGTGAATTTCGACGGATCGCGCGCGATGTCGACCATGACCGGATCGATCTCGAAGATCGTCCAGTGCTGGCCGGGCTTGCGATAGCAAGCAAGCGTGCCGGCGCCGAGCCCGACGATGCCGATCGACGCATTCGGCCCGGCGAGTTGCCCCGTCTTGTCGAGCGTCAGCCCGACGCCCGACTGATGGCCATAATAGGTCGTCGGGTCGCGACGGTGCGCAGCGTCGGTGCGCTGGAGGCCGTGGAGCGTCGTGCCGTGCGCAAGACGGCGCTGGTTCGACTGGGGATAGTCGGTGACGGTATAGACGCCGAAATAGCTGCGCACGCGCGCGCCTGTGAAGCTTTCTTGGATCGTGTCCCACCCGCCGACGCCGATCATCAGCAGCGCGAGCACGGGCACATAGGCCCAGCGCCAGCCGATGACGAGCATGCCGATGACGAAGATCGCGATGCCCCACGAGGTCGTCGCGCTGTCGATCCGGCCGGTCCAGTCGCCGACCATGTGCCAGGTGCCGAAGGCGGCGATCAGGACGAGCGTCGCCGCGACCACGCGCGCGGTCTTTGCCTCGAGTCCCAGCCATTTGTTCCACGGGAAGAGCGCGGGCAGCGGCAACAGCATCGCGGCGGCGAGGATCAGGATCGGATGCTCATATACCCAGTCGAAGATCAGCGGCGCGAACAGCGCCGCGAACAGCCCGCCGAGCACGCCGCCCGCCGACATGATGAGATAGAAGAGCGTCAGATGCTGCGTCGCCGGACGCAGATGATAGAGATAGCCGTGGAGTGCGGTCGCGACGACGAAGAGCATCGCGAGGCTGGCGAGCGCGACCATCATCGACCCGCCGCCCGAACTCAGCAGCCCGAGCCCGCCGACCGCGAGCAGCCCGACGGGCGCGATCAACGTGATGATCTGCGTCGGCCGTTCCATCGTCGAGAAGGCGATTACGAAGCTGAGCAGATAGAGCCCGAGCGGGAGCACCCAGAGCAAGGGCATCGCGACGATGTCGGTGGTGAGGTGCGTCGTCGTCGACAGCATCAGCCCCGACGGCACGGCGGCGATCAGCAGCCAGTGGAGCTGGCGGCGGAGCGTCGGGCGCGGTTCGTCGGTGGCGGTGGCATGCGCTTCGGCGCCGCCATGCCAGCGTGCCGCGGCGGCCCCGGCAACGAGCAGCAGGAGCAGCGCATAACCCGCGGTCCAGCCCCAGCTTTGCGCCGCGAGCGGCAGCGTTGGCTCGACGAGCGCGGGATAGCTGATGAGGCCCGCAAAGCTGCCGAGGTTCGAGGCGGCGTAGAGATAATAGGGATCGCCCGCGCGCGCGTCGGCGGCGAACCAGCGCTGCATCAGCGGCGCCTGCGCCGAGACGACGAAAAAGACGGGGCCGATCGAGGCGAGCAGGAGCAAGGGCACCCACAGCGCCTCCTGCCCCGGTCCGGGCGGCGCGATCTGGGCGATACCGATCGGAAGCCACAGCGCCGCAACGAGGAAGAGCGCCAGATGGATCGCCGCCTGCCGCCGCACGGTGAAGCGCCCGAGCCAGTGCGCATAGGCGTAACCACCGAGCAGCAGCGCCTGATAGACGAGCATCGCGCTGTTCCACACCGCAGGGGCGCCGCCCAATTTGGGCAGCACCATGCGCGCGACCATCGGCTGGACGAGGAAGAGGAGGAAGCTGCCGACGAGGATCGTCAGCACGAACAGCCAGCGGCGCGGCGAAGAAGAAGATATCACGCGATCAGGCGCCGAGCAGCCGCGCCGCGTGCAGCGCATGATAGCTGAGCACCCCCGACGCCCCCGCGCGGCGGAAGGCGAGCAGGGTTTCGAGAACGAGTGCGTCGCGGTCGCCCGCGCCCGCGGCGGCGGCCGCCTCGATCATCGCATATTCGCCCGACACCTGGTACGCGTAGACGGGCACGGCGAAATTGTCCTTCACCGCACGGACGATGTCGAGATAGGGCAGCCCGGGCTTTACCATCACGCTGTCGGCGCCCTCGGCGAGGTCCTGTGCGACTTCGCGCAGCGCTTCCTCGCTGTTCGCGGGGTCCATCTGATAGGTCTTCTTGTCGCCCTTGAGCAGCCCGCGCGAGCCGACCGCGTCGCGGAACGGACCGTAGAAGGCCGACGCATATTTGGCGGCATAGCTCATGATCTGGACATGGCCGAACCCTTCGGCCTCGAGCGCCTGCCGGATCGCACCGATGCGGCCGTCCATCATGTCGCTCGGCGCGATGAGGTCGGCGCCGGCGCGCGCCTGGTTGAGCGCCTGCCCGACGAGAACCTCGACCGTTTCGTCGTTGAGCACATAGCCCGCATCGTCGATCAGCCCGTCCTG
>Ga0209676_1001889_pt1 | contig 17089 bp, 20 predicted proteins | sample AraplaCvi_mLB_r2_FD_184282 | JGI IMG/M metagenome (GOLD analysis project Ga0209676, IMG submission 184282) | Arabidopsis root microbial communities from North Carolina, USA - plate scrape MF_Cvi_mLB_r2 (SPAdes) (version 2) | ecosystem: Host-associated > Plants > Roots > Endosphere | place: USA...
TTTATTTCCCCCTATGGATCATTAATTCCAAGTATTGTTTGCCTTCAAATCACGTTTAATTGGCGTAGACTGTTTCGTAATAGACCACTAAGTTGTTTGTAGCATTATTACGAGTGTTGTCTCAAAGAAGATAACGGTTTTGTTTATTCGTCTCCCTTTTTAATGTACTGTTTGTTGAATTCAAACATTGATAAATAACGCTTGTCTACTCATTTTATGTTCGTCCGATTCTTGAGGTGAGTGGTATTTAAAAATATTGTGGTGCGTAGGTAACCGAACTGGAAGTGCAATAAGAGGCTTGATGTGCTGATGTTTGGTCCTTCTTAAAGTAAACTGGAATTTAACGCAAAAAAATCGACAATATAGTCGATTAGGTTGTACAGCTAACGAACTTGCTAACTTCCTCTGTTAAATTTAAATCTAGATTTCAGAGGGGAAACAACTAAAGTCCACTGATTATTCAGTGGACTTTATTAGATTTATTGTTGTTTGGTTTCATGATGAAGTGGTGGTGGAACTAGCCAGCCTTTATCTTTCATCATTTGTAATAGTACTGCACCATCTTTAGCTTTTTTTGCGCCCATTTGTCCATATAATAAACCAACATCTTCACGAATAGATTGACTCATCCCTTGACTACTTGCTACAACACCGGCTGCAATGTCAGCAGCTACCATATATGCTATTTGAGCATCTTGAAATCTTGCGCCAACAGGAATTTGTTCTAGATCAGCTTCAGGTCGTTCTGCTGGAGTTGGAGGAACCGCAATATCATTATGTAATAATACTTCTTCTAGTTCTTTGATTGATGGCTTAATTGATGTTTCAATTACTTGTTTTAAAAAAGCTTTTAATTCCTGATCACCAGTATGGTTTATATAGACTTGATACCCATCAAGTGCTCCTTTTGCAACTGATAACGCGCTCCATAATCCAAATACTTCTCCATAATGTAAAGGCTCATCTTGAGGATTACCACTTAAAATGCCCATTAAAATCTGACTTCCCTTCGTTATTAGATTCATACTATTCTCCTTTGTTGGAATAGGTACTAATTCTATTATTTAACAAAAGATGCGAATTATACTTAATCGTTAAGCTAATGGATTATTTTGCCATGAATTATTTTAAACAAATATCTAAAAATATAATTGCATTGACTCTACATAAAAGGTGGTGAAATAAATGAAAAAGTTATGTTTAGGTTTCTTATCTTTATTATTATCGCTATCATTTTTAACTAATAATGCTTCAGCAGACAGCGATAGATACTCAAACAATAATATGAATAATCGATACAACCCAACGCCTGTTACTAATCCTGCTAATACAGACGATGATGACGATACTGATTGGGGTTGGATTGGATTGTTAGGATTAGCTGGATTATTAGGATTAAGAAGAAGAGATCGTGACGACCGAAAGTAATAGTAGAATTTTAAGTCTAACTATATCTTAACTTTCCCTGAGTAATATAGATTAGATTCCAAAAGAAAAATCCTCTTTAACAGAGGATTTTTTTTAATATGAATGATTTCTAAGAATAAAATCAACTTCTTTTTTTTAGACTATTTGCCAATTAGTTAAGTAAAAATAAACAAAATTTGATACTGTTCAATACTTCTAATGCTATTTAGAATTTCGTTTAACCCAATTGGTACCACAAGAAATCTCCATTTTTAATTTTTACTTTTATATTTTAGATTCTTTATTAATTTATTAATTCCTTGTTCAATTTTTCTACCAATTCGGGCTTTTGAATAAATTTCAGTACATAGTGAGTCCCACTGACAATCATGACATCAGCTTAACCTATCTAATATTTAAAAGAGCCACAATAATAGGATTATCGTACTCTGTACATTAGATAAATCTGATTAGTAATATATTCTGAACTATATTGAAGACAATTCTTAATCCACCATAGGATAAGGCCCGCCAATAATGCAATTTAATTCTATTTCTACATATTCATCAGGTAATTCTGTTCTAGCATTTTCCCTTCTTGTTCCTACTAATTGTCTTAATAATAGAAAACAAATACTACCCTCCCCTATCAATATTAATGAATATTTAGTAATCACTTTGGAAAATTAAGTTAAAAAGGATGATTATATGCAACTTGATATTGTTTGTAAAGCAGTTCTAATTATTATCATGGGAACACTTTTATTAAGAATAGCTGGAAGAAGCTCTATTTCTAAATTGTCGGTTTCAGAACTTGTTTTAATGAGTACAATTGGTCCATTACTAAGTCGTCCTATTGAAAATAAGGGTATTTGGACAAGTTTTGGTATTGCTTCTATCCTTATACTTACGGTATTTATGTTTCAGTTTCTTAGATTAAAATTCAATTCAATAGAATTATTACTAACTGGCAAGCCAATTATCGTTATTGAAGATGGGATCTTAAATATAGGAAATATGAAGAAGGCTCGTATTACGACTAATAATCTAAAAATGCGTTTACACCAGTTAGGTATAACCTCAATTGACGATGTAGCTTCGGCGACATTAGAAGCGAATGGGCAAATCGGATATAAATTAAAGCCAACCTCACAGCCTGCAACTAAACAGGACATTCAAAATTTAATGCGACTAATTGAGACAAAATTTCTTAAATCAGAATAGCTTCTAAATAATAAAGAATAGTATATATTTAAATGAATTTATAAGGTGAATTACCTTGTCAAAAGATAATGAGAATAACAATAAGGAAAAGTATGAGGTATACATTTTTTAGTATATTTCTCTATAGCAGTTTTCTGCGATTATTTTAATATTAATGATATTATTTTCCCAATCTTATTTATAGTATATTTTGTTCTTTCTTTCTATTTCTTAGAAAAATGGTCTAAAGAGAAAATTGTAAAGCATGCTGCTCTATTTTTATTTCTTTTTGTGATTGACAAGGCAATCAACTTTATATTTTAGGTTCATAAAAGTTCTTAATCACTAACTTATAACTTTTCATAAATCGAAACAACCAATTTTAGTTCACGAAAAAAAGGATCTTCCACTAAGATCCTTTTTTGTCTGTACCTCTATACGTTTCATTTATTCTTCGTTTTCACGCTTTTTAATTTGTAAAAGCGTATCTGTGATGGTTTTTAGTTCCTCTTTAAGTCGGATGGTTTCATTTGCTACTTGTTCGGATGAAGTTTCTTTAATTGTCTTGTTTAGTACATCTACCACTTTACGTAACTTTCCGATGGATTGTTCAAGTTGAACTGTTGAAGTTGTTTTCATCATTTCTACTCCTTGATTGGTTTTACATTTAGCATACCACTGTTTATTTTATAGTAAATCATACCATTTATTAGACCCTTTTTTAAAGAAATTTTATTAAAATAGCCCTCTACTAAATAGAGGGCTATGCAATTTTTTGATATTACCTACTACTAGATACTTCATGTGTCTGATTGTGGGTAATCTTCTGACTAAAAGCTACAATAATAAAACTGACAATGACTAGTAAAAACCAAGAACTAATTTTACCAACGTGGACGATTTGCCAATGGGCATGTTGATCCGGGTATTTCCATGCCCCAAAAAATGTGGCTATATTTTCAGCAATCCAAATGAATAATCCTATTAAGAAAAACGAGAGGACTAAATGCATTCGTAATATGGTCGTTTTCACTTTAAATTGCACCGTCGTTTTGAAAAATATAAATGGTAGAATCAGAATGAAAAGCCATCTCAGATCGTAAAAATAATGATGGGTAAAAAAGTTTAAATATATAAGGCTGCCAAATAATAAAACGACGATCGGGTTTGGATAATTTATTAATTGAATATGCATCCTTTTCCAAGCCTGGCAAATATAACTTCCAACACTAGCATACATAAATCCACTATAAATCGGAACATCCATAATTTTTAGATACGAATGCTCTGGATACGACCAAGATCCCATTCGTACTTTAAAGATTTCAAGTATTAATCCAATTAGATGGAAAATACAAATCATCAAAAATTCCTTTTTCGTTTCAAATTTTGTCATGATAAACGCTATTTGTATCAATAGGCAAACGATAAAAATAAAATCATATCTTGGTAAATATGGAATTGATACAAGCTTTGATATTGCTAATGTAGCAAATATTAGTACAGGAAAAAGACAAGAAAGTGCTTCTTGAACAGTAAATTCTATTAATAGTAAAAAATAATTTAAAAATCTAGTTTTAGTTTTCATGAAAGAATCCCTATTTTCTTTTAATTTAACAATTTTTTAATATATAATGTTATAATTTTAAAAAAATAATATCTTATTATGTTAGAAGGTGAAGTGTATGTCACAACCAATTATTAGTCAAAAAACGAAAAAGAATGCTGCTAAAATTGGAATAGTACTCGCTTTTATCGGTGCAAAATTAAAACTGATTTTGCCCTTATTAAAAGCTGCTAAGTTTATGTCGTTTTTAAGCATGATTTTCTTTCTATTTACTTATGGATTAACATTTGGTTGGTATTTTGCATTTGCGATATTATATTTGTTAATTTGTCATGAAGGTGGGCATTTAATTGCCGCTAAAAGAAAGGGTTTACCAACTTCCCCTGCCTTTTTTATCCCTTTCGTAGGTGCAGTTATTTCCTTAAAGGAAATGCCAAAGGATGCTGTTACAGAAAGTTATGTTGCTTTTGGTGGACCACTGTTTGGTCTGATTTCAATTCTTCCTGCAATTCCTTTATATCACTACACACATAATGAGTTCTTTGGTTTGGTTATTGCGCTTGGTTGTATTCTGAACCTATTTAATTTAATTCCAATTTCACCACTTGATGGAGGAAGAATTTTAAGTGTATTACCTCCAATATTTTGGTTTATTGGTATTATGTTGATGTTTGTATATGTGTTTTACTACCCTAACTTTATCGCATTTTATATTATTTTCTTAGGCATCATGACGTTTATTAAACGCATAAGAGAAACATTTACATTAAAAGTGATAAACGAAAAAATAAAGCTTTACGAACATACGATTAAGCAATTTGAATTTGGAATATTTAACTATCAATATGATATTCACGTAAAAGACAGCTTTTTCTTTCCTATTTTTGAAGATCAGCAAAAACTAGAACATGAACTTCATAAAGAAAGACACTATATTAACAATTTAATTAGATCAATTGATATAAGAAACGACCATACAGATAGTGAGTGGCGTAGTCATATTTATCAAAAAATTGATGAAATAAGAATAAATAAAATCCAACCTTTGTTAAAGGAAAAAGAAACGCTTGAAACTTATTACGTAACAAGTAATCGTAAAAAATGGCAAATATTTATTGCTTATATTTTACTTGCTAGTTGTTTATCCCTATTAGGATTTTGGGGTTATGGTTTAATTGAGAACGTAATGATGTAAATACAAAACTTAATTTTTCTTATGAAACGCTTGGATAATAATTTGATCCAAGCGTTTTATATTTTAGTTCCAACGATAAACACTCTATTTTGAAAAATAAGTTATCCTAGAAGCGTTAATTCTAAGTATTTTCAGAATTTTCTTCAGTTTGATACTCTAAAATATCCCCGGGCTGACATTCTAATGCTTTGCAAATTGCTTCTAAAGTTGAAAATCGAATTGCTTTCGCCTTACCGTTTTTCAATATAGAAAGATTCGCCATCGTAATTCCAACTCTGTCTGCAAGTTCTGTAACACTCATTTTCCTCTTAGCCAGCATCACATCGATATTGATTATAATTGCCATATTATTCACCTCAGACTATTAGGTCATTTTCAGATTTTATATCGATAGCTTCTTGTAAAAGCCTCTGTAGAACTGCTGCAAATACTGCAATCACCATAGAAGCAAATATAATGACCAATCCAATTAATATGATACCTGGTGCATCGTCTTTCTCAGCGATGAGATAGTAGATTGGCATTCCTAATGCAATGATCGTACTAATTGCGATTGCACAAGATTTTATATTTTTTAATGCACGTACAGATAATTCCGAGAACGCTTTGTTCTTATCAATATAAATTAACAATTTAAAAGCTTGAACGAGAGCAAAGTAAAAAGGAATCGCGCCAACATACAAATCTATAAAAACGAGATATTTGAGATAAGACATGTTTGGATACAATTTAACTGCAAATTTTGCGATTTCTGGCACCACAAATATACATAAAGCAAGAACTGGAATACCAATAAGAACGACCGCTATCTTTAAAAAGAGCGTTGACACTTGTTTCATAAAAGCACCTCACTTATTTATTTTCATTTTGAATTTACCATATCATTTATCGTTTTACAATAAATATTTATTTATTTTTATAACATTTTTATTGTTTGAAAAGCAAATCGATTTGTTTTTGCATCTTCATAAGTTTAAAAAAGGTGCCTCATTGTCATGAAATTGACTAATGAGACACCTTCTTTTTGTGATTATCTTTAATTTGTTTCAATCCAAATAATATTTAGAGTATAACTCTTTAAATACAAAAATTGCTTTATAAAAATGTTCATTATAAGTACCTTCATCTTCCAAACTCCAGCAAGTAGATAAAACTGCATGAGCAAATCCCCATAATAAAAGTCTTTTTTTATCTAATGCCAATTGATCAACAAGTAAATCAACTCTTTTATCGATGACAGTAAGGATATCTTTGTTTTCAAGGTTATTTAATAAAAATTGAATTGTATCGTATTCTCTTTCTCCAATTAAACCTTTTGGATCAATTGCTAACCATGTATCTTTACTTGTATATAAGATATTATAATGATGTAAATCACCATGTAGTAAGTAAAGATCGGTTTGATTATTCACTAGCTCTTTGAATATATCTACAGCTTCCTGAATTGTTTCGATCATAATCGGACCGATTCCCTCTGGATTTTGCTGTGAAATCCTCATTAAGCTATTTTGACGATGAATAATTGACTGCAAATTACTGTTTTTTTGAGCTGGTCTCCATAACTTTTTCATAATACTTGATGCAATTAAAACTGCTTCGTCTTCATTTTTTATTGAAACCAAAGTTTCACCTGGAATCAATCTTTCTAAAATAAGTACTCCCTTTTCAAGATCGCTATCGATTAATGATACCATTCCATTGCCATTAAATTCCTTCAATGCAGAAACTTCAGAAAGAAATTCTACATTTGGAACAGTAAGCTTAACAACTAGATCTTTACCATCTTCAGCTTTAGCAGGTGCAACAAAGTTATACGATAAATCAAAAGGCGGCATAATTTTCATCTTCCATCGTTCTTCACAATGAGCAATTAAACGTTCAAAATTTGCTAACCACTCCTCACCTTTTTCCTTATGTATCTCAGTAATTGTTTTGACAAATTTTGAAGGTAATTGAATCATACGATCTCCTTTTCGATTTGATGCAATGCATGATTAATGACCAGTGCTTTCATAATGTTTTACACCAAAATTCCAAAACTTATATGCTACAACAAAACTAATAATTGCGACCAAAGGTGTGACAATTGCTAAAATGGAAACGCCATGCCCATCTAAAAAGTAATTTGCAGGATAAAACGCTGTAAATCCATATGGTATGATCCATGTAATCACTAAAGTAATTGATTTATGATAGATCGTTACTGGATAACGCGCAAATTCACTTAATCCGAAAACTGATACAACAATTGGCAAACTATCAACCATCCAAAACGAAAAAGTTATAAAAAATAAATTAATTGCTACAAATATCATTCCACTTGAAATGATAAATAGGATTAGCATACCGATTTCAGTTATTCCCCAATTTATACCTATATGGCTAGTAGAATAAAGTAATATAATGATTCCAATTATAAATTGACCAAAACCGTCTTGTTGAAACCGCTCTGAAATAACTTGAAATAATGGATTGACTGGTCTTAGTAAAAGTCTTTCGAAGTTACCAGAACGTATATATTGCCAACCTAATGTCCATAAATTATCAAAAAAGATGTGATGAATCGATCTCCCTAAAAATGCGATCGCAAATATAAATAGGATTTCATAAAAAGTCCACCCTTTTAATACTTGAATATTGCTAAATATAATTTTCAAAAATATAATGCTAATTCCTTGTTGGATTATCGTTGAAAACATGCCGATCAAAAAATCTACTCGGTATTCAAGCATTACTTTTATATGTTTACTAGCATAATGGAGATATAGTTTGATATATCGTATAAAGTTTTTCATGACTAACCTCCAAATATTGTAATTTTACGAATGGCAATTGACCATAGGAATCGAAGCAGTGCATACATGCTAATTAACCAAAAAATTTGAAGTCCAATAGAAGATATGATTTGATTTGTATCATGTATTTGACCAGTAAAAATAGCCGTAGGGATATATACCATTGCTTGAAATGGCAAGAATTGACTTACATCTTGGAACCAATTTGGAAATAAGCTTAACGGAATTAATGCCCCAGAGAAGAACTTAATAATTGCTTCCCTTAGGACTCTGACGCCCCAAACATTTACTGTCCAAAAGGCGACAATTCCAATCATTAAATCAATTTGAGCTCCTATTAATACACCTAGTGCAAAACTGATGATGAAGTATAAATAAATTACTATATTAGTAGGAAATGATAGCGATAAAAATAAGAAAGCGATTGCAATTATTGGCAATGTTGCACGGAAAAATGAACTGATTTTTGAACCTATATCTAATGCAATCATTTTATTTAACATGTGATATGGTTTTAATAGCTCCAGTACAATACTTCCATCTTTTATTTGTCGTGCCAGACCATCTCCAACACCTGATACATATTGTTCGATAATCATTGCTACGACGATATAGGTTAGCATTGACTGAAAACCGATTCCTTTAATTGAATCATTATTTTCATAGACTGCAAGCCAAAAATAATAAGTGATTAAAAGTCTTAAAATTGCCGAACAAGTTTCAGCCCAGTACCAAGCTGTATAGGCAGAATCTACCTTCATTTGCGATTTCGCTAGTTCCCAGTATTTGACCATGAACTAGCACCTCTTTCATATATCTCTTTCACAATTGCTTCAATCCCAGGTTCTGTTAATGTAAAATCCTGAATCGTATAATGTGACATGATTTCTTGAATAATATCTGTTGCGGATACGTTTGCACTGTTGAATGCTAGAAGAAAACTATTTTGTTGTCCTTCAATTTTTTCTACCATTATATGATTTGATAAATTACTTGGGATTTGGAAATTTTGTTGTTTATCAATTTCGATTTGAATCATTCGGTTATAAGTAACACCTTTTTTTAATTCTTCTAACAGACCATCAAACATAATCGTCCCTTGATCGATCACTATAATTCGATTACAAAGCTCTTCAATATCTTGCATATCATGTGTTGTTAAAATAATGGTCGTTTTATATACACGGTTCATATCTTTAATAAACTGACGAATTTTTTCCTTCACAACAACATCTAATCCAATAGTAGGCTCATCAAGATATACTATTTTCGGATTATGTAGAAAGGCAGCCGCTAATTCACAACGCATTTTTTGACCTAAAGAGAGTTGTCTAACAGGAATATGTAATAATGGTTCTAAATCTAAGATTTCCTTAAATAATGCGATATTTTTCTGGTAATCTTGTTCAGGAATCTCATAAACATGTTTTAATAACTCAAATGACTCTTGCACGGGAATATCCCAATATAGCTGTGTTCGTTGACCAAATACTGCACCAATTGTATAAGCGTTATTCATACGATCTTTATAAGGTACAATTCCATTTACAGTGATTGACCCTTCATCAGGTGTAAGCACACCACTAATCATTTTAATGGTTGTTGATTTCCCGGCCCCGTTTGAACCAATATAGCCAACGATTTCGCCTTCGCTAATATGGAAATTAATATCTTTTACTGCTGTTTTTATTTCATAAACAGGTTTAAACAAAGCTTTGATGAACCCTCTTAAACCAGGGTCTCTCTTTAGAATCCGGTAATGCTTCTTTAAATCCTTAACTTCAATCATACTGTCACCTACTTACCTTCTTGATTTAGTAAATCTATTAAATTAGTTGTTCCTTTAAATCATATTCCTCGATTAGTCGATTATTAACATATTGTCCTTTTGCATAATCAATAATTAATTCTTTGATATTTGGAAATAAAACAATATCGTTTAATTCAGATAAAGGAACCCATCGCACGCCTGATTGATTTGGGTCAGGATTAATTGGCATCGTAGGTTTTGATCCCTCTTTCAAATAACATCTGAACATTAAACTTAATCCGTGAGGTTCATGTGTTCGACCTGTCATATGTGGAGCATTTTCTGATACAAAAACAAGCTCGCCTACTTCAACTTCGACGCCAGCTTCCTCGAATGCTTCTCTTTTTACAGCGTCTACGATTGTTTCACCTGGTTCAGCTCCTCCAGCAGGCAAGTTAAAGTGAACCCCATCTTCGTCAGTAAACTCAATTAATAAAACTGAATCTTTTTCAATGATTAAAGCACAAGCTCTTACTCGAATATGATACATTTTCATCCCTCCATATACAGTGGTTATTCAATTATGTTTGAATCTGGTAAAATTTTCAATATATTTTTACACTGACATAAAAAAAGGCTTGCATTGGCCTGAATGAGCCTTTACAAAGCCTTTTTATTTATATAACCTGTTCTTTATTTAGACTAAATTGAGCCATAACTTCTTTCATATAGTAAACTGCTTCGTCTATTTCCTCGTGGGAAATTGTTAATGGCGGCAATAATCTTAGCGTGTTTGGCCCTGCTGTTCCAACGATTAGTCCCTTCGCTAATAGTTGATCGACAAGTAGACTAACTTTTTGATTGCATTCGATCCCAATCATTAATCCTTTTCCACGTATTTCCTCTACAACTGGAAACTGTTCTTTGATTTCAGTTAACTTATTTTTTAAATAGTCACCTTTTTCTTTTACAGTCGCCAAAAACTCTTTTTGATTGATAATATTTACTGTTTCATATGCACTTGTCATTGCTAAATAGTTACCACCGAATGTCGATCCGTGTGACCCATATGAAAATGCAGATGCTAATTTTTTATCGCCAATCAAAGCACCGACTGGAATCCCATTCCCTAATCCTTTTGCTAACGTAATGATATCAGGCTTTAATGGTGTTTGTTCATAGGCAAACATTGTCCCTGTTCTACCAATTCCGGTTTGTACTTCATCAACAATGAGTAATAGTTCATACTTTTCACAAAGAGCTGTAATGCCTTCAAAAAAGCCTTCTTCACCAACGATTACACCACCTTCACCTTGAATGACTTCTAAAATGATTGCACCAGTATTTTCAGTTATTTCCGCTTGAAGTTCCTCTAAATCATTAAATGGTACATAACTAAATCCATTCAACATTTCTCCGTAGCCTTCGTGAATTTTTGACTGACCAGTTGCAGCCATCGAACCGAAAGTCCTTCCATGGAAGCTTTGTTTAAAGCTTATGATATGTGATTTCCCTGTATATTTTCGTGCTAACTTAATAGCAGCTTCATTTGCTTCAGTACCGCTATTACAAAAAAACGCTAGACCATTTTCAAAGGATTTACAAAGTATTTTAGCTACTTCTTCTTGTTTTTTGATTGTAAAAAGGTTTGAAACATGCCAAAGTGATTCGATTTGATTATGTAATGCACTTACTATTTTTGGGTGACAATGACCTAAATTACAAACAGCAATTCCACTTAAAAAATCTAGATAATGTTTATTTTGATCATCAATTAAATAGGAACCATTTCCTTTTACAAAATGAATATCTTTTCTTTGGTAGGTTGGAAATAAATTACTCACTAAAAACAACTCCTTTTGTAAACACAGTTCCATTCATTGATCCATCTTCATTTAGGAAGTTTTCTCCCACAATCGCTACTGATTGCACTTCATCCAATGCTTCTAGTGCACTTTGCACTTTCGGAATCATCCCATCAGTAATTGTTTTACTATCAATTAAAGCTTGAACTTGATCTTTCGTAATCTTTTCTATACTTTTACCTTCACTATTTAAAACGCCATTTGTATTCGTTACATAGCAAAGTACTTCAGCATTTACTGCTTTTGCAATACTTTTCGCTGCTAAATCAGCATTAATATTATACTTTTGACCAATCTTATCTACACCAATTGGAGAGATGACAGGAAGATAATCATTCGTAAGTAGTAATTTTAGTAAACTTGTATTTACATTCTCTACTTCTCCAACCCAACCCAATTTTCCTTTATCATATAATGAAGCTTCTAAAAGAAGATTGTCACAACCTGAAAGCCCGATTGCAGATAAATTAAATTGATTACACATAATGACTAAATCTTTATTTGTTTTCCCATTCAACGCATATTCAACTACTTCTAAAACTTCATTTGATGTTTTACGAAGCCCGTCTTCCATCTCAACAGGAATTGAAAATTTTAATAGTAAATTATTAATTAACGGACCTCCACCGTGTACAATGATTACTTTTTTACCATTTCGTTGTAGTAGATTAATATGTTCAAAGAAAGTATTTGATAAACCTTGTATTAAACTCCCACCTAGTTTGATGACAACAATCCCCATATTCTTCCTCCTTACGTTCGATAACTAGCGTTTATTTTGACATAGTCGTATGTTAAGTCGCAGCCCCATGCTGTTCCACTTGCATTGCCATCATGTAAGTGAACATCGATATAGACAATTTCTGATTGTAAAGCAGCCTTGGCTTCAGCTTCATTAAACGCTACAGGTTTGCTATTATATAACACTGTTACGCCATTTATTGAAATATCAATCTGATTATATTCCCCTTTTAGTCCACTATAACCAATTGCACCAATTATTCTTCCCCAATTTGCGTCTTCACCATAAACAGCCGTTTTAACTAAATTGGATCCTACAATTGTTTTTGCAATGATATTGGCCATTTTTGTGTTTGTTGCGCCATTTACATTTACCTCAATTAGTTTTGTTGCCCCTTCACCATCTCTAGCGATTTTTTTTGCTAAATCCTCACAAACTAGTTGAAAAGCTGCTTCAAAGTTTTCCCAATCTGAATGATCTTCTGTTAACGGTTCATGTTGGGTAGCACCATTGGCTAAAACTAGAACCATATCATTTGTAGACGTATCGCCATCTACTGTAATTTGATTAAACGTTTTATCAGTTACTTTTTTTAATAAACTTTGTAATACTTCTGAATTAATCGTTGCGTCCGTCGTAATAAACCCTAGCATAGTGGCCATGTTTGGATGAATCATTCCAGAGCCTTTTGCCGTACCAGCAATCGTTACTGTTTTCCCATTCACAAGAACTTCATAGCAAGTATGCTTTGAGACTGTATCAGTTGTTAATATAGAATTACCAAAGTTTTCACCATCTTCAGTTTGATTACCAATTGATAGTTTTTTGATGCCATTATTCATTTTTTCCATACTTAGGAATTCTCCAATTACACCTGTTGAAGCGATCCCAACTAAATGTTCTGGTAAATCAAAATGCTCTGCGCACCATAATCTCATTTGATAAGCATCATCTTCACCTTTTTTACCAGTACATGCATTTGCACAACCACTATTCACTAGCACGGCTTGAAGTGTATTGTTATACGCAATGCTTTGTTTCGTAATAGAAATCGGAGCAGCTGGGAATAAATTTTGTGTATATACAGCAGCAACTGACGATGGTTTTTCAGAATATATGATGCCTAAATCCAGTCTTTTATAACGAAATCCTGCATGAACACCAGAGGCAAAAAAACCTTTTGGCGTTGTGATTGTACCGTTAATTTTTTTTATTTTTTTCTCTTTAGTTATCAATTCCACTCGCTCCTTATGGGAATATTGGCGTAAACGTTAAACCAGTTTCTTCTGGTAAACCAAGCATAATGTTCATATTTTGAATCGCCTGCCCTGCCGCTCCCTTTATTAAATTATCAATAACAGATATTACAGTTATTCTGTTCGTTCGCTCATCAAATGCTGGATAAATATCACAAAAATTAGATCCATAAACATCCTTTGTACATGGAATTGAATCTCTTATTCTAATAAAATACGAATCTTTATACATTTCTTTATACAACTCTTGTAATTCCTCATTAGAAATCATTTCTCTTGCAGTTGAATATACAGTAGCCATTATTCCCCTAGTCATTGGGACTAAATGGGGAGTGAACGTTATATAATTTTCTTTCGGATTGATCATTGATAAGAATTGTTCAATTTCAGGAATGTGTTGATGATCATGAATTTTATATGCTGTGAAATTATCATTTCTATTTGTAAAATGAGTAACTTCATTTGAACCTTTTCCAGCCCCTGATATGCCTGATTTCGCATCAATAATAATTGAATTTTCAACAATTAGGTTTTCCTTTAAAAGAGGAGCAATTGCTAATATTGAAGCAGTTGGATAACATCCTGGATTGGCGATAAAATTTGATGTTTTTATCTCTTCTTTATTCCATTCTGCCAACCCATATGTAAAATTAGATGTTTTAGAAAAACAAGGATGATTCGATTTATACCATTTATTGTATTTCTGCTCTTCTTTCAAGCGAAAATCACCTGAAAGATCAATAATTTTCACATTTTCATCACTTATATTCATAACAATTTCACTACTAACGCCATGTGGAGTGGCTAAAAAAATGATATGATTCTCGTTTATCGATTGATCTGCGACCCATTTCTGTATTGGCCCTTTCACAAATGATTTTAAATGAGGGTAAATATCAGATATGTCATTAGCATTGCTTGTTAATGCATAAAAATTCAATTCTTCTATAATAGGATGCATATTTAGCATACGAATCAATTCAAGCCCACTATAACCACTTGCACCTACAATACCTACTTTCATCTTTTTTCCCCTTTGATTTAAATTTATATTTTCCATTATAATTATGAATAAATATAAAATCAATTGAATTTTTATTAATTTTAAAAAATAAAAAAGATTAACCATTTTAAATGGTTAATCAATTAGTATTATTTTTATATATTCAATTATGTGATATAAAGAACATTTCAAAATAAAATTTTCATTTTTATAAATAAAACTCCACTATATTCGCTATTCGTTCCTTCATACGGTCTTTCCAGGATCTGTTATTTAGATATGCCTCAGTGATTTGGAATGACTGATTAAATTCATTTAGTAGTTTTGGTTCAACTGATTTAATAAATTCTTGATCATAAATATAACAATTTATTTCATCTGTTAAATGAAATGAGCGAGAATCAAAATTTGTCGTTCCAATCATAAGTAGAGAATCATCAATTTTCATTACCTTACCGTGGAATATGCCTGGTTTGTACCCATAAACTTGAATACCTTGCTTGATTGCTTGTCTGATATATTTTATTGCTGCTTGCTCAACTAAGATCGCATCAGATTTATGGGAATATAAAATTTTGACATCTACTCCTCTTTTTGACGCTTCGAGTAAAGCATCCCAAATCACTTTATTATTTGGGATAAAGTAAGGTGAATATATCGTAATCGATTGTTTAGCATTTTTAAATTGTTTTACATATTCATCTTGAATACCAAGTTTCGTATATGAAACAAATTGGTGTTCACTTTTACCGACTGTAGATGTAATATTCATTGGGTTGATTTTTTGAGGTGAGTTCCTCCTCCAATCAGTGACGAATTGATCCTCCAACCCTTTCACACCGTTACCAACAAGACGAAGCTGTACATCTTCCCAATGCTTTAATTTCTTATTTTCACTGATATACTTCTTCCCAATATTGAAGCCACCAATATAACCGATTTCACCATCAATAATTGTCATTCTACGATGGTTTCTATGATTGATTGATGAAAAAAAGTAACTAAGTGTCGGTTCATTAAAATATGTAAAGTGGACACCATGTGCCTTTAATTCTTTTTTTTCTTTGTTCGATAATAGTAACCCACCTAATCGATCGACACCATAGTAAACTGGTATCCCTTCGTCACTTTTCTCTTTTAAAATATCTAAAAATTGATGAGAGATTGCATCATTGGAAACTGAAAAAAAGTATATATGTACAGCTTGTTTTGCATTCTGAATATCTGTAAATAATTGTCTATAAAATTTTTTACCATTCGTATAAATTGATAAATCACTATTACCAATTGGATACTTTACTGGTTTCTCTGCATTTATATTTTTCTTCATTGCGAAATGCATTTCAATTTCATGTAATGCCATTAATATAATTAGTAAACTAAAAATTGTTAACAATAAAACTTTCAAAAATTTAAATAACTTTTTCATCAAATGCCTCTAATCTTTTACAGGATATAGAGTATTTTTTGAAAAAATTGGTTATATTATCCAAAGTTTTTTTATTTTTTTCTAATGTTTACTTTGGTTGCATTCTAATAGCACCATCTAGTCTGATTACTTCACCATTTAACATTGGATTTTCAATGATACTTTTCGCTAAATGAGCATATTCCGATGGTTTACCAAGACGCGATGGAAATGGAACCATATTACCTAATGATTCTCTTGCTTTTTCAGGTAAAACATCAAACATTGGTGTTTCAAATATACCAGGTGCAATACTCATAACTCTTATGCCATATCTTGCTAATTCCCTAGCAATTGGTAAAGTCATACCAACAACACCTGCTTTTGATGCACTATAAGCTGCCTGACCAATTTGTCCATCAAATGCTGCTACAGAGGCAGTATTAATAATAATACCTCTTTCACCAAATTCATTCGGCTCGTTTTGGTTCATATAATCACTTACTAATCGGATTGCATTAAATGTTCCGACTAAGTTAACATTGATGATTTTTTGAAATGAATCAAGTGCATGAATTCCCTCTTTTTTGATGACCTTTTCACCAATTACAATACCTGCACAATTTACTAATGTATTAACTGGGCCGAAATCACTTTGGATTTTCTCGATGGCTGCTCGAATACTTTCCTCTGAAGTGACGTCTGTTTTCACAAATAAAACATGATCCGCACCCAATTTTTCAATCAACTGATTTGCTCTTTCCTCAGATAAATCAAAAATAACAGCTTTACCACCATTTTCTACAATTGTTGTGACAGTTGCCTCACCTAAACCAGAAGCTCCACCAGTCACAATTGCTCGACAGTCTTGTATTTCATTTCAATTCCTCCATTCTAT
>Ga0209676_1001892_pt1 | contig 17071 bp, 12 predicted proteins | sample AraplaCvi_mLB_r2_FD_184282 | JGI IMG/M metagenome (GOLD analysis project Ga0209676, IMG submission 184282) | Arabidopsis root microbial communities from North Carolina, USA - plate scrape MF_Cvi_mLB_r2 (SPAdes) (version 2) | ecosystem: Host-associated > Plants > Roots > Endosphere | place: USA...
ATGATCGGCCGCAAGGACAAGATCGTGAAACAGTTCACCGGCGGCATCGCGATGCTGTTCAAGGCGAACAAGATCACGCCGTTCTACGGCTTCGGCCAGCTGCAGCCGGGCAACGTCGTCACGGTCAAGCAGCACGACGGCAGCACCGTCGAGCTCAAGGGCACCAATGTGATTCTGGCCGCCGGTTCGGATTCGATCGAACTGCCGTTCGCCAAGTTCGACGGCGAGAACATCGTCGACAACGTCGGCGCGCTGGATTTCACCGCCGTGCCCAAGCGCCTGGGCGTGATCGGCGCCGGCGTGATCGGCCTGGAACTGGGCAGCGTGTGGAAGCGCCTGGGCGCCGAGGTCACCATCCTCGAAGCGCTGCCGGACTTCCTCGCCGCCGCCGACGCCGAAGTCGCCAAGACCGCCGCGAAGGAATTCAAGAAGCAGGGCCTGGACATCAAGCTGGGCGCGAAGGTCAGCAACACCGAAATTTCCGGCAAGGGCAAGACGAAGGAAGTCGTCGTCACCTATACCGACGCCGAAGGCGAGAAGACGCTCACCGTCGACAAGCTGCTGGTGTCGGTCGGCCGTCGCGCCGCCACGCGCGGCCTGCTGGCCGAAGGCACCGGCGTGAAGCTGGACCAGCGCGGCATGATCGAAGTCGACGCGCATTGCCACACCGGCGTCGATGGCGTCTGGGCCGTGGGCGACTGCGTGCGCGGCCCGATGCTGGCGCACAAGGGCTTCGAGGAAGGCATCGCCGTCGCCGAGCTGATCGCCGGCCTGCCGGGCCACGTCAACCTCGACACGATCCCGTGGGTCATCTACACCGAGCCGGAAATCGCCTGGGTCGGCAAGACCGAGCAACAGCTCAAGGCCGAAGGCACGCCGTACAAGGTTGGCACCTTCCCGTTCGCCGCCATCGCGCGCGCCGTCGCCATGGGCGAGCCGGCCGGCTTCGTGAAGGTCATCGCGCACGCCGAAACCGACCTGATCCTCGGCATGCACCTGGTGGGTGTCGGCGTGTCCGAACTCGTGCACGAAGGCGTGCTGGCGATGGAGTTCAAGGGCTCGGCCGACGACCTCGCCCGCATCTGCCACGCACATCCGACGCTGTCGGAGGCGATCCACGACGCCGCCATGGCGGTGTCCAAGCGCGCCATCCACAAGGCGAACTGATCGCCGCCGGCCGCGCCAACACCCGCGTGCGCCGCAACCAGGCTGCCATCACTCCCAGTGCTGGCGGCCTTTTGCTTTGAAGGAGGTCCCGTGACCGGCACTCCGATCCGCAACGTATCCGACACCGCCGCCTGGGTCGCGATCTATCGCGCGATGGAGAGCGAGCGTCCCGATGCGATCTTCCACGATCCCTTCGCCCGCCGGCTCGGCGGCGAACGCGGCGAAACCATCGTCCGCACGCTGCCGCGCGGCGCGTCGATGAGCTGGCCGATGGTCGTGCGTACCGCGGTGATGGACGAGATCATCCTGCGCTGCGTGCGCGAAGGCGCGACGACGGTCCTCAACCTCGCCGCCGGTCTGGACGCACGCGCCTATCGGCTGGACCTGCCGCCCACGCTGCGCTGGATGCACGTGGACCTTCCCGAATCGGTCGACGACTTCCGCCAGCAGATGACGGGCGAGACGCCGCGCTGCTCCGTTGAGTTCATCGGCGCCGACCTGCGCGATGCGTCCGTCCGCCGCGACGTCTTCGCCCGCGCCACCGCGAACGGGCCGGTACTGGCGATCACCGAGGGGCTCCTGGTCTATCTGGAACCTGCCCAGGTCGCCGAACTGGCCGCGGACCTGCACGACGTCGCACGCGCCCGCTGGTGGCTGACCGACCTCGCATCGCCGCGATTGCTGAAGATGCTCGAGCGCCGCTGGCAGCCGCAGTTGAAGGCCGGCAACGCGCCCTTCCGGTTCGGTCCGGCCGAAGGCACGACGTTCTTCGCGCCGTTTGGCTGGCGCGAGCAGGAGTTCCGTTCCACCTGGGACGAAGCCCTGCGTCTGCGACGGTCCCCGCCGAACATGTGGCTGTGGAAGCTGCTCGATGCGCTGCAACCTGCGCGCAAGCGCAAAGAGATGCGACGCATGTCCGGCATCGTCCTGATGCAATCCACCTGATCCACCTTCCGTTCCCGAGAGTTGAAAACATGCGTTCCCTCTGCGTTTATTGCGGCTCCAATTCCGGCTCCAAACCCATCTACACCGAACGCGCGATCGCGCTCGGCACGCGCCTGGCGAAGGACGGCATCACGCTGGTCTACGGCGGCGGCAACGTCGGCCTGATGGGCGTGGTCGCCGACTCCGTGCTCGCCGCGGGTGGCGAAGTGGTCGGCGTGATTCCCGAGCAACTGGTCAACTGGGAAGTCGCGCACCAGGGCCTGACGCGGCTGGAAGTCGTCGGCTCCATGCACGAGCGCAAGGCGCGCATGTTCGACCTGTCCGACGGTTTCGTCGCCCTTCCCGGCGGCTTTGGCACGCTGGACGAGATGTTCGAGATGCTCACCTGGCGCCAGCTCGGCATCGGCGACAAGCCGTGCGCCTTCTTCGACGTCGACGGCTTCTACTCGCCGCTGATGGGCATGCTCGACCGCATGGTCGCCGAACGCTTCCTGCACCCCGACCAGCGCGACGACCTGTGGCACGGCGACGACATGGACGCGATGCTCGCGTGGATGCACGCATACAAGCCGGCGCAGGCCGACAAGTGGATGGACGAGAAGCGGCGCGGGGCGATGCGGTGATGGTTTAAAGCAACAAGCCAGCGGTGCCGCCAACCGGCCTGATGCAATGACCAACCGTCATCCCGGCGAAAGCCGGGATGACGTCTTCGGAAGCGCCGTGAAGCAGCCGTGCGTGTACATCCTCGCGAGCGATCGCAACGGCACGCTCTATACCGGCGTGACGTCCGATCTTATACGTCGCATCCAGCAGCATCGATCTCGCGTGGTGGAGGGCTTCACGCGTCGCCACCGTTTGCACTCGCTCGTGTGGTTCGAGTGCCATGATTCGATGTACGCGGCGATCAGTCGCGAGAAGGCGATCAAGGAGTGGCGCCGCGCATGGAAGCTCCAGCTCATCGAATCCACCAATCCACAATGGCGCGACCTGTATCCCGATATCCTCTGATCCTGTTTCGCCAAGGATGCCCCTCATGACCATCCCCGCCACGTTCAACACCTTCCGCATCCACAACGACGCCAGCGGCTATCGCAGCGGGCTGGAGCAGCTCTCGCTCGACGACCTCTCGCCCGGCGAAGTGGTCGTCAAGGCGGCTTACTCGTCGGTCAACTTCAAGGACGCGCTCGCGGGCACCGGAGAAGGCAAGATCCTGCGCCGGTTTCCGCTGGTCGGCGGCATCGACGTCGCGGGCCATGTCGTCGCGTCCACCGACGCGAAGTTCAAGGAAGGCGATGCCGTGCTGGTCACGGGTTGCGGCCTGAGCGAGACGCGAGACGGGGGCTACGGCGAATACGCGCGCCTTGAATCGAAGTGGGTGATTCCGTTGCCCAGCGGCCTCAGCCTGCGCGAGAGCATGATCCTGGGCACCGCGGGCTTCACCGCCGCGCTCGCATTGCTGCGCATGACCGAAAACCGGCAGACGCCCGATCTGGGTCCGCTCGCGGTGACGGGCGCGACCGGCGGCGTTGGCTCGCTCGCGGTCGACATCTTCAGTCGCGCCGGCTTCGAGGTGCACGCCATCAGCGGCAAGCCGGAGCACGCGGACTACCTCAAGGAAATCGGCGCCACGCAGGTGCTCGGTCGCGATGCGCTCGCGACGACGCGGCCGATGGAATCGGCGCAGTTCGGCGGCGGCCTGGACAACGTCGGCGGCCCCATGCTCGCCAGCCTGCTCGCGCAGACCGCGCCCTACGGCAACGTCGCCAGCGCCGGGCTTGCCGCCACGGCCGAGCTCGACACCACGGTCATGCCCTTCATCATCCGCGGCGTGTCGCTCTTGGGTGTCGCCTCGGCCGGCACCGCGCGCGACATCCGCGAACGCGTGTGGCAGCACCTGGCCGACGACTGGAAGCCGCAGCACCTGGATCGCATCTGCATGCGCGAGGTCGGTCTGCAGCAATTGCCGGAGGTCTTCCCGACGATGCTGGCCGGCGGATCGCTGGGACGTACGCTGGTCGTGATCTGACGCACGGATTGGGCGCGCCGAACGTTCGCCGCCCGCTGTTGCGACAGCCCTGACGCTGGCTACAATCCCCAAACGTTCAGGGGGACACATATGGCGCGCATTCTCATCGTCGACGACTCGCCGTCGCAGCTCATGGGCATCCGGCGCATCGTCGAGAAGCTCGGCCATGAGGCCCTCACCGCCGAGGACGGCGCCGCGGGCGTCGAGGCCGCCAAGCGCGAGCTCCCCGACATGATCCTGATGGACGTGGTGATGCCGAACCTCAACGGCTTCCAGGCCACGCGTTCGATCACCCGCGACCCGACGACCTCGCACATCCCGGTCGTCCTGGTCACCACCAAGGACCAGGACACCGACCGCGTCTGGGGCATGCGCCAGGGCGCGAAGGCGTACCTCACCAAGCCCTTCAGCGAGGGCGACCTGTCCGACGTGATCGGCCAGGTGATGAAGCGCTGAGCGGCGAAGGCGTCAGAACCAGAGCCGGTCGATCGCTTCGACCAGGATCGCGAAGGCGGTGATCCCGCAGACGCCCCACAGGAAGCAGATCGCATTGCGCATCCACCGCGCGCCGGGTTGAAGTGGGGAGTTCATGCCGCGATGGCACCAGACGACCTCCCGCCGCTCCATCGGATTAATCCGAAAGCGGCCTGATCCGAGCCCAGAAACGACAAAGGCGCCGCAAGGCGCCTTTCTCGTTTCCACGCCGGGACGTGCCGTCAGGCGCGCCGCCAGTCGTCGCCAAATGCGTCGCGCAGCTGCTCGTACGCCTCGCGTTCCGCGTCGGTGTTGGCGCGCGGTGCGAGGACTTCCAGCTCCACGATCTGGTCGCCCGGCGGCTGCCTGCCGGTCGGGTCGTTCGGCAGCCCGCGGCCGCGCAGGCGCAGCTTGCGGCCGGCTTCCGAATTGGCCGGGATCTTGAGCTCCACCGGGCCACCGAGCGTCGGCACGCTGACCGTCGCGCCCAGCGCCGCTTCCCACGGAGCGATCGGCAGCACGTGGATCACGTTGCGACCGTCCACCTCGAACTGCGGGTTGGCGGCGTACTCGATTTCCAACAGCAGGTCGCCGTGCGCGCCCTGCCCGGCCAGCCGGATCACCTGCCCCGGCCGGATGCCCTTGGGCACGCGCACGTCGAGCGTGCGGTTGTTGACCGAGATACGCACCGTGCCGCCCTCGTACACCGTCTCCAGCGACACGGCGAGCTTCGCGCGCGAGTCGCCGCGCGGCTGCGGGCCGGCGCCGCGCTGCTGGCCGAAGCCGCCTCGACCGAACAGGCTTTCGAAGAAGTCGGAAAATCCGCCGCCCGCGCCACCGCCGGCGAAGATCTCCTCGAAGTCGGGGCTGCCGTAGCCGTTGCCGCCGAACCCACCCGGCGGAGGCTGCACGTCGTCGCCCGGACGATAGCCGCGCGCGCGCAGCTGATCGTAGGCCGCGCGCTTCTGCGGATCGCGCAACGCCTCGTAGGCTTCGTTGACGGCCTTGAACTTCTCTTCGGCACCGGCTTCCTTGCTGACGTCGGGGTGGTATTTCCGCGCGAGCCGGCGGTACGCCGTCTTGATTTCGGCGTCGCCCGCACCGGGCTCAACGCCCAGGGTTTCGTAGTAATCCTTGAACTGCATCGATCGTCCGTCCCGTGAAGGCTGCCCGCGGCATGGCCGCGAAGGCGGGAGGTTAGCGCAATCGCGGCGAAGCCGAGGTCGCGAAGGATCCACGGAGCCGCGAAGGGTGGTAACCCTTTGAAATAGGCGCACGCGCGCGGGCTTTCAAGCATGCGTTGACGCGGGGTTTCCCGGCGCAGGGTCTAGAATCGGGCGATCTTCCGCACCTCCGCACAGGAACCGCCATGACGATCCAGATCGGCGAACGCATCCCAGAAGTCCCGCTGCAGCGCATTCGCGAGGGGGTGGAAACGGTCGATACCAACGCCTTGTTCGACGGCCGCCGGATCGTGCTGTTCGCGGTGCCCGGCGCGTTCACGCCGACCTGCTCGGAAAAGCACCTGCCCGGCTTCGTGGAGCATTTCGACGAATTCCGCAGCCGCGGCATCGAAGTCGCATGCATGGCGGTCAACGACCCGTTCGTGATGCAGGCGTGGGGCGAAAGCCAGAACGTGCCCGACGGCCTGATGATGCTGGCCGACGGCAATGGCGACTTCGCCCGCGCGCTCGGTCTGGAGCTCGATGCGAGCGCCTACGGCATGGGCCGTCGCGCCAAGCGCTTCGCGCTGTATGCCGACGACGGCGTGGTGAAGCTGCTCAACGTCGAAGCGCCGGGCGAGTTCCGCGTGTCCTCCGCCGAGCACGTGCTCGAGCAGCTCAAGCACCTGTAATCCTGTCGGGAGGAAGCGTGCACTCGCGCTTCCTCCCGACTCACCCGCTCCCCGCCTGAAGGCGGAATCCCAGACGCGACCACGCCCCGCTGTCGGCCAGCGCCGTCAGCGTGTGCTCGCCGGGCTGCTCGAAATCGTGGACGAACGCGCCCTCGCCCACGGATTCGCCGATGAGCCGGCCGTCGAGCAGCCAGCGCACGCGCGCATCGCCGCCGAGCGCGCGCAGCGACAACCGCACCGCCCGCGCGCCGCCGGGCGCGGGCGCGAGCGTCGCACGATCGTTCAGACCTTCGATGCGCAGCTCCTGCACCGCATCGCGTCCGTCCGCGACACAGTCGGGCGATAGCCGCGGCAAGCGCGCCGCCGCACGCGCCGCGCCGGACAGCCATGGCGAGGCGAGCGCCGGCCAGCGGGCGATCTCGCGCGACTCACGCACATGAGTCGCGCTGCAATCGGCCGACAACCGCAGGCCGGTGCGTGCATCGACGTCGAACCGCTCCACGCCCGCGCTCCACAGGCGCGCGTCGCGTTCGGCGAAGGTCGGCGGCACCGAGCCGTCGAGCGTCCAGGCTTCGCGTCGCTGACGGCACAGCTGTGGTGCCTCGGGATCGGGCGGAAGGCCGAGCGGCCAGCAGATGTCGAGCGTCGCCACGCTGGCCGGCGGGGGACGGGGTGCAGCGTCGGCGCGCTGGCGAGGCAGGCTGTCGATCACTTCGAACATCAGCGGCAGCGCGGTGATCGCGCCGTACTGGCCGGGCAACGGCGTGCCGTCGGGCCGGCCGACCCACACCCCGACCGTGTAACGCCGCGTGCCACCCAGCGCCCAGGCGTCGCGGAAACCGAAACTGGTGCCGGTCTTCCATGCCACGCGCGGCCGTCCGCGCGGATCGAACGTGTCGGCCGCGCTACCGGGACGCGGGTTGGCTTCGAGCATCTCGCGCACGATCCACGCGGCACCAGGCGACAGCAGGCGCCGATCCACGCGCGGCGCATCGCGCGTGTAGCGAACGCGACCGGCGACGCCGTCGCGGTTGAGCGCGGCATACGCGCCGACCAGATCCTCCAGTCGCGCACCGGTGCCGCCGAGGATCATCGACAGGTTCGGCGTCGCACCGGGCGGCCACTGCAGTCGGATGCCCGCATGCGCGAGCCGCGCGGAAAAACGCGACGGGCCGACGCGGTCGAGCAGATCCACCGCCGGCACGTTGAGCGACAAGCGCAGCGCCTGCGCAGCGCCGACGGGACCGTTGAACGCCGCGTCGAAATTGCCCGGCCGGTAATCGCCGAACGCCTGCGGCGCATCGACCAGCAGGCTTTCGGAATGGATCAGCCCGTCGTCGAGCGCCAGGCCGTACAGGAAAGGCTTGAGCGTCGAGCCCGGCGAACGCCACGCCTTCACCATGTCGACGTGACCGACGCGCGCGGCGTCGGCAAACGCGAGCGAGCCGACATAGGCACGCGCTTCCAGCGTCGCGTTGTCGACCACCAGCAGCGCGGCGGAGGTGCGTTCGGGCAGTTGCGAGAAATACGCCGCGACGCGGTCTTCGAGGGTGCGCTGCAGGTCGAGGTCGAGCGTGGACGCGATGCGCACCGCGTCCGGCCGTTCGAAGCGAAGGCGCTGCGCCAGCAACGGCGCGTAGCGCGGCGGCTGCAGCGACCGCGCGACGACCGGCTCCACGCGCGCGTCCGCCACCTGCGCGGGCGTCCACACCTGCATCTGCTGCATGCGCGCGAGCACCTTGTCGCGCGCGACGCGGGCGCGTTCGGGTTCGCGGTCGGGACGAAGCCGGCTGGGCGATTGCGGCAGCACGGCGAGCAGCGCGGCTTCGGCGTGCGACAGGCGCGAGGACGGCTTCCCGAGATACGCCCAGCTCGCCGCTTCCACACCTTCGACGGTGCCGCCGAACGGTGCGTGGTTGACGTACAGCGAGAGGATCTCGCGCTTGGACAGATGCACTTCCAGCTGCAACGCGCGCAGCATCTGCCGCAGCTTGCGACCGGGCGTGCGCTGGTTCGACGCGCGTGCGTCCTGCCTCGAGTCGAGGATGCGCGCGACCTGCATCGTCAGCGTCGAGCCGCCCGACACGACGCGCCCGCTGCGCGCCCATTGCCCGGCCGCACGCAGCATCGCCACGGGATTGATGCCCGGATGCCGCCAGAACCAGCGATCCTCGTAGGTCAGCAGCGCCTGCACGTACAGCGGCGACACCTGCTCCGGCTCGACCGCATAGCGCCAGATGCCGCCGGTGTCGGCGAACGCGCGCAGCGGCGTGCCGTCGGCGGCGGTGACGACGGCGCCGCGGTCGCGCGCGTCGGGAAGCGGCAGCGGGAACGCGAGGTCGGCGAGCATTGCCGCGATGAGCAGCAGCTGCGCGGCGAGGAGCGACTTCAGCGCGAGCTTCGAAGAACGGTTCGACGGTGCGTGCGTCTTACTCATGCGCGTCAGCCTGCCCTGCGCCGTCGCAGTCCGCAGAGCCGTCATCCCGGCGAAGGCCGGGACCCAGGCTGTCAAGCATTACGAGAGCGACGCGACGGCAGATGGGCACACACCCGGCCTGGGTCCCGGCTTTCGCCGGGATGACGTCCTTCCGCTCGATGGCAAAGCCCCGCAACTGCACGTCGAACCTCACTTCCCTCCCGGCTGCGTCACCGTGATCACCGACGGCGCCACCTTGCCGACGCCGCGCAGGTCAGGCCGGTACATGTCCTCCACCAGCGACGGCGGCACCGTGTACGTGCCCGGTGTCACTGCGCGCACCAGATAGAACACGCGCGCGGTGTCGCCGACGTCGAGCTTCAGCGCCGCCACGTAGCGGTCGTCGCGGAACTCCTCGTGGCGGACTTCGGCCGCGTCGTCGCGATCGCTCAGCTCGATTCCGTCGATCACCACGCCTGCCCACTGCTTGCCGTCGCCGAGGTTCAAGTTCTCGATCTCCAGCCCCGCCGGCAGCAGGTCGGTGAGCAGCGCGTCGGGCATCGGCCTGCTCGCGCGCACGTTCACCTGCACGATCAGCGCTTCGCCTTCGGCCAGCGTGCCGCCGGTCCAGGGCTGTCCGTCGGTCGAGTAGTACTTGCGGTCGATGTCGATGACCGACTTGTCCGGCGCCGGTGCGCTGCGTGGCACGCCGGCGACTTCGAAGCTCGCGTACAGCGGCGGCTCGCCCTTCGGCGTGAAGCTCACGCCCCGTGCGATGGCCGCGGCGTCGAACAGCTTTCCGACCAGGCGCGCCGGACCGGCCTCGCTGGTCGCGTCGCCAACCTTCCATTCGCCCGAGACCTGCTTGCCCTGGTCGGCCATCAGCGCCTTGCCCAGGCGCGCGATGGCGACCTGCTCCTGCGTGCTCAGCCACAGCCAGCCGGTGTTGCGCCGCGCGTCGAGCTCCTTGCCCAGCGCCACCGAACGCGCGTCGAACTCCGGCTTGTCGAGCTTGTGCTCGTGCACCAGCGCGATCATCAGCGCATCGTCGCGCAGGCGGCTGCCGTAATCGCCGAGGTAATCCGGACGATCGGCCGCATCGCGCGCGAAACCCTCGGCAATCGCCTTGGCACCGCGCGTCTTGTCGCCCTGCAGCGACAGCGCGATGCCCAGATGCACCAGCGGCAGGCCGGTCAGGCTCTGCTTGCGCTCGTTGTCGTACAGCGCGCGCAGCGTGCCGAGCGGTGCGCGGTTGACGCGCGCGAGCGCGTAGCCGGCGTAGGCCTGGTAGGCGAACTTGAGGTGCTCGCGACGGTCGTAGCCGAAGAACGGCGCGCCGCCGGAGAGCAGGTCCTCGTTGAGCACCTTCAGCGCCTTCTGCAGCATCGCGTCGGGAACGGCGAAGCCGGCATCGCGCGCATCGAGCAGGAACTCGACGACGTAGGGCGTGATCAGCGGATTGACGTAGTCGCCGTCGCCCCACATCGAGAAGTGGCCCGAGCCGATCTGCATCGCGGCAAGCCGCCCGAACGCGCCTTCCATCCGCGCCCGACGCTTCGCTGCATCCAGCCCCGTAGTGCCGAGCATCTTCGCCGTCGCATCGTCGAGTTCGAGTGCGGCGAAGCCCTTGCTGGTCGTCTGCTCGGCGCAGCCGTAGGGATACTCGAGCGCGCCCTGCAATGCCGTGGCGAACGGGATCGGCGGCAACGCGCTGACCGTCAGACGCGCGTTGACCGATTCGGGCATCAGGCCTTCGGCAAGCGCCTGGTCCAGCGCGATCTGGCCCAGCGAATCGAGCACCTTGGTCCGTGCACGCACGACCGACGGCCATGCCGGGCGCACCGGCAGGTCGTAGCGGCGATCGACCTTCACGCCGTTACCGTCGACGCGTACGCGGACCTGCGCGACGGTCAAGCCGGGGCGCGCCTGCAGCGGGAAGGTGTAGGTCGTCTTTGCTTCCGACGCGAGCTGCGCCGTGCGCGTGCCATCGGCGATCGCGATCGGCCCCTCGCCCGTCACCTGCACCTTGAACGTGCCGGCGCGGCCGGTGAAGTTCTGCACGTCGAGCGTGACGTTGCTCTTGTCGCCCGGCGCAAGCACGCGCGGCAGGCTGGCTTCGGCCAGAACGGGCGCGCGCACGATCGTTTCCGCCGCGTGACTGCCGTACTTGGTGGCCGAATACACGAGCGCGGAGACCCGCAGCGTGCCGTTGAAGTCCGGCACCGGCAGACGCACGCGCGCGTTGCCCTTCGCATCGAGCTCCACCGGACCGGCGAACAGGTCGACGGTCTGGACCTTCGCCGTCGGACGCCGCGCCTGCGGCAGCGCAGCCAGCGCCATGTCGCCGCCGAAGCGGATCTTCGCCATGCTGCCTTCGAAGCTTTCGATCACGCGGCCGTAGACGTCGTACGCGTCCACGCCCAGGCGACGCTGCGCGAAGAAATGCGCCGCGGCATCGGGCACCGGGAAACGCGTGATGTTGAGGATGCCCACGTCCACCGCCGAGACGGTCACGAACGCGTCCTGGCCGGCCAGCTGCGGCGCGCTCACCGTTACCGGCAGGTCGCGTTCGGGCTGCATCTGCTTCGGCACCGACAGTCCCACGGCGATCTTGCGATCGCGTCGATCCATCGGCACGAACGCCACGCCCACCGCGCGCGCCGGCGTGATCTTGCTCGGCGCACTGCCGCCGCGGAAGACCAGCGCGGTGACGTAGACGTCGTGGCGTTCCCAGTCCTTCGTCACCGGGATCTCGAACGTGCTGCCGGCCTTGGCATCGATGTCCTGTACGTAGAGCATGCGGTCGGTCTCGACCATCAGCAGGCCCTTGCCGGCGTGCGGCGGCGTCAGCGTCACCTTCAGCGTGTCGCCGGCGCGGTACGAGGTCTTGTCAAGCGCGAGCTTGACCTTGTCCGGGCGTGCATCCAGGCCGCGGTTCTCGTCGTTCCAGCTCCAGCCGGCGGTGAACGGATAACGCGTCGTCAGCTTGGTCGACGGGTCGAACACGTCGAGGCGGTAGTCGCCCCATTCGACCGGAACATCGACGCGCGCCGACCCGCTGCCCACGTCGACGGTCTTCGTCTCGATGTCTTCATAGCGGCGGGTGAAGTCGTAATCCCAGCCATCGTCGCCGTGGTTCCAGTGATAGTCGCGATGCTCGCGCACCAGCGTCACGCGCAGCGCCTTGGCCGGGCGTGGCTGTGCGTCGCTGCCGTAGCGGCCGATCTCGAATCCGACCGTGGTGTTCGCGTCGGCACCCTCCTTGTCGTCGAACAGCGGACGCACGCCGACGATCGCATCGGCCGGCCACAGCACGCGCTTGAGACTGCGATTGACGCTGCGCCCGCCGGTTTCGTACACGCTGCCGGTGACGATGGCGGCGATGGTGCTGGTGGGCTTGGCTTCCTCGGGAAGCGCGATGTCCTGTTCGAGCTTGCCCTGTTCGTCGAGCTCGGTGTCGACGACGTCCGACGCTTCCTTCGGCAACGACAGCGTGGGATCGCCGAAGAACCAGCCAGGCAGCTGTTCGAGCGGATGCTGCTCGACCGCCACGGCCAGTTTCGCCGTGAAACGATTGCCCGACGCGGGCGCGCCGTACAGATACGCGCCATCGACCTGCAGCCGCAGCGGCTCGCCCGGCTTGAGCATGGGCTGCGCATCGAGGTCGAGCTTGAGGCGTTCGGGCAGGAACTCCTCCACGCGCAGTGTCATGCCCTGCACGGCGTCCTTGCTGCCGGGATCGGTGCGGAATTCCACGCGCCAGCGGCCGGTCGCCGCATCAACCGGAATGACCTGCGCGTGACGCACGTAGCCCTGTGCATCGGGCTGCAGGCGCGTCTCCAGGAACGTCTTGCCGTCGGGCTGCACGTAACGCAGGAACACCGGCTGCGGCGTCTTTCCTGATTTCACCGCGACCGGATTGCCGTCCTGGTCGCGCAGCAGCGCCGACAACCGCACGGTTTCGCCCGGGCGGTACAGATCGCGCCCGGACCACGCGAACACGTCGAACCACGCCTGCTCGCGGCCGCTCACCGCGAACTCGGACAGGTCCAGCGCCGGCTGGTTGAACGGCAGCATCGAGACGTCGCGCCCCTTGCTCGCCACCAGCACGTACGCCGCATCGAGCTTGTACTTCAGCAGGGCGTTGCCGTTGCCGTCGGTTTCGGCCTTGAGCACCGGTTCGCCGCGCGAGTCGAGGATGCGCAACTCCACGTTCGGTACCGCCGCGCCCGACTGCAGCGACGCGGTATGCACGAACATCGTGTCCTTGTATGCGCGTACGTGCAGGCCGAGGTCGCTGACGGTGAAGAAGGCGGTCTCGTACTGATCCTGGAACTGTCCGGCGCGCTTCATCACGGCGAAATACAGGCCGGGCTCCTGCAGTTCCTTGATGTCCTGCACCGGCAGGTACGTCAGCACGCGTTCGTTGGGTTTTCCGCCCAAGACGAAGCGGTTCACGTAGACCGGTTCGGCGAGACGATCCAGCGGCGTCTTCTCGCTGTATTCGCTGGCCAGTTCCCAGCTGCCGCGACGACCGCCGCGCTGGTAGTCGGCGAAGAACTTCGGCAGTTCCTTCTCGCGCACGCGCAGGAACTCGACGTCCACTTCCGGCACGTTGACCGAGACCAACGGCAGGCCGCGACTCTCGCGCGCCGGAAGCACGCTGCCCTGCGAGGCGAAGCCGACCACGGGATCGAGCGGCCCGGTGTAGACCTCCTTGCGCAGCGGTTGCGCGAGGCGATCGCCCGACGCGGCGGTGAGGCCCGCCTTGATCGCGACGATGTAGTCCTTGCTCGCCTCCACGTGCGGGAAGCGCAGCACCCTGGCGTCGTCGGAGAGCACCCAGCTGCCTTTCACGACGGCGCCGTTCTTGTCGGTCACGGCGATCAGGTCGTCGAAGGACTGCGTGCCCACCAGCGGCTTGCTGAAGTCCAGCGCGATGGCGAGCTGTTCGTCGCCCTTCTGGTCCGGATACGCGGCGACGAGCGCGAAGCCCTGCACCGTCTGCGATTTCGCCTGGATCGCCTCGCCGCTCGGCGCGGGAAGCTGCCCGTTCGCGTCGCGCTTGCAGCCGCCCAGCAGCGCGGCGGCGATGGCGACGAATGCGAACCAACGAACCACGCGGCCACGACCCGGCCAGGCGTGAACGAATCCTTCCGATGCGCGCTTCATGCAGTCTCCCCGGTTGTGCGCCGAGTATAGATTTCGGCCACGAAAACTTCGCGGCCGAACGTCGTGCCGAACGGGTCGATGCGCCTGTCGGGGTTGTCACACGGCGTGTGCGATCATCGGCCGCATCGTCCCACCCGACCTGACGCATGCCGCGCGACGTACCGCGTCCTGTCATCGCCGAACCCCACCTGCCGGCCAGACCGGCTGCCGCGTCGGAGCGCGACGTCCGGACCCGCAACCCGGTGCTGGTGATCCGTCACGGCGCGTTCGGCGACCTGCTCCAGGCCGACGGCGCGCTGCGCGACCTGCGCGAACACCATCGCGACCGCCGCATCGTCCTGCTCGCCTCGTCGCCGTACACGCGGCTGATGTCGCGCTGCCCGCACGTGGACGAGGTGATCGCCGATCCGCGCGCGCCGCTGCTCCAGCTCGGGCGAAACCTCGCGCTGCTGCGGACCCTGCGCGAGCGCGGCTTCGACCGCGTCTACGATCTGCAGGGCAGCGATCGCACCGCGCTGTACCGGCGCCTGATGCCCGAGCCCTCGCACTGGCTGCGCAAGCAGAACCCCGCCGACAGCGGCACGCCGGACAGGCTGGCCTATGCCTGGATGCTCGCGCAGGCGGGCATCCGGGTCCGCCACGCGGACGCGCCCGATCCGGTCTGGATGGCCGACGATGCGAGCGGGCTTCTCGCCGCCGCCGGCGTCCCGTCGGACTACATCGTGCTGATTCCCGGCAGCGCCGCCCGGCACGTGCACAAGCGCTGGCCTGGGCACGCGGAACTCGCCCGGCGCCTGGTCGAACTCGGACACGCGGTGGTCGTCGTGCCGGGGCCGGACGAACTGGAACTGGCCCGCAGCCTCCCCGCCACCGTGCTCACCGGGCCGGAGGGATTCCTCGACTGGTTCGCGCTCGCCGGCGTGCTGCGGCGAGCGTCATTCGTCGTGGGCAACGACACCGGGCCGACGCACCTGGCCGCCGCGCTCGGCGTGCCGGGCCTTGCCCTGTTCGGTTCGCACACCGCCGTCGAACGCACCGGCATCCGCATGCGCGCCTTCGATGCGGTGCAGGTGCCGAACCTGGCGCAGCTGCCGGTCGACGTGGTGCTGGCGGAAGTGATGCGGCGCCTGCCGCGGCGCTGACGCTTTACCGCGCTCTCCGCGGCGGTCACGATGGGTGCGTCCCCGCGCGCCCGACCCGCCATGAAGCTGAGTGACCTGTATCTGTATCCGATCAAGTCCTGCGCGCCGCTGGCGTTGGACGAGGCGCACGTCGAAGCACGCGGACTGGCCGGCGACCGCCGCTGGATGATCGTTGACGGCGATGGTCGCTTCATCACCGGCCGCCAGTTTCCGGAACTCACCCTCGTCCGCGCACGGCCCGTCGATGACGGCCTGACACTCGACGCGCCGGGATTGCCGACGTTGGACGTCGCGATTCCGGTGCCGTCGGAGCATTCGGTCGTCGAGATCTGGAAGAAGCCGGTCGCCGCCACGTTCGCGTCGTCCGGAGCCGGCGAATGGTTCAGCCGGTACCTCGGCACGACCGTTCGGCTGGTCTACATGGACGACACGGTGCAACGGCAGGTCGATCCGGCGTTCGCGCGCGAAGGCGACATCGTCGGCTACGCGGACAGTTTCCCGATCATGCTGCTGGGCCGCGGCTCGCTGGATCGGCTCAACTCGCAGCTCGACGTGCCGGTCTCGATGACGCGCTTCCGTCCGAATTTCGTCGTCGATGTCGACGCGCCGCACGCCGAAGATGCATGGCAGCGCATCGCCATCGGCGAGATGGAATTCGACGTCGCGAAGGATTGCACGCGCTGCAACTTCGTCAACATCGACCCGGCGACGGGGCGTCGATCTCACGACGGCCAGCCGCTAAAGACGCTGACGGGCTATCGGCGTTTCGATGCCGGCGTGACGTTCGGGCGGCATCTGATTCCGCGCTCGTCGGGCGTGGTGCGTCGCGGGGATGAGGTGCGGGTGCTGGGTTGATCGACGGGCTCGCGACGGCGGTTGAGTGGCGGCTTCCCCCTCGCGCGTCCATAAACGAAAACGCCGCCCCAAGGCGGCGTTTTCGTTGACCCGAAGTCGTCGGATCGATCAGGTCGCGGCCGGCGAATCCGTTTCGCCCGACGCCTCGGCTGAAGCCTCTTCAACCGCGACCGCCAACGCGCCATCGATCGACGCATCACTGCCGTTCTCTTCGTCCTCGTCGAGCGAGGCGTCCACGCGTTCGATCGTCTGCAGGCTTTCCTCCGCCGACAGGCGCATCAGCGTGACGCCCTGCGTATTGCGGCCGACCTGCGAGATCTCCGCCGCGCGCGTGCGCACCAGCGTGCCGCCGTCGGAAATCAGAAGGACGTCGTGATGGTCGGACAGCTGCACCGCGCCGATCAGCTTGCCGTTGCGCTCGGTGGTCTTGAGCGCGATCACGCCCTGGCCGCCGCGACCCTTGCGCGGGTATTCCTCCAGCGCCGTGCGCTTGCCGTAGCCGCGTTCGCTGGCGGTGAGGATGTCGCCATCGCCTTCCACGACGATCAGGCTGACGACGTAGGCGCCGCTGTTGTTCTTGCCACCGTTGTCGTCGCCTTCCTCGCCCTCTTCGCCTTCGGCCAGGCGAATGCCGCGCACGCCGGTGGCGGTGCGGCCCATCGAACGCACTGCATCCTCGGAGAAGCGGACGGCCTTGCCGTTGCTCGCGAACAGCATGATGTCGCATTCGCCATTGGTCATCGCGACATCGACCAGCGCATCGCCCTCATCGAGGTTGATCGCGATCTTGCCGCGCTGCAGGCGGAAGGCGAACTCGGTCAGCGGCGTCTTCTTGACCGTGCCATTGCGCGTGGCGAAGAAGACGTAGCGGCCTTCCTCGTACTCGCGCACCGGCAGCACGGCCTGCACCTGCTCGCCGTTTTCCAGCGGGATCCAGTTGATGATCGGACGACCGCGCGCGTTCGGGCCGGCGTCGGGCAGCTGGTGCACCGGCAGCCAGAAGACGCGACCGGCGCTGG
>Ga0209676_1001895_pt1 | contig 17055 bp, 14 predicted proteins | sample AraplaCvi_mLB_r2_FD_184282 | JGI IMG/M metagenome (GOLD analysis project Ga0209676, IMG submission 184282) | Arabidopsis root microbial communities from North Carolina, USA - plate scrape MF_Cvi_mLB_r2 (SPAdes) (version 2) | ecosystem: Host-associated > Plants > Roots > Endosphere | place: USA...
ACCGGGGTCAACATCCTCGCGGCAAAAGAGCACTTGAAGACGTCGGTTTTTAAGGGTTGCGGATGTTAACCCCTCATCGCTCGGAATGCAAAGCCTCTGATCGAAAACCGCTGGTCGGGGCATCACGTGGCGACTATTATGCGCGCCTTCGAATTCAGCCTAAACAAGGCGCAAACCCATGCTAGTACTGGGATTAGAAACCTCCTGCGACGAAACCGGCGTCGCATTGTATGACAGCGAGCGCGGCCTGCTGGCCGATGCGCTGTTCAGTCAGATCGACCTGCACCGCGTCTATGGCGGTGTGGTGCCGGAGCTGGCTTCGCGTGACCACGTCAAACGCATGCTGCCCTTGATCCGTCAGGTGTTGGCCGAGGCCGATTGCGTGCCGACCGAGATCGACGCAATCGCCTATACCGCGGGTCCTGGCCTGGTCGGCGCGCTGCTGGTCGGTGCATCCTGCGCGCAGGCACTGGCGTTTGCCTGGGGCATTCCGGCGCTTGGCGTGCACCACATGGAAGGCCACCTGCTGGCACCGATGCTGGAGCCGAAACCGCCGGAATTCCCGTTCGTCGCTTTGTTGGTTTCCGGTGGTCATACGCAGCTGGTTCAGGTCGACGGCATCGGCCAATACAGCCTGCTTGGCGAGACACTCGACGATGCGGCCGGCGAAGCGTTCGACAAGACCGCGAAGATGATGGGCCTCAATTATCCCGGCGGGCCGGAAATCGCCAAGCTGGCCGAGAAGGGCGTCGCAGGACGTTTTACCTTCCCGCGTCCGATGTGTGATCGTCCGGGGCTGGATTTCAGCTTCAGCGGCCTGAAAACCTTCGCCCTCAACACCTGGCAGCAATGCGTCAGCGCCGGGGACGACGGCGAACAAGCCCGTTGCGACATCGCGCTGGCGTTCCAGCAGGCCGTGGTGGAGACTTTGACCATCAAGTGCAAGCGCGCCCTGAAACAGGCGGGCATGAAGCGGCTGGTGATCGCCGGCGGCGTCAGCGCCAACAAGGCGTTGCGGATTTCCCTGGAAAAGATGCTCGGCGATATGAAGGGCGATGTGTTCTACGCGCGTCCCGAGTTCTGCACCGACAATGGCGCGATGATCGCGTTTGCCGGATGCCAGCGCCTCAAGGCCGGTCAGCAGGAAAGTCTGGCCATCACCGTGCAGGCGCGCTGGCCGATGGAGCAGTTGTCGGCATTGTGATCAGCGATGCTCGCGGACGTCATTCAAAAATGCCGTTCGCGCCCGGCAAACAGGTCGCGTAGATTGCCGCGATGACGCCAGACAATCAGCAAGGTCAGCGCGCTCATTGGCAACAAGGCCTCCGGTTCCTGCCAGGCCAGCAGCGGCAGGGTCAACGGAGTGGCAATCAGCGCTGCCAGCGAACTGGTGCGAGTCAGGTAGAACGTCAGCAGCCAGGCGCACACCGCCAGCAGCGCGGCGGGTGGATACAGGCCGAGCAACATGCCGGCGGCAGTGGCGACGCCTTTGCCGCCACGAAAGCGGAAGTACAGCGGGAACAGGTGACCGATCACGGCGCACACGCCAATCCACGCCTGATCCTGCAGCGAAAGGCCCGCGCTCGATGCGATCAGCACCGGCAGCAGGCCTTTGCACAGATCACCGAGCAGGGTCAGGATCGCCAGTTTGCGACCGGCCAGGCGCAGCATGTTGGTGGCGCCGGCATTACCCGAGCCACTCATTCGCGGATCCGGGTTTCCGGTCAGGCGGCTGAGCAAAATGGCGAAGGACAGCGAGCCGAGCAGGTAGGCGAGAATCGCCAGTAACCAAAACATGCTAACTATTCCGGGCGAGGACGCCCTGATTCTAACGGCGCATCGCGCCCTTGTCGTGCAGCGGAGAGAAGTGCTTGGACAGAGTGTTTATCGAGGGCCTGGAAGTTGACACCGTGATCGGTGCCTACGACTGGGAGCGCGGCATCCGTCAGTGCCTGCGTCTTGATCTGAGCTTCGCCTGGGACAATCGCCCGGCCGCCGCTGGTGACGACCTGACCTTGGCGCTCGATTACGCCAGCGTTTCCACGCGCATCCAGGCGTTTGCCGAGCAGGCGCAGTTCCAACTGGTCGAGACCTTTGCCGAGCGTCTGGTTGAAGTGCTCATGGCCGAATTCAACATCACCTGGGTACGACTGAAGCTGACCAAGCCGGGCGCCGTGCCGGCAGCCAAGGGCGGTGTGGGTGTGGAGATCGAGCGCGGATGTCGCTGACTCAGGTCTACCTCGGGCTCGGTAGCAATATCGAGCGGGAAACCCATTTGCGTGCCGGTCTCGATGCGCTGGCGAAATTTCTGGTGGATATCCGTTGTTCGGCGGTGTTCGAGAGCCAGCCGGTGGGCATCAAGAGCGGGCCGTTCTTCAATTTCGTGGTTTCGGCGTACACCGATCTGCCATTGATGGAGCTTGATCGGCGCTTGAAATTCATCGAGGCGGATAACGGTCGTTATGCACCGGATCGCAAGGGGTTGCCGCTGGATATCGACGTGCTGCTGTATGGCGATCTGGTGGGTAATTTCGACGGATTGACTCTGCCGCGGGCGGAAATCCTGAAAAACGCTTTCGTGCTGTGGCCGCTGTCATTGATCGCGCCGCAGCGGGTGCATCCGGGTGTGGGCAAGAGCTTTGCGACGTTGTGGGCTGAGGCGCAGATTGATCAGGTGTTGGCGCCGGTTGCGTTCGAATGGCGGGGGGAGCAGCTCACGCCTTCGGATTTGCGGTGATATCAAAGGCGCTTTCGCGAGCAGGCTCGCTCCCACATTGGATCGAGGTCTCATGTGGGAGCGAGCCTGCTCGCGAAGCTTTTTAGGCTGTCGCCGCCTCTTTGTAGGTCTTCAACGCTTTGAGCCGCTCACGCTTCAGCGCTTCGCCCAACTGAGGGCCCTTGAAGCCCATTTCCAGCAGTGGCTGCACCGCCACTTCTCGCGCAGCCTTCGCCGCCCCACGCAGATATTCCGCCTGTGGATAACTGCGCTGCTCCAGGCCTTTGCGGCCACGAGCATCCATCTCGCACGCAGCGATGAACTCCTCGAAGCGCTGCGGCCGCCGATAAACATCGAAGCTCTGCAGCAACTCCAGCAATGTGGAGGCCTTCAACTCCAGAGCCCGGTGCCCATGGGTGTGATACTGGCCGACCAGCAGAGCCAGTTCCTGACAATCCTTGGGTGCCTTGAAGCGCTGGTTGACCGCTTTGATCAGCTTCAGCCCGGTGTGCTCATGAGCGATATGCCGAGGCCATTCCTCTTCTGGCGTCAGGCCTTTGCCCAAGTCATGCAGCAGGCAGGCCCAGCGCACCGTCAGCGGTTGCCTGTGCAGGGCTGATTGTTCCAGCACGCTCAGGGTGTGCAGGCCTGTGTCGATTTCCGGGTGATGGGCCTGCGGCTGCGGTACGCCGAACAAGGCGTCAACCTCCGGCATCAGCACTTTGAGGGCGCCGCAGTCGCGCAACACCTGGACGAATACCTGCGGGCGGTTTTCCATCAGCGCCCGGGAAATTTCCTTCCAGCTGCGTTCGGCCGTCAGTGCCTGCAGTTCCCCGGACTCGCTGAGCTGACGCATCAGCTCCATTGTCTCGTCCGCGACCGTGAAGCCCAGTCCGGCATAGCGCGCGGCGAAACGGGCAACGCGCAGCACACGCAGCGGATCTTCGGCGAACGCCGGGGAAACGTGACGCAGAATTCGCGCTTCAAGATCGCGCTGGCCATGATACGGATCGGTCAGGTTGAGCTGATCGTCTTCGGCCATGGCATTGATTGTCAGGTCGCGGCGAATCAGGTCTTCTTCCAACGTGACTTCGGGACTTGCATGGAAAGTGAAGCCGCCGTAGCCGCGGCCACTCTTGCGTTCCGTGCGGGCGAGGGCGTATTCCTCGCCGGTCTTCGGGTGCAGAAACACCGGAAAATCTGCGCCAACCGGGCGGAATCCCTTGGCGAGCATTTCTTCAGTGGTCGCGCCGACCACGACCCGGTCGACATCAGTGACCGGCAATCCCAACAGGCGATCACGTACTGCGCCGCCAACCTTGTAAACCTGCATAAAAAAACCTCCGTCAGTCCGACAGGATAACCCTTGCGTCAGACGTTCGGAGGCCAGAACCGGATCAAAGATGAATCACGGCCAGGTCGAGCCGGCCGTAATCGCCTTCGCTGTGTTCACTGCGCGGCGGGACGTGATGGGTTTTCATGATCTGGTCACCCTGCAGGGTTTCCAGATGAATGTCGAAACCCCATAGCCGGTGCAAGTGCTTGAGCACTTCCTCGGTGGAGTCGCCCAAAGGTTTACGGTCGTGCTGCTGATGACGCAGGGTCAGGGAGCGGTCGCCGCGCCGGTCGATGCTGTAGATCTGCACGTTGGGTTCACGATTGCCGAGGTTGTACTGCGCAGCCAGGGTTTCGCGGATGATGCGGTAGCCACCCTCGTCATGAATGGCCGGCACCAGCAGGTCATCCTTCTGATCGTCATCCAGGATGCTGAAGAGTTTCAGATCGCGGATCACCTTCGGCGACAGGTACTGCAGGATAAAACTCTCGTCCTTGAAACTGCTCATGGCGAACTTGATGGTCGACAGCCAGTCGGAGCCGGCGATATCCGGAAACCAGCGACGGTCTTCCTCGGTTGGCTCTTCGCACATGCGCCGAATGTCGCGGTACATGGCGAAGCCCAGCGCATACGGGTTGATACCGCTGTAGTACGGACTGTCGAAACCCGGCTGGAACACCACGCTGGTATGCGAAGTGAGGAACTCCATCATGAAGCCATCAGTGACAAGGCCTTCGTCATACAGGTCATTCATCAGCGTGTAATGCCAGAACGTTGCCCAGCCTTCGTTCATCACCTGGGTCTGGCGCTGCGGATAGAAATACTGGGCGATCTTGCGCACGATTCGCACGATCTCGCGCTGCCACGGCTCCAGCAGAGGTGCATGCTTCTCGATGAAATAGAGGATGTTTTCCTGCGGCTCGGCCGGAAAGCGGGCGTTGTCCTTGTCGCTGTATTTGTCCGCACCCTTGGGGATGGTGCGCCACAGATCATTGATCTGCTTCTGCATGTGTTCTTCGCGATCCTTTTGGCGCCGGCGCTCTTCCTCGGCGGAAATCGGATACGGACGCTTGTAGCGGTCGACACCGTAGTTCATCAGCGCGTGACAGGAGTCGAGCAGATCTTCCACCGCATCGATGCCATGGCGCTCTTCGCACTGCATGATGTACTGCTTGGCGAACACCAGGTAATCGATGATCGAACTGGCGTCGGTCCAGGTGCGGAACAGGTAGTTGCCCTTGAAGAAACTGTTGTGGCCGTAGCAGGCATGAGCCACCACCAGCGCCTGCATGCAAATGGTGTTCTCCTCCATCAGGTAGGCGATGCACGGATCGGAGTTGATCACGATTTCGTAGGCCAGGCCCATCTGCCCGCGACTGTAGGATTTCTCGGTGCTGAGGAAGTGTTTGCCATAGGACCAGTGGTGATAGCCCAGCGGCATTCCCACTGAAGCATAGGCATCCATCATCTGCTCGGCGGTGATCACTTCGATCTGGTTGGGGTAGGTATCCAGCGCATAGCGGGCCGCGATCCGGGCAATTTCGCGGTCGTAGGTCTGGATCAGCTCGAATGTCCATTCGGAGCCGGTGGAAATCGGTTGGCGCTTCTGCTCTTTGGCGGTCATGTCACTAACCTGCGCTGGAAGAGTTCACGGAAGACCGGATAGATATCTCCGGCCGAGACCAGTTGCTGCTGGGCAAAAGTGTCAGAGAAGGCTTCGGCGATGCGTTCGTACTCGTACCACAGGGCCTGATGTTCGCGCGGGGTAATCTCCACATAAGTGTAGTACTGCACAAACGGCATGATCTGATTGATCAGAATGTCACGGCAGATCGGCGAGTCGTCGTTCCAGTTATCGCCGTCGGAGGCTTGAGCGGCATAGATGTTCCACTCGTTGCTTGGATAGCGCTCGGCCATGATTTCCTGCATCAGCTTCAAGGCGCTGGAAACGATGGTGCCGCCGGTTTCCCGTGAGTAGAAAAACTCCTCTTCGTCGACTTCCCGGGCACTGGTGTGGTGGCGGATGAACACCACGTCGATCTTGTCGTAGTTACGCTTGAGGAACAGATATAGCAGGATGAAAAAGCGCTTGGCGATATCCTTGGTCGCTTGCGTCATCGAGCCGGAAACGTCCATCAGGCAGAACATCACCGCTTTCGAGCTGGGGTTCGGTTGCTTGACCAGCAGGTTGTATTTCAAGTCGAAGGTATCGAGGAACGGCACGCGATGGATCCGTGCGCTGAGTTTCTCGATTTCGGCTTCGAGTTCCTGGATATCACCGAAATTGTCCGGCTCTTCGCGCTTGAGCCGCGCCAGCTCTTCCTTGGCTTCGCGCAGTTTCGCGCGGCTGCTGCCGGACAGGGCAATACGACGCGCGTGAGCTGAGCGCAGGGTGCGGATGATGTTGATCCGTGACGGATTGCCCTCGTTGCTGATCCCGGCGCGTACCGTTTTGAACGTGTCGGTGCCGGTCAGATTGCGTTTGACCAGATTCGGCAGTTCGAGGTCTTCGAACATGAATTCGAGAAATTCTTCCTGGGTGATCTGGAAGACGAACTCGTCCATGCCTTCGCCGGAATTGCCGGCCTTGCCCGGACCGCGGCCACCTCCGCCTCCGGGTGGGCGCGCAATGTGTTCACCGGCCGTGAATTCCTTGTTGCCGGGATGCACCACGGTCTGTTTGCCGCCGCGTCCATGATGAAGCACCGGCTCGTCGATATCGCGACCGGGAATACTGATCTGTTCCCCGTGCTCCATATCGGTAATGGAGCGCCGGCTGACTGCCTCTTCGACAGCCTTTTTGATGTGGTCACGATAACGCCGCAGAAAGCGCTGACGGTTCACCGTGCTCTTGTTCTTGCCATTGAGGCGTCGGTCGATCACATAGCTCATAAGGCCCCTCCGGGGAGCTTCAAGTTTTGAGCTGCAAGCTGCAAGTAGAAGCCGATCCCGAAAAATTCCGGTTTACACGCTTTTCTCTTGCAGCTCGTAGCTGGACGCTTGCAGCTGCCTCACTGCGACTTGCGGACCCGCAGGTACCATTCGGACAGAAGCCGTACCTGTTTATCGGTGTAGCCACGTTCAACCATTCGTGTAACGAAGTCGTTGTGTTTCTGCTGATCCTCTTTGCTGGCCTTGGCGTTGAAGCTGATGACGGGCAGCAGGTCCTCGGTGTTGGAGAACATTTTCTTCTCGATGACCACCCGCAGTTTTTCGTAGCTGAGCCAGGTCGGGTTCTTGCCGTTGTTGTTGGCCCGGGCGCGCAGGACGAAGTTGACGATTTCGTTGCGGAAATCCTTCGGATTGCTGATGCCGGCCGGTTTTTCGATTTTTTCCAGTTCTTCGTTCAGGGCCACGCGATTGAGGATCTCGCCGGTTTCCGGATCGCGATACTCCTGATCCTGAATCCAGAAGTCCGCGTACAGCACATAGCGATCGAAGATGTTCTGACCGTACTCGCTGTAGGACTCGAGATAAGCAGTCTGGATTTCCTTGCCGATAAACTCGATGTAGCGCGGGGCGAGGTATTCCTTCAGATAACGCAGATAGCGTTCGCGGGTTTCAGCCTGGAACTGCTCCTGTTCGATCTGCTGTTCCAGCACATAGAGCAGGTGCACCGGGTTGGCGGCGATTTCATGCGGGTCGAAGTTGAACACCTTGGACAGGATCTTGAAGGCGAAGCGGGTCGACAGACCGTTCATGCCTTCATCGACACCGGCCGAGTCGCGGTACTCCTGAATCGACTTGGCCTTCGGATCGGTGTCCTTGAGGTTTTCACCGTCGTAGACGCGCATCTTCGAATAGATGTTGGAGTTTTCCGGTTCCTTGAGGCGCGACAGCACGGTGAACTGCGCGAGCATCTTCAAGGTGTCCGGTGCGCAATGCGCCTTGGACAGGGAGCTGTTGAACAGCAATTTGTCGTAGATCTTCACTTCATCGCTGACGCGCAGGCAGTACGGCACTTTGACGATGTAGATCCGGTCGATGAACGCCTCGTTGTTCTTGTTGTTGCGGAAGGTGTGCCACTCCGATTCGTTGGAGTGAGCCAGCAGGATGCCGGTGAACGGAATCGCGCCGAGGCCTTCGGTACTGTTGTAGTTACCCTCCTGCGTGGCGGTCAGCAGTGGGTGCAGCACCTTGATCGGCGCCTTGAACATTTCGACGAATTCCATCAGGCCCTGGTTGGCCCGGCACAGCGCACCGGAGTAGCTGTAGGCGTCGGCGTCGTTCTGCGGGAATTCTTCGAGCTTGCGGATATCGACCTTGCCGACCAGCGCCGAGATATCCTGGTTGTTCTCGTCACCGGGTTCGGTCTTGGCGACGGCAATCTGATTGAGGATCGACGGGTACAGTTTGACCACGCGGAACTGGCTGATGTCGCCGCCGAATTCAGCCAGGCGCTTGGTCGCCCAGGGCGACATGATGGTGTTCAGGTAGCGCCGTGGGATACCGAAGTCTTCCTCAAGGATCGCGCCATCTTCGGTGGCGTTGAACAGACCCAGAGGCGATTCGAAGACCGGCGAGCCCTTGATTGCGTAGAAGGGCACTTTTTCCATCAGCTGCTTCAGCTTCTCGGCCAGGGACGATTTACCGCCACCCACGGGGCCGAGCAGATAGAGGATCTGTTTCTTCTCTTCCAGGCCTTGGGCGGCGTGGCGGAAATACGAGACGATCTGGTCGATGCATTCTTCCATCCCATGGAAGTCTTCAAAGGCCGGATAGCGACGGATCACCTTGTTGGAGAAGATGCGCGACAGCCTCGAATTGGTCGAAGTGTCGAGCAGTTCCGGTTCGCCGATCGCCATCAACAGACGCTCGGCGGCGGAAACGTAGGCGCTGCGATCCTTTTTGCACAGCTCCAGGTACTCCTGCAGAGAAAGTTCTTCCTGGCGTGTGGATTCGAAGCGTTGTTGGAAGTGGCTAAAGATACTCATGACGTCACCTCGCTCGATACGTGGAGCCGACGCCGGATCACTCAGTCGATGCTGGCAGCAGTCGCTATGGCAGCTGCTGTTTACCCCCCAGAATTCTTCCACGGTCGACAAACCGCGAAAGCTACTCCCGATGACCCGCGCGCCGGTGTACCGGCTCTCCCCTGTTTTGGATGGCCTGCGCTTAAGGATAGTTGGGAATTCGAGAGGTAAAGGCGAGATACGTAATTAGTTGTGGCAGACCGTTTGTCTGCCGCGCGCAGGCCCACGGAAGCCGGGGCCTGCGCCGCGCAAAAAATTATTCTTCGCTGCCTTGCGCAGTTTCCGAAGGATAGGTCGTACGCCACAGCTCAAAACCGCCATCCATGCTGTAGACGTCGGAGAAACCTTGGCCGACCAGATAGGCAGCTGCGCCCTGACTGGAATTGCCGTGGTAGCAGACCACGACGGTCGGTGCATCCAGGTCGGCGCCTTGAATGAAAGCGTGCAGCGAATGGTTGTCGAGATGCTTCGAGCCGCTGATATGCAGTGAGGCAAAGGTAGCCGGGTCGCGCACGTCGACTACGACGGCGCCTTGTTCACGCAGGGCCTGGGCCTGTTCCGGGGGGATTCGTTTGAATTCGCTCATGACAAAGTTCCTGCTGCTCAACTGAAGGCGCAGTCTAGCGCGGTGCGCCGACTGGCGAAGATTCGGAGATAAGTGGCGCGACCGTGTGCGCAAGCCCGCCGTGTTCATCGCATTTGCATGACAGGCGTTCGCCGCTGTCGACGTTCATCAGCGTCAGGCTGCCGCCCCATACGCATCCGGTGTCCAGCGCTGAAATGCCCGGCTCGTGGATATTGCCTTCAAGCGCTGCCCAGTGACCAAAAATGATGCGCAGGCCCTTGGTCTTGCGCTCCTTGTGCTGAAACCACGGCTTGTAGCCGGGCGGGGCGCTGTCGAGGCCTTCCTTGCTCTTGAGGTCAAGCTTGCCCTCGGCGGTGCAAAAGCGCATGCGCGTGAAGTAATTGGTGATCACCCGCAGGCGATCGATGCCTTTGAGGTCGTTATCCCACTTTGCCGGCTCGTTGCCGTACATGCCGTCGAGGTAGGCGGGGAACACGTTGTCGTCGCGCAGCGCGGTCTCGGCTTCGGCGGCGCACTTCAAGGCGCGGCGCAGCGACCATTGTGGCGGGATGCCGGCGTGAACCATGGCGACATCACGGATTTCGTCGTAATGCATCAGCTTCTGCTGGCGCAGCCATTCCATCAGTTGCGGGCCATCCGGCGCCTCGATGATTTCGCGCAACGTGTCGCTTTTCTTCAAACGCTCGATTTTCTTCGCAGCGGCCAGCAGATGCAGGTCGTGATTACCGAGCACGCACACCAGTGACTCACGCATCTGGTAGAGAAAGCGCAGGGTTTCCAGCGACTGCGGGCCACGATTGACCAGGTCGCCCACGAGCCACAGCCGATCCAGCGCCGGGTCAAAGGCAACTTGCTTGAGCAGACACTTGAGCGGTTCGAGGCAGCCCTGCAGGTCACCGACGGCGTAAGTCGTCATCAGTGCAGGGCTCCGGGTACAGCGAGGCGAAACGGTTTGATGACTGCATCGAAATGCTTGCCGTCATCGGCGAGCATTTGATAGGTACCCTGCATGGTGCCGACCTTGGTGATCATTACCGTGCCGCTGGTATACGTGTGGCTTTCGCCCGCGGCGATCAGCGGCTTCTGGCCGACGACCCCTTCACCGCGCACTTCTTCGACATGGCCATTGCCATCGGTAATCACCCAATGCCGGGAGAGAAGTTTGGCCGCAATCTCACCGTTGTTCTGCACGGTAATGGTGTAGGCGAAGGCGAAACGGTCGTGTTCGGGTTGCGATTGGTCTGCCAGATAGTGGGTGACGACGCTGACATCGACCTGATAACGGGAATCGGACATGCAAGAAGGCCTTAACGAAGCGGAACGCGGGGCGTAGCTGATGGGGAATCAGTCTAGGCAAGTATCGGGCAGTAAACCAGAGTGGAGTGCTGCCCGATAGCGTTCATCGCTGGTCAGTCGGCGGCGGGAGCTGCCGGTACCTGTATCGCGAGCTGGTCGGCCAGGCGCACGAATGCGGCCAGATCAAGTTGCTCGGGACGCAGGCTGCCATCGACGCCGGCGGCTTCGATTTCGGCGTTGCTGAGCAATTGCTTGAGGGTATTGCGCAGGGTTTTGCGGCGCTGATTGAACGCTTCGCGCACAACGCGCTCCAGCAACTTGTGATCCTTGGCCGGGTGTGGCAATACCGCGTGGGGCACCAGACGAACGATCGCCGAGTCGACTTTCGGCGGCGGATTGAACGCGCCCGGGCCGACGTTGAACAGATGTTCGACGCGGCAATGGTACTGAACCATGATCGACAGACGGCCCCAGTCACCGCCACCCGGGCCTGCGGCCAGGCGCTCGACCACTTCTTTCTGCAACATGAAGTGCATGTCGCGGATGATGCCGGCGTTGTTCAGCAGGTGAAAAATCAGCGGCGTGGAGATGTTGTACGGCAGATTGCCGACCACCCGCAGGCTGTTCGGCGCGGCGTGCAGCGTATTGAAGTCGAATTTCAGCGCATCGCCCTGATGCAGGTTGAAATTGCTCATGCCGGCAAACTGCTGGTTGAGGATCGGGATCAGATCCTTGTCCAGTTCCACCACGTCGAGTTGGGCGCCGGAGCCAAGCAAGCCTTGCGTCAGGGCACCCTGGCCCGGGCCGATTTCCAGCAGGCGATCGTCAGCCTTGGCATGGATCGAGCGCAGGATGCGGTCGATAACGCCAGCATCGTGGAGAAAGTTCTGACCAAAGCGTTTGCGCGCCTTGTGTTGGTATTGCTCGTTCATAAACGGGTCTCGGCCATCTGGTAGGCGGTTTCCAGGGCCACTTGCAGGCTGCCGGTGTCGATCCTGCCGCTGCCGGCCAGGTCCAGGGCGGTGCCATGGTCGACCGAGGTGCGGATGATCGGCAGGCCCAGCGTCACGTTGACGGCAGCGCCGAAGCCTTTGTACTTGAGCACGGGCAAGCCCTGGTCGTGGTACATCGCCAGCACTGCATCGCAGTGCTCCAGATATTTGGGGGTAAATAGAGTGTCGGCAGGCAGCGGGCCACGAAGGTCCATGCCCTCGCTGCGCAGGCGCTCCAGGGTCGGTTCGATGATGTCGATTTCTTCATGGCCCAGGTGGCCGCCTTCACCGGCGTGCGGATTGAGTCCGCAGACCAGAATGCGTGGCTGGGCAATGCCGAATTTGTCTCGCAGATCGGCGTGCAGGATTCGCGTGACGCGCTCCAGCCGCTCTGGGGTGATCGCATCGGCAATCTCGCGCAGGGGCAGGTGCGTGGTGACCAGTGCCACGCGCAAACCACGCGTCGCAAGCATCATTACCACTTGCGCGGTGTGCGTCAGGTCGGCAAGAAATTCGGTGTGTCCGGAGAAGGCGATGCCTGACTCGTTGATCACGCCTTTATGCACCGGCGCTGTGATCATCCCGGCGAAGTCGCCGTTCAGGCAGCCGTTGCCGGCGCGGGTCAGGGTTTCGAGGACGAACGCCGCGTTGGACTTGTCCAGTTGCCCGGCAACTACCGGTGCGCTGAGCGGCGTATCCCAGACATACAGGCCACCGGCGGGTGCCGGAACATCAGGCCACTGATCCGGGGTGACATCCAGCAGATTGACGACCAGCCCCAGTTGCGCGGCCCGCTCAAGGAGCAGGTCGCGGCTGGTGATGGCAATCAGGGGATGTGGCTGGGCTTGCGAGGCGAGCAGCAGGCACAGGTCGGGACCGATGCCGGCTGGTTCGCCGGGTGTCAGCGCGAAACGCTTGGGTTTCACTGCGCTGCCTGGTCTGCACCAGGGAGTTTGATCTCTACATACGCTTCGTCACGGATCTGACGCAGCCAGGTTTGCAGCTCTTCGTCGTATTTGCGGTTACGCAGTACGGTCATGGCTTGCTGCTCACGGGCCTGCTCGGTGCTGTCGGTGGCGCGACGGCCAAGGACTTCCAGCACGTGCCAGCCGTATTGGGTCTGGAATGGCTTGGACAGTTGGCCTTGTGGAGTCGAGGCCATCACTTCGCGGAATTCCGGTACGAGTACGTTCGGGTCGATCCAGTTCAGGTCGCCGCCATTGAGCGCGGAACCCGGATCTTCCGAGTAGTTTTTTGCCAGCTCGGCAAAGTCTTCGCCGGCGCTGATGCGGTCATACAACGATTGCACCAGTGCCTTGGTCTTCGCCTCGTCGCGGATCGGGCTTGGCTTGACCAGGATGTGCCGCACATGCACTTCGTCGCGCATCTGCGCTTCGCCGCCACGCTTGCCCAGCAGCTTCAGAATGATGAAGCCGCCCGGGGTGCGTGCAGGTTGGGTGATATCGCCGACGGCCATGCTGCTCAGTTCACGATCGAACGGCGGTGGCAGTTGCGCGGCTTTACGCCAGCCCATGTCGCCGCCTTCCAGCGCGTTGTCGCTGCCGGACTTGGCCACGGCCATCTGACCGAAGTCAGCGCCTTGCTTGAGCTGCTGGTAAACCTCCATCGCCTGGCGCGCAGCGCTCTGAATGGCATCAGAGTTGGCGCTTTCCGGTGTCGGGATCAGGATGTTGGCCAGGTGCAGTTCTTCGGACAGCTGCATTTTGCCCAGGTCGGAGGCGAGGAAGTTCTTCACTTCCTGCTCGGAAACCTGAATGCGTTCTGCCACGCGTCGCTGACGCACACGGCTGATGATCATTTCGCGTTTGATCTGATCACGGGCGTCGTCATAGTTCAGGCCATCACGAGCCAGCGCAGCGCGGAACTGATCAACAGTCATGTTGTTGCGCTGGGCGATGGTGCCGACGGCCTGGTTGAGTTCTTCGTCAGTGATGCGGATGCCGGAACGTTCGCCGATCTGCAGTTGCAGGTTTTCGACGATCAGGCGCTCGAGCACTTGCTGATCGAGCACGCCCGGAGGCGGCAGGCCGCCCCCGCGCTTGGCGATGGTCTGCTGAACTTCGTGAACGCGCTGGTCCAGTTGGCTCTGCATGACCACGTCGTTGTCGACGATCGCCACCACTTTATCGATGGACTGCACGGCGGCGTTGGCCGCCGTACCCAAGAACAGCGCGCCCAGCAGCAGCGGGCGCAGACAATCAGAAAGCTTGGTCTTCACGTTCACGATAACCTTGAATGCCTTTGTCGAGGAAGCTCTCTACCTTGGCGCCAGTCAGGCCGCCGAGCCCCTTCAGAACAATTTGGAGGAAAATGCCGTGGTCGCCTTTCTCGTTTTCCGGAGCTTCCTGACTGAACTCGTCATAGGAGACCCAGTAACGGTTGATCAGGCGCAGTTTCCAGCAGCAGTTGTCGTATTCGAAACCACCGAAAGCTTCCAGCGTGCGATTGCGGTTGTAGTCGTACTGCCAGCGGCTGATGGCGTTCCACTGTGGAACGATCGGCCAGATGACCGAGAAGTCATGCTGCTGGATCTTGTAGTAGTCCTTCACGTAGCCAGGTTGGCCCGGGGTACCGTAATCGCCGCCGCCCACTGTCCATTTACCGGTGTTCTGGTCATAACGGACCTGGTCGTTGCGATAGCGATAGCCGGCGTTGATGACCTTGTTCGGGTTGTCGGCTGGCTGGTAGTGGAACATCGCACTGCCGGAGCGCGGGCTGCGGCTGTCCGGGTCCCAGTTGTAGTCGGCCGTGGCGCGCCAGTCGCGGTTCCAACGGTATTCGTATTCCAGCGCGTACGGCGAAACGTCGGATTTGGCATCGTCACGATCGTTGAAAGCGACACCTGGCAGTTGAACCTTGCGATCCTTGAAGTACAGGGCCTGGCCGACGCTGATGCGTTGACGCTCGAAGCCGTTTTCTTCAATCCAGCGACTGGTCACGCCCAGCGACAGCTTGTTCTCGTCGCCGACACGGTCGGAGCCCGTAAAGCGGTTATCACGGAATAGCGACGAGTAGTTGAACGTCGTTTCGCTGGTATCGAACACCGGAATGTCTTCCTGATCTTTCTCCGGTACATAGAGGTAGAAGAGGCGTGGTTCCAGGGTCTGACGGTAGTTCTTGCCGAAGTATGACGTGTTGCGGTCGAAGTACAGACCGCTGTCGACGCTGGCGATAGGAACGCCACGATTCTGGTTGCGGCTGTAGTCTTCACCCGCCAGCAGCGTGCTTTTGCCTTTCTGGTCAAGGTCCAGTTGATACTGGGTGTACTGATATTTCAGCGATGGCTTCAGGAAGCCATACGTCCAGTTCATCGGCAAGCTGATGCCCGGCTTCAGATTCAAGCGATCGCCATTGGCACGCGCCAGACCGGCGATGTTGTTGTCCAGACGCGGAGTACCTACCGTGCCGTCAGCGTTGATCGGACCGCCATCTTTATCAACGTAGTTACCCGTAAGCAGGTCGCGATCAAAGCGGACCAGCTCTGTTTCGTAATCAAAATCCAGACCTTCCGGGTGGTATGGCAGCTGACCATTGAAAGTGAGCTGCGGCAAACGGCCATACGGTGTGATGTTGGAAACAGTCGCCAGTTGGTATTGCTGCGCGTTGAGGCGTGCGGTGTAGCTGTCGCCGCGATAAGTGACCGCACCCTGCTGGTTTACGAAGTCGCTGCTTTTCACACCGATCTGATCGGTTTGCAGATCCTGGAAGTAATAGGGATCGCTGATCTTGGTGTAGTCGACTTCGGTCAGCACACGGGAGTCGAGACCACCCTTGTGTTGCCAGTTATACATGTAGCGGGTTTTATCGTAGTCGGTCTGAGCTTCGCGATCATTGTCCTCGTCGTTGAGGTACGCCGCACCGAACTGACCTTCGCTCGACTTCGTCAGGTAGCGGAATTCGCCTTCCACCAGCATGCCGCGCTTGCTCATGTAGCGCGGGTACAACGTGGCGTCATAGTTCGGCGCCAGGTTGAAGTAGTACGGGGTGACCAGCATGAAGCCGGTATCGCTGCCCGAACCGATGGTCGGCGGCAGGAAGCCTGACTGGCGACGGTCGTCGATCGGGAAGTAGATGTACGGCGTGTACAGAATCGGAATGTCTTTGACGCGCAAGGTCACGTTGGTCGCGGTACCGAAACCGGTGGCCGGGTTCAGGGTGATGTTGTTGCCCTTGAGCTGCCACGCGTTGCTGTTCGGTTCGCACGTGGTGTACGTGCCGTCCTTCAAGCGGATGATCGCGTTCTCGGCACGCTTGGCGTACAGCGCGTTACCGCGGATGCGCGATTTGTGCATCACGTACTCGGCGTTGTCGACCTTGGCTTCACCGGTGTCGAGCTGCACATCGGCGTGGTCGCCGACGATCAGCGCACCGTTGTCGCGGATGCGTACGTTGCCGGCCAGTTCGCCACGGCTCTCGGCCTGATACAGGTTGGCCTCGTCGGCTTCGACCTGCATGCTGCCCTGACGCATGATCACGTCACCGGCGAGGCTGGCGACCTGGGTGTCCTGCTCGTAACGCGATGCTTTGGCACCGATGAAGGTCGGCGCATCACTTTTATTCGTCTTGTCATTCATGCCAGGACGAATCGGTTCGATATAGGAACCAGAGCAGTAAGGACCGGTCTCGGCCAATTGGGCGGCGGTGAGCTTCTCGCGCGGAACCCAGTCGAGGTGACTGTAGTCTTCGCTACGGGATTTCAGGCCGCGGCCCTTGGCTTCGGTGACCAGTGCGGTTTTCGCGCCAGTGTCGGCGTCGGAACCCTTGTCGGCCGCAGGCTCGCCGGCGGCGCTGACGGCACTGCCGTCATGCACCGGACGCGGCGGCAATGCCGCGGCGGGCGACTTGGGCGCACAGTCCCAGCCACCCGTAGCCGAGACGGAGCAGTCATACTGCTCGGCGGCAACAACGAATTGACTGGCCAGAGGTTGCATAGCCAGCAGACTGCCGGTTACCAACAACGGAAATTTTTTACGAAACGCGGGGGATTTCAATGCCATCTTATTAGTCCGGGCTTCCTGCGTGCCATCTGCCCGCGGTGTGGGCCGCACGCCTCTCGATGGTCTGAAAAAGATGCTGGATAATAAAGCATGACCCGCTTGACGGCTAGCGCCGTCGGAGACCCTTGCAATGCCTGA
>Ga0209676_1001898_pt1 | contig 17041 bp, 18 predicted proteins | sample AraplaCvi_mLB_r2_FD_184282 | JGI IMG/M metagenome (GOLD analysis project Ga0209676, IMG submission 184282) | Arabidopsis root microbial communities from North Carolina, USA - plate scrape MF_Cvi_mLB_r2 (SPAdes) (version 2) | ecosystem: Host-associated > Plants > Roots > Endosphere | place: USA...
CCGACCCGAACTGGCTCAACCAGACAGGCGGGATCGCTTCTTTCAGCAATTTGCCGGACGCGACGATGGCCGCGCTGAGCAACAGCCAGTTGCTGCTAGTTACTCCATCGACAAGCCAGCCGGGACAGTTTGCGATCATCGCGCGCGAGGCCATCGACGGGCTCGTAGCCAGGGCCGATAATTTCATCCAGCGCCTGGATGACGGCCAATCGGTGAACATCGATTTTTATGCCTACCAATGGGGAAACCTGCTTCCGAACACGAGCATCAGTGTAACCCTCGACCCGGCTACCCCTGATACGCCTGTTGGTCCGCAAAACCCGATTTCGGAGCTTTACGGCAACAATTTCCCGGCAGAAGGCCTGACTTTCAACGGCCAGATTTCGACCAATCAGCAAGGTAAAGCGCAAATGCTGCTCACGGGTAATGCCATTTACAGCCCGAGAGTTTACATCGACGGCCAAATCTACTTCATTACCTACCAGACCGCGACCGTCGACCAGGCATTTGGGACGGAACAAGTCGTGGTGCACCTGCGCGACTATTTCGAGGAAATCACGAACCCGGTTTGGAGTGACATTTCGGAGATGATGATCCAATACAGCAACCTGTATCCGATCATGAGCAAATACGTCGTGAACCTGGCCGATCCTGCGGCACTCGCGGAGAAAAAGAAGATCCTGATTTTCGCATTCTCGCGCGATATCAACGACACGATGCACATGCCCGTGACGCGCGACTTGTCTGCTACCAAGCGTAACACCATTCTCAACTGGCTCAACAACCCGCAAATCGCTCCGAAAACTGTGGTAAGGTCCGAAGCCAGGGAGGCGCGGACTGCCAACCCGGTGGCACCCGGCACCGCGCTGACCGACAAACAAACCCGTTACCGGGAAGCTGTGAAAGCGAAAAACGGGTCGTTCCCGGGCTTCTCCGCCACCAACGATTTGTTTGAAAATCTGTGATTTACGGTTTAAAATTCATTCACCATGCTACAAATAGATTCAAGATATATTGAGAAAGCATTGAGCGCCAATGCCCTGGAAGAACTCTTTCCACTCCTTCAAAATGCCGTCGAACTGGAACATTCTACGATTCCGCCTTACCTCACGGCGATGTTTTCCCTGAACCCCGGCACCAACCCGGTGCAGCGGCAGATAATCCATTCGATTGTGATCGAGGAAATGCTGCACATGACCATCGCCGCGAACATCCTGAATGCCCTTGGCGGGCATCCGGTGATCAACCATGCCGATTTTGTCCCCGAATACCCCGGTCCGTTACCGATGGGCATTGGCAACGGGCTCATCGTGGGGCTGGAAAAATATTCGACAGACGTCGTCAAAAATGTTTTTATGGAAATTGAGGAGCCGGAGAATCCGCTCGTTTTCAAATCCGTGAGCCTGGCCGCATTGCCTACATACAGCACGATCGGCCAGTTTTACCAGGCCATTCAGCAGAAGATTGACGAACTGGCACCGGATGAATTGCCAGGCGATAAAAGCAAACAAGTCACTTCGTCGTTCTTTCCCGCCGACGAACTTTTCCCTATTTACACGAAACAAAACGCGATCGACGCGATCAACATCATCATCGAGCAAGGCGAGGGAACTTCCACCTCCCCGCTCGACCAGGAAGATGAACTCGCGCATTACTATCGTTTCGAGGAACTTTACAAAGGCAAAAGGCTGGTAAAAGACGATACCGCACCCAACGGCTATTCGTTCTCCGGGCCGGCGATCCCGTTCTCGCCCGAGGGCGTTTTCCCGCTGTTTCCCAATACGAAAATCAGCATGTTACCGGTCGGCAGCGAGGAATGGAAACGGATGAACGAGTTCAATACGAGCTACTATTCGTTGCTTTCGGGGCTTCACACGACGTTCAACGGTGATCCCGGAATGCTCGATAATACGGTGGGTGTCATGTACGATCTCAAACTGACCGCCCAGAAACTGTGCGCCATGCCCTTCCCGGGCAAACCCGGCTACACAATCGGGCCATCGTTCGAGTTTATCGTTCCCGCCGGAAGTTAAGGCGTTTTAAAATGCAGGTCGACGGCCGCCATTACAGCCGTCGACCTTTTAAGTAATTTATACGCCCTCGAAAGCACTTTTCAGAGGTGCAATTTGGAGCCTTTTCATGGGCAATAGTGCCTGGGTTACCCGATTGAGCTGTTCGCGGGTGCCGTTTACCATCATTTCTTCCAATTCGATGGGTGTGATTTGCCACGACACGCCATATTTGTCTTTAATCCACCCGCATTGCTCAGCCTCGCGAACAGCCGACATTTTTTGGGTAAAATAATCGAGCTCTTCCTGGTCGTCGCAATTCACCACCAGCGAAATCCCCTCATTAAAGCCGAATTGGTGCTGATGGGCGCTGTCCATGGCAGTAAACCACGAATCTTCGAGCTTGAAATCGGCGAACATAACTGTACCCGGCTTGTCCGGCGCATGGCCTTCGGGATAGCGATGCAGTGAGCCCAGTTTAGATTTCTCGAAAACAGAACAATAGAAATTGATGGCCTCCTCAGCCTTGCCGCATTGATCCCCCACAAACAGCAGTGAAGTAATGATCGACGGCCTCGGCTCTCCTTCGGGCTTCGTGAGGATCAGCTGCCAAGAAACGCCATACTTGTCCTGCACCCAGCCATACCGCTCACTGAACGGGTATTCGCCGATCGGCATCAACGCGCTTCCGCCATCGGCCAGTTTGTTCCAGATCTCATCGATTTTCGCGCGCGCCGATTCCTTCGAACCGCCAAACAGCAACGGATCGAAATTGACCATGAAGGATATGGAAGGATTCGGTTTGAAAATGGGGCCGGCGCTGATGGCCATGAATTTCTGCCCCCAGAGCTCGAATATGACCATATCGGCATCGCCCGAAGGGGTATCTTCCATCGTCGTGACGCTCATCACCCGGGACTCCGGAAATACCGATGCGTAAAATTCCGCTGCTTCCGCAGCCTCCTTGTCAAACCACAAATGCGGGACGATTTTCTGCATAACCATTTGATTTTAGTTGATGACTTGAACGGATACACTGACGGGAGAATCGTAAAGTTAAAAAATTGATCGATTTGAACAGCTTGTCATTTTATTTCGACAGCACTTTTCGCTTGTAGCAACTTGTGCTATGTTTATGGATACATTCAATCCTGAACGATGATCAACTTAGCACAACTGCAAAAATGGGTCGTGATCGGCTGCCTGGGGCTTTCTTCCTGCGCGAGCTACCAGCGCAGCGACCTGTATTTCGGCCGGGACATTCCGGGCGGCGGAACCGTGAGCGAACAGCAATGGAAGAATTTCAGCGACAGCGTCATTAGCAATTATTTTCCCGAAGGCTACACCGAATGGGACGCCAATGGCCGCTGGAAAGATACCGACACCAGGCAGACGATTACCGAACCGACCAAGGTGGTGACGTTTTTTGGCAAAAAAACCAAAGAAAGAAGCGCCGCCCTCGACAGCATTGCCCAGCGTTACCTGCGCCGGTTCCGGCAGCAAAGCGTGCTTCGGACCGATATTAAATCCAAAGTGAAGTTCATCAACAAAGCACCCTGATGTACTATCCTTTCAGCCGATCATTCGAAATAGTGATAGAAAACCTCGGGCAGCTTGTTTCCCAGTGAAATCCAGTCGGCGGCGAGCGGCGCTTTATTCAGACCTTTGATCCATTCGTAGTTCAATTCGTACACGGCGGCGTAAATGCCGAAGCGCGTCAGGAAGCCCTCTCCCAATGTACCCGGGTTTCGGAAACTTGCCTTGGTAGCACCTTCCGTAAACCAGGTATGCTTGCGCAGGAGCGATTCCAGCTTGTCCATACTCGCCAGGTAGTCGGTAATATCCCCGTCGGGCCGGCTTATATGCAGGTTTCCGCCGGCGTCATTATGAATATCGAGCGCAAGATCGGGCTTTTTGTTCTCCCGGATCATCTTTTGCAGCCATTGTTCGAGGTAATGGTTTTCCGGTGCAATGAGCTCGTCGGCCGGCTTGTCCCACTTGCGGTTCAGGTCGTAGCCGTTGGCATTGAACCGTGTTTTGCCACGTGCAACGCCGTCCTTGTTGGCCATAGGCAGGATGTAAACACAGTACCGCTTCAAATAGCGTTTGGCGTCTTCGTCGTTACTGAGGAGTTTCTGCACCAGCCCTTCCACGGTCCAGTTGCCGCCCGCCTCGAATGCGTGCGCTCGCGCGCGCAGGAAGAGCCGCCTGGGCGCATTCTCATTTCCGATCCGGATGATTTCCAGCGACCGGCCTTCCGACGTTCTGCCTATGGTCGTAACGGTGGCAAGTTTATGCTTCCCGATGGTCGCCAGCATTTTATCCAGATCGCTGATCCGGTAAGGCTCCACGCTCGCAATGTAGGCAAATGGCGCCTCCATCCTGAACCGAAACAACATCCTGCGCCCCGGCAACACTTCTATCGAGCGGCTTTCCCACTTTTTATGATCAAAGGAAATCACAAACCGGGAGCGTTCGGAGAGGTCGCTCGCAAAGCGGTTGTTCCAGATGTTATCAAAATTTTCAAGTATCACGGTCACTTCCGTTCCCGTTGCTGCCTCCACCCTGAAATGGAAGTGGTTTACAGCCCTGTTCCGCGAAAAGCGTTCGTGGTCGTATACCAGAGCGCCCACGATCCTGCCGGCCGAATCGATCCGCCAGTTCATAGGTGAGGCATTCTCAAAGCCCGTATGGACAAAAATTTTGGACGCAGCGATACTGTCGGCTTTGTCGCCCGGGCTTTGCGCGTGTACATCTGTAAGCAAGCCGGCGCCTGTGACCAGCCCGCAGGCAAAGAGTACCTTTAAAAGTATGTTGTATTTCATCATTCAACCGGATTACTGATTGACACCTCGATGCACGACTGTGCACGTGCACGTATCTCGCAAAAGCAGTTTGTAACCCGGTTCTACTTTCAAAAACAAGGGCTGCTTTTCTCCCGGATCGGCCACTAAAAATCTGCACGCGTTCCAACGGATCGTTGGCATAATTTTTAACTATATTCACGGTAAGAAATCAACAACTAACTGATAGGTAGCATGAAAAAGATAATGATCACCGCCGCTATGGTATGCTTCTGCGCAACGACGGCAGCGTTTGCACAAAGCACCAGTAGTTCCACCGACAAATCGAAAACGACGAAGGCTACGGGGCAGGGCGTGCAAACACCTACGCCCGAAAGCGAGAAAAAAAGTTCCGACCAGACGGGTAAGCCCAATCCTACCGGCCAGGTGGCTCAGAAAAGCAGCGAAAACGACGGCAGCAACCGTCCGGGAGGAGCCACCCATGAAAACGCCAACGACGTAGGCCGGTATTCCGACCGCGAAGACAATAATTCAATGCTATTTTCAAAAGAAGCTATCGCGATTCGCCGTAAAAACCTCACCGAGCCGGATGTGACAGTGAAAGAAGGCAGCGGCTCCGCACCCAAAAACACCAAAAATCACACAGGCACCACAGGCAATTACCGGAATCTGGCGACACAAACCAGCGGCGTGCCGTCGCGGGAATAGAACCCTGATTTTTGACAGAATGAAAAGCCCCGGGAGTATTCTCCGGGGCTTTATTTATGAACTTCAACTATTCTGCGGCGTTTTCAATTTATTTAAAATCCTCAAAATCGTCGTATCCTCCACCGCATTGGATTCGTTGTCGTGGTTGTGGAATTCTTCCAGTTTCCGCTTGCGCTTCGTATCGCTGATGCCCCGCTCCACCTTTTGCCGATACTCTTCCAACGACCGGCAATAGTAATGGTTAAGCTGGATCGTATCCACACTCACGTCCGCCAAAGCCTCCTCAATGGGTACAAAATGCTCATTCACACAGGAATACCCGGGTTTGAATTTGAAGCAATGCGATTTGTAAGCCGACTGCACAAACCGTGGCTGGACAATACTTTTAATATGGCGGTTAGGCGGAAAAGAAACCTCCGATCGTCTGGTAAAGTTTTCCAGTTGACTGCCCGCGGGTTTTTCGATATGGTTATTCGAACCAAATATCAACCACGACAGCCCAAGACCTCCGTAGTTCTCATATTTTTCAAGCAATCGGGGCAGGTTTGCACTTTCATTTTTGGGTACGATAAACTCGTCCATATCAATGAAGGCGATCCATCTCGAATTATAACCAAAGTTATCGAGGCAATGCTGGTAAGCTTTCACGTGCATATTCTGCCCTGGAATACGTGTAACCGTCACCCATTCGCTGTAACCGAGTGCGGCAATGGCATCTTTAACAGGGCTCTTGCTGCCATTATCATAAATATAGAAATGTTCTACCCCGACTTTCCGGTGATAATCCAGCCATTCGGCGAGGTAATCATTTTCGTCTTTTACGATGCAGCAAACGGACAAATAATATTGAGGTTCAACAGGTTCACCCGTGCGGGAGCCACGAAACCGGGAAAGCAGATTTTGAATGGAAAACATGATGGCTAATGAGATTTTGTCGATGACGTGCGCCAAAGTTATGGCTTATTGATCGGAATACTCAACCCGGCCTTTACAATATCCAATACGATACTGGTTTTAAAGCTTTTAACATTATTGTTCCCGAAAAACAATTGCTGGGTCAGTTCTTCATACTCTTTCATGCTGTAAACGACCAGTATCAGGATAAAATCTACATCGCCCGTCACGTAATAGCATTGCTGCACCTGCGGGGCACTGCTGAAAATCGCCTTGGCTTGTTTGATGATCTCCACCTTCTCCACTTCCATCTTCACCTCCGTAAAAATGGTGATCGGCCGGCCCAGCTTTTCGGGGTCGAGCACCGAAATGTCCGCTCTGATCACGCCTGTTTCCCGCAGCCGCTTGATACGCCGCTGCACGGCAGGCGCCGACAGTCCGATCCGCTCGCCGATATCGCGCTGGGGCGTGGTATTATCGGCTTGGAGGATCGCCAGAATGGAAATGTCGAATGCGTCGAGTGTAATCATAAGGTTAGTGCAACGAAACAAAATTGCAAATTTGCCCTCAAAATCGAGGAAAAATTACGCCTGACCAAAATTAATTTTGCGCAACAATTTAATTCGACCAAAGTCAAATGCAGAATCAGGCGGGGAAGGGAATCGCTATGGTGCTGATGGCCGCCAGTTTGTGGGGCGTATCAGGCACATTCAGTCAGTTTTTATTTCAACAACAGCACATCAGCGTCGAGTGGCTGATGTCGGTCCGGATGCTCATTTCCGGGATAGTTCTCGTGGCCATCAGCAAGGCCCGCAAAAATGCGGACACATTCGCGCCCTGGAAAGACAAACGCGACGCGGTCCGCCTCCTGTCCTTCGGCATTTTGGGCATGCTCACCGTCCAGTACACCTATTTCGCGGCCATTAAACACTCCAATGCGGCCACTGCCACCATACTGCAATTTACGAGCCCCATTATCATCGCCGTTTACCTGGCGATTAAGTTCAAAAAGCCGTTGCGGCCGCTCAACCTGGTGGCTATCGCCGTCGCGATGCTGGGCACATTCCTGCTCGTGACGCACGGAAAACCGGGCGAATTGGCCATTTCCGGCACGGCGCTGGCCTGGGGCCTTGCCTCGGCCGTGAGCCTGGCGATGTACACCATCCAACCGGAATCGCTGCTCAAAAGGTACCACGAAACCACCATCATCGGCTGGGGCCTCCTCATCGGCGGCATCGGCATCTCGCTCGTGCGCGCCCCCTGGCACACGGACGGCATCTGGGACGCGCACACCTACGCCTATACCGCATTCGTCGTCCTCTTCGGCACGCTCATCCCCTTCTACGCCTACCTCACCGGCGTAAAGCTGATCGGCGGGCAGAAAGCAAGCCTTCTCACCTCCGCCGAACCGCTCTCCGCCGCGCTGCTATCTGTAAGCTGGCTCGGCGTGCCATTCCTTCTGATGGACTACATCGGCGCCGGGCTGATTATCTCAACGGTATTTCTGCTCGCCATGGAGCGGGATGTGGCATTGGAGCCGCCTGTGGTGTGAGGATTGAGTGGTGTTGCCACTTCACAAGAAAAGGGAGGAACTTAATGTGATAAGGTCCTCCCTTTTCTTATATTTGTGTACACAAAAATGTACACTCATGAGAATCATATCAGCTAGGGAGTTTCGCGGAAAACAGAAGGACTATCTGGATCTGGCGGAGACAGAGCGAGTGATCATTCACCGGGGAAAAAATAAGAAATCAGTTTTGCTCACGCCCCTTGATGAAAGTACTGAAACTGATGTCTTTTTTTCGGACCCGCAAGTTCTGAATGCCATTAAGGAGGGTATTGAGGACGTCAGGGCTGGAAGAGTGACTTCCATCCGCGACCTCAAAAACATATGGGCAGATATTCTGTAACAATTTCAGACAGAGCAAAAAAAGACCTTCTATTCCTATTTAAATGCGGCGACAAGGCGCTGATTCGACGCATCGAGCGAATTTTGGAAGAGCTCGGAGAAAATCCCTATTTCGGGGTCAGAAAGCCGGAACCGCTTAGACACGATCTGGCCGGATTGTGGTCCAGGCGAATTGACAAAAAGCATCGCATTGTATATCAAGTCATTGAAGAGGTGATAACTGTTTATGTCGTAGCAGCAAAAGGGCATTATGACGATAAATGAAATCTTATTGGTAGACCATCAGCAAAAATATCTTTTTCGATCGCAGTGCGATTAGTAATCTTTTGGCAATTCATTATCAATAATTTGCTATTCATGGGAATGATGGTCACTTTATATCCCGTATTTAATAGTAAGTACAGGGATTAATGCCTATTCCGCGGATAGTTTCCACCAGCATAGTTGGTTATAACCGTAAATTCGACTTCGAAAAGCTGATTTCTATTGAAGACAAAATGGCTCAGCAATTGATGGTGTTAGATAAAATGCATGTGTCCGTGCTTAACATCGCAAAAGAATATGGCTGGGATAAGAGTATTTTTGAAGATGTTTATCGGCAGACCTATGAAAATATCAAAAATAATTCCACGCCGGAGGAATTTTGGAATGTAAAACTTTAACAAAAAGCATTAAAATACACGACAAATACAAATGTCTCTAATTGAAAAGGTAACTCAATTCATCAAAGATGAATTTAACCAACCTGATATTGGATGGGCGAATAGGCAGTATGAATTCTATTTGATTTTTGGACAAAATGATCCTAGCAGACTCCCTTGGGTAAAATCAAGTTGGGGGTCTATTTTGAACCCTATTTTGATCAGCTTATCAGACAGGAGGAGTCCCCAGGGATACGGGTGTAAGGGTATTAATATATCAGCCTGAAAAAAAGTTTTCAAAAAAGGACAATAAGGAGTTTGTTTATCACTCGGAAGTAAAATTCGGGCGACTGAAATGGGACTTAAAGTCACACGAGAAATGGACCAGCCAAGATAATGCGGACAGATATTTCCAGAATTTCGAACTATGGGCTCCTATCTGGACGATTTGCGAAAAGCGTAGTTCTCCACCTGACATTTACACTTCGATCTTTAATGAGAGAAGTATTGGAAATGAAAATGCCCTTCAATTTGAGTATTTAGTTGTTGTAGCTGTTGCCCAGAGCTTAAAGATTGATTCAAGGCCAATCTTAGCCAATCTGTCCGAAGGCATAAACGCGAAAGCCACAGTACTAAAAACAAGGAGATGGGGAAAACCGGAGAATTCAGGAAGCTGGACCTTTATAAACGGAATTCAAGACACATTTAGCAACGGGATCTATAAAGGCCGAAATATGCATTCTATTAACTTTGAGGAACTAGAATTTGAACCAACTTGGGACGTAGTATACCGACAAAATAAAATATGGCTCCAACCCGGCCCGCTCACTGAATTGCTATTCTTCCCGGTATTTGCAAGGTCCTCACCTCATTGTTTGGAATCCACCCCTACTCCTCGCCAACTCCACCTCCTTCACCCCATTAACCACCAATCCTGGCAACTTTTCGAAGTGCTGGAAGCATCGGTCCCTCGATGTCTGAAACAATGCAAATGAAGCCGTCCGCATCGGTGTGGAGAATGCCCGGTTTATGTGATGCGCCGCGTCGGCATACAGCGACTTGGCCTTGAAGCGGTCGTTTCGCGGGTGGTCTGCCGCGATGTAGTGCTGCGCGGAAGTCTGTACGTACAGCAGCAACAGCGCCACAAATATCACGAAGTTCTCAGTCGGCGTTTGGTTCATGGATTTTCTGGTACGAACAATGTCGGGACTACTTTCTGGATGCGCTGGTTTGCAGTTGTTCGGCCGGGAAACCGTCGGCTTTCAGCTGCTCAAAACCGCCGATGTTGTAATAAGAGTGAAAACCGAGTGTTTTAAGGGTATCGGCCGCCTTCCCGCTACGGTTGCCCGAGCGACAATAGAGGTATACCGGCTTGCTTTTATCGAGTTTGGCGATCTGCGCCTTAAAGTCCGGACCGTTGAAATTGATATTTTGGGCGTATTGCAAATGCCCGCCGTCGAACTCCTCGGGCGTACGAACATCCACAAGGTAGGCCTTTCCGGCCTTGATCTGCGCGAATGCCTGCGGATCGGGTTTAACAATGGTTTTAGGCGCGGGATGCTGCGCCTGCACCGCCACGATCGATACCAAAAAGAGGATGATCAGAAAAGATAGTTTTTTCATCAGACGACAATAATCTACTATTTTTATGGATTTAATATACAAAACTAAAAAATTAAACTGCCCGCCATCGCTTTTCACGCAGGGACGTGTCCGAAAATCCGGCATTATACCACCGGAGATTTTCGACCGGCTTGATTAATGTGATCGGTTGGCAGTAATCGATTGCATAAGTGTGCTACGAACGATGTAGAATATACGAACACCTATTTATCCCAAAATACCTACAAAGGCCGCTGCTTCCTCACGATGCTGAGCTTTACGCCCGCCAGTTCCGTAACCACCCGCACACAATGCCCGTGCTCGTAGCTGTAAACACTCTCCTTCCCGTTGGGCAACTCCACGCTGTAACTAGCGTTGCCCAGCTTCCTGATCTTGCACATCGCCCCGAACTTCTCGGAATATACCGCCTGCACCTGCGCTGGCTCTTGGTAATACAGACCGGTGATCGTGTGTGCAATCGGCGCCGCCACCTCCCATTTGCGGTTACGGTCGGTTTTTTCCGATAAATCGAAGCGATAATGCTGCGAGGCGAGCCGCGTGGTAACCGTCTGCTCGCGCCGTTTGCCATTCACGGTCTGCTCGGTCAGCGAACTGTGGAGGGTACCCTCCGAAAACTGGTTTTCAGCCACAAAACTGCCGGAATAAAACGGTACGCTGAACTCCGCCTCGATCCGCTTGCGCAGCCGTGCGCCGTCGTCCTGCGGCAACACTTTCACCGACCCGACGGTATGCCCGGCCATGATCACGTCGAATGTCCCGACCTGAGCGTATCCCGCGAACGACGCCAATAGCAGCAGTATCAATACAGTTTTCGGCATAAGAGGTCAATTTTGAAGATGTGTCGTTAACAAATCGCGTAGCGATGTAATATTGGTAGATGTGAATAAATCAGTTGACCTGAAAATCCCGTCAGGGATGCAACAGTACATTGCCAAAGCCCTGTTGTTACATGCCCAAAGGGAATTAACAGAATGTCCCTCAATCTTATAGTTATTTGATTTTAAATGACCGAATAGTCAAATGTGGTCAGGTATTGTCATTGGTGGTCAGAAATTGTTGTGCATACATGTTTGAAACAAGTGTGTACGTTACAAAGCCGAATCTGACAACATCTGACTATTTCTGACAATCCCTAACCATTTACCCATTCACTTCGACAGCTCGCTGCGCTGGTCGCTCGACTTGAATAACGGGTAACCCAATTGCACGTACCACGGCTCTTCCTGGTAATCTTCGAGCCCGATATGCTCCGAAAACTCTCTTGTTATTTTGGCCGTCCCAAACAGCATATCCCAGATAAAGAACATGTTACCATAATTCCCATTGATCACACCGATACCATCGGCGTCGGTGGCAGCGTGGTGTGCATGGTGCGTCGCAGGGGTGGAAATGGTGCGTTCGAGGACCCACATCACAGGGTGCAGCCATTTAATGGCATAAAGCGGTTTGTCCCAGCGTACGCTCGAATGCGCAGAAATGCCGATCAGCGCTTTAAAAAAATAGCCTATCAGGAACGCCTGGCCGAAACCGAGAAATATGAGGACGGTCGACACGATACGCGGCGGGAACAACAGCAGGTACACCCACGAGTTGCGGCCGGTGAGGAACACGCTCATTTCGGGCGCGCTGTGATGCACGCGGTGGCCCTTCCACAGCCACGTGTAGGTATGCGCGGCACGATGCCACCAGTATTGCGTGAAATCTTCGAGTAATGCGGTAATGAGCACGCCCGCCCATAGCGGCACGTTTTCGAATACATTATAATAGTCGGCGAAGAAGTAGTTGAGCACGCAGGCCGACAGCAGGAAACTAAGCGGCCGTGTGATGATACTCGACAGGAAAAGTCCTGCAAAATTGATATACCACTCATTTCTAGACCATTTCTCACTTTTATAAAGGCCTGTAAATGCTTCCGCAAAGCTGATCACCGCGAAAAGAATGAGGATTTCGTAATAAATATGGCTGTCTGTGAATTTCATGTTGCATAGAAAGTCTGTGTCGCGCGGCTGACGGGCGACGTATGAATCTTGGAAAAAAACGGGGAGCTTACCGACGGGCGCCGGCATGCAGGGACTCAGCTAGCAACAACAACAGCCTGCTCCATGAGCAGCAAATGGTACAGCCGCGGGTACCACTACGTAGCGACGGCCGGAAAAAGGGGCATTATGTGTAGTTTTAATCGAACGCATATGCGATGTCGTTAAAAAATGGACACAGCTTCGGGTGGTTCTCAGCTCGATCGAATGATCAGATTGCATGCAAAGTTAATGTAACAGCCACTTAACTTCCAAGCATTTGCGCAAAAGTATTTAAACTCTATGGATTTAATAGATTTAAATCAAAACTGACTCAGTCAACGCTTCGGAAAATGCCCATAGCTCACGTGCGAGGGCCCGGTTTTTCGCTTTGGCCGAAGATCTCGCCGGCTTTCCATTGGCAAAGTACTGCCCCGTAACGTCGTTCAGCTCCGTTGCCGTGGCCACGTGTACAATGCCCGCAGCGGCTTGTTCAGGGGTGCGGAAAAACGGCTTGAAAACTTTCATAAACCACGCGGTAGCCCCGTTGCCATTACCGCCGAAACTACTCGAAACCGTTCCCGGATGCACGGCATTGGAAGTGATGCCAAATGGTGCCAAACGCTCCGAAAGCTCGTTGGAAAAAAGGATATTGGCCAGCTTGGAGCGACCGTAAATCACCAGGTCGTGGTAATGCGGCGGATTGGCCAGCTTGGCCGTCTGGTACCTGAATGCGAAGAAGTGCGCCTCGGATGCCACATTTACGACTTTCGCGGATTCTGCCGCTTTAAGTAAATCGACCAGACCGGTGGTGAGCGTAAAAGGCCCCAGGTGATTGGTAGCAAAAGTCATTTCGATGCCGTCCTCAGTCGTTTCGCGATGCTGGACGATCAGCCCGGCATTGTTGATCAGCAAATCGATCCGTGAATAGTTGTTCCGGATCTCATCCACGGCCTGTTTGACGGACGCAATACTGGAAAGGTCGCATTGGATAAAGCCGGTGTTCACGGCATCCCCGATTTCCCGTTGCAGCTCGCGGGCCTTTGCCGCATTGCGGGCCACCAATATCAGATCATAGCCCCTTCGTGCGAGTTCGAGGGCGGTAAAGCGGCCGATGCCCGAAGTGGGCCCGGTAATCAGTGCTGTTTTACGCATTGAAATAAATGAAAATGTCGCAGGTAATGCTATCGGAAATAACGGTGGCTCCGGCGCCTAAGGTAAGAAGGGAACCGGAGATATGCTCCAATCGGGGCCGCTTTTTTCTATCTTTGATAAATGCATACCGAATTCGAACTCTACATGGCCTCCCAATCCGGCCTGCCTGCCGAGGCGATCAGGCAGATCAGCGGCCTGGCTACCTCGCGGCGCCTGCACAAAAACGAGGCGCTGCTCACCGCCGGGGAAATATGCCGGCACAAAACATTTATTGGCAGCGGCCTGCTCCGGACTTACCATATCAAGCCGGACGGCAATGAGCACATTATCCATTTTTCACCCCAGCACACCTGGACGCTGGACGTCGAAAGCTACGACAAGCAAGCCCCGTCGCTGGTGAATATCGAAGCGGTGGAACGCAGTGAAGTGTTGCTTTGGGCCAAGCCCGATTTTGATAAATTGCTGAAAGATATTCCGGAGCTCAAAAAGTTTTCGGAGCGGCTCATTGCCGGTACTATTTACAGTAACCGCAACCGTATCCTGACGATCCTGAGCGGTACGCCGGAAGAACGTTACGCCGATTTTGTAAATACCCACCCCGATTACCTCGCGCGCCTGCCTCTGCGCATGGTGGCTGCTTACCTCGGCATTTCCCTGAAAACCCTCACACGCATACGCCATGCGCAGCTGCAACGCGGGGCTCAAAGTATGGTCAAATGACCTTGTTTGCCCGTTAGCAGGATATCAATTTTGCATCAAACAAAATTGAAACCAACATGCGTGTATTTGTAACAGGGGCCTCGGGATTTGTAGGCTCCGCCATTGTAAATGAACTTTTAGAGAATGGCCATGAAGTGCTGGGCCTCGTAAGGTCCGAAAAATCTGCCGGGCAGCTGGCGGCCGCGGGCGCAACGCCACTTGAAGGCGATGTGAACGATCCGGAAATACTCCGCCGTGGTGTGGCCGGATCCGATGCCGTAATCCACACCGCTTTCAACCACGATTTTTCCCAGTTCAAAGCAAACTGCGAGGCCGACCGGAAGGTCATCGAAACGTTGGGCCAGGCACTGGCCGGATCAGGAAAACCGCTCGTGGTCACCACGGGAATGGGCCTTTTGCGCTACGACCGGCCCGTGACCGAGGACGATGTATTGAATGCGAAGTCTGATGAAATTCCGCGCGCGGCTACCGACGAGGCGGCGAACGCCGTAGCGGCCCAGGGGGTGGACGCGTACCTCGTACGCCTGCCTCCCAGCGTACATGGCGCGGGCGACCATGGTTTCGTGCCCATGGTCATCGGCATTACCCGGGAAAAGGGCGAATCGGCCTACATTGCGGACGGCAGCAACCAATGGCCTGCCGTGCACCGGCACGATGCGGCGGTGCTGTACCGGCTGATTGTAGAGCAGCGACCGGCCTTGAAAGTGTTGCACGCCGTCGCAGAGGAAGGGATTCCGTTCAGGGAAATCGCCCAGGCGATCGGTACCGGCCTGGGGCTGCCTGTGGTAAGTAAAACCGGAGATGCAGCAGCGGCTCATTTTACCTGGTTCCAGCATTTTGCAGCCATCGGTTGTGTGGCTTCGAACACGAAAACCCGCGAGGCCTTAGGCTGGCAACCAACTGGCCCAGGGCTGTTGGAAGACATCGCAACGGCCGGCTACCTCCCGGCATCGTAACACCATTCCGGCCGTCCGGAAACGACTTTCGACAAGTTCATGTGTTACCCGCCCGAGCCTGGCATCCGCAACCGGCTGACAATACGGCGAAATAGATTTTCACTATCGAATCATAGAATTAATCGATTTTGACAATCAATTTCAGTATTATACCTTTATCCCGCTGCACAAATACCAGAGGCAGGCAATATGGTTTAACACATGAACTTATCGTAATGGAAAACGGATCAAACGACATTAGCAAATGTCCATTTCACAACGGGACACTGAATCACAATGTAGGCGGCGGCGGTACCAGAAACCGCGACTGGTGGCCAAACCAGTTGAAATTGAGCATTCTGCGCCAGCATTCGTCCCTCTCCAATCCGATGGGAGAACAATTTGACTACGCAGAAGCGTTCAAAAGCCTCGATCTGGAAGCAGTTAAAACAGACCTCCATGCACTGATGACCGATTCGCAGGACTGGTGGCCAGCCGACTTCGGGCATTATGGTCCCCTATTTATCCGCATGGCTTGGCATAGCGCGGGTACCTACCGCGTATTCGACGGCCGCGGCGGTGGCGGCTCGGGCCAGCAGCGCTTCGCCCCGCTCAACAGCTGGCCGGACAACGTCAGCCTCGACAAGGCGCGCCGTTTGCTTTGGCCTATCAAACAAAAATATGGCAACAAAATTTCCTGGGCCGATTTGCTGATCCTCGCAGGAAACATCGCACTCGAATCGATGGGCTTTAAAACATTCGGTTTCGCCGGTGGGCGCGCCGATGTGTGGGAGGCCGATGAAGACGTATATTGGGGATCGGAATCGACCTGGCTTGGCAACGATCGCCGCTATGCACATGGCAAACCGGGCCTCGACGAGCAGGGCGTAGTATCAAGCGATGAGAACGCAAATGGCCAGACCCACTCCCGCCACCTCGAAGAACCGCTGGGTGCGGCGCATATGGGTTTGATTTATGTAAACCCGGAAGGCCCGGACGGCAACCCCGATCCGATTGCCGCTGCGCACGACATCCGCGACACGTTTGGACGGATGGCTATGAACGACGAAGAGACCGTTGCATTGATCGCCGGCGGCCACAGTTTCGGTAAAACGCACGGTGCCGCCCCTTCCGATCACGTCGGAGCGGAGCCCGAAGGTGCGGATCTCGAACACCAGGGATTGGGATGGAACAACAGCTTCGGCTCCGGAAAAGGTGCCGATACCATCACCAGCGGCCTGGAAGTGATCTGGACCACCACTCCTACCCAGTGGAGCAACAACTTCTTCGAAAACCTGTTTGCATTCGAATGGGAGCTTACCAAAAGCCCCGGCGGTGCGCATCAGTGGGTGGCCAAAGATGCCGGCGATATTATCCCCGACGCTTACGACAGCGCCAAAAAGCATCGTCCTACGATGCTCACCACCGACCTCTCGCTGCGTTTCGACCCGGTTTACGAGAAGATTTCAAGACATTTCCTTGAAAATCCGGACGCATTCGCAGATGCATTTGCCCGCGCGTGGTTCAAACTCACGCACCGCGACATGGGCCCACGCGCCCGCTACCTGGGCCCGGACGTACCAGCAGAAGTGCTGATCTGGCAGGACCCAATCCCGGCAGTTGACCAC
>Ga0209676_1001901_pt1 | contig 17006 bp, 18 predicted proteins | sample AraplaCvi_mLB_r2_FD_184282 | JGI IMG/M metagenome (GOLD analysis project Ga0209676, IMG submission 184282) | Arabidopsis root microbial communities from North Carolina, USA - plate scrape MF_Cvi_mLB_r2 (SPAdes) (version 2) | ecosystem: Host-associated > Plants > Roots > Endosphere | place: USA...
CTGCCAAGGAAGCCGCCCCCAAGAAGGCTGCTGCTCCGAAGGCCGAAGCCGCTGCCGAAGCGCCCGCAAAGAAGCCCGCTGCCAAGAAGGCAGCCCCCAAGAAGGAAGCCTGAGCGCGGCAACGCGGCTTGGCGTCTCGAACGAACGAATTAAGGAGCATCAGTCATGGCACATAAAAAAGCAGGCGGTTCATCGCGCAACGGTCGCGACTCAGCCGGCCGCCGCCTTGGCGTGAAGAAGTTCGGCGGTCAGGAAGTGATCGGCGGCAACATTATCGTGCGTCAGCGCGGCACCAAGGTTTACCCGGGTGTCAACGTTGGCATTGGCAAGGACCACACGCTCTTCGCAACCGCCGAAGGCCACGTCCGATTCCATGATGGCAAGCTTGGCCGCAAATATGTGTCGGTCGACGCCATGGCGGAAGCCGCCGAATAAGGACGATCTTCCAGGGTCGTCCACAGGGATGACCCGGAACGGTCCTTTCCGCACCAGCGGGAACAAAGTTCGAAAAGAGGGAGACGGGTCACCCCCGTACTCCCTTTTTTCTTGCCCGAAATCCGTCACTTGTGACGAACGGGCGCGAAAATGGGGCCGTCCATCTCCCTCCATATCGAATGTCGTCAAAGCGTCACCATCTGGCGCCAAGGCGACAGGCACTGGGAGTTAGAAGACATGTTCGCGCGTACCGAAAGACTGTTGCTGCGGCCCGGCTGGCAGGAAGACGCCCCGGCGCTCGCCCGGGCGATCGGCGAGGAGGCGGTTGTCCGCAATCTCGCGACCGCGCCCTGGCCCTATGGCGAAGAGGAAGCCCAGAAGTTCCTGAGCCTGCCGGTCAATCCCGACCAGCCTCGTTTCCTGATCTTTGCCCGCACCGGGGGCGCACCGCGCCTTGTCGGCGGCTGCGGCATTTCGCCGAGCCCCGAAGACGGCCTGGAAATGGGCTATTGGATCGCGCGCCCCTATTGGGGTCTCGGTTTTGCGACCGAGGCGGGACGCCAATTGCTCCATATCGCGCGCGCGATGAACCTGCCGAAGCTGTCGGCGGGACACTTCCTCGACAATCCGGCGTCGGGCACGGTGCTGCGCAAGCTCGGGTTCCGCCCGACGGGCAAGATCGCGCAGCGTTACAGCTTGGCGCGCGGCGGCGAGGCGGCGGTGGCGCTGTTCGAGGAAGGCGATGCCGCCTCGGACGGCACCGTCACCCCGATGCGAAGCCGCATCGGGGTGGACGAGGATTTTCGTGAGGAATTGCGCCTGATCGCGGCGTGAAGGCTCCCCTCCCGCGTGCGGGAGGGGCGTCGCTTAGCCGCGCATCTTGTTGACCATGCCCATGATGTCGTCGAGCGGATTGCCGTCGCCGTCCATGTCGAGCATCTTGCCCAGACCGCCTAGCCCGCCCAAACCGCCTGCCGACGGCGCCGCGCCGCCGCCCATCGCGCCGCCAAGGACATTGCCGAGCATACCGCCGAGGCCGCCGCTTTCACCGCCCTGCCCGCCCTGCTTCGCCATGTAGCCGGCGGCCATCATCGCGAGGATCGGCAGCATCTGCTTGAGGATGCCCGAATCGATCCCGGTCTGCGCCGCGGCCTGCCCCGCGACGGTGCGGCTGACGTCCTTCGACCCGAAAATCTGGCCGAGCACGTCATTGCCCTGCTCGACCGGGGTCGCCTGCGGTCCGAGCACCGAGTCGAGCAGACCGCCGCCGCCGAGCTGGCCGAGCAGCCCGCCGAGGGCTCCGAGTCCTTCGGCGCCCCCGCCGCCCGATTGCGCCTGTTTCTTGAAACCGCCGAGGATCGCGGGAAGCAGCGCATCGGCGCCCTGCTTGGCCATCGCGGGCGGAATACCCAGCTGATTCGCCATCGATTCGATGCCGCCGGCCTGCGCCAAAATGTCGGTGAGATTCATCATCCATACTCCCGCTTCGGCACGGATCGGACACCGCCCCGATACGGGCGAGTATAGCAGTGCGCCAGCGAAGGACGAGTCGGTCTTTTGACTGTCATTCTCAAATGCATAGTCCTAGCCTGTGGCTGCACGACTCGCCTTTTGGCGATGCGCCATGGTTTCTAGTGGGAGCTAAACAATGAGCATTTTCGGCAAGATCAAGGACGCCATTTTCGGCAAGAAAGCCGTCGCCGCAGAACCCGCCGCCCCGGCCGCGCCCAGCCCCGTCGGCACCGCGCTCGACGCCGCGACGCAAGCGATGGCCGCTGCGGCTGCCGCTCCCGTCGATGTCGACGCGATCCTCACCGCCGAGGCTGCCAACGCCGGGCAGGATCTCAACTGGCGCACGTCGATCGTCGACCTGATGAAGCTGCTTGGCATCGATTCGAGCCTCGCCAACCGCAAGGAGCTGGCGCAGGAACTCGGCTACACCGGCGAACTCGACGGCAGCGCCGAAATGAACATCTGGCTGCACAAGGCCGTCATGCGCGAACTCGCCGCCAACGGCGGCAAGGTGCCCGCCGACCTTACCGACTGACGAACGTCCGATAAAATTCGACGGGGGCGGGTAAGCATCGGCTTTCCCGCCCCCTTTTCGTTGACCGGCGCGCACGCGTGCCTAGACAGGTTTCACAAGAAACAAGTCGCCAGGGAGCCGCCCGTGTCCAATCCGCTTTCCACCCCCGTCAGCCGCCGCCAGACGCTCGCCACGCTCGGCGCAGGCACCGCGGGGCTTGCTCTCGCCGGTCCCGCCGCCGCCGTGCAGGCCGCGCCCAAGAGCGATGCGGAGAAATTGCTCGACTCGATCGCCGACAATCTGATCGCGCTGTCGCCCGAGGGTGCGACTTCGCTCGGCATCGACACCGGCGCGCGCGCCGCCGAACGCGGCAAGCTCGGCGATCGCTCGGCGGCGGGGCAGAAGGCCGTCGCCGATACGCTGAAGGCCGACATCGCGCGCGTCCGCGCGTTCGACAAGGCGGGGCTCGACCACAAGACGCGCACCAGCCTCGCGGTCGTCGAAAGCGCCTATGGCGTCGCGCTCGACGGCTTTGCCCTGCCCTATGGCGATGTCGCGGTCGGCGGTTGGCGCAACACGCCCTATGTCGTGATCCAGAATGTCGGCGCCTATCTCGACGTCCCCAAATTTCTCGACAGCGATCATCCGGTAAAGAACGCGGCCGACGCCGAAGCCTATCTCTCGCGCCTCAACGCCTTCCCGGGCGCGCTCGATGGCGAGACCGACCGACTCAAGGCGGCGGGAGGACAGGGGCTGATTGCCCCCGCCTTCCTGATCGATAAGGCGGTGAAGCAGATGGAAGCGAGCCTCGCCGACGCCAAGGCCGGCGGCTCGATGGTCGAAAGTCTCGTCCGCCGCACCGGCGAAGCGAAGATTGCGGGCAACTGGTCGGCGCGCTCGGCGAAGATCGTGCAGGGGCCCGTCGCCGCGGCACTCGAACGCCAGCTCGGCGAAATGAAGGCGCAGCGCGCGAAGGCAACGATGGACGCCGGCATGTGGGCGCGTCCGGGCGGCGACGAATGGTATGCTTGGGGCCTTCGCGCCTCGACAACGACGCGCATGACGCCCGACGAGATTCACGCGATGGGCCGCTCGGAACTTGCCGAACTCCACGGCCGGATGGACCCGATCCTCAAGAAGCTCGGCTATACGCAGGGTTCGGTCGGCGACCGGATGAATGCGCTCGCGAAGGACCCGCGCTTCAAATTCCCCGACAATGACGCCGGCCGCGCCGAAATCCACGCCTATATCCAGACTTGGCTCAGCAAGATCCGCGCGCAATTGCCGCGCGCCTTCCGCACCTTGGTGAAGGGCAATGTCGAGGTGAAGCGACTCCCTCTGGCCGAGGAACCCGGCGCACCCGCGGCCTATGGCGGCGCTGGGTCGATCGACGGCAGCGTGCCGGGCAAATTCTGGATCAACCTGCGCACCACCGAGCTCCACAGCAAATATTCGCTCCCCGACCTCACGATGCACGAGGCGATCCCGGGGCATGTCTGGCAGGGCGAATATGCGAACCAGATGCCGCTGATCCGCACGATGCTGGCATTCAACGCCTATTCGGAAGGCTGGGCTTTGTACGCCGAGCAGCTCGCCGACGAACTCGGCCTCTATGATGATTTCGAGGTCGGGCGGCTTGGCTATCTCCAGTCGCTGGCGTTCCGCGCCTGCCGCCTCGTCGTCGACACCGGCCTCCACGCCAAGCGCTGGACGCGCGAGCAGGGCGTCGACTTCTTCGTCAAGGAGAATGGCTCGAACCCGCTCGAGGTATCGAGCGAGGTCGACCGTTATTGCAGCTGGGCCGGACAGGCGTGCGGCTACAAGGTCGGGCACAGCGAGATCGTCCGCCAGCGCGGGCTCGCGCAAAAGGCGCTCGGCGCGAAATACGACCTCCGCGATTTCGACGATGTCGTGGTCAAGGGCGGCAACGTCCCGCTCGATGTGCTGGCGCAGAATGTCGCTGTTTATGTCGCGGGCGCGAAGGGCTAAGCCTGCGGAAGCGGCGCAAGGTCCGGTTCGACAAACCCGCGCCTCGCCGGCACCGAGAAGAGCAGCTCGCGGCTGTAGAAGCGCAGCGGCCAATCGCGGCGGCCGACGTCGGACAGCAGCATCGCGTTGACGCGCTCCATCAGTCCGGTCTCGGTGGTATCCGACAGGAACAGCCGCACCCCCGCGACATACGCGCGCGTGATGCTGTCGTGATAACCGCCATGGTCGTCGTTCACCCCGCCCGCGCTCTCGTTAAAGGTGCGGATGATGGTGGCAATTTCGGCATCGATATCGATGTCGGAGCGCTCGGTCAGCAGCCAGAGGCAGGCGCCCAGATGCGCCTCGTGCGTCCACGCCTCGCGCGGCAGCGCGCACGCGAGCAGGCCTTCGCCGAGCGCGCGGATTTCATGGTCGCCTGCAAACAGGCGCGGTTTATATTCGGTGGTCATTGGTCCGGTCCTTCCGGGTGAATGTGCCACCCGGAAGAGATCCGGGTCAATTATGCTGCGACGGCCGCTTGCGGCGCGGCCTGGCGAACGCCCTCGTCGACATGGTCCGCAAATTGCGCGAAATTGTCGATGAATTGCTCGACGAGCGATTGCGCCGTGCGGTCATGCGCCGCCTTGTCGGCCCACGCTTCGCGCGGATCGAGCAGCGCCGTGTCGACACCGGGCACCGCGACCGGAACCATGAAACCGAAATTGGGGTCCTTGCGGAATTCGGCGTCGTTCAGGCTGCCGTCGAGCGCGGCGTTGAGCAGCGCGCGCGTCGCCTTGATCGGCATGCGCTTGATGCCGTCCATCGTCGCCATACCGCCGGTCCAGCCGGTGTTGACGAGCCAGCACTGGACGCCGCCCTTGGCGATGCGTTCTTTCAGCAGATTGCCATAGACCGACGGGTGGCGCGGCATGAAGGGCGCGCCGAAGCAGGTCGAGAAGGTCGCCTCGGGCTCGGTCACGCCGATCTCGGTCCCCGCGACGCGCGCGGTGTAGCCCGAGAGGAAGTGATACATCGCCTGGTCGGGGGTCAACTTCGCGATCGGGGGTAGCACGCCATAAGCATCGGCGGTGAGCATGATGATGTTCTGCGGCACCGGACCCATATTCCGTTCCGACGTGTTCGGAATGAAGTCGATCGGGTACGAACCGCGGCTGTTCTCGGCGAGGCTGTTGTCGTCGAAATCGAGCTCACGCGTGACCGGGTCGATCACGACATTTTCGAGCACGGTGCCGAAGCGCTTCGTCGTCGCGAAAATCTCGGGCTCGGCCTCGGGCGAGAGGCGGATCATCTTCGCGTAGCAGCCACCCTCGAAATTGAAGACGGCGGTGTCCGACCAGCCATGCTCGTCGTCGCCGATCAGCGTGCGCGAGGCATCGGCCGACAGCGTCGTCTTCCCGGTGCCCGACAGGCCGAAAAAGACCGCCGTATCGCCCTTGGGCCCCATGTTCGCCGAGCAATGCATCGGCATCACGCCCTTTACGGGGAGTAGATAGTTCAAGATGCCGAACACCGACTTCTTCATCTCGCCGGCGTACTGCGTCCCGCCGATCAGCACGAGCTTCTCGGAGAAATTGACCGCGACGACAGTCTCGGTGCGTGTGCCGTGGCGCCCCGGATCGGCGCGGAAGCTCGGCAGGTCGATGATCGTATATTCGGCCGCGAACGCCGCGAGTTCAGCCGCAGTCGGGCGGCAGAGAAGCGTGCGGATGAACTGGCTGTGCCAGGCGAATTCGGTGACGACCTGCACCGCGACGCGATGTTCGGGCTGCGAGCCGCCGAACAACTGCTGGCGATAGAGGCGCGGACGTTCGGCGAGATGCGCAAAGAAGTCGGCCTTCAATGCCGCGAAATGATCGGGGGTCATCGGCACATTGGTCTTGCCCCACCAGATTGTGTCGGCGGTCTCGGTGTCCTGGACGATGAACTTGTCCTTGGCGCTGCGCCCGGTGTGCTTGCCGGTTTCGACGACGAGCGGGCCGTCCTTCGCGAGCAGGCCTTCGCCATGGCGAACCGCATCCTCGATCAGCGCCGACGTGCCCCAGTTTTCCGCAACATCCGCCTTGGTCTCGACGGTGTTCGCGCCGATCAATATCTTGGTCATTTGCCTTCGCCTTTCCTTGTCCGGCGACGTCGTTGCATACCTATGCAATGCTTAGCGCACTAATGGGTTGGCCCGCATTTGCATGGGTGCCGACGTGACCGCCGATTCCGAAATCCCGGCCGCGTTAGCTCGCTTGGCGGGGGAGGTCAAAAGATTAAAGAGCGGTCGCGCGGCGCTTGCGACGAACGCGCAAAAAGGGAACCGGTGACCATATGCGCGCGCTGTTGTCGCTACGTCCCGGATAGGCTAATCGCATTGCCGGGCCCGCCCAACGGAAAGAGCATGACGGCAACCATCGCGCTGGTCGACGACGACCGCAACATCCTGCAATCCCTTTCCATCGCGCTGCAGGCCGAGGGCTTTGTGACGCGCGTCTATTCGGACGGCGAGGCGGCGCTGAAACCGCTGATCGACAACCCGCCCGACCTCGCGGTGTTCGACGTCAAAATGCCGCGCATGGACGGGCTCGAACTGCTGCGCCGTTTGCGCGAGAAGAGCCAGCTTCCGGTAATCTTCCTGACCAGCAAGGATGACGAGATCGACGAGGCGCTGGGGCTCGCGATGGGCGCCGACGATTATATCGCAAAGCCTTTCTCGCAGCGCCTGGTCATCGCGCGCATCCGCGCCATCCTTCGCCGCGTCGAGCTCAACAAAAATGCCTCCGAAGGCGAGGACGAGCCCGTCGCCGAGCCGATTACGCGTGGCCGGCTGAGCATGGATCCGGCGCGCCACAAGGTCGAATGGGACGGCAAGGACGTCACGCTGACGGTCACCGAATTCCTGATCCTCGAAACGCTCGCCAGCCGTCCCGGCATCGTGCGCAGCCGCAACCAGTTGATGGACGCCGCCTATCAGGACGACGTCTACATCGACGACCGCACGATCGACAGCCACATCAAGCGGCTGCGCCGCAAGTTCCGCGAGGTCGATCCCGAATTCGATGCGATCGCAACCCTTTATGGCGCGGGGTATCGCTTTGCCGATGACAGCTGAAGCCCTGAAACCCGACGCCAGCGTCGCCGAGCAGGAGGAATCGCCGCTCGTTTGGTCGGCGCGCTGGTCGCTGACGACGCGCATCCTTGCAGTGAACATCTTGGCGATCGCGCTGCTCGCGGGCGGTTTCTATTATCTCGACAGCTATCGCAGCCGCCTCGTCGATACGCGCATCGAGGTGATGAAGGACCAACTCGCGATGCTCGACAGCGCGCTCGAGGCGGCGCGTCCCGAGGAACGGACGCGGCTGATCGAGGAATTCGCCGCCGCGACCGAATCGCGCCTGCGCTTCTATGCCGCCGACGGGCATCGCATCTCCGACAGTTTCGAGACCGGGCCGCCGACCTATACGCTGCGCGACCCCGACCTGCAGCCGTGGAAACGCGACGCCGCGCGCGCGATGGACCGCGGGATCGACTGGGTCGTCGGCGCGCCGACCTATCCCGAATTCGAGGAGCCGCGCGTCGATACAGCGAAGGCGTGGCCCGAAGTCGTCGAGGCGCAAGGCAGCGACGCCGCGGCAAGCCGCTTCCGCTATGCGCCCGAACGCACGCCGTTGCTCAGCGCCGCGCGCGTTGTCGACCTCGAAACGCCCGAGACGGTGCTGATGACGCTCAACGCGCGCGACATCACGCGGACGGTGCGCGCCGAGCGGCTGCGCATCGCGATTGTCGTCGCGATGGTGCTGCTCGCCTCGACGCTTTTGTCGCTCTTTCTCGCGCGCACGATCGTCCGCCCGCTCCGCCGGCTTGCCCGCGCCGCGGTCCGCGTCCGGCTCGGCCGCGCGCGCGAGGTCGTCGTGCCGCGCCTGCCGAGCCGCCGCGACGAGATCGGGACGCTCGCGCGCGCGCTCAGCGACATGACGCAGGCGCTGCGCGAACGCATCGACGCGGGCGAACATTTCGCCGCCGACGTGACGCACGAACTCAAAAATCCGATCGCCTCGGTGCGGTCGGCGATCGAGGGGCTGGGGCGCGTCAAGAGTGCCGAGCAGCGTGCACAGCTGCTCGCGATCGCCGACGAGGATGTCCGCCGCCTCGACCGGCTGGTGAACGACATTAGCGAAGCGAGCCGGGTCGACGCCCAGCTGTCGCGCACCTTGTTCGAGCCGATCGACGTCGGGATCATGATCGAATCGATGCTCGCGTCGCGCGCGGCGCGGGTCGATGCCGACACGCCGCATCCGCGCGTCGCCTTCGCGCGCCCGCGCAAGGGCACGACGGTCGTGATGGGCGACGGCCACCGGCTCGAACGCGCGATCGATAATGTGATCGACAATGCGATCAGTTTTTCGCCCGCCACCGGCCTCGTCTGCATCTCGGCGACGCGCCTCGGCGACGAGGTACATGTCAAGGTCGATGACGATGGCCCCGGCATCGAACCGTCGCAGCGCGACGCCATTTTCCGCCGCTTTCACAGCGAACGCCCGACCGGTGAAGCCTTTGGCCGCCACAGCGGCCTCGGCCTCGCGATCGCGCGAACGATCGTCGAGGGGCATAGCGGGACGATCAATGCCAAGGATCGCGACGACGGCAGACCCGGCGCGAGCATGCTCATCACGCTGCCCGCGCGCGAAGGCGCGACCGAAACCGGCTGACGCCCTCATCCTACCGCCTTGCGGCACCGCACCGTCGCCGGTAAGCCATGCACCATGCTTCCGAGCCGGACCAGAACCGATATCGTCAATATCCACGCCAGCTGCGTCGCGGCGGGCAACGGCGGCGTGCTGATCCTCGGCAATTCGGGACAGGGCAAATCGGATCTTGCGCTGCGCCTGATCGATCGCGGCGCGAAGCTGGTCGCCGACGATCGCTGCGACATATGGTTCGAACGCGATCGCCTGTGGTGCCGGCCGCCCGAAAATCTGGCGGGCAAACTGGAAGTGCGCGGAATCGGAATCATCGAACGTCCGTGGACGGCGCCCGTGCCGCTCGCGCTCGCGGTGCGCCTGACCGACCGCTACGACCGCATGCCCGCGGTCAACCAGGTCGAGACGGTCGCCGGCCACCCGCTGCCCGCGCTACTGCTGCCGGCGTTCGAGGCGTCGGCGCCGATCAAGATCCTGCTCGCGCTCGAACGGCTGGCGCCCGCCGCATGATGCTCCGGCGATGAGTTCGGCCGCCGAATCGCGCCTGTTGCTGGTCACCGGCCTGTCGGGTGCGGGCAAGTCGACCGTGCTCAAAGTGCTCGAGGATCTGGGCTGGGAGGTGGTCGACAATCTTCCGCTCGCGCTGCTCGAAACGCTGATCGACGCGCCGGTGAAGCGCAGCGAAGCGGGGCGTCCCCTCGCGATCGGCATCGACAGCCGCAGCCGGGGGTTCCGCCCGGCCCTGCTCGTGCGGCGGATCAAGGAATTGCGCGAAGACGGCGGCCGCGACATCCAGACGCTGTTCCTCGACTGCGCCGGCGCCGAGCTCGAGCGCCGCTTTTCCGAAACGCGCCGGCGCCACCCGATGGCCGAGGACCGCCCCGCCGCCGACGGCATCGCGCGCGAACGCGAGATGATGGAGCCGCTCCGCCGCTGGGCCGAGCATGTCGTCGACACCACCAACTACAGCAGCAACGACCTGCAGCAGGAAATCCGCCAGCGTTTCGGCGATGCCGAAGAGGGCGAGCCGGTGCTCAACGTGCTGAGCTTCGGTTTCGCGCGCGGGTTGCCGCGCAACGCCGACCTGGTGTTCGACATGCGCTATCTGCGCAATCCCCACTGGGACCCCAAGCTGAAGCCCGGCACCGGGCTCGACGCCGACGTCGCTGCCTATGTGATGGCCGATCCGGCGTATGAAGACAGCCTCGCGCAGATCGAGCGACTGATCCTGACGTTGCTGCCGCGTTACCGCGCCGAGGGCAAAAGCTATGTCACCATTGCTTTTGGTTGCACCGGCGGGCGGCACCGCTCGGTCCATGTCGCGGCACGTGTTGCCCAAACGCTACGCGCGTCCGGATATGAGCCAGTGCTGACCCACCGCAATCTTGACTCTGCCCCGCAAGATGGGCTTGAGGGCAGGCCCCCGCCCGCGGCTTCCGCGCCCGGCGGTAAAACATAAGGGTCGACGACTGCATGGCGAACGATAAGGCTCTGCCGCTTCTGGGAATGGTGCTCGTCACGCACGGCCGCCTTGCCGAGGAAATGGTGCGTGCGATGGAGCATGTCGTCGGGCCGCAGCGCGCGATCGCGACCGTCTGCATCGGTCCCAACGACAATATGGAAATGCGCCGCAAGGAAATCGCCGACGCGATTCGCAAGGTCGACGAAGGCCGCGGCGTCGTGATGCTGACCGACCTGTTCGGCGGCACGCCCTCGAACCTCGCGATCAGCCTGCTCGAGTCGGGACGCACCGAGGTGATCGCCGGCGTCAACCTGCCGATGCTGATCCGCCTCGAAAGCGCGCGCAAGACGATGGAACTGCGCGCCGCGGTGATCGCGGCGAAGGAAGCCGGCCAGAAATATATTTCGGTCGCGTCGGAAATGCTGGGAGTTGGCCCTTGAACGAAAATTCCGAGACGGTCGAAATCACCAACCAGCGCGGCCTGCACGCGCGCGCGAGCGCCAAGTTCGTGACCTTTGTCAGCCGCCTGCCCGAAAGCGTGTCGGTAGAGGTCGAAAAGGGCGGATCGCGCGTCAACGGAACCTCGATCATGGGATTGATGATGCTCGGCGCCGCGAAGGGCGATTCGATCACGATCCACACCAAGGGCGACGGCGCCGATGCCGCGCTTTTGAAACTCGTCGGGCTGGTCAAGGACAGCTTCGGCGAGGATTGACCGGATGACCGGTCGCCGTTCCCAAATCGAAAGCCTGTCGAACCCGCTGATCAAGCGGATGCGGTTGCTGCGCGAAAAGCGCCATCGCCGCGCCGAGGGGCTGTTCCTCGCCGAGGGGCTGCGGATCGCGACCGAGGCGCGCGAGGCGGATATCCTGCCTTTATGGCTGTTCCTCGGGCCCGAGGGCGACGCGCACCCGCTCGCCGCAGCGCTGGTTGCCGACACGTTGGCGGCGGGCGGTGAGGTCGTCGACACGACGGGCGCGATCCTTTCGAAGCTGTCGGGCAAGGACAATCCGCAGACCGTCGTCGGCATCTATGCCGAACCGCAAACCACGCTCGCCGATCTCGACCGCAACGCCGCGCCGATCTGGCTCGTCGCCGAGCGGCTGCGCGATCCGGGCAATCTCGGGACGATGCTGCGCACCGGCGATGCCGTCGGCGCGGGCGGGCTGATCCTGCTCGACGAGAGCACCGATCCCTATGCGGTCGAGGCGGTACGCGCGAGCATGGGAGCGATCTTCACGCAGAAGCTGGTCGTTGCGCGCTGGGACGATTTCCTCCCGTGGCTGCGTCAGGGGCCCGGCCAGCTCGTCGCGACTTGGCTCGGCGGCGACACGCAGGACTATCAGGCGGTGCGCTATACCGAGCCGACCTTCATCCTCACCGGCAATGAATCGCAGGGCATGCCCGCAGATTATGCCGACGCCGCCGATGTACGCGTGAAGATGCCGATGATGGGCAAGGCCGACAGCCTGAACGCCGCAGTCGCCACCGCCGTGATGGCGTATGAGGTTCTGAACCAGCGGCGGAACCAATAGCCGGCCGCGCGGTTCATCGATCGATCAGCATGAAGCGTTCAGGAGATGCCGCATGATCAGGATCGCCCTACCCGCCATTTCGGTTCTCGCGCTCGCCGCCTGCGCCCCCGCCACCAAAACGCCGCCGCGAGGCCCCGGCGAGCAGCCCGCCGCCTATATGGCGCTCGGCACCGAACCCGGCTGGACGCTTGAGATCACGCCGTCGCGGCTCAACTATGACGGTGACTATGGCGAGACCAAGATCATGGTGCCGAACCCGGGCGCGAAGCCGTCGTTCAACGGCGAGCGCTATGTCACCGAACGGCTCACCGTCGACATCACCCACGCCGGGTGCAGCGACGGGATGAGCGACCGCCGCTATCGCGACACGGTGACCGTCACCGCAGACGGCAAGACGGTGAAGGGATGTGGCGGCAAGATCCTGCCCCCGACCGGGCTTGCGGGCACCAACTGGACCTTTGTGTCGATCGGCGGCACGCCCGTCGTCGCGGATCGGCCGACAGCGCTGCAATTCGACGGCGACCGGCTGAGCGGCAGCGCGGGCTGCAACCGCTTTTCGGGGACCTATTCGGTCGATGGCAGCACGCTCAAGGCCGCTGATGGCGACCGAAATGGCGTGTCAGGGCATGGAGTTGGAACAGGCCTTTTTCAAATTGATGGCGACGCCGGTCAGCCTGACCTTTGCCGACGACGGGACGCTGATCCTGACGGGCAACGAGGGCCGGACGGCAGTGTTGCGGCGCGCGATCTGATCGCAGGCGGTTACTCGCCCGCGTCGTTGACTGCGGCGGGCGCTGCCGCGAGCTTCGCTAGCGGCCGCGCCGCTTGCTCGGCGACGGGCAGCGTAGGGATTTCCTTGTCGCCGGTTTCGATGTCGAGCGCCTCGAAGCGCTTCGCCTGCGTCAGCACCTGCGATTCGAAGCTGCCGACAAAGGCGTTGTACGCGCCCGTCGCCTGATCGAGATTGCGCCCAACCTTGGCGATGTGCGAGCCCATCACCGACATGCGCGCGTACAGCTCCTTGCCGAGCGCCGCGATCTCGCGCGCCTGATTGGCGAGCTTTTCCTGCCGCCACACCGCCGCGACGGTGCGCGCGATCGCGATGAGGTTGGTAGGGGTCGCGAGCAATACCTTGCGCTCGAACGCATAGTCCCAGAGCCCCGCATCCTGATCGAGCGCGGCGGCGAGGAAATGCTCGCCCGGCACGAACATCACGACGAAGTCGGGGGTGTCGTCGAACTGGTTCCAATAGGCTTTGGCGCCCAATGTATTCACATGCGCTTTCATCGCCGCGGCATGCGCGACCAGATGCGCCGCCTTCTCGCGCTCGTCGACCGCGCCGAACGCGTCCTGATAGGCGTTCAGGGACACTTTGGCGTCGATCACGAGATTCTGCCCGCCGGGCACGCGTACCACGACGTCGGGACGCAGGCGCCCGCCGTCGCCCTCGACGCTCACCTCGGTCTGGAAATCGGCATGTTCGGAAAGCCCGCAGCTTTCGAGCACGTTGCGAAGCTGCTGCTCACCCCAGCGCCCGCGCGCCTTCGGCGCATTGCGCAGCGCGTTGACGAGCTTCGCCGCCTCGCTCGATACGCGCTCGGTGCCCTCGCGCATCGCCGCGATCTGGCCGTGCAGCAGGCCGAATGCGTCGCGCCGCTCGGCCTCGACCTTACCGACGGCTTCCTCATATTTTTGCAGGCGCTCGTGGACCGGATTCAGCAGCGCCTTCAGATTCTGCCCTGCCGTCTCTTCGCTCTGGCGAAAGCGCGCGTCGGCGCGGTCGAGGAACGCCTTTTGCGCGCCATCGAGCATGACCTGCCCGACCTCGCGGAACTGAGCCGTAAGCGCGGCCTGCGCATCCTTGAGCTGTGCGATCTGGGCGTCATGCGCTTCGTCGCGCGCGCGCTGTTCGCTGAGCAGCGCGGCAAGCTGGATGTCGGCCGACTTGCGCGCCTCGGCCTCGGCCGCAAGGTCGGTGACCGCGCTCTTGAATCGCTCCGAAAGCCCGTCGCGCTCGGCCTTGAGCGCCCCCGATTGCCGACCGGCAAAAAGCCAGCCGATCAGCCCACCGATGGCGAGGGCAACGAGCGCGACAATGAGTGCGGTTCCATCCATGGGAGGAACATAGGACGAACGTCGCCCCTCTGGCTAGTCGGTAATTGCGGCGCGCATCATGTCGCGTCCCACGAGGATGGCAGGATCGCGCGATACGCCTCGACCCCCGGTGCCCCGCCGACGATCATGCCTTGGGTTAGCAGCCAATAGTGACGGACGATCTCGGCCTGTTGTTCGAGCCCGTAGCGTTCGAGGAGCCAGCCGGGTTTGAGGCTGTAGCTGTAGGTCGCGAAGGGATGGCGCATCAGCACCAGATACCAGCGCCCGCGCGTCTGTGCCTGCCAGACATGCGTCATTTCGTGGATGAACAGCCCTTGCAGCCGCTGCGATGCGGCGCTGAAGTCGTCGCAATATAGCTCGCCATGCGGGTTGAAGTGCAAGCTGCCCATCGGCGCCATGACGATATGGCGCGGCTGGAAGAAGATCCATTTGTCATGGCACACGCGCACGCGGTCATAGGCGATCGCGTCGCCGAACACGCTGCGCGCCAGCGCAACCTCGCCTGTGGTCAGGGAACGCGCGTGGCGCGGCACCGATGCTTACTTCTTGGCCGCGTCCGGGGCCGCCTTGTCGGTACCATGATCCATCGCGCCATGATCGGCGGCGGCCTCTGCGCCTTCGGCCGGCTTGATCACCATATCGAACAGGATGCGCTCATTATTGTTGTTGGTGAAGACGAAGGCCATCGGCAGCTTGCCCGCGCGCACCGCGGCGCCGTTGATGCCCCAGATCATCAGATGTTTGCCGCCCTGCTTGAACACCAGCTCGCCCTTTGCGGGAACGTCGGCGCGCAGCAGCGGCTTCATCGTCACGACGCCATTTTCCTTGACGCTCTCGTGCATTTCGACGCGCTGCGCGAGGTCGGCGGTCACTGCGACGAGCTGGACCGGCTGCGGCCCGCCCTGGACGCGGAAATAACCGACCGCCGGACGGTCGGGTGTCGCGCCCATCACGATATGGCCGCTGACGACGTTGAGCGGCTTGGCAGCGACCAGATTATCGCCGCAGGCCGTCAGGGCCAGCGCGGGGACGGCGAGTGCAAGGATCGCAAAAGGTTTCATTTTGGGAGGACTCCGTAAAAGCGCGTCGTTTCCCGCCCTCGATAAGCCCTGAAAGCCCTTGTGCCAAGGATTAGCGCACCTATATCGCCCCCATAAACCCATGGACGGCGTGCCTTTTCAGGGCGCCGGAGAAGCAACAAGGACTGAATACCAATGGCCAAAGTGATCGGGATCGACCTCGGCACCACGAACAGCTGTGTCGCGGTGATGGAAGGCGGGAAACCCAAGGTTATCGAAAATGTCGAAGGCACGCGCACGACCCCGTCGATCGTCGCCTTTGCGAAGGATGGCGAGCGCCTGATCGGTCAGCCGGCGAAGCGCCAGGCCGTCACCAACCCCGAAAACACCGTTTTCGCCGTGAAGCGCCTGATCGGCCGCCGTTTCGACGATCCGATCACCAAGAAGGACACCGAGCTGGTCCCGTACACGATCGTCAAGGGCACCAATGGCGACGCGTGGGTCAAGGCCGGTAGCGAAGATTATTCGCCGTCGCAGATTTCGGCCTTCATCCTTCAGAAGATGAAGGAAACCGCCGAGGCGTATCTTGGCGAAAAGGTCGAGCAGGCGGTGATCACCGTTCCCGCTTACTTCAACGACGCACAGCGCCAGGCGACCAAGGATGCCGGCAAGATCGCGGGCCTCGAAGTGCTGCGCATCATCAACGAGCCGACCGCGGCCGCGCTCGCCTATGGCCTCGACAAGACCGAGAACAAGACGATCGCGGTCTATGACCTTGGCGGCGGCACCTTCGACATCTCGATCCTCGAGGTGGGCGACGGCGTGTTCGAAGTGAAGTCGACCAATGGCGACACCTTCCTCGGCGGCGAAGATTTCGACAGCAAGATCGTCGAATATCTCGCCGACGGCTTCAAGAAGGACGAAGGCATCGACCTTCGCGGTGACAAGCTCGCGCTCCAGCGCCTGAAGGAAGCCGCCGAAAAGGCGAAGATCGAACTGTCGTCGGCCGCGACGACCGAGGTCAACCTGCCCTTCATCACCGCCGACGCCAACGGGCCGAAGCACCTCGTCAAGACGATCACGCGCGCCGACCTCGAAAAGCTGGTCGAAGAGCTGGTCAAGCGCACGCTCGAACCCTGCAAGAAGGCGATCAAGGACGCCGGCATTTCGGCGAGCGAAATCGACGAAGTCGTGCTCGTCGGCGGCATGACGCGCATGCCGCGCGTGCGTGAAGTCGTGAAGGACTTCTTCGGCAAGGAACCGCACACCGGCGTGAACCCCGATGAAGTCGTCGCGATCGGCGCCGCGATCCAGGCGGGCGTGCTGCAGGGCGACGTCAAGGACGTGCTGCTGCTCGACGTCACCCCGCTGAGCCTCGGCATCGAAACGCTGGGCGGCATCATGACCAAGATGATCGACCGCAACACGACGATCCCGACCAAGAAGTCGCAGGTCTACTCGACCGCTGACGACAATCAGTCGGCAGTGACGATCCGCGTGTTCCAGGGCGAGCGCGAAATGGCGCAGGACAACAAGATCCTCGGCCAGTTCGACCTCGTCGGCATCCCGCCCGCACCGCGCGGCGTGCCGCAGATCGAAGTGACCTTCGACATCGACGCCAACGGCATCGTGTCGGTCCACGCCAAGGACAAGGGCACCGGCAAGGAACAGCAGATCAAGATCCAGGCGTCGGGCGGCCTGTCCGATTCGGACATCGACCAGATGGTCAAGGACGCCGAGCAG
>Ga0209676_1001904_pt1 | contig 16990 bp, 27 predicted proteins | sample AraplaCvi_mLB_r2_FD_184282 | JGI IMG/M metagenome (GOLD analysis project Ga0209676, IMG submission 184282) | Arabidopsis root microbial communities from North Carolina, USA - plate scrape MF_Cvi_mLB_r2 (SPAdes) (version 2) | ecosystem: Host-associated > Plants > Roots > Endosphere | place: USA...
CTGGCGCTTCGTTCTTCCCCGACTACCATAATGATAAAACCATAAAAAAATTGGTCAACCAGTAAAAACTGGATGACCTTATAATACGAACTGGCGCGTTAGTTGAACAGATATATGTTTAAATTAAAAAGCCTTCTGTTTTCCGAAGGCTTCTTTGACTATTGGACGCGAATGATTTCATAAATATCTTTATCAAAACGAACTCTTGTATGCTTGGATTCAAGGCGATCAATCTCATCTAAATTAGCAATTGTTGTCGATTTGCTAAACCACATGTTTTTGAATTCAGTTAAAATAATAGTAAGCATCATTATTCCTCCTAGTATGAGTAATGCTTTATCACCACCTTATTGTATAAACAGTTCTTTAAGTTAGGATTAATGTGATGTAAAAGATTAATTAATTATGAAGTAATCATTTTTTAAAAGTTATTAGTAAAATGATTTCTAATTCAACTAACGCATGCGTTAATTGAAGATAAAAAGCAGCCAATGGCTGCTTTTTAATTTAAGAATTTGGCAGTCTAGTTCAATTAGGATTTTTGATTAAAAAGGGATTTTAGATAATTATAGAGAATTTATAAAATGGAATATTTTACCATTATAAAAATGATCGATATTTCAATTAGAGATTTTATATTTTAGCATAGGAAAAGGTGATTGGTTTGAGCTTATTTATTCGAGATGTAGTTATATTTTTTATTATTTTTTGCTACTTAATTTTAAGAGCAATTATTATTGCACTAAAAATAAAAAACAATAAGACTTTTGTTTGGTATAAAGAATTAATAGGACTTTTGCTTGTTTTATATACATTAATGGTTATTTCAGTGACACTTTTCCCATTATACATAATTCCACATGGAAAATTTCAATTTCCTTACTGGTCAATAAACTACATACCTTTTATCTCGATCATTAGAGATATTAATGAAGTTGGAATAGCATATAGTGGTGACACATTATTTATGATAAAGCTGATTGTAAGAAATGTAGGAGGTAATATTGTAATGTTTATGCCTCTTGGTTTCCTTGTCCCTGTAATTCGGGAATATTGCAAACGGTTTAAAAACATTTTAATGATTGGATTAATTGTTTCACTTGGTATTGAAACTCTACAATTCGTAGAAAATCTCTTAAGGATTAGCTTAGGAAGGATAATAGACATTGACGATGTTATTTGTAATGTGTTGGGGACTATTTTAGGTTATCTCATCTATAGACTATTAATATTATTTTTGATTAAAACCAAAAAAGCATTTAGACGATTAAATCATCTTGATGCATAATTAATTTATTTTCTTTTACAGCTAAGGAGCGCGTTAGTTGAACAGCGATGGACTGCTTCGGTAGTCTATTTTTTATCTACTACCGCTTAGTAAAGATCAATAAGTGAAGGACTAATTGGAGTTTAATTGAATATGAAAATAAAGGAATTATGCGAGCACAAATATACGGCTGAATTTGTTTTTTTGAAGGAGAGCTAACATGTTAAAAGGAGACAAACAAAAGGAAATTCAATCAAAATATAGAAGAGCAATGCGTGAAAAGAAAAAAGAACCAGACAAAAATGGGATTGTTTTTGTCATCATATTGATGTTGATTTTTATATGTAATTTACTATTCAAAGGCTTTTAATAACTTAAATATCTATAAAGATAGTTTGAGCGGTAAGGAGTGTACATAATTATGGCAGTAATTGAACATATGAAAAGTTTTAAGGGACTTATTACAATATTTGTTATTGTTGTTATCTTTTTAGCTGCAAACTTTCCTATAATACAAAATTCATTAAGTAAAATGACCACTCAGAAATCAAAAAAAGTGTCAGCTACTACGAAAACTTTAAACATATCTGAGTTTATACAACTTCAAAACAATCAAATTAAACTTTCTAAAAAATATGATAAGAGTAAAACTGAATGGTTACATGATGAAATTCATGGCGGTACTAGAGCAATGACAGACCTTAAAGTATTCTTAAGTCTACATCCTGAATATGATTCAATCAAAGTTAAATTCTCAGTAATTAAGTACAAAGTTAATGGGAAAACAGTTGAGTTCCTAACTAGCGCATTAGTTACATAATAATCTTGTTAGTTGAGGTGATTGAATGTTAAAGGATTACAGTTTATTACCAGATTATATGGAAGTAGAGGACCTAAAAAGGGAATTTCGTTCGTTATTACTTCATGCCAAAATTATTAAAGATAACGTTGGTTTCTCAGAAGCTCTTTATGAATTAGCAATAAGAGAATGGCATACTTACAAAGTAATTGAAAATTCATTAAAGGATGAAATTAATAATTGGATCATTGAAAATTTTAACTTTAATTCCTTAGAGATTACGGAGAGTTTAATAGGTGTAATTGGTAATTTAGGACTTGAAAAAAGTTATGAATATATAAAAGAATCTATTTCAAAAGATATAAATATAAATAAAGATGTTAAACACAAAATTTTAGAAGCAATTAATGAATTTGGAGAAAGTGTTTCAAACCCATATATGTCTCTTGATTGATTCCTTATGCAACTAACGGGAGCATTAGTTGAAGAAAACGAGTTACTTGTAGCTCGTTTTTTTATTGAAGTAAATGGTAGTTTAGTTGCACAAGGGATGTTCTAACCTTGAGAAAGAATGTTTTTAATGTTTTATGGGATCTAACTTTCTACAACAGTTAGTGCAATTGGTTCTGTAAGTGGAGACATTATAAACTGCATTGTTCAAATGGCTGAACAAAGTTTAGGTGGATATTCTAAGTAAATAAAAGAGGACTTATTTCTGTTTTGTAAACATATATCCATAAAAACACTCTTACTTAAATTGCGGTACAAAACAAACGATTCCAAAAGAAATTAATAGCCTTAACCCTTTAAAATACAGGGCTAAGGCTGCTTAATAAATACCTTTTTATTTACTATCTATTTAACTAATCTTTCTTTATATAATTAACATAGTCTTTTAATTAGTCAAAATATGGTTTTTATATTATTAATCTCTTGCATCAATAACAGTACAACGCATTGCACCTCTTCTTATTGCACGTTCTGCTTCTTCTAATGAAATTCGTACAAAAACAGCTTGATCTATATCATTTTCCACATCAAAAAGAGCAAAAGCCTGACGGTTCGTTATAAAGATACACTTGAATTCTGCCGTTACGCCATCTTCATTTCTAGGAGCAGTGTTTCTTATTTCACAAAAATCAAGTCCTGCATTTTTAAGCCTTTTCGCTGTTTCCATATTAATACGAATGATAACAAATACCTCTAAATCTATTCCAGGAACTTCTGATTCTATTTCAACAACTGCAAAAAAACGGTTCCCTACCCTTAGAAGACAATTGGCACCTATTTCGAAAATTTCTTCTTCATTCATATATCCACGACCTTTTTTGAAGTTTTATCTAGTTCTTATAACTGATGAGAGGAGTAACTAGGTAACTAGTCTCTTTTCATCATATTCATTAGTGGATAGTAGGTTACGGATAGACAAACTGTAATATTACCCAATTTTATACAAGTAATGATAAGTCTATTGTTTCAATAAAAAGAATTATTGGACAAACTGGCAGTTTTGTTAAAGGATAATTAGTAATTTTATGTGAAAAGGCAAAATTACCCCAAGTTACAGATATAGATAGGGCATGTATAATGAATTAGAATCCAAGTTGTAAGTGCGACTTTATTTATTGGAGTAACTGGCAGTTTAGTTCAACAAGGAGAATAATAATTTAAAAAATAAAATACATAAGTTACAATTTAACCAGTAATGTTTGAATAATCATTCAGAAAGGAAAACCATAAATTGGATGAATGAACATGATGAAACAACAGTTAAAAAGGGGGCATTTTGAAAAGATTTTATGGTGATTTACCACTTCCAGAGATATTAGAAATAAATTCTAAATTAAAATTTTTTCGATAAAATTATTAATACTTGTTCTTATGTATTTCCGTTTGTTTCATTTCTTACTTATGAATTTTTGGGTGTATCTCTTCAGAAATTTTATCTATTTCGCTTAATAGATATAGTTGTTTTTCATTTAAATTTAACGACTGAATCCTTATAAAGTCTTTATAATATGATTCAAAATTAATTAACAAATCATCTGTAATACATCCAGGAAGTTCAGATTTAATCTGATCAATAGAGCGCAATAGTTGAATAACCCTAGGATAATACGGTGCTAATATGAATCTAGTTTATATACATATTTCAATTTTAAAAGGGAGTTTGATTTATTAGTGGATAAAGTCATAAATGATACTATCAGGAATGGTGAGTACGAGTGCAATGAATATATCATAAAAAAATGGACTTAAATAATTTTATTATTTTTCCTGCATACACTTTTCCAACTGGAAATACTCCTAGAATTATTCCAAGTTCCCAATTTATAGAGACAAATTAATCGAACAAATAAACGAATATGCTAAAGAACATGGATTTCATACTATTGAACGTTGTTGAACTAACGAGCGCTTTAGAATATGGAAGAGACTGTCTCACAACTTTTTATAGCTCATGAGCCACAGATGTGGCTCATTTTTTTGAATTAAGTATGTTAGTTTTTTGTTGGTAAAAGGTACATTTATAAATTTGTAGAAAGATTATATTAAAGACAAATTAAAATAACCTTAGGAGAGTCAGCTATGAAATTACGAAAAGTTATTTATATTCCATTTGCCATCATTATATTTTTTACAGGTTATAAAATCTATTACTCTTACTATAAACCAGTAAATAATAGTACAACCATATCTGCAAAAGTAATAGATAAGATACATTCAAAAGATAAATATATTGTTGAAATTGTTGATCTTAATAATAAAGGTATAAGTGGAAATGTAATTATAGAAGAAGAAAATATCTGGAATTTAATTGAAAAAGACCGAGAGTACTTCATGTTATTAAATTTTGAATCTACGAAAATGCATGTTCAATTATTTAGCTCAGGTGCTGTAACCTTGCAACAAATTGATATTATAAATTAAAGAGTTAATATGTCATGTTATGAAACTAACGGAAGCTTTAGAAACATAAAACTATCGAAATGTTCTTGTTTGAAAAGGGATTTTCGGATTCTATCCGTATTACTTTGAGTATGATTGTCATGAGGTGAAACCATTGAGTAATAGATCAAGATCATTTGCAGCAATAATTGAGAATGATAATATCCTTATGGTTCAAATAATTAAAGGTGAAAAGAACTTTTGGACATTGCCAGGTGGTGGACTTGAAAACCATGAGACATTCGAAGAAGCTGTAATCAGAGAAGTACAAGAAGAAGTTAATTTAAAGGTCGAGGTAATTAAACATTTATATACAAATAATTATGAGCTTGGCGTTGAAAAGTGTTTCTTGGCGCAAATATTAGAACAAAATTTAACACCTAAGTTAGGATATGACCCCGAATTACCGATAGAACAGCAAGAGTTGAAAGAATTTAAGTGGCAACCGATTAAAGAAATGGCAGATGATATTCAAGTGTCAGAAGTAATTAGAGTTTTGGGATTATTGGTAGATTAGTTAAATTCGAGTTACTTATTAAACTAACGAGCGCGTTAGTTCAATAAGTAACAAAAAAAGAACTTCAGAAATGAAGTTCTTTTTTTAATTTAAAACTTTTGTTAAATAAATTAAATACCGAATGAAAGAGTAAATCCATTTTCCCCCAAGTTAAAGTTTATATTCTCTTAAAATGTTTATTTTCACATATAAGTTATGAGTAAATATTACTTTATTGCAGTATCTCGGCATTTTTTATTGAGCAAAATTATTTAATTTTACGCAGTAAATATATTATCCATTTATAAAATTCCCCCAATTTACGTGGAATTTTATAAACATTACACTAATAATATTAAAACTTTAGGAGGGATAACATGAAAAAGATTTTAATGGTGCTAGCTTGCACATTTCTTTTATTTGGTTGTTCAACGAAAACAAAAACTGAGAGTAAAATTAGTCAAACAATTGCAGTTATAGGCGTCACATCAGTTAACACTATTATTTATACGGTCGATAACGATAGTACTCTAATCAAGTCTATTAAAAAAGGATTCGAAGCAAAAAAATCACAAAATGGGCAAATCGAAACACCTGATTTAAGACTAACCTTTATAAATGAGGCTGGTAAAATAGAGAATTTTGAAGTGAATTACAAGCAAAGTATCTATTCGTCCAAAGGGCATGTTTATAAACTTGATTCAAAAACAACAAGTCTACTTCAAGAGCAATTTATGAATTAATACTGTAAATCTATATTTAATAAAATATCTTAAGGCTCTAAAGAGCTGAACGATCACCTCCAATTTTACAATTGCAGTTTAGTAGAAAAGGAAAAGTGTTAATAGTTCTTCTTGAATTAAGAGTTTTATCAGCTTAGGAGGGTATATGAAAAAAATATTCATTTTAACATTACTTCTAACAGTTTGCCTTATTACTTCTGCATGTGTATCAATGAATACAAGTAATAAAAGTATACAACCAAAAAAATTAGATGTTGAGCAAACATCGAAGCTGGAAAACTGGGATATTAAAGTTATCCCAAGAATGGACCATAAAAAATGGGTTTATGATACTATATTCAAGTTTAATGGAGATAAAACCGTAAATTTAACAGTATTGAACTATGATAATACAAAAATTAGGTATGAGGATATAAAACCTCTAATTCCTCTTAAAACGTTTGGAAGTTATGACTATAAAGAAAGTGTTTACTCTAGAAAAAATAGTCATTTATCTTTTACTCTAAAATGGAGTGAGGGTGACAAGATTTATAATGGTGTAGCTAAATTTAATGTTAAATCCCAAAATTAGTAAGGAATATTAAAGTAATTTAACTAAATACATAATCTCAATATTAAAACTGTAATATAAATTGGATTTTTAATTAAGGAAACATTTAACTAAAAAGTAATTGATTAAAAGTCATCATCATAAAAAAATTAAAAACGAGGTTAAAATGGATGAAAATAAGCACAAAGCGCGTGATTCTAATTGGAGGGCTAGGAATTCTTCTTCTTTTTCTAGGTGTGACATGGTTTTATCCTTATTCGTTTTTAAGTCTGAAAAAGTCGGTAACATATGAACCGTATGTTGTTGCGGTCAAAGATTACCGAAAGATGGTCGATGAGTTTAAACAGAGGTATGAAGCAAACGATAAAATTCAACCAGTTCTCGCTCTGTACGAACAAACATGGTTATTGAGTGAAAAAAACGTAGAAATGACTGTTGAAGACATTGATGTGATGTTGAAAAAAGTAAAAGAGGCAAGAAGTAGTTTACTTCAATTGGATTTAGGGTCGATTTCACCATATGAAATAGAGGATCGAAACATTTTACTTGGTAATTGTGACTCATTCGAAAAAGACCTGGAAAGCATCAAAAAACATAAGACGCATTCGAGAATGAAAATCGACAGGGAATACCATAATTTAATGGCAGGGTTTATGACGAGTGTGCATGTGTTTATTGAATTTTATGAGATCTATGAAAAAGGCGAAGAACACACTGAATAAAAACATGCATATATTTGTGGATGTTATTGAACTAAGGAGCGCGTTAGTTGTACAACAATTGACTGCATCGGTAGTCATTTTTTTAAACTAACTGGCAGCTTAAACGAATAATGTTAAAGGTAATTAAGCTTCATTATTGAATATTAATAATCTATAAGAAAGAGGAGATTAATATGAAACCTTTAATAGCTGTTTTGTATATTTCATTTGGTTTAATAATTGTTACATTAACGTACTTTGAAAATTTTTCTGGTCCTAAATATATTACAGATATTGGATGGTTTCTTGTTATATTTGGTTTATTTTATCCATATTACAGTATAATCGTTAATTATTTTAAGTTAGAATTTAAAGAAGAGAAAAAGGATATTTAACTTGTCTTATACGAGCGCGTTAGTTCAACAACATGATCGACTGTTTAGTCGATTTTTTTATTGTGCTAACTCGTAATATAGCTGAATAAGAAGGAATGAATAGTAATATGTAGAAGTAAAAGATGTAAGTTAAAGATGAGGAGATAGTATAGATGATAGACTTACAAAAAGATTTTAAGTTTTTTGCATTGAGTTTAATATTTTTAGGAGGATTTTTAGGTTTTATAATTTCGGAAATTACACAAACAACGCAATTGGGTATTTGTATATTATTAGGAATAATTTGCGGATTTTTTAGCCTTTTCACATTAACTATTTATTATAAATTGTTTAATAATAATGCCCAAAAATAATTTTACTTAAACTTGTTTCCATTTTACTATGCAACTAACGAGCGCGGTATTTGCAGTTACGAGTCGCAAATGAGGCTTTTTTTATTGAAGAAAATGGCAGGTTAGTTCAATAAGGAACTTTAAATTGAACTTGTTTCGAATTTAATAAAAATAGTTAATTTTACCGATATATAATTAAAAAGGATGAGTTAATAATGGAGGAAAGTGGACTATTTGATAGGTTTGTCTGAAGTGTTCTATTCATTCATAACGCTAGGATTGCTATCATAGAAGAGTGAACGAACTTGACAGTACCAAACAAGGACAAGGAGTGAAGTTATGAAATTTCTGCTTACATCTGGAGGCATCAATAACAAAAGCATACTCGATGCGCTGGTTGATATGCTGGGCAAGCCAATTGCTGACTCCAACGCCCTGTGCATCCCCACTGCGATGTATGGACACCCATGGGTCGGCCCTGGCGTCAAAGCCTGGCAGTTCATCAGTGGGAAAGAAGAGAATCCCATGGTCAGCCTCGGTTGGAAGTCAGTCGGCGTGTTGGAGCTCACAGCACTGCCAAGCATCGACGAAAACCGCTGGAAACCACTGGTTCAGGAGACAGATGTACTGCTGGTGTCAGGCGGCGACGCCCTTTACTTGTGCCACTGGATGCGTCAATCCGGGCTGGCAGACCTTTTACCGTCACTGAACTCAGTCTATGTGGGAATGAGTGCTGGGAGCATGGTGATGGCACCTAACATAGGGGAATACTTCGTTGGCTGGACTCCACCAGACGGTGGTGATGAAACACTGAGACTGGTTGATTTTTCTATCTTTCCGCACCTGGATCACGAGATGCTGCCGGGAAACACCATTGCTGCCGCAGAGAGATGGGCAGCCGAGATGCAGGGGCCAGCGTATGCAATTGACGATCAAACCGCCATCAAAGTAATCGACGGAGAGGTTGAAGTTGTCTCCGAAGGGAATTGGAAACTGTTTTCGCCCTGATACTACTCCTCAGGAAACTGTTGCTAAATTAATATTGAAATAGATTGAAGCTCATTCTAACTTAAGTTAGGATGTGTTTTATAAAGAAATCATATCCTAATGCAACTAACGATCGCTTTAGTTGTATAAGAGAGTTATTATTTTTATACAGTCGAATATTAGCCTAGAACCATAATTAACTATTCCAATGAGGAGGATTCTTGTGCGTCCACGACCATTATTTATTGAAAATCCAGAGCATGATAGGTATGTTAGTCTTGTGCCAGATGGAGATATTGAAGAAATACTTAGTAAGCAACGAACTAAGACCATTACCCTCTTAAGCAGCGTATCAGAGGAGTCAGCAAGGAAGGCGTACGCACCAGGGAAATGGACTTTAAAAGAAGTGATTGGGCATATGACCGACTCGGAACGTGTGATGTCGTATCGAATGCTTGCCATTGCACGAAATGAAAGTGCACCACTCCCAGCAATGGATCAGGATCAATACGTTTCTGCGGCAAACTTCAACAAATTATCCTGGGAGCAGTTACTAGCTGGATTAGACACGGTACGCTCTAACACGTTAAGCCTTATTTCAACCATTGATGATGCAGCGTGGGTTCGTAATGGAACTGTAATGAACAGCCCAGTTTCGATAGGTACCATTGCATATGGCATTGCCGGGCACGAGTTACACCATATGAAAGTGATTAGTGATAAATACTTATAAGTCTTTTTCTATTAATGAAAAAACCTAATTTCTCATTTAATGCTGAAAAATTAGGTTTTTTAATATTGAAACTTCCTTAACGTTGTAAATCTGCATTTTCCTGACGCTACCCCTTATAGCGAATTTACTATACTTTCAATCAGAACTAAGGAGATAATTTATGTTGGATTTAGATAAAACAAGAGAAAAAATCATTGCCTTAGATGAGTCAGATGCTAAAAAGCATTGAAATGATGACTGCCGCTTATTTGGAAATGGCAAAAGTAGGAAAAGGTGACTTTACATGCGATAAATGTGTAGATGAACTAATAAAGATATTAAATATCCCGGGACCAGATGAACTAAAAGAGATGTATAAGAAAAAGCAACAAGAGAATTAAATAAAACTTCTTATTCAACTAACGAGCGCGTTAGTTGAACAACGTTGGGCTACTTCGGTAGTCCATTTTTTATTGTGCTAACTGGCAGGATGTTTGAACAAGGAGAATAATAAAAATTAGCGAAATAGGTATAGATAAACTGAATATTAAGGAGCTATCAATATGCAGAAATGGAAAACACTTAGTTCGGAATATCTATTCAAAACTCCTTTTGGAAATTTAAGAAAAGATAGTTGTGAATTGCCAGATGGAAATATTATAGAAGATTATTATGTAAACGAATATTCAAATTGGGTAAATGCTATTGTGATAACAAAAGAGAATCAAATTTTACTGGTTGAACAATACAGATACGCTGGACAGGACTTCTTTTTAGAAATCCCAGCAGGTAAGCCAGAAGAAAATGAAACCTATGTAGAAGCTATTTTACGAGAAGTAAGAGAAGAGACTGGCTATTTTACTGAATCAGAACCAATCTTATTAGGAGAGTACTTTATTAATCCCGCAACACAAAATAATAAAATAATTTCATATCTAATTTTTGATGCTTATCAAGCTTTTGAACAAGAATTGGATCCTACTGAATTTATCGATTTCAAACTAGAGGATGTAAATAATATATACTCTAAAATAAAAAACGGAGAAATAAATCAACTTTTTACGGTAAGTGCGTTTTACTTAGCTATGCCATATTTAAGCAAAATATTAAACTTATAATGCAACTAACGAAGGCATTAGTTGTAATTTATGCAGGAAGTAGATACGAGTAATTCAACTAACGAGAGGGTTAGTTGAACAACATGGACTGCTTCGGCGGTTCTTTTTAAATGGAGTAAATGGTTTAGTTTAATAAGAAACATCAGTAATTTAATTGATTTATGTTAAAATATGATAGTAAGTAATAAAAATGTTTAAAAAATTCAAATAACTAATAATGAGGTTTGCAACATGAGAAAGATCTATATATTGATATTTTTAACGTTTATCCTATTTTACACTTTTGCTTTGTGGTTAGTAGATTCTAATGTTGAATATGCTATTATGAGTACATCTGGTGGTAACTACAGTATAATTAGTACTTATTTTTACGATAAGTATGAATATCTGAATTGGTCTTATAAAGTAATAAAATTTGACCGTATTATTGTCTTTATATATTCAATAATCTTTGTTGCTTTTTGTTTAATAAAAAAACGTAGGTTTAGAGTCGGTAGCTTTTGTATGTTGAATCAAGAGAGCTAATTTTAACGGGTAAATAGTTTCTACTTTAAAAGTGTGAAAGGGAGCATATTTATCTCTTTCGCACTTTATGAAAACTATTGTTTTTAACTGTATACTATTAAACTAACGACCGCGTTAGCTAAATATAAAAAAGACTGCTGATTTATTTGTCTACAGTCTTTCAATATTTTTTTAAAATTTCTTCGTCATTCTAACTAGCATACGTAACAACTTTTACTGGTTAACTTTTACTGGTTAGATTTTTAAAGATTCCTCCTCTTTCGGATTTTTCCCATATTTATTTTCTGCATCTTGACTATCAGTACATGTCCATACCAACATTAAAATCCCATATACAAAACAAAGTATAATAAATATTGTCAATCCAGCCCCAACTATTCCTGCTGAAATTTCCGATTGTACTGTAATTTCCATTACAAAAGGTAGGATTGTTAATAGTAATATAGGAAGCACTGTCCACCATCCACTTTTACCGATATCATGTAATCTTCTAGTAGCGACTGCTAAAATAGGTAATAATGTAACAAGTAGATAGATATTTGATCCATACTCAGAGTTAAATGGTAACTCTATTAATGAAATACCAATGGAGATCAGCGTTGTAATCAGTGTGAACATCCAATATTCTTTTCGCCTTGCTCTCCCTTTAAAGTTCACATAATTCTTTAAAACTTTCAAATACCAATACATGATTAATCCACCTTTCTGAAAGTAGAAACTTTTACCATTTATGATCTTAAATAAAAAAACTCTCTCCAAGGAGTGAGTTTTTTGTTTCATTACCCATGTAATAAATACCAGTTGATCAAAGTGCAAAAGAACTACTACCTTTATTATTGTATATTTTTTTATACAATAGTCCAAGAGCGTTTTATGCAGAATTTTAAAATTAGAGAAAAAGAAAAAAGAGTTTTCATTGAACATCAACGTACGTTAATGGTGGTGGTTTGTACATTTTTCTAATTCAACTAAAGAGAGCATTAGTTAAAGAAGTGTTTATAAAATAGGAGCTGATTATTGTATAATCAGTTCCTATTTTATTTTTTGGCATTGTACTTGAAAAGTCTTTAATTCTTCTTTTATTTATATGGGTTTTATTTTGCATAAGCTGAAGCATTAAAACTCCAAGGAATTTGTCTATTTGTTATTTCACCAACGCGTTTCTTCTATTTGTATTTCTTCATTAATCAAGTTTTCCTACCATAAATGTTTAAGTTTCTGGAATAATAGTAATGGCAATTGTTCGAACAGGGCCATCTATTTCTTTGTTCGTGGCATTGTAGTATTTGGTCATTAATTCATTTAATTCGTCTTGAAACTGTAAAAAATGTTCTTCATTAATCTTTAATTCGACTACAGAAAAAGTAGCACGATCCTCTTGGCGGTTTTGTTCCTCTAATTTTTTTAGATAGTTTTGGTATTGAGTCATAAGTAACAACTGATAAGTGGATATATAGTTTAATTTTTCCTCAATAGAAGCTTCTTTCCACTCCGCTTCATCAAGTCTTGCTGCTTCTTCATTTAAAACGTAATATTTTTCGGAAACAGATTTGACCTTTTTTTCTTTAATTACCCGAATAATATTAGAATCCACCATAATTTGTATATGCCTATATAGAGTTGCTTGAGGTACATCTTTAATGATTTTAATCATCTCTAATGGTGTTAGACCATTCTCTTTATTTCTCATTAACGCTTGGCAGATTTTCATTCTTACCGGATGCATTATAATTTCGGTTTTATTACTCATAGTATCACCTTATTCACTGATTAACTTTAATTCTCATTATAAAGAATGAGAACAATAGTTGCAACATACCTTCAATTATATTATCATTATCGATAATGAGAATGTAATGCTCAAATAGGGGGAATGGTGAAAATGAAGCTACACTATGGGTTTGATGAACTAAAAGATTTTAATTTTATGGCTTATATACCAATTATATTGCCAGTTATTGTAGTATCTGGGCTATTAATTTTAATTGCATTAATTGATTTGTACCGACATAGAAAAATGAGAGAAAATGTGGTCTTATGGGCGTTTATTATTATATTTGCGAATACAATAGGATCTATTCTGTACTTTGTATTGGGGAGAAAGGATAGTGAGAGATTGTGAAATTGGAAATCAGAAATGTAACAAAAACATATAAAGGGAAAATTGCTGTCAATAATTTCTCAATGGAACTACAATCGGGAGAATGTGTTGGATTAATCGGACCGAACGGAGCAGGGAAGTCCACAATAATTAAAGTGATTTCAGACATAATCAATGCTAACTCAGGTGAAGTTTTGTTGAACGGTAATAAAATATCGCAAATGAAAAGGGAAATAGGATACTTACCACAATACCCTAACTTTTTTAATTGGATGACCGCGAGAGAAACCCTTGCTTTTATGGGGGAACTTTCTGGAATTCCAAAAGAAGAATTAATAAAATCGATACCAGAAATTTTGATAAAGGTAGGACTAAAAGGTGAAGAAAATTCAAAAGTTGGCACTTTTTCCGGTGGAATGAAACAACGACTTGGTATTGCTCAGGCACTACTTCATAATCCTTCATTTATAGTCATGGATGAACCAGTATCTGCATTAGATCCAATCGGGCGAAGAGAAGTGTTAAACCTTATTGAAGAAATAAAAAAGGATACAACAATTTTATTATCGACTCATATATTGAGCGATGCAGAAGAAATATGTGAACGATTTGTAGTGATTAAGAATGGAACAAAAATAGAAGATACAACGATTACGGAACTATTAAATCGTAATAGCGAAAATAAAATAAATGTGGAAATTACAGCCAAGGATCAACCGTGGATTGAAGTTATAAAAAAATTACCTTATGTGCAGGAAGTAGAGGTCATTGGGTACAAAATCAAAATTAAAGTTGATAACATCAAAAATAACAAAAATATGTTACTGAAAAATGCACTAGATCATGAAGTTGATATTGTTAAATTTGATATCAATAATGATACTTTAGAAGATATATTCTTAACTTTGGTGGTGTAAAAATGAATAACTTTATTGTACTAACTAAAAAAGAATTTTCACAAATGATGCATGATTATAAAGTTATTTGGTTGCCGATTATATTTATCATTCTAGGGTTAACTCAGCCGATAGTTACTTATTTTTTGCCATCAATTTTGGAATCATTAGGCGGTGCTCAGGGAATTACGATTGATCCAAGTATGACAAAACAAAAAGGCGGCGAAGTGCTAGCCAGTACGTTAGGTTCTCAATTTGATCAGCTTGGAATTATGATTATAGCAATCTCAATGATGGGTATTATTCAATCAGAGAAATCGAATGGTATGTTAGCCTTTATTCTAACAAGGCCTGTTAATGTTGTTTCATATATCGGTGGGAAAATTGTATCTAATGGTTTGATAGTAGTTCTAAGTGTATCAATTGGATACATTGTTTCTTACTTATACGTAAATTACCTATTCACCGATATTCCATTTTTACACATGATTACTGGTTTATTATTTTACTTAGCATGGGTTCTTTATATTGTTTCTTTTACAACAATGATTAGTACTATTTTTCGTAGCCAGGGTATTATCGCATTAATTTCAATTGTTTACCTTTTAGTTTGTAGAATTATCGTCGGTTTGTGTCCAGCAATTGATTATGTAAATCCAGCTAGTATGAGTAAACATGCAATGGAATCACTAATAACAGGGTCAGTTAATCCAAACGGAATAGTCAATATACTACTTACAATTTTTTGTATTTTGATGACACTCTTGGTTACGTATTATTGGATTGCTAATAAAAAATTTCATCATGAATAAGTCATATATTATGAAATAGAAAACTATCTGTAATATGAACTAATAGGCATTGGATATCGAAGTTCCAATGTCTTTCTTAATCTGTTTAACAAAATATAACTTATAAGATTAAGCAAATAGTATAAATGGTTTTTATGAACACGTTTATTAAGACATTTTCCACACTATATATTTTCAAAATTTAAATTTAAATCGGATTTTTCTCCTATTGAAACAGGGTATTTTTTAAGGGAAAATAAGACATTTTATTCAACTAACGAGAGCGTTAGTTGAAATACCTATTTGCAGGAAATATATTACATTTATAGAATAGAATGTTAATAATAATGAAAGATCAGAGGTGACTTAATGGGCGTTGGTATTCAATTAACATTGTATTTAGTAATTTCAACGTTATTAAGTTTTTTATTTTTGAAGCTAGGAATTACGAGTAATATCTATTTAACATTTTTCATTATGATAATCGCTACAATTTTTACAGTAAGATTATCAGAAAAAATTTATAAAAATAAATTAATAAAGAAAACTGAAGTATAAAGGATCTTGAATGGGTCCTCTATGCTTTTTTCTTATTCACTAATGAGAGCGTTAGTTGAACAACATGATCGACGATTAGTCGGTCTTTTTTATTAAACAAACGGGCAGTTTAGTTGAACAAGGCTTTATTTCGTAATGATAGGAGGTTATCTTTTGAAAAAAGAGCAGATCGAAATGATTAATCATAAATTTCCCTTTTTCAGAGAAATACCAATACATGAATGGAAAGATAGCAGCGGGTTTATAACGACTCTACCTGTTCGTCAAATGATTGAGGAAGGATATATTTTTAAACATGTTTCTTTTGTACTTAGCGGGTGTATTCGAGTTTATAAAATAAGTCCATCTGGAAAAGAGTTAACACTGTATAGATTAAGAAGTGGTGACACATGTGTTGTCATGTTAGCGAGCATTTTAGGTGAGACAGGATATGAAGCTATCGCTGAAATAGAAAAGGAAACCGAGCTATTTGTTCTACCTGCTCAATTATTTAGAGAATGGACACATAGATATAGAGAAATCAATACATATATTCATCGTTTATTTATAAAAAGAATAACAACAGTTGCGAATCTTATTGAGGATATAACGTTTAAGCCATTAAATTCAAGGTTGGCTGACTTGTTGCTCCAAAAATCAAATGGAACATCCGAAAATCTTCTTTATATTACTCATCAATCTCTTTCAATAGACTTGGGTACTGCAAGAGAAGTAGTCAGTAGAACATTAAAAGATTTTGAAAGAAATGGATGGATAAAACAGGAACGTGGTAAAATTTTTATCATTCAAAAGGAAAAATTACAAGAACTAGTTGAAGTAATGTGATAAAGTCACTGAAATTATTCAATCAAAATCCTAGAATAAAAGATGTAAATCGTTTCATGCAAAAAATATTTATATTCTAGGAGGAAATAAGATGACTTATTATAAGCCAGAAAATTTAAAGAAAATTCCACAGTTAGTAAAGAAAAGCCCTGAAGCTGCAAACGCCTATTTTCAATTTGAGAAGACGGTCTTTGAGAAAGAGACTATTCTTTTAAAAAAAACGAAAGAGTTAATAGCTATTGTAG
>Ga0209676_1001905_pt1 | contig 16983 bp, 12 predicted proteins | sample AraplaCvi_mLB_r2_FD_184282 | JGI IMG/M metagenome (GOLD analysis project Ga0209676, IMG submission 184282) | Arabidopsis root microbial communities from North Carolina, USA - plate scrape MF_Cvi_mLB_r2 (SPAdes) (version 2) | ecosystem: Host-associated > Plants > Roots > Endosphere | place: USA...
TCGCCTGCCCTACCCGCGGCATCGATTTCGACCCGCGCACGCTCGACCTGATCGACTCCGACGGCGACGGCCGGGTACGCCCGCCAGAAGTCATCGCGGCCTGCCAGTGGGCCTGCGAGCGGCTGCGCAGCGCCGACGTGCTGCTCGCGGGCGGCGGCACGCTGTCGCTGGACGACCTCGACGGCACACGCTCGCCGGGGGCGGACCTTGCCAGGGAGGGCCGCCGCATCCTCGACCTGCTCGGCAAGAAGGATGCGAACACGCTGACGCTTGCCGACATTTCAGATCGCGGCGAGTGGCTGGCGTCGATGCGCTTCAACGGCGACGGCGTGGTCACACCCCAAACCGCCGGCGACGACGACGCGCTGCGCGCGACCATCGAGGAAGCGATGCGTACCCAGGGCTGCACGCCCGACCGCCACGAGAACCGGGCGGGCCTAGACCGCGCGCGTGCCGAAGCCTTCATGGCCGAGGCGAAGGCGGTCCACGAGTGGTATGCCCAAGGCGACGCGGAGGCGCTGCTGCCGCTGGGCGAATGCACCCTGGCCGCCACCGAGGCCATGCGCGCGGTCGCGGCCAAGGTCGACGACTTCTTCGCGCGCTGCCGTGTGGCCGCATACGACGTGCAGGCGGTCGCGGCGCTCAACCCTTCGGCCGAGGCCTATGACGCGCTCTCGGGCCACACACTCGACGTGGGCGCACCGCCGATCGCCGAGCTGCCGCTGGCCCCCGTCACGCCCAGCCGTTCGCTGCCGCTGCGTGGAGCCAGCCTGAACCCGGCCTGGGCCGATGCGATGGCCGCGTTCGCGCGCGATGCGGTGGCCCCGCTGCTCGGCGAACTCCATGCGTTGGAGGAAGAACAATGGCAGGCGCTGCGCCGCCGGCTCGCGCCCTGCGAAGCCTGGATGGAGGCGCGTCCGGCCAATGCACTCAGCGGCCTTTCTCGCGACCGCGTCGACGCACTGCTCGCGACACGCGACGCCTTGTTCGCGCTCATCGCCGAAGACGAGGCGGCCGAGCACCACAACCGGCTGCTGGTCGACCTGGAGAAGCTCCTGCGCCTGCAGCGCGACTTGCGGGTGCTGCTCCACAACTTCGTGTCCTTCAAGGCGTTCTACCAGCGCGAAGGCGCCATCTTCCAGGCGGGCACGCTCTACCTGGACGGGCGCAGCTGCGAGCTCACCGTGCACGTGCAGGACACGGCCCGGCACGCGGCGCTGGCAGGTCTGGCCAAGACCTGCCTCGCGTACTGCGACTGCACGCGACAGGGGCAGAAGATGAGCATCGTCGCCGCGTTCACGGCGGGCGACGTCGACTTTCTCTTCGTCGGGCGCAACGGCGTGTTCTACGACCGCCAGGGGCGCGACTGGGATGCCACCATCACCAAGCTCATCGAGAACCCCACCAGCGTCGCGCAGGCCTTCTTCGCGCCGTACAAGAAGTTCGTTCGCCTGGTCGAGGAGCAGGTGGCCAAGCGTGCGGCGGCGAGCGAGGCCGGCTCGCAGAGCGCGCTGCAGTCTTTGGCAGGCCGCGTCGCGACAGCCGATCAACCCGCGGCCGCCGACGCCGCGAAACCGCCGGGACGGCCGGGCGCAACGCCAACGGCCGGCCGCGTCGACGTCGGCACCGTGGCCGCCATCGGCGTGGCGCTGGGCAGCATCAGCGCGGTGCTGGTCGGCATCTTCGGCAAGTTCATCGACCTGGGGCAGTGGATACCGGTGGCGCTCGCCGGCATCGTGATCGCGATCTCGGGGCCGAGCATGCTGATCGCGTGGCTGAAGCTGCGCCAGCGCAGCCTGGGGCCGATCCTCGATGCCAGCGGCTGGGCCATCAACGGGCGCATGAAGGTGAACGTGCGGCTGGGCGGACTGCTGTCGCAGACCGCGCGCGTGCCGCCCGGCGCGAAGCGCATCGCCGCCGACCCTTACCGCGAACGGCACGGCCTTGCGGGCGTGCTGGCCGCGGTCTGCATCGTCGGCATGGGCGTGGTGCTGGCCTGGCGCATGGACTGGCTCGACGACCGGCTGCCGCCGCGGCTGCAGCACGGGACCACCATTTCAGGGCAGTAGCCCCAGCCGAAGGCGAGTGCGTGAGCAGGATGGCAGCAGCCCTAATCCTCTTCACGCACCCGGTACTGGTCCGTGAGCGTCTGCTGCACGTTCGGCGGCACGGCCTCGTAGTGCGACAGCGCGATGGTGTAGCGCCCCTGGCCGCTGGTCATGGCATTGAGCCGCGACTGGTAGTTGGCCAGCTCGGCCATCGGCACCTGCCCGCCGACGGCCACGGTGCCGGCTCCCAGGGTCGATGTTCCGGTCACCAGCCCGCGCCGGGACGACAGGTCGCTGGTGACGTCGCCCACCGCATGCTCGGGCACGTCGATCTCGATCTGCACGATGGGCTCCAGCACCACCGGCCGGGCCTCGCGGATCGCGGCCATGAAGGCCTTGCGGCCGGCGGTGGCGAAGGCGATGTCCTTGCTGTCCACGCTGTGGTGCTTGCCGTCGTGCACCACCACGCGGACGTCGACCACGGGGTAGCCGGCGATCGCGCCGCACAGCAGCACCTCGCGCACGCCCTTCTCGACCGCCGGGATGAACTGGTTGGGTATGGCCCCGCCCCTGACTTCGTCGTCGAACTGGAAGCCCGCGCCGCGCGCCAGCGGCTCGATGCGCAGGAACACCTCGCCGAACTGGCCCGCGCCGCCGGTCTGCTTCTTGTGGCGGTGATGGCCCTGCGCGGGCGCGGTCACGGTCTCGCGGTAGGCGATGCGCGGCGGGCGCGTCTGCACCTCGAAGCGGTACACCTCGCGCAGGCGGTCGAGCACGATGCGCAGGTGAAGCTCGCCCAGCCCGTAGAGCACGGTCTCGTTGGTCGCGACCACGTGCTCGATGCGCAGGCACGGGTCTTCGGCGGCGAGCTTGCCGAGGATCTCCCAGGCGCGCTGCTCGTCGCCGCGGCGCTTGGGCTCCACGGCCAGGCCGTGCACCGGCACCGGGAACGCCAGCGGCGCCAGATGGACGTGGCTGTCCTCCGCAGCGTCGTGCAGCACGGCGTCGAAATGGATCTCCTCGACCTTGGCCACCGCGACGATGTCGCCGGGCACCGCGCGCGACACCTCCACGTGGTCCTTGCCCTGGAGCATGAACAGGTGCCCCACCTTGAAGGGCTTGCGGCCGTCGCCGATGTAGAGCTGGCTGTCGCGCGTGACCGTGCCCTGGTGCACGCGGAAGATGCCCATCTTGCCGACGTAGGGGTCGATCGTGACCTTGAACACGTGCGCCAGCACGTGCAGCGCCGGGTCGGGCCTGGCCTCCATGGGCTTCGCCTCCGCGCCCTCGCCGACGAGGAAGTCGGGCGGGTTGGCCTCGGTCGGGTCGGGCAGCAGCTTGACGATCACGTCCAGCAGCTCGGCCACTCCCGCGCCGCTGCGCGAGGAGACGAAGCACACCGGAATCAGGTGGCCTTCGCGCAGTGCCTGCTCGAGCGGCGCGTGCAGCTCCGACGGGCTCACGTCGCCCTCTTCCAGGTAGCGGTCGACGAAGGCCGCGTCGACCTCGACCACCTGCTCCACCAGCGCGCGGTGCGCCGCCTCGACGGGGCCGAAGTCGGACTGGCCGAAGCGGTTGAAGAAGCAGTCCACCACCTGCCTGCCCACGCCGTCGGGCAGGTTCAGCGGCAGGCATTCGCGGCCGAATGCGGCCTGGATGTCGGCCAGCAGGCCCGCCAGCGAGACGCCCTGCGAGTCGATCTTGTTGACGATGATCATGCGGGCGAGGTGGCGCGAGGCCGCGTACTCCATCATGCGCACCGTCACCGGCTCGATGCCGGTGGCGGCGTTGATGACCACCGCCGCCGTCTCCACCGCCTCCAGCGCCGGCAGGCTCTGGCCGAGGAAGTCGGCGCCCCCGGGCGTGTCGATGAAGTGGATGCGGGTGCCGGCATGGGTGAGGTGCATCACCGAGGCGTTGAGCGAGTGCTGCATGCGGCGCTCGAGCGGGTCGTGGTCGCTGACGGTGCTGCCGCGCTCGACGCTGCCGCAGGCCCCGATGGCGCCCGCCTTGTGCAGCAGGGCCTCGGCCAGGGAGGTCTTGCCGGAGGCTGCGGCGCCGACGAGCGCCAGCGTTCGCACTGCTTCCATTTCGGCCGCGGGGCCGTTCGATCGGCTTGGCATGGCTGGACTCCTTGGCGTCCGCAAGGCCGGCCCGGCGGTCCCGGCTGCTGGGCGTGGACGCCGGGCCAGCGTACGGGATTGAACGGGCTGTTGCAAGCAGGCCACGGCGAGCACCCTCGCCTGCCGGGTCGGCATAAGGCGTTCGGCCGGTGGACCAGGCGCCGATGCCGCACTGCGTAGGGCTTAAACAGTAGTCCAAAGCTTTCACATGAACACTGTTGCGCAGGACAATAGTGTGCAAACCGTCCGGTGGCGGCAGACGCTGCGGCCGCCTTTTGAAACGCACTTTCTGGAATAGCCTTCGCTTTCATGGAACGCCGGCTGGATTGGGCCCTCGCTGCTTGTGCCCGCATTCTTCGCCCGGTGGTAAGGCTTGCCCTCGCGATGGGGGTCAAGCATCCCCACCTGGAGGAATTGCTGCGCGACCTGCTGATCGAGGAAGCGCAGCGCAGCTGGCGTTTCCAGGGTGTGCCCAGGCCCAACCTGAGCCAGCTGTCCATCACGACCGGCCTGAACCGCAAGGCGGTGACCGCCAAGGTGCGGGCCACCGTCGACCCCCTGCCCCACACCGAACTGTCGGCAGCGGCCAAGACCTTCACGTTGTGGTTGCAGATGCTGACCCAGGACGACTCCTTCCGGCGCCTGCCCATCACGGCGGGCAACGCCGCGCCCTCCTTCGAGGCCGTGGCGCGGATGAGCAGCCGCGGCGACGTGCATCACCGCACCATCCTCGACGAGCTGGTGCGCCTGAACATGGTGAGCGAGGAGGAAGGCGTGGTCGAGCTCACGACCGACGGCTTCGTGCCGGTGGAAGACCTCCAGTCGATGCTCGCCTTCCTGGGCGACAACGGCCGCGACCACCTGCTGGCGGCCGTGTCCAACACCCTCGGCGAGGAGCCACGGATGCTCGAGCGCGCGGTGTACGCGCGCGGGCTCACGCTGAAGGAATGCGAGCAGATCCAGCGGCTGGTCAGGGAGCGGTGGGCCGCCCTGCACCATGAACTGGCCCAGGAAATGACACAGGCGGTCGACCGCGCCCCGCCGGGCTCGACGGGGCGCATCCGGGTCGGCATCTACACCTATTACGAAGACGAGAACGCCGAGAACGTGCCGGTGCCACCACCGAGACCACCTGACTGAAAGCGAGCCACGCCATGAACAACATCAAGACCCCCTGGCGGCGATTCATGCTCGGCCTCCTGTCCGCAGGCTTCATCGCGCTGCTGCTGTCGTGCGGCGGTGGCGGAGGCAGCGGCAGCAGCGGCGGCCTGGCGGCCGGCGGGCTTGGTGCCGGTGGCGCCGGAACGGGTGGCGCGGCGGTGACGGGCACCGGAGGAGACGCCGCCGCAGGAACGGGGACTGGCGCCGACGGGACGGGAGGCGGCAGCGGCACCGGCAGCGCGGGCGGCTCCGGAGGCACCGGCGGCGGCACGAGCACCGCCGGCAACAGCAACACCGACGGCTCCGGCGTGGGTTCGGGCGGCACAGGCGTGACCGCGGACGCCGCCGGCATCGGCTCTGCGGACGGCCTGGGCAGCATCATCCTCAACGGGCTGCGCTACGACACCGACAGCGCCACCTTCAGCATCGAGGACGCCAGCGAACTGCAGATCGGCATGAGCGCGCGCGTCGCCGGCAAGGTCGACGGCAACTTCACGAGCGGCATCGCCACGCAGGTGCAGTCGGCTGCCGAGCTGCGGGGCGAGGCCTCGGGCATCGACACCTCGGCTGGCAGCTTCGTCGTGATGGGCACCGTCGTCAGCATCGATTCGGCCACCGTCTGGGGCGACGCGGACGGCCTGGCCGACCTGCGCGCGGGCGGCATCGTCCAGGTGTGGGGCCTGCCCAGCGCTCCGGGTTCGCTGCGCGCCACGCGCATCCAGGTCGCGCCGACGCTGACCGCGCCCCTGGTCACGGGCACCGTGCAGAACCTCGACACGCTGCACAAGACCTTCACGCTCGGCCAGCTGACGATCGACTACGCAACGGCAGCCTTCCAGGGCATGAACGCATCGTCGCTCTCCAACGGTGCCATCGTGCGCGTCCGGGGGACTGCCGCGCCGGCCGCGGGCGTGCTCATCGCCACGACCATCCAGGGCTGGTACGCGATTCCGGTAAGCGACGGCATCGCCGTTCAGCTCGCGGGCGTCATCACCGACTTCGTCTCACGCGGTTCGTTCAAGGTGCTGGGCACGCCGGTCGACGCGACCAACGGGCAGATCACCGGCGGCCCCGCGAACTCGCTCGGCAACGGTGTGAAGGTCGAGGTGGACGGTTTCATGTCGGGCGGCGTGCTGGTGGTGAAGAAGCTGCGCATCCGCAATGTGCCGGGCACCGGCGGGCCGGCGTCGTTCACGCTGATCGGGGCGATCGGGGCATACCACTCCGCTGCCGACTTCAGGGTGCGCGGGCAGCCGGTCGACGCCAGCGGCACCGTCGATTTCGTCAATGGCACCGTCTCGGACCTGGCCAACGGCCGGCGCGTGACCGTCGTGGGAGACCGCGTGGTCGACGGTGTGCTGATCGCCCAGCGGGTGACGTTCACGCCCTGATCTGACGCGTCACGAGGGCGCCCGCATTGCCCGGGCGCCCTGCTCCGCTCGCCAATCACCCCCGAAATTCCGTTCGACGAGCATGCCCTCTCGACAGCGGCATGGGGTTGATGTACAACGAAATTCCTAAAGTGAAAAAATCCCATTTCAACCGCAAATGGCTCCCGAACCTCGTGACGTACAGGATTCGTGCCGCCGCGGCTTTCAGTCCGCGGTGTCGTCACACGCCCTGAAGCGGCGCCCAGGAGGTGATGCGAACCGGGGGTTCTGGTGGGCTTTTCTGCTGGTCTCCACTCCCCCACGGCTCGAATTGCACGCAAGGTGCAGATAGGAGCATGTATGCCGCTCAACCTCCTCCTCCAGCTCCTGCATGAGAAATTTCCGGTCACGCTCACCTCCGACCCGGACATCAGGAATGCATCGGTCCTGCTGGCGACCGGGCTCGTGGAAGCCGAATTCCATCTCGATCACTTCGGCTACCAGCAGTACGAGAGCGCCGTGGTGTTCGCCATCACCGAAGAAGGACACGCGGAGATCGCCAGCCTCAAGGGCGACCGCTCGGCCGCCTCTGCAGACGAGCAGGACTGGCCTGTCATGCCGCTCGACTACCTGCGCAAGATCGGCAACTCGGTCTTCCCCCTGCGCGTGGACGACCCGGCCGGCATCAACTCGGTGGCCGTGCTGAATGCGGCCGGCATGGTCGAAGCCACGCTTCCCCCCACCTGCCGCGCCCGGCAGACCCAGCAGAAATTCAGGCAGGCGGTCGTCCTGCGGGTCACGCCTTTGGGCCGCACGGCGCTGGTCGGGCGGCGGGTGTAACCAATCCCCCGCCTCGGCAACAGCCTCACTGCCACGCACTGACCGGGTACCCGCAAATATCGCGCGCCTCCCCATCTGAAGAATGGCCGCTCCTCGACAAACGCTCGCGTGACCAAGGCAAACCCCGTATTGTTACTGGATGCAACAAACGTCACAAGCTGGGCAGATGCGGTCGCCCCCATTGTTTTCGACTACCAAAGTAGTAATGTGAAACCTTCACATACGTCACTTTCAGGTGGGACGAATGATTTCCAAAATGACACGGTCGAGCCGACCCTCCCACGTCCCCACGGCCCGCCTGGCGTGACGCGCTTCATGCCAAGGAATCTTTCCCATGCTGGCCCGCCCCTCCGCTCCCGACGTCGACGCCAGCGTCGGCGCGGATGCGCTCATGGTGGCTCGCATGCGGCTGGTGCTGTCGGTTTCGGCGCTGCTGGCCGTCGTCGTTGATGCGGGGGATTCCCGCCAGCAGATCCAGAGCGCCGTCTGGCTGGCCTTTTCGGGATACGTACTGCACAGCCTGCTGGTCTATGCCTGCACGCGCATGGGCCGCCCCTATTTCCGGGGCAAGGTCATCCACTGGTCGGACGTGCTGTGGTTCACGCTGATCATCTTCGTGACCGACGGCGTACAGAGCCTCTTCTTCCTCTTCTACTTCTTCGCGATCCTCACCTCCTCGTTTCGCTGGGGCTTCGAGGAAGGCGCCCGGGTGACGATCGCCTCGGTCGCTTCGTTCGCCGCCTGCGGCCTGGCCACAAGCACCGGCAACGACGCCCCCCAGCTGCTGATGCGCAGCACCTTCCTGCTGGCGCTGGGCCACATGATCGTGCACTGGGGCGGCTCCAAGCTGGGACTGCAACGGCGCCTGGCCCTGCTCGGGGACGTCAGCCAGCTGTCGAACCCCCGCTTCGGCGCCGGCCGCACCATCGCCCGAACCATGGAGAAGACGCTGGCCTTCTTCAGGGCGAGCCACTGCATCCTTCTTACGCGGGACACTTCCACCGGCAACTGGACCCTGCGCACGCTGCGCAAGGACGACACCTGCGAGCACGTCAGCGTGGAGACGATCGGCCGCATCGCCGAGTCTCCGCTGATGGCGCTGGCGCCGGACTGCACCGTGCTGAGCAACCACCTGCCCTGGCCCCTGAGCCAGCTCTACGCCCAGAGCCATCTCTTCCAAGCCGGTGCGGACGGCTGGCGCACGAATGACGAGGAAGGCGCCGAACGCTGCGAGGCCATCGCCGCCATGCTCGAAGCACGCGCTTTCATCAGCGCCCCGCTGCCGATGCGGCTGGGCGAGGGACGGGTCTTCGTGTCGTCGCGCGACGGGCTCTTCAACAAGTCCGACGCCCTCTTCCTCTCGCACCTCATGGAACAGATCTTCCCGACCATCGAGACCATCGAGGTGCTCGACCGCATGGCGTCCGAGGCCGCCTCGGCGGAGCGGCTTAAGTTCGCGCTCGACCTGCACGACACGGCCGTGCAGCCGTACATCGGCCTGCGCATGGGCCTGTGCGCGCTGCGCAGGAAGGCCGCCGCCGACAACCCGCTGAGCGAAGACCTCGACAAGCTCGCGAGCGTGGCCGAAGGCGTCATCGCCGACTTGCGCCGCTACGCTGGCGAGGTGCGGCAAGGCGCCAACAGCTCCCGCGGCCTCGTGCTGCCCCAGCTGCACCGCCAGGCCGCGCGCATCAAGGGGCTCTACGGCATCGACATCGCCGTGGACGTCGATGGTCCGCTCCACCTGGACGACCGTGTGAGCGCGGAAGTCCTCCAGATGGTCGGCGAAGGCCTCAACAACATCTGCAAGCACACCCAGGCCCGCCACGGCAGCGTCCACATCGCCTGCAGGAACGGGCGGCTTCAGCTGAGCATCGAGAACGAGGCCTGCGAGGAGAGCTTCACGCAGTTCCGTCCCCACTCCATCACCGAACGCGCCACGGCCCTCGGCGGGCGGGCGCAGGTCCGCCAGTGCGAGAGCGGCGGCACCGCGGTGCTGGTAGAGATTCCGATCTGAGAGAGAACGACACACCCCCGTGCAGCAAGCACTGCATCGACGAGAAGACAAGTCAAGGAGCCCACCATGCAACCAGTTGCCCACCCCATCGGCGTCCTGCTCGTGGACGATCACCAGACCATGCTGTGGGGCCTGTCCAGGCTGATCGATGGCGAGCATCCGCGCATGAAGGTGGTGGGCACGGCCCGTTGCTGCGAGGACGCGGTGGCGACATCGGAAAGCCTCGCGCCCGACGTCATCGTGCTCGACCTGGACCTGGACGGCCACTGCGCCCTCGACATCCTTCCGAAGCTGGTGTCGAACGCGGGGTCCCGCGTCATGGTGCTCACGGCGGAGCGCGAACAGCGCACGCTCGACCTCGCGGTGCTGCACGGCGCTCGCGGCGTGATGCGCAAGGACGCCCCGGCCCAGGAGGTGATCGACGCCATCGAGCGCGTCTACAACGGCGAACTCTGCGTCGACGCCCAATCCATCGGCCGCGTGTTCTACGAACTCACGGCGGTGAAGAAGCCGCAGAAGGCCGACCCCGAGGCCGCCAAGCGGGCCAGCCTGACGCAGAAGGAGCGCGAGATCATCCACACCGTCGTCGCCGGCAGCGGCGCCTCCAACAAGGCACTGGCCGCCAAGCTCTTCGTCACCGAGCACACGCTGCGCAACCACCTCACCTCGATCTACCAGAAGCTCGGAGTTTCGAACCGCCTCGAGCTGTATATCTACGCGGTGAAGCACCAGCTCGACGCCGTGCAGCACTGAAACGCAAACGCCGCGCCGGGTGCCGGCGCGGCGTTTGAGTCCGGTAGACGCTCCAGGGGAGCGCTCAATTCGTTCTCAAGTCCCGCTCAGCATCGGCATGATCATCCGGATGATGCGGATCGCCGCCGGCGTCAGGATGACCAGCGAGATGCACGGGAAGATGCAAAGCACCAGCGGAATCAGCATCTTGGTCGGCACCTTGGCGGCCAGTTCCTCGGCACGCACATGGCGCTTGTGGCGCAGATCCTCGGAGAACACCCGCAGCGACTCGCCGACGCTGGTGCCGAAGCGGTCTGCCTGGGTCAGCATGGTCGCGAAGGTGCCGATCTCCTCCACGCCCGTGCGCAGCGCCAGGTTGCGCAGCGACTTCTCGCGCGTGGCGCCTGCGCGCATTTCCAGGTTGGTCCAGTGCAGTTCCTGCGCCAGCGCCTTGCTCTTGACCTGGATTTCCTCCGTGACCTTGGCCAGCCCGGCATCGAGGCCAAGCCCTGCTTCCACGCACACAAGCATCAGGTCCGCGGCATCGGGAAAGTTCTCGAAGATCTCGCGGCGGCGGGAGCGAATGAGCATGCGCAGCACCAGGTTCGGCAGGTAGCAGCCGGCCAGTGCCGCGACCGCGAGCCACAGCAGCATCACCGTGCTGTCGTCCGCCGCTCCCGACGCCCGCAGGCCGACGTATGCGAATGCGGCAAGGCCCAGCGGCAGCAGCGTCTTCATGCCGAAGTACACGAGGTAGGCATCCGGATAGCGGATGCCCGCGTTCAGGAAGCGCACGCGCAGCGGCGACAGTTCCGCGTCGTTGGTGGGCGATGAGAGCTGCGCGAAGGGCCCGACGAGCTTGACGGCGGTCTCGGTCCAGGCCGACTTGCCCGCCGGCATCGCCACCGCCTGCAGGCGCTGCTCGGTGCGCGTGGGAGACAGCCACGCGGCCAGGCCGACTATCGCCAGCGACACGGCCAGGAAGACGAGGATGGGAAACAGCATGGTCATGGCTTTCTCCTTCAGACGCGGATCTTCACGATCTTGCGCAGCAGCACGATGCCCACGAGCATCAGCACCAGCATGTACTTGATCACCATCTGGCCGATCGGATCAGTCCACAGCGGTGTCATGAATTCGGGATTGAAGACGTTCACCAGCGCCGCGAGCGCGAACGGCATCAGGCTCAGGATCCAGGCCGACAGCCGCCCCTCGGACGACAGCACCCGCACCCGCGCGAGCAGCTTGAGCCTCTCGCGGATCAGCCGGCTGAGGTTGGTCAGCACCTCAGTCAGGTTGCCGCCCGAATCGCGCTGAATAAGCACTGACACCACGAAGTAGCGCAAGTCGGTGAGCGGCACGCGCTCACTGAGATTGGTCAGGGCCTGCTGCAGCGAGACGCCGAAGTTCACCTCGTCGGCGACCATGCGGAACTCGCCGGCGATCGGCTCGGCCATTTCCTCGCCGATCATCTGCACGCCGCTGGCGAACGAGTGCCCCGCGCGCAGGGCGCGTGTCACCAGGTCCAGCGCCTCGGGAAGCTGCTTTTCCATGCGGGTCAGCCGCCGGCTGCGCTGGCGCTGCAGGTATATGGCCGGAAGCATCGCCGCGCAGCCGCCGGCCACGAGCGCGAACAGCAGCGACTCGCGCACCACCAGCATCAGGACGAAGAACACGAACACACCCAGCACGCAGGAAACCAGCAGGAAGCTGGAAACCGTCCAGTCCAGCCCCGCCTGCAGGATGAAGCGATCCAGCCGGTGCGCCCGCGGCAGCGTCAGCAGCATGCGCTGCATCCACGGAACCTCGCTGAGCATGCGTTCTTTGGCCAGATGAGCCTGCGGCGTGCGGTCGGTCGCCGCCGAGAACGCCTGCAGCCGCTTTTCAATCTTGCGCGCCTCGGGGCCCTTGTAGGAGCGCCACAGCATGTAGAGCCCCTCGAGCATGAGCAGCACGGTCACGAACACCAGCACGGTGATGGTGATGAGGGTGTTTCCCCCCAGGTTGTTGAGCATGATGGTCTCCTGTTCCTTGGCTGGTCAGGTCATTCGTAGTGCTTGTCGGGGTCGAACATCGTGTCCGGCAGGTCCACGCCGTAGGCATGCAGCCGCTCCGAGAATTTCGGCCGCACCCCCGTCGCGCGGAAATGCCCGCGCACCTGGCCGTCGGGGCCCATGCCGGTCTGGTGGAAGTTGAAGATCTCCTGCATGGTGACCACTTCGCCTTCCATGCCGGTGATCTCCTGGATGCTCGTGACCTTGCGCCGCCCGTCCACCAGCCGAAGCACCTGCACGATCACGGTGATGGCCGACGCGATCTGCTGGCGCACCGTGCGGTGCGGCAGATTCAGGTTGGCCATGCCGATCATGTTCTCCAGCCGTGCCAGCGCGTCGCGCGGCGTGTTGGCGTGGATGGTGGTGAGCGAGCCTTCGTGGCCGGTGTTCATGGCCTGCAGCATGTCGACCGCCTCGGCGCCGCGCACTTCGCCGATCACGATGCGGTCGGGCCGCATGCGCAGCGCGTTGCGCACCAGCGCGCGCTGCGTGATTTCGCCCTTGCCCTCGATGTTCATCGGCCGCGTCTCCATGCGCGCCACGTGCGGCTGCTGCAGCTGGAGCTCGGCTGCGTCCTCGATGGTGATGATGCGTTCGCTCGGCGGAATGAAGCCCGAGAGAATGTTCAGCAGCGTGGTCTTGCCGGCGCCGGTGCCGCCGGAAATGAGCATGTTGACCTTCGCCTGCGCCAGCCCTTCGAGCATCTGCGCCATCTGCGGCGTCAGCGTCTTGAGATCGTTCACCAGGTTCTCCATGCGCAGCGGAATCTTGGCGAAGCGGCGAATCGACATCATCGGCCCGTCGAGCGCGACTGGCGCAATGACCGCGTTGACACGCGAACCGTCGGGCAGCCGCGCGTCGACCATCGGGCTCGATTCGTCGATGCGCCGCCCCACCAGCGAGACGATCTTGTCGATGATGCGCAGCAGGTGCTTCTCGTCGGTGAAGCTGACATTGGTCAGCTCCAGCCGGCCCCGGCGCTCCACGTAGATCTTCTCGTGCGAGTTGACCAGGATGTCCGAGACCGACGGATCCGCCATCAGCAACTCGATCGGCCCGAAGCCGAGCATCTCGTGCTGGATGTCGCGGATGAGCGTGCGCCGCTCGATGTCGTTGAGCGCCTCAGGCTCCTCCTGCAGCAGCCGCGTGGTCATGGTCGAGATTTCCTGGCGCAGCACTTCGGGCTTGAGCGTCTCCAGCGCCGAGAGGTCGAAGCGCTCCAGCAGCTTCAGGTGCATGCGCTCCTTCAGCGACTTGTAGGCATCCGAGGCAAAGGGCGACACGGCCTGCTCGACGGCCTGCCCTGCGGGGCGTGCGGCGACGTCGGCTTCGATGGCATTGAGCTGTTCTCTGAATGACATGGGGAACCTGCCTTGCTGTTTGAATGGGTTGACCGGGTGTTCGCTCAGGCGCGGCGGAACAGCCGGCCGATGAAGCCGGGCGCCGCCTCCTGGCGCGGACTGAGCGAGTGGGCGATGTCGGCGAGCTTCTTGGCGAGCGCGCTGCCGCGCGACATCTCGGCCAGCGGCACGCCGCGGTTGATGGACGCATCGACGTCCTTGCCGCCGTCGGGCACGATCGTGAGCGTCGCGCCCACCAGCGATCGGCGCATGTCAGACAGGCCGATCTCGCCGCCGCCGGCGCTGCGGTTCACCAGCAGCTCGACCTTGGCGGGCGGATAGCCCAGCGACTTGAACACCTGCATCAGACGCGTCACGTTGCGGATGTGCGGCAGGCTCGGCTGCAGCACGGGGAAGATGCGGTCGGCCCGGTCGAGCACGCGGATCGAGAGAGTGTCGATGCGCGGGCCGAGGTCGAACAGCACGAAGTCGTACACGCCCAGCGCGATCTGCAGGATCGCGTCGATGTGCTCGGCCTTCACGTCCATCGCGCGGGAAAGGTCCTCCGGCGCCGGAAGAATGCTGAAGCCCGGCGACACCGCCACCACGCTCGCCGCGAGCAGCGAGGCGTCCAGGCGGCCGATGTCGCGGGCAACGTCCGCCATCGTGGAGGTCGGCCGCAGGTCGCTCACGTACGACAGCGCATCGCCGAACTGCAGGTTCAGGTCGATCAGCAGCACCGAGCGCTCCCTGGAGAGCTGGTAGGCGACGTTGGTGGCGAGAAAGGTCGACCCGCTGCCTCCCTTGCACGGCATGAAGGCCACCACCTGCCCCGGTGCGCGAGCCTGGCTTCCGGCCATCTTGAGCGCGATGCGCTCGACGGCGGCTTCCAGCGCCGTGGTGTCAGCCGGCGACGGCAGCACCTCGCGAACTCCCGCGCGCATCGCGTGGATCAGGAATTCCGGCGTCTGCATGGCGCAGAGAAGCACCACCGCGATCGCCGGGTGCCGCAGCGTGAGCTTCTCGATCAGCGCCAGTTCCTGGAGGTCGCAGCACATGCCGTCGACCAGCACGAGGTCGGGCGAGGCCTTCTCGACGGCCCACTGCATCCGGCTCTTTCCACCTTCGAACAGCGACACGGTGTGCGAGCGCGCCTCCAGCACCTTGCGCATGTCCTGCAGGTGGCTGGGATTGGGAGAGATGATGGCGATCTTCATGGTCTTTTCCGTTGCGTTGGTTGGCTAGGAGCAGATGGCCGCGCTGTTCGGGTCCTTGCGCATGACCTCGCGCGGCAGGTAGGTGGAGAAGCCCGGCATCGGGATCAGCGGCGCGGTCGCGCCCGCGATCGGCGAGATCCACTGGTAGTTGAGGCCGGTGATGCTGACCGTGACGCCCTGGCAGGTGGCGGCGGTGCAGCCCGAGGGCGCCCAGGCCACAGACACGGTGCTGATCTGCGGCAGCAGCGCCTTCATGCGTGCGAGCACGAGCGCCTGCTGGGCGGTGTCGTCGCACACCACCGCGTACCTGGCCCCTGCGCGCGTGGCCTCCTGGGCCGCATTCCAGGTGAACAGCATGCGGGCGAAGTCCACGATGCCCAGCAGGAACATGAGGAAGATGATCAGCCCGAGCGCGAACTCGACCGTGGTCGCGCCGGTGGAACGGTTTCTTCTCATGATGGCGCCCTCATGCTGGCGGTGATGTCGCTGAAGACCATGTTGCCGCTGGCGTTGGCGAAGGCCACGCCAAACACCGAGGGGAACAGCGAATGGAAGGTGTAGCCGGTGACGCGCACCGTCACCGTGGTGATGATCGGATTCGCGCCGACCGACTGCCAGGTGCAGCAGCTCCCGGCCGGCACGTTCGACAGGCTCAGTCCGCGGGCCAGCGGCGACCCGGTGCCGGCCGTGTTGCCGTACACGATCAGGTTGCGCGCCTCGGTGATTTTCGTTCCCGGCGTCTGCACCGACAGGTAGCGCACGGCGTCGCGCGTCGACTTGACCACCGCGTTGTACTCGTACATCGCGCGGCCGAATTCCGTGGTGATGAAGGTCAGCAATAGCAGCAGCGGAATGATTAGCGCGAGTTCGACAAGCGCTACGCCCTGCTGTGCACGACGAGACGGCTTCATGGCGTGCCTCCTCTTCCTATCTCACCAGGACCGGAACCAACGGCCCGGCCGATCCGCCCGCCAGCCCGCTGGTGGTGCAAGGGCTGCCGGTCGCACCGGCGTTGCCGAGGAATTCCAGCTGCGTGTCGGTCATCGGAATGCTCAGCGGCTGCAGCATCAGCATGCAGAGGTAGTCGATCACGTGGTTGCCGCCATCGACGACAGGCACGGTGACGAAGCGCCGGTCCATGCCGTATTGCATGTGGCCTCCGCTGACATTGCCCGGCGCGGCCAGGTTCTGGAAGCTGTTGAGCGAAAGGCCGGTGATCGATTCGCAGCTGTTCGCACCCTTCACCTTCGTGCCGGTGTCGGCGCACGACGCGAAAGCGGCGCGCTTGGTCACGAAGTTCTGGCCAGTCCCGGAGCCCGGGGCGGGGCCGTTGTAGGCGTTGAACTGCGCGGGCCAGTTGAGCGAGGTATAGGCGTAGCCGGTGTAGTCGGGCCGTGCCGTGCTCGGGTCGCTGCTGTTCTTGTAGATTCCGAAGCGCTGGTTCCACACGTCGGCCACGGAGGTCTGCACGCCTGGCGTGCCGACCGTGTCGCCGACCTTGGCGCCGCATCGGCCGTTGAGCTCGGCTTCGGTCTCCGACGCGCTGTTGCTGCCATCGAGATTGGCCCAGCCGATCTGCCCGCCCGTGGCAGCGTTCTGCGCCATGATGAGCGTCACCCACTCGCCGACGGCGAAACCGTAGTTCGGCGCCGTGCCGCCGGCCTTGGGCTTCGCCGCGACAGGAATGGGGCATGCGGTCTGCGCGCTGGCCCGGGTGGCAACCGCTCTCGCGGTGACGCTGCGCGTCGCGGGGTTGCCGGCCGTGTCGCCCGAGAAGGCGCCCATCGCCTTCATGAGCCAGATGTTGATGTTGGGTTGGGTATGCACGCACTGGGCATAGCGCGCGAGGGCGGGCGTCGTGGTGACGGCATAGGATGCGTCGCGGAAGGTGATGTCGCTCGCGACGATCTGGCCCTGCCCGCTCCAGGTACTCGACTGCATGTTCACGCGGTTGGCATTGCCGGCGGTCTGGCCCGCGCTCGTTGCACGGGTGATCGCCGTGCCCTGTCCGTCGAGCTCGCGCGCAGCGGACAGGGCGCAGCTGTCTACAGCTGTCTGCAGCTCGGTCTTGACCACGAACA
>Ga0209676_1001906_pt1 | contig 16963 bp, 13 predicted proteins | sample AraplaCvi_mLB_r2_FD_184282 | JGI IMG/M metagenome (GOLD analysis project Ga0209676, IMG submission 184282) | Arabidopsis root microbial communities from North Carolina, USA - plate scrape MF_Cvi_mLB_r2 (SPAdes) (version 2) | ecosystem: Host-associated > Plants > Roots > Endosphere | place: USA...
CGCCATTGGCCAGCTGGCGCGCGCGCTTGGCGGCCATCATGACGAGTTCGAAGCGGTTGTTGACCACTTCCAGGCAATCTTCAACGGTGATGCGGGCCATGGGGCTCCTGGCGGCCGGCGGGCCGTCTTGCGACTAAATGGGATCGCGAAGTTTACCGATGCAGTTGTCCACAGGCAAGCCGGTCTTTATGAATCAGCAGGTTACGGACACTTCGCACCGCTGCGCGGCTGCCAGACCGCCATTGCGGGCGGCCGGGAGCCCATCACGGGCCCGGATCGTCCGCCAGCAACGCCGTGATCAGCCGAGCGTGGCGGGCCACCTGCTGGTCCTTGCGGACCCGGCTGGCGATAAAGATCGAGCACATCTCGCCCACGGCCGTCTCGAAGTCCTCGTTGACGATCACGAAGTCGAATTCTCCGTAATGCGACATCTCCTCGCGCGCGGCGGCCAGGCGCTGGGCGATAACCTCCTCGGTGTCCTGCCCGCGGTTGCGCATGCGCTGCTCCAGCGCCTGGCGCGAGGGCGGCAGGATGAACACGCTGACCGCATCGGGCACCTTGTCGCGCACCTGGCGCGCGCCCTGCCAGTCGATCTCCAGCAGCACGTCCTTGCCCGAGGCCAGCTGCGGTTCCACCGACTGCCGCGCCGAACCCTTCCAGTCGCCGTGCACCAGCGCGTGCTCGAAGAAGTCGCCGGCGGCGACCATGCCTTCGAACTCGTCCTTGCTGACGAAGTGGTAGTGCTCGGCGTGCCGCTCGCCCGGTCGCGGCTTGCGCGAGGTGAACGAGATGGACAGGCAGATGTTCGGATCGCGCGCCAGCACGGCGTTGACGATGCTGGATTTTCCGGCACCCGAAGGGGCGGCGACGATGAAGAGGGTTCCGCGCATAGGGAAGACGTGATTAGTGATTCGTGATTGGTGATTCGAAAAAGCGCATCAGCGGAATGTGGTCCGGCCCGGTGCCGCAACGGTGGAGCCTGCGTCCACGAATCACGAACCTCACTCGAGGTTCTGTATCTGCTCGCGCACCTGGTCGATCAGCACCTTCAGCTCCACGGCGGCCGCCGAGCTGCGCGCGTCTACCGACTTGGAACCCAGCGTGTTCGCTTCGCGGTTGAATTCCTGCAGCAGGAAATCGAGGCGACGGCCGACGGCTTCCTTCAGCTTCATCACGCGACGCGCTTCGGCGACGTGCGAATCCAGGCGATCGAGTTCCTCGTCCACGTCGAGCTTCTGCAGCCACATCACCAGCTCCTGCTCCAGCCGGCCGCTGTCCAGCGGCTGGGCGAGGTCGGCCAGGCGCGTCTCCAGCTTGGTGCGCTGGCCCGCGCGGATCTGCGGCATCAGCGTGCGCACTTCGGCCGCGAGCGCGGCGATGCCGTCGACGCGCTCGTTGATCACCGCGGCGAGCTTGCCGCCCTCGCGCTCGCGGGCGCGGACGAATTCGTCCAGCACCTCGTCCAGCAGCGCCAGCGCCTGCGCCTGCAGCGCGGCCGGATCGCCCGCCTGCGTCTGCAACACGCCGGGAAACTGCAGCAATTGCGTCAGTTCGGTGCGAAGGCGCGGAAAGCGCGAATCCAGGTCCAGCGCCAGTTCGCTCAGCTCGCGCAGACGCGCGGCGTTCAGTTGCAGGGCGCCCTCGCCTTCCGGTGCGCGCAGGCGCAGCGTCAGGTCGATCTTGCCGCGCGCCACACGGCCGGCGACGCGCTCGCGCAGCGCCGGTTCCAGCGCGCGCAGCTCGTCGGGCAGGCGCACGCCCAGCTCGAGGAAGCGGTGGTTGACCGAGCGCAGCTCGCAACCAAGCGTGCCCCAGGGCGTGGAGCGTTCGCCGCTGGCGAAGGCGGTCATGCTGCGGATCATTCGGCAATCCATTGGGCGGCGCGAAGGGCCGACCGGGAGCGAATGGTAAACTCGCGCGCCTCCGAACGGTACAAACCAAGGTATTCAGGCCATGTCCGGCACGCCCGTCGCCCCTTCCGCCGGCCTCCCGGCCTCCATCGCGCGCCCCAGCGGCCGCGCACCCGCGCAGATGCGCGAAGTCCGCATCGAACGCGGCTACACCCGTCACGCCGAAGGCTCGGTGCTGGTGAGCTTCGGCGAAACCCGCGTGCTGTGCACCGCAAGCGTCGAGAACAAGGCGCCCGGATTCCTGCGCGGCAAGGGCGAAGGCTGGGTCACGGCCGAGTACGGCATGCTCCCGCGCGCCACGCATTCGCGTTCCGACCGCGAGGCCTCGCGCGGCAAGCAGGGCGGGCGCACGCTGGAAATCCAGCGCCTCATCGGCCGCTCGCTGCGCGCCTGCATCGACCGCAAAGTGCTGGGCGAACGCACCATCACGCTCGATTGCGATGTCCTGCAGGCCGACGGCGGCACGCGCACGGCGGCGATCACCGGCGCCTACGTCGCCCTGGTCGATGCGGTGCAATGGCTGCTCAAGCGGCGCGAAATCGCGCGCGATCCGATCTTCGGCGCCGTCGCGGCGGTGTCGGTCGGCATCTACCGCGGCGTGCCCGTGCTGGACCTGGATTACGCCGAAGACAGCGCCTGCGACACCGACATGAATGTCGTGATGAACGACGGCGGCGGCTTCATCGAACTGCAGGGCACGGCCGAAGGACACGCGTTCCGCCGCGAGGAACTCGATGCGTTGACCACGCTGGCGCAGGCCGGCATCGCCGAGCTGATCGCCAAGCAGCGCGAAGCGCTGGCGGGCTGAGTCGTGGCGCACAAGCACATCGCCTGTTTCGCGCTGGTGGTGGCCGACTACGACGACGCCATCGACTTCTACGTGCGCAAGCTGGGCTTCGATCTGCGCGAAGACACCGACATGGGCGACGGCAAGCGCTGGGTGCTGGTCGCCCCGCGCGACGCGCAGACGGCGATCCTGCTCGCGCGCGCCGTGGACGAGGAACAGCGCGCGGCGATCGGCCACCAGACCGGCGGCCGTGTCGGCTTCTTCCTGCACACCGACGACTTCGCGCGCGACCACGCCTCGATGCTCTCGCACGGCGTGCGGTTCCTCGAAGCGCCACGGCATGAGCCGTACGGCACCGTGGCGGTGTTCGAGGACCTGCACGGCAATCGCTGGGACCTGCTGGAGCCGGCGGCATGAGCGGGAACGAACGCTGGGTCATCGCCAGCAGCAACCAGGGCAAGCTGCGCGAGATCCGCGAACTGCTGCGCGACACCGGCGTCGAGATCGTCACACAGGGCGAACTGGGCGTGGCCGATGCCGATGAAACCGGCCTGACCTTCGTCGAGAACGCGCTGCTGAAGGCGCGCAAGGCCTCGCGCGAAACCGGCCTGCCGGCGCTGGGCGACGATTCGGGCATCTGCGTGGACGCGCTGGGCGGTGCGCCCGGGCTCTATTCGGCGCGTTATGCCGGCGAGCACGGCAACGCCGAGGCGAACATAGACAAGTTGCTGCATGCGCTGCGCGACGTGCCAGATGCGCAGCGCGGCGCGCACTTCTACGCCGTGATCGTGCTCCTTCGGCATGCCGACGACCCGCAGCCACTGATCGCCGAAGGCATCTGGCACGGGCGCGTGCTGCATGAGCGGCGCGGCGCGGGCGGCTTCGGTTACGACCCGGTGTTCCTCGATGTCGAGCAGGGAGTGTCGGCGGCGGAACTGGAGCCGGCGCTGAAGAACCGCATCGGCCATCGCGGGCTCGCGCTGGCGGAACTGAAGCGGCAGTTGCTGCGGTAATCCAGTCCTTCCATTCCGGATGACGGTTTCCTACGCCGTCCGGGGCCAGAATCCCCTGATGCTCACCACCCCGCCTCTTTCGCTCTACGTCCACCTGCCCTGGTGTGTGCGCAAGTGCCCGTACTGCGATTTCAACTCGCACGAAGGGCGCGGGCCGCTGCCGTTCGACGCCTACGTGGACGCGCTGCTGGCCGACCTCGATTTCGACCTGCCGCTGGTGTGGGGCCGCACGATCCATTCGGTGTTCTTCGGCGGCGGCACGCCCAGCCTGTTCCCACCGGAATTCATCGACCGCTTCCTGCAGGGCGCCAGCAGCCGGCTGCGTTTCGCGCCGGCGTGCGAGATCACGCTGGAAACCAACCCCGGCACCGCCGAGCATGGCCGCTTCGAGCTGTACCGCGCCGCGGGCGTGAACCGGCTCAGCTTCGGCGTCCAGACCTTCGACGATGAAACCCTCAAGCGCCTGGGCCGCATCCACGACAGCGGTGAGGCCGAAGCGGCGGTGAAGCTCGCCCAGGACGCGGGCTTCGACAACTTCAACCTGGACCTGATGTACGCCCTGCCCGGCCAGACGCTTGCCATGGCGCAGCGCGACCTGGAGCGCGCCTTCGCGCTGGACCCCACGCACGTCAGCCATTACCAGCTCACGCTGGAGCCGAACACGGTGTTCGCCGCGCGCCCGCCGCGCGACATCCCCGACGACGACGCCAGCTGGGACATGCAGGAGCATTGCCAGGCGATGCTCGCCGACGCGGGCTACGCGCAGTACGAAGTCAGCGCCTACGCGCGGCCCGGCCGTCAGTGCCTGCACAACGTCAACTACTGGCAGTACGGCGATTACCTCGGCATCGGCGCGGGCGCGCACGGCAAGATCACTCTCGGCGCCGAGCAGGACATCCTGCGCCGCTGGAAGGTCAAGCACCCCACGCGCTATCTCGCCGCGGCGGGCCATGCGGAGGCCATCGGCGGCGACGACCGCATCGCACCGGCGCGTCGGCCATTCGAATACATGCTCAACGTGCTGCGGCTGGTCGATGGCTTTTCGCTGGACGCGTTCGAAGCGCGCACGGGATTGCCGCGTTCGGCAATTTCTGACGCGCTGGGTCAGGCGCGGGCACAGGGTTGGCTCGTCGTCGAAGGCGACCGCGTGCGGCCCACCGAGCTCGGCCGCCGCTTCACCAACGACGTGATCGAACTGTTCCTCGACGAAGACGCCCGGGAAAACCCTGCCGCACTGCCGCACGAGGTCGCCGGGTACACGGTCGACTGAGCATCGTGGTCGAGCACGTCGTGTCCTGTGGACAAGACGGTCCGCCAGCGGCTCTGGCCGCTGTTTAGGTCGCACACCGTTACATCGAGTGCGCCCCCTGAGGGACCACGCTTGCGCGACAAGGCTGGCGGGGCACGGATGGGTCGATGCATGATCGTCCGATCTGAGACGGTGATCCCATGTCCGCCACGTTCGAACCCCTAGGCAGTTCGATCCCTCGCCCTACCCTGGCCTCGGCGGCATTGCCGCCGCGCGTGCGCCGCGTGCTCGAACATCTCTACGCACTGGTGTCCGACGAAATGTCGCGCCAGCTCGAGGCGATGCTCGGCGAATTCGAGCAGCAGTTGTTCAAGCACGCCGACCTCGCGCGCAATCCCGCGCAGCAGGCCAGCCATCTGGAAACCCTGCGCACCACGCGCCTCAACCGCGCCGACCTGGTGCCGCGCTTCCTGGCGCTGGTCGAAAGCGAGCTGACGACGATCCGCGACCCGCTGGGGGCGCCGGTGGAAGGCGACGGCACGGCGCCGGCCTTCCGCGACCTCAAGCTCGTCGAACACGGCGAGGTCGATGAGTCGCTGCTGCTGCGCACGATCGCCTCGCGGCAGGAATCCCGCGCGGGGCTGCCGCTGCTGCTGCTCGGCCAGCGCTTCGGCGTGCTGGCCGGCCAGCCGGCCTTCGATGCCGAACGCCTGCCGATCGGGCCGTACTCGCTGGGCAAGATCCTGTCCGACGCCGCGCATGCGCTGCAGATCAGCCCCGAAGCCCGCATGCACCTGTACAAGGTCTTCGACCACCAGGTCATGACCGGCTACGCGCAGCTGGTGGAGACGATGAACGCCCTGCTGGCGCGCGAGAACGTGCTGCCGAGCCTGTCGTTCGTGCCGATCCGCCCGCGTTCGCCGCAGCGGCAGGAAGGCCTTCGCGCCGACGGTCAACGGCCGGAGGGCCAGCGACGCGGCGCCGTACCGGACGAAGCGGGCGACCCGGCGCACCAGCGCCCGATGACCGCCTGGCCGGGCCAGCTGCGCGACAACGGCGGCGGGCCGGCGCTGGAAGACGACACCTTCAACCTGCTGCAGCAGCTGCTGGCCGCGCGCCGCGACGTGATGGGCAAGTTGCGCCCCGGCTCCGGCTCCGACGCCGGCTCCGGCGCGCCGCGCCCGACGCTGACCCGCGAGGAACTGGTCAACGCGCTGTCGACGCTGCAGGGCGTGCCGCAGCACCAGGCGCCGCCGCGCAACCTGACCGACGTGCGCCAGACCCTGCTCGCACAGGCGCGCCAGCAGCGCGGCGAGGCGACGTTCCTCTCGCGCGACGACGCAGACACCTTCGAACTGCTGGACCTGTTCTACAACGAGATCGGTCGCGAACTGCGCACCGACGCGGCCATCGACACGCTGCTCAACCGGCTGCAGGTGCCGCTGGTGCGGCTGGCGTTGCAGGACCGCGGGTTCTTCGTCCACAACGAACACCCTGCGCGCCAGCTGCTCAACGCCGTCGCCGAGGCCGGTGCGCACTGGGTGCCCAGGGACGAAGCCGACCCGCAGCTCAACGATCAGCTGCGCCGCGCGGTGGACCACGTCGTGGAGAACTACGACGGCGACGACGGCGTGTTCGAGAACGCCAACCGCCAGCTGCAGGACCACCTGCGCTCGATGGCGCGCAAGGCCGAAGTCGCCGAGCGTCGCCATGTCGAGGCTGCGCGCGGCAAGGAGAAGCTGGTGCTGGCCAAGCGCCAGGCCAGCGAGGCCATCGACGGCATCGTCAGCGAGCACAAGCTGCCGCGCTTCGTGCAGACGCTGCTGAGCCAGGCCTGGACCGACGTGCTGACCCTCACGTTGCTGCGCAGCGGCGAGGATTCGGAAGAATGGCAGCGACAGCTGGACGCCACCCGGGAGATCGTCGCCGCCAACGCGGCGGGGCAACTCGGACAGGTGTCGAACGCGCTGGGCGAGGACATCGAGGCCGCGCTCACGCAGGTCGGCTACCACGTCGAGGATGCCGGTGCGATCTCGCGCCAGCTCGTCACCGGCACGGCCGCCAACGACGATGCCGCCTCGCGCACGGAACTGGCGCTCAAGCTCAAGGCGCGCACGCGCCTGGGCACCGATGACTCGCCCGCGCCGCCCAAGGTCGCGGAGCGTTCGCCGAAGGAACAGGAATGCTGGCGCCACCTGCGCACGCTTCCGTTCGGCACGTGGTTCGAGTTCGACATCGGCGATTCGGGCGAAGTCGTGCGCCGCCGGTTGTCGTGGTTCAGCCCGGTGACCGACAACGCGCTGTTCGTGAACCAGCGCGGCCAGCGTGTGGCCGAGCAGTCGCTGGACAGCCTCGCGCGCCAGGTCGCGGGCGGCAAGGCGCGCATCGTCACCGAAGAAAAGAGCCGACTGGTCGACCGCGCCTGGAGTGCCGTGATGGGCGCGCTGGGCCAGCTGGTCGGGCAGAAAAACCACTCCGAAGCTCACGCCTGAAGGATGCTCGCATGATGGAAGAGTTCCGCCGCGCCCGCCGCCGCGCGATCCAGGATCCGGTGCAGGTCGTGGACACCATGACCGACACGGTGATCGGCCAGCTCAGCAACCTGTCCGAAACCGGGATGCTGCTGATCGCCACCGCGCCGCTGGTCGAGGACGGTCTGTACCAGTTGCGCTTCAACCTGCGCGGCGCGCCGCACCAGTCCTCGCCCATCGAGGTGGGCGCCCACCTGCTCTGGCAGGACAGCACCAGCACGCCGGGCCAGACGTGGTCGGGCTTCCGCTTCATCACGATGCTGGAGAGCGAGTTGCAGCAACTGCGTCACTGGCTGGAATCCGGGCACGGCAAGCCGATGTGACCCCGGCGGGGAGCGCCGCTCCCCGCGCACCGCGCTGCCGGGCCCTGCGGTCTGGCGAATGGTGAATCGGCCGGCGGCGGTAACGCCGGCGCCCGACCGCCCCCGCAAACTGGCGCGGAGGGCTTTGCGGCAGAATAGGCGTGGAAATCCCGCCCTGAACGCACTTCAATGACCACTGTCGCCGCGCTGTACCCGAACCACGTCGCCGAACTGGACCGCCGCACCGAACAGGCCCTGGCCCGGGGCGGCTTCGAGCATCTCGTCATCCCCAGCGGCACCTCGCACTACCAGGTGTTCGACGACCGCGACTATCCGTACGCGGTGAACCCGCAGTTCAAGGCGTGGCTGCCGCTCACGCGCGCGCCGGGCAGCTGGCTGGTCGCCACCCCGGGCCAGAAGCCCAAGCTGATCTTCCTGCAGCCCTTCGATTACTGGCACGTCGTGCCGTCGGCGCCCAGCGGCTACTGGGTCGACCACTTCGACATCGTGACCATCCGCAGGCCCGAGGAAGCGCTGCAGCACCTGCCGGCGAATCCGGCGCGCTGCGCGATTCTGGGCGAGGCGCAAAGCGCGGTGGGCAACTTCGTGCCGAACAACCCGGCGGCCGTCGTGAACTACCTGGAGTACCACCGCGCGTTCAAGACGCCGTACGAGGTGGAGATGATGCGCCAGGCTTCGCGTCGCGGCGTGCGTGCGCACCGAGCCGCCGAACGCGCCTTCCGTGCCGGCGCCAGCGAGTTCGGCATCCACCTGGTCTACTGCCAGGCCGCCGCGCAGGACGCCAACGACCTGCCGTACAGCAACATCATCGCGCTCAACGAACACGGCGCGGTGCTGCACTACACCGATCGCGATACCGTCGCGCCGCAGTCGCCGCGCAGTTTCCTCATCGATGCCGGCGCCGCGCACCACGGCTACGCGTGCGACATCACGCGCACGTACGCGCACGACGCGGGCAGCGAGTTCCAGGCGATGATCGACGCCGTCGACGCCGCGCAGCTGAAGATGTGCGACCAGGTGCGCGCGGGCACCGACTACAAGCAGATCCACCTCGACGCGCACCTCGCGCTCGCGGGCGTGCTGAAGGACTTCGGCGTCATCAACGTCTCGCCCGAAGCCGCCGTCGCCACCGGCGTGAGCAGCGCGTTCTTCCCGCATGGCATCGGCCACGGCATCGGCCTGCAGGTGCACGACGTCGCCGGCTTCGCCGCGAGCGAGGAAGGCGGCACCATCGCCAAGCCCGACGGCCATCCGTACCTGCGCCTGACGCGCGTGCTGGAGCCGGGCATGGCGGTGACGATCGAGCCGGGCCTGTATTTCATCGACATGCTGCTGGACGAGGTGAAGAAGAACGGCCATGCCGACAGCATCGACTGGGCGCGCGTGGACGCGTTCAAGCCGTACGGCGGCATCCGCATCGAGGACGACGTGGTCTGCACGGACGCCGCGCCGGTCAACCTGACGCGCGAAGCGTTCGACGAAGCTGCCTGATCGGCGTGCCGTTGCAGCCCGGGCAAGGCCGAAGGCCGCACCCGGGATGCGGTAACGGTGGAATTGCCCGGGTGCGCCTGGCTTGCCCGGGCTACGACAGCCGGGCGCATTTGCGCCGGCGCGACATTCGCCCGGCTAGGATTCCGTCGGCCCACTCGCCAGGGACGACGCCATGCCGCTCGACCGCCGCCAGTTCATCGCCACCGCCACGTTCGGCGCGGTGGCCTTCGCGCTTCCCGGCACTACCGCGTCGCAGGAGAGCGCCTCGATGCACGGACTGATCGGACGGATGATGGCCGCGCCCGGCCAGCGCGATGCGCTCATAGCCATCCTGCTGGAAAGCATCGACGACATGCCCGGCTGCCTGAGCTACATCGTCGCGCGCGATACAGCGGACGAGAACGCGATCTGGATCACCGAGGTCTGGGACAGCGAGGAAAACCACAAGGCATCGCTGTCGTTGCCGGCGGTGCAGGCCGCCATCGCGAAGGCCAAACCCCTGATCGCCGGCTTCGGCGACTACATCCAGACCGCGCCGGTGGGCGGACACGGCCTGGCGAAATAAAGCCGTCTCGTTTTCGCAGCCCGGGCAAGGCGGAAGGCCGCATTCGGGGCATGCGCGACGGGGCCGGAGCGGTGACATTTCCCGGGTGCGCTTCGCTACCCGGGCTACAACAGCTGTTGTTGTAGTTGTTGTTGCTGTCGAACAGCCCCCGCAGGCCGCCAGCCCCGAACGCGATATACGGCGAGGCGGATGACGACGCCGAACAACTCAGCCGCGCGCGGCCATCAGCGCTTCGATCTCGTCGCTGCTGCGCGCAAGCGCATTGGTGAGCACTTCAGGTTCATCGCGCGTGACCAGCACGTCATCCTCGGTGCGGATGCCGATGCCGCGCCATTTCGCATCCACGGTGGTGTCGTCGGGCGAGATGTAGACGCCCGGCTCGATGGTGAACACCATGCCCGGCTCGAGCAGGCGCGACTCCCCGTCGAAGCGGTATTCGCCGACGTCGTGCACGTCCAGGCCGAGCCAGTGGCCCGTCTTGTGGCGATAGAAGCGGCGATAGCTGCCGTCGGCGAGGTTCTTCTCCAGCTTGCCTTTCAGCAGTCCCAACCGAAGCAGGCCTTCGGTCAGCGTTTCGACCGCCGCGACGTGGCCGGCCTCGTACGGGATGCCGGGACGCGCCTGCGCCAGCGCCGCCGCCTGCGCCTCACCGACCAGGTCGTGCAGCGCACGCTGCTCCTTCGTGAAGCGACCGTTGACCGGGAACGTGCGCGTGATGTCGGCCGCGTAGCCGCGGTATTCGGCGCCGGCATCGATGAGCACCAGCTCGCCGTCCTTCGCCTGCGCCGCGTTCGCGCGGTAATGCAGCACGCACGCGTTGGTGCCGGCGCCGACGATGCTGCTGTAGGCCGGATCGGCATCGTGCGAACGGAACACGCGCTCGACTTCCGCCTGCAACTGGTACTCGTGGATGCCCGGGCGCGCGGCGAGCATCGCCGCTTCGTGAGCGAGCACGCTGATGTCGGCGGCGCGCTGCATCAGGCGCAGTTCGTCGCGATCCTTGAACAGGCGCAGTTCGTCGAGCAGGTGGCCCAGCTCGAGGAACTCGTGCGGCGGCTGCGCGCCCTGGCGCACCATCGCGCGCACGCGGTTGAGCCAGCCGATGAGCTTGAGGTCGAATTCCTGGTCGCGCCCGAAGTGGTAGTACACGCGCGAACGGCCTTCGAGCAGCCCGGGCAGGATGTCGTCCAGGTCGGTGATCGGATACGCATCGTCCAGCCCGAACGCCTCCACGGCACCTTCCGGACCGAAGCGCGGGCCATCCCAGCCTTCGCGCTCGGGATCGCGCTCGCGGCAGAACAGGATCACCTCGCCGTGCTTGCGGCCGGGCACCAGCACGAGCACCGCTTCGGGCTCGGGAAAACCGGTGAGGTACAGAAGGTCCGAATCCTGGCGATACGGATAGTGCGTGTCGCGGCTGCGGATGCGTTCGGGCGCGGACGGCAGGATCGCGATCGCGTCGTCGCCGGCCATGCGCATGAGCTGGCGGCGGCGCTTCGCGTAGGCCTTGTCGGGGATGCGGAGGGGTTTGTGCATGTCGAGCCGTGATTCGTTATTCGTTGAACGTGATTCGAACGCGGCAGGACTCGGGATCGGCATTCTCGAAGGAGCGGACGTTCCCTTTCGAATCACCAATCCCGAATCACGAACCCCGTCAGTTCAACTTCTGCCGATGCTGCGCCGCCAGCACGCAATCGCCGTGCAGCAGCAGCACCGCCACGCGCACGAACTCCTCGATTTCGACCAGCGCTTCCTCGTCTTCTTCGTCGCCGTCGCTCTGCGGCTGCGCGGCGGCGAGCTTGGCGAGGTCGCCCAGCGCTTCGGCGCCTTCGTCCGACAGCTTGGGTCGCGAGCCGGTGGACAGGCCGAAACCGCCGAGGAAGCCGCGGCACCATTCGAACAGCGCGCCGCTGCGCTCGGCCAGCGAGGCGTCGGCCTCGGGCAGCAGCAGGGCGAAGTCGAAGCTGCGGTCGGCCAGCTGCGCGGCGCTGGCCAGGCGCAGTTCGTCCAGCGCGCCATTGGCCGCCGGCGTGGGCAGGGCGTCGTCGGCCAGCACCTTCGCCGGCCATTCGCGCACCGAGGCGCCGCCACCGGCCAGCCAGCCGCACAGGCCGCCATGGAGTTCAAAGGGCGAAGCAGCGAGCGCCAGATGGCGGCTCTCGGCCTCGATCGCGGACACGGAGGGCAGTTCGATTTCGGACACGATCAGGCGTGACGCTGGGCGCGTGAGAGGGGGAAGGGCCGCAGTGTAACAACCCGGTGGTTGTTGCCGATGCGAACGCCTGCCTACACTGCACGCAGCAACGCTGGAGTCGTTGCCGGGGGTGTTCGTGCTTCGTCAGAGCTTCTTGCCAGCCGCTCGGCTCGCCGGCGCGGTTTTCGTGCTCGCTGCAACCCTGGCCGGGACGGCCGGGGCCGCCACGCGCGACTTCTACTTCGACCGCCTCGGCAGCGAGCGCGGCCTGGTCCAGAACACGGTCACCGCGCTCGCGCAGGACTCGCAGGGCTACGTCTGGGTCGCCACCCAGGGCGGCCTGCACCGCTACGACGGCCAGCGCTACCTGCCCTACCGTCAGAACCCGCGCGACGCCGCCAGCCTCCCCGACAGCAACGTCACGGCCCTGGCGCCGGATGGCGACCAGGCGCTGTGGGTGGGCACGTATTCGGAATACCTCAGCCGGCTGGACCTGGCGAACGGCCAGATCCGCCGTTACGCCGCCTCCGGCACGGCGCACCCGCACCGCCAGGTGATGGCCGTGCTGCCCCATCGCGGGCAGGTCTGGGTGGCGACGATGGCGGGCCTGGAACGGCTCGATCCCGCCACCGGCAAGCGCCAGAGCGTCGTGCCGATGGAGACGCAGGTCATCGGCAGCGCCAGCCGGCAGAGCCTGCTGGCCACGCGCGACGGCGTGGCCTGGTGGGGCGGCCCGTCGGGGCTGTACCGGCTCGATGGCAGCCTGCCCGAGCGCATCGGCCCGGAGGAACCCGTCACGGCGCTGTTCCAGGACGTCGGCGGCCAGCTGTGGCTGGGTCGCCGCGATGGCCTGTTCCGCCTGCACAGCAATGGACGCGAACTCGTCCGTGCCTGGCCCGCGCAGCCGATGCCGGACGACGATCCGCCGGTGGTGCGCGCGATCGTGCAGGCGCCGGACCGGCAGCTGTGGTTCTCCGTCTACGGCTACGGCCTGCGCCGGCTGGACCCGGTGACCGGCCATGTGGATGAAGTGCGCGAAGAGCCCGGCATCGACGCGAGCCTCCCGGACGACTCCATCAACGCGCTGATGATCGACCGCGGCGGCATGCTGTGGGTAGGCGGGCAGTTCCGCGGTGTCGCGGTCGCCGATCCGCGCGGCACGCGCTTCCGCTACGTGTTCAACATGGAGCACCCGCGCCGCGCCGACAGCCCGGCCTCGGCCGACAGCATCCGCAGTGTCGCGCAGGGCCAGGACGGCGCGCTGTGGCTGGGCACCGACAACGCGCGGCTGTTCCGCTACGCACCGGAAGACGACCGCTTCGAGGACCTGAGCGCCCTGCTCGCCGACCAGGGCCGCGCGCCGCACGTCACCGGGTTCGCGAAGGCCAACGCCGACGAGATGTGGGTCGCCACCGACGCCGGCCTGTACCGCCTTGATCCGCAGCGCCGCACGGCGCGCCCGTTGCCGGTGCCCGACCTGGGCCGCACCCCGCTGCGCACGCTCGCGACGGGTCGCGACGGCACGTTGTGGATCGGCAGCCATGGTTACGGCGCGTACCGCTATCGACCCGACAGCGGACAGCTCACCCACTACGCCTATCGCGAGAACGATCCGAGCGGGCTGAGCTATCCGGTCGTGCACGCGATCGTGGAGGACAAGGACGGCCACGTGTGGTTCGGCACCGGCGACGGGCTCGACGCGCTCGATCCGAAGACGGGTCGGCTTCGCCACTTCCGTCATTCCAATACCGATCCGCACAGCCTGCCGGGCAATCGCGTGCGCGCCCTGCACCTGGCGAGCGACGGCTCGCTCTGGGTCGGCACGCACGCGGGGCTGAGCCGCATCGTCGAGGAGAAGGACGGCAGCGTCCGCTTCGCGCATCCGCTGACGGGCACACTGAGCAGCGACTTGGTTCCGGTGGTGTTCGCGATCGCCGAGGCACCCGCCGGCCGCCTGTGGCTGAGCACGCAGGCCGGCATCATCAGCTACGACATCCGCGACGAGCGCACGCGCAGTTACGGCCTCGCCGACGGTTTGCAGGACCTGGAGTTCCACGGCGGCTCGGTCGCGCAACTGGACGACGGCCGCATCGCGTTCGGCGGCGTGCGCGGACTGAACCTGTTCGATCCCAGGCGCATGCGCGAGTCCGGCTACACAGCACCGTTGCGACTGCTGGGCGCATGGGTCGGAAACCAGGCCAAGGCCGATCCGCGTTCGCTGTGGCAGGCGCCCAGGCTCGATCTGGACGAAGGCGACGGCCTGCTGCGCCTGCGCATCGGCGCGCTCGATTTCGCACCCACCGCCGCCACGCGCTACCGCTATCGCATGGAAGGCTTCGATCACGACTGGATCGACAACGGCACCGCCCAGGACGTCACTTATTCGCGCCTGCCGTCCGGCCATTACACCTTCCTGGTGCAGGCCACCAACCGTCACGGCGCCTGGAACGAAGCGACGCTGCGGATTCCCGTGGGCGTCGCGCCGCCGTTGTGGCGCCATCCGCTGGTGATCGCCGCCGGCGTGCTGGGGCTGCTTGCGCTCGTCGGCGGCCTGACATGGCGCCGGCTCCTCGATCGTCGTCGCGAACGCGGCTACTTCGCACAGATCCGCGAACGCGACGAGCGCCTGAAACTCGCGCTGTGGGCGTCGGGCGAGCAGTTCTGGGATTACGACCTGGAGCGCCGCATCCTCCGCCGCACGCGCGCCGACGACCAGGCCGGCCTCACGACCGACCTCGGTGTGCAGACGCTGGTCGATGCGAACCTGCAGATCCATCCCGACGACATGCCGCGCGCCATCGCGTCGCTGCGTCGCCACCTGCGAGGCGAAGCGCCGCTGTACGTGTCCGAGCACCGCGTGCGGGAAACCGACGGCAAGTGGGTGTGGATGCTCGCGCGCGGCCGCGTGGTCGAACGAGATGCCACCGGCCGCGCATTGCGCGTGGCGGGCACGGCGCGCGACATCACCGCCAACCGCAGCGCCGAGCGCGACCGCCGCATCGCCGGCCAGGTGCTCAACAGCATGATGGAAGCGGTGGCGGTGTTCGATCGCGAATTCCGCTTCGTGTCGGTCAACCCCGCCTTCACCCGCATGACCGGGTACTCGGATGCGGAAGTGATCGGCCGGCCCACGCGCCTGCTCGACAGCGACCAGCACGATCCGGCGTTCTACCAGCACGTGCGCGGCGAACTTCGCCGCAACGGGCGCTGGTCGGGCGAGATCTGGCAGCAGCGCAAGAACGGCGACGAATTCCTGTGCTGGTTCCAGGGCAGCGAAGTGCTCGATGCCGGCGGCCAGCACGGCCATTACGTCGCTGTGCTGGGCGACATCACCGACCAGAAGCGCGCCGAGCAGGAACTGCGTTACCTCGCCAACTACGACACGCTCACCAGCCTGCCCAACCGCGCGCTGCTGTCCGAACGCCTGTCGCGCGCGATCGTGAAGGCGCGCCGCGGCAACACGCGCATCGCGATGCTGTTCCTGGACCTTGACCGCTTCAAGGACATCAACGATTCGCTCGGCCACGCCGCCGGCGACCGCATCCTGCGCGCGGCCGCGCACCGCCTGCAGCACGCGGTCGGCGCTACGCACACGGTCGCGCGGCTGGGCGGCGACGAGTTCACCGTGCTGCTGGAGAACCTGGAAAGCATCGAGCACGCCGAGCAGGTCGCGCGCGACGTGCTGGCCTCGTTCGAAGCGCCGCTGGACATCGACCAGCGCCATGACGTGGTGATCTCGCCGTCCATCGGCATCAGCCTGTACCCCGACCACGCACTGGTGCCGACCGACCTGCTCAAGCACGCCGACACCGCGATGTACCAGGCCAAGGCGGCCGGCCGCCGCACCTTCATGCGCTACACCGAGGCGATGGACGTGGAGATCCGCGGCCGCGCGACGATCTCCGCAGCGCTGCGTGGCGTGCTCGATCGCAACGAGTTGCGCCTGGTGTTCCAGCCCAAGCTTTCGCTGGACCATTCGCGCATCACCGGCGTGGAAGCGCTGCTGCGCTGGACCAGTCCGGAACTGGGCGACATCTCGCCGGCGCAGTTCATTCCGCTGGCCGAGGAAAGCGGCCTCATCCTCGACATCGGCGAATGGGCGCTGCGCGAAGCGTGCAGCGTGCTCAAGGGCTGGCGCATGAAGGGCCTGGACCAGTTGACGATGGCGGTGAACGTCTCGTCGCTGCAATTGCTGCGCGGCAACCTGCCCAAGCAGGTCGCGCGCGCGCTCGTCGAAAGCGGCGTGCCACCGGAGATGCTGCAGCTGGAACTGACCGAGAGCGTGATCATGGCCAACGCCGGGCAGACTTCGGCGACGCTGGACGCGCTGCGCTCGCTCGGCGTGGGCCTGGCGATCGACGACTTCGGCACCGGCTATTCGTCGCTGGCGTACCTCAAGCGCCTGCCGATCCATACGCTGAAGATCGACAAGGAGTTCATTGGCGACCTGACCCGCGACGCCGACGACGAGGCCATCACCACCACGGTCATCGCGATGGCGCACTCGCTGGGCCTGACGGTCATCGCCGAAGGCGTGGAAACCGAGGCACAGATGCAGTTCCTGCGCGGGCGCGGGTGTGACGAGATCCAGGGTTACTGGCTCGCCCGTCCTCTCGAAGCCGCCAGCTGCCTGTCCTTCATCCGGGCCTGGACGCCGCACTCGGTGCCGGTGGGCAGCGGGACCGTGGGCACGGTCACCTGACAGGCGTGAACGGGGGCGCGGCCCTGCCGGGGCGCGCCCTTGACCCGTCACCCGGCCCTGCTATCGTGCCGGGCATGGAACAGGCCCAACTCCTCGCGCAATTGCAGTCGCTCGCCGACCGTGTCGAGCAGTTGGCCGACCGCGCGCGTCGCCTCGCCGAGGAGAACCGCAGCCTGCGCCAGCAACAGGAACAGCTGA
>Ga0209676_1001910_pt1 | contig 16921 bp, 17 predicted proteins | sample AraplaCvi_mLB_r2_FD_184282 | JGI IMG/M metagenome (GOLD analysis project Ga0209676, IMG submission 184282) | Arabidopsis root microbial communities from North Carolina, USA - plate scrape MF_Cvi_mLB_r2 (SPAdes) (version 2) | ecosystem: Host-associated > Plants > Roots > Endosphere | place: USA...
AAATTTTGCCTACTATAAGTACATCATTCATCGTTATTAGTGCTGTACTTGTAGCTATTGGTTGGGGCTTAATTATAAAAAGAAAAGTTGAGGCACATAAAAAAGTAATGCTTGCAGCAGGTGTCGCAGCACTTATCTTCTTTATTATTTATGCTTCACGTACAATCTTTATTGGTAACACAGCGTTTGGTGGTGGAGAAGATTTAAAACCATATTATACGTTCTTCTTAATTTTCCATATTACGCTTGCAACATCTGGAGCAGTATTTGGTATTGTTAGTATCATCTCTGGTTTGAAAATGAATCTTAAGCTTCACCGTCGTATTGGACCGATTACAAGTATTATTTGGTTCTTCGTAGCTATTACCGGAGTTCTTGTTTACATGTTACTTTATATTTTATTTGAGCCAGGTGAAACAACATCTGTCATTAAAGCTATTTTAGGCTTTTAACTTCTTGCAGCTGGTGTCATTGAGCTGAAGCATAATTGATCAAAAAGATCTCCCTCCTTTTTATTTTTGAGAAGGAGGGAGATTTTTTATGGATGTTTGGTTAAATAAGGACTGAACAACAACAAAGAGTAAAGGGCCGATTAAAATACCAACAAATCCAAACATTTCAAAACCGATAAACATTGCAATAAAAGTTGTGAGTGAGGAGAGTCCAACTTTATTTCCAATCACTCTAGGTTCAATCATACGTCGAACTAAAAATAGTGCGATTGTTAATACGACTAGCATAACAGCAAAAATATAATCACCTGTAAAGGCCTTATATAGTGCCCAAGGAAGAAGCAAAATGAATGAGTCTAAAAAAGGAACGAAGTCTAAAATGACTAACAAGAGTGATAAAACAAGTGGGAATGGGGTTTTTAAAAAATAAAAAGTCCCAAAAGATATAGCTAAAATACAAATACCAACAAAAAATTGTGCTTTCATAAAACCAAATAAAGCAAGTTTCACACGCTGTCCAATAAAGAGTATTTTTTGTTGATAGTGAAACGAAATAGGTGCTAACATTTTACGGTTAATATTCGGTAATTCTAAAAGGAACATATATAACACAATCCAATAAACAAAAATATCAAACAAACGAGAAGTAATATACGTAAGTAAAGATGACCAAACATTTACATTTGTTAAAGAAAGAGCATATTTCTCAATTGAAGAAAGAGCTTGTGCTATCATAAGTTGAATTTGTATAACAAGATCTAAGGGCAAACGATGCGTGTAGTTGGAGAGCTTGGATTGCATTTGAATCCATATTGCTGAGAGCTGATTGAGGTACTCTGGAATATCAATGATGAATATTGAAAATTGTTTCCAGCTTATAAATATGATGAGAATACATAATAATAATGTCACAATTGAAAAGATCATAAAAAAAATAGATGCGACTATTTTTCGTTTTTTTCGGAACCGTTTACTAATTCGTATGATGACAGGTTCCAATAATAATGCAGTTACGTAGGCAAGCAGTATCGGTAATGACAGGGATATAAACCAGAGAATTGCAATTCCTATCGCTATAACGATTATCGGATGGCGAAAAAAAGGGCTTTTTAAAAATTGTAACATTTATCTCACCTACATCATGTAAAAGATATAGTTAGTATGAGAAGAAATAAAATTTTTACTCAAAATAAAAAAGACTGGACCACCAGTCTTTTCAGTTTAGCTATTGCACTGCATGCTATTGCCGTTACTGTTACCTGATAAAAAATATAAAAATGATTTCGATGTTTAATCGACATATATGCACCGTGAAATAACTATCTAAAATTACGCATGAATTTCAAAATCTTGTAAGTCTAATTTAACCTTTTTTAAGATTTCTTCACATTTTTTTACAAGATGAGCTGGATAAACTTCATCATCACCATACTCTACACCGTGTGGATAGTAGTACTTACCAAGTACTGGTTTCATTAATGTCAGGATTGCATCGTGTGCACCAACATCACCTGATTTAGCATATGAGAATACACGTAGGTAATAACGTCCCTCACGAGTATCGAAACGCTTATCAAATGTCATACGTTCGTAGTCCCAGCCGCCATCACATTCTAAACCGTTTTTTTTCATGACGCTTACAATAAGTTCTTGATCAGCTGTTAAATTTTCAAGGTTAGTATTTTCAAAATACATCTCTAATCCTCCTTTAGGTTCTCGTACAAAGTATACGCTCATTTTTATAATAGAGCATATTCGACATTGTTGCAATGACAACATTGTGTCAACCCAACTACAATTGATATAATAGTTTTAGAATAATCGTGATAAGAAGGAGTCATGTATGAAAGCTTTATTTCGCATTTTTATGGTATGTGCTGCAATTGCGTTGATTGGCTTTATGTTTTTCAATACACCACGTGAAAACGAGCCGCTAAAAGGCCCGAATGCCAATTCAAATATCATTCCCAAAACCGAGTTAACCCAACCTGAAATGGGGGCTATGCCACGTCCGAAAAGCGGGATGTCGACATTAATCGGTAAAGAAATAAAGGCAGTTTTAGATAAATATGGTGAACCAGTGCGAAAGGAACCATCGCCCTTTGGTTATGATTGGTGGATCTACAATGCAAGTCCTTCCAAATTTTTTATGGTAGGCGTTGAAAATAATGTGGTGACACAAGTTTATCTAGCTGGTGAAGATTTAGATGCTTCCCCATTTAAGGTTGGTCAGAAGCGTGATGATATATACCGAATGACTATCATTGATTACGAAGTAACTGCGAATGTTGGTGAAAATATTTTCTCTTTCTCTATGAGTGAAGAAGATATGCAGACACGGTTGCTTGTAAAATTCGATGGACTGTTTGCACAACTCTATCTCGATAGAGAAACGAGTGAGCTACAAGGCATACGCTTCACTAATAGTAAAACTCTTGTTCTTCATCAACCTTATGAAATGACTTATCAAGGCGAGCTAGTTATACCAACACCACCTTCTTCCTTTTTACAGAAGGAAATTAATGAAGCAAGTGCTGCGCAACTTGACGATTTAATAAATGTAGCAAGAGTTCAACATGATTTATCTCCATTAAATATTGATGAATCAATAGAAGAAGTTGCAAATATGCATAGTGAAGACATGAAGGTTCAAAATTTCGTTGGCCATGAATCACCAACAAATGGAGATTTAAAAAAGAGATTAGAAACACAGGGAATCGAATATAGTGAGGCGAATGAAAATCTTGCGACTGATTATTTTGATGCTATCGAAGCAATGCATGGCTGGCTTAATTCAACTGAGCATCGAAAAATCATATTAAATGATTTATATACTACAGTGGGATCTGGAGTTTTTTTAAACTATTATACGCAAATATTGTTAGAATCTTCTTCACGGGAGCTGGATAGTGAGAATAAAGACTCTAAGGAACCAGTAGAAAATATTGATGAATCATCACCTTAAAGAGAAACTTGATCTATGGAGTTTTTCTTCACCTCACTAGTTTTCAATAATCAAGCGTTTACGGGAAAGTGATCTATTTCCGTTTTCGTTACAACTAAAATGCTGGAATATATAGAAATCAAAGACTGAAGATACACTTGGCAAAATCAAGTGCATCTTCAGTCTTTTTAGTTAGACGAAAAAGAAAAGCACAATGGCCAACTACAATTTTCGTCACACCATTATATACGCCGTCATATGCTAGAGAACCGAAAGGGGGAATGAAGCTTGCAATTAGCTGAGCTATTAAAAGACTGGCCGTGTAGTGTAACTGGAGGATCTATTCGTACAAATATTACAGGCGTTGAGGATTATGCTCAGGCAGTAAAACCTGGGGATATTTTCATTGTACGTAAAGGTAAGAAAACAACGGGAAGTCGTTTTGTAAAAGAAGCATTAGCTCGGGGAGCTGCCGCTATAGTATCAGAGGAAAGTATTGCAATACCAATTACTGATCAAAGTATTCCTTTTGTTTGGGTTCCGAATACATCCTTATTTTTATCGTATGCGAGTGCAAAGCTTTCAGCCTTTCCGGCGGAAGCATTAACAGTCATTGCGGTTACGGGTACAAATGGTAAAACAACAGTGAGTCATTTTGTGAGCCAATTGCTAAGAGCTCTACATAAAAACGTCGCGGTTATTGGAACTGTAGGATTTTTTATCAATGAACAGAAACAACAAACAGTGCATGAGCAATTAACTACATTACAGGCAAAAGAGTTGCACCCGATTTTAAAGCAATGTGTACGAAATGGTGTTACACATGTTGTTTTAGAAGCTTCATCAATGGGGTTACAGCAACATAGGCTTGATCACTGTGATATCGATTGTGGTGTTTTTTTAAATTTAACGGAGGATCATTTAGAAGATCATGGAGGACTTGAAGCTTATAAGCGTGCGAAAAAAAGGTTGGCTGATTTGTCAAAAAAGCTTGTGCTAAATGGGGATGATAATTTTTGCCGTTCCGTTGGTATTTATGATAAGAAAAAATCCTGCTCATTCGGCTTTGATAATCATAATGATTTACATATCCAAATTGTTAGTGAATCAATTGGAAAAACGGTGCTTTGTTTACAAACGTCCTCGAGTGAACATATTGTAGAAATTCCTTTTAGCGGAAAATATCATGTGCAAAATGCTATAGCTGCGTTAATGACTTTATGGCGACTAGGTTTTTCAATTGAAGATCTAGCGGAGCATATGTGGTTGTTAAGGCTACCTGAAGGAAGGCTTGAGAAAATAGACAATCCATTTGGGGTTGACGTGTATGTAGATTATGCGCATACAGCCGAGGCATTACAGGCTGTTTTGCAAACTTTGGATCGTTCTAAAAACCTTTACCTTGTATTTAGCTGTGGGGGAAATCGAGATAAGGCGAAACGTTTTGCGATGGGAGCGGTAGCTAGTAAGTATGCGGATGTCATCTTTTTAACAACGGATAATCCACGTGATGAGGATCCTATTTTAATTAATGAAAGTATTATTGCTGGTTTTACTGAGCAGCAATATTATGAAATCTATTTAGATCGAAAAGTTGCTATTCATCAAGCGCTAGCAAAGGCAGAAAAAGGCGATATTGTACTTGTTGCCGGAAAAGGGCATGAACAAACCCAACAAATAAAAAATCAAAAATTCCCTTTTTCCGATCAACAATGTATTCGAGATTACTTTTTAAATCTTATGTCTAAGGACGGCGTTGAATAACAAAGAAAGATCCCGTCGCAATAGCAAGTCTTCGTCCAGTCTCATCCTCGATATCACATTCCATCACAATTGTCTGGCGCCCTTTATGGACGAAACGCCCACGAGCGATTAGTTCCTTGTTCGTTGTTGTAGCAATATAAGAGATATTCATATTTGTTGTGACAACATTAAAGCCTTCTGGCACTGACCGCGAAGCAAGTCCGCCCATTGCTGCATCTGCAATTGTTGCAATAATCCCACCGTGTGGTACCTTAATAGTATTATGGATAACAGGTGTAATGGGAATACGAACTTCACTAACTTCGGGTTCAAATTTGCCTACCATATGTAAAGCAGCATTAATATAACGTCGATGAATACCTTGTTGTTTATCGCGAAGCCCAGACAATAAATGTAGTAAGACTTCCTCATCTTCAGCCGTGCTATGTTGTAAAATCTCTGCAAGTAATTGTTCTATATGTTCTTTAGATGATGGTACCAATTTAAAAACTCCTTCATATAAAAGTATCAATAATGTAAAATTACCATAAAATCTGTTATGATGGAAAAGAGATTGGGGGAATTAAAAATGATGATGACCTCTGACTGGGCAATCATTTTGGATGAGGCCGATGCGCTTTGTGAGATGATTCTTTCCTCTGAGCCTGCGAAAGCGCTGCAACAAGCTTATGATGATGTGTATAGCGACGTCCAAATAGTGGAAGCTATTTACGCTTTCAATCGCATGAAAGAACAGTACGAAGATGTACAACGTTTCGGAAAATATCATCCGGACTATCATACAATTATGAAATCGATTCGTCAGCAAAAGCGCGCACTCGATTTAAATGAAAAGGTTTCGGCATTGAAACTTGCTGAGAACGATTTTCAAGATTTGCTTGACCAAATAAGCTTGCTTATAGGGAAAACGGTTTCTGAAGCGGTAAAAGTTCCTGTAAGTAATCCGTTCTTTGCATCAGGTTCTTCATGTGGTGGAGGATGTGGCTCAGGTGGTTCTTGCTCATGCTCTGCTTAACAAAAGGCAATGCTTTTTAATAGACTATATACAAAACTCGAGTGAGTTTGTATATAGTTTTTTTATTACTATATTATGTTGTAGCGCACAGCAACATACATCAGGACGAAATTGCTGAATAAAAATAAAACTTGTATAGTAATTGAATAGGCTATATAGAAATTAAAGGAGGATAAATAGATGAAGACTTATCGAATTGCCGTTATACCAGGAGATGGGATTGGTAAAGAGGTAGTACCTGCGGCGATAGAAGTGCTTAATAAAGCTGCTCAACTAGATGGCAGCTTTCAATTTGAATGGACAACATTCTCATGGGGCTGTGATTATTATTTAGAGACGGGTAAAATGATGCCTGATAATGGTATTGAAATTTTAAAAGGTTATGATCAAATCTTTTTAGGCGCTGTAGGTATGCCCGATTTAGTACCAGATCATATTTCATTATGGGGACTACTGATTAAAATCCGCCGTGAGATGAAACAATCTATTAATGTGCGTCCAGCAAAGCTACTTAAAGGTTTGCCTTCACCTTTACGTAACCCAAATGGCTTTGATTTTGTAGTTGTACGTGAAAACTCAGAAGGAGAGTATGCTGAGAGTGGTGGCAGAATACATAGTGGACAAGATGAAGTTGCTATCCAAAATGCTATTTTCACGAGGAAGGGAACAGAGCGGGCAATGCGATATGCATTTGAAATGGCGAAAACTCGACGTCAGCATGTTACAAGTGCCACAAAATCTAACGGAATTACGTATAGTATGCCTTTTTGGGATGAAGTATTTGCGCAAGTAGGTAAGGATTATGAGGACATAGGCCAAGTATCTAATCATATTGATGCTTTAGCTGCTTTTTTAGTGATGAAGCCAGAAAACTTTGATGTAATTGTTGCATCAAATTTATTTGGGGATATTTTAACCGACTTAGGTGGTGCAATTATGGGCAGCATCGGAATTGCACCAGCTGCAAATCTAAATATAGAACGACAATATCCATCCATGTTTGAACCAGTTCATGGCTCAGCTCCTGACATTGCAGGACAAGGGATTGCAAATCCTCTTGGACAAATTTGGACAGGAAAAATGATGCTTGATTTCTTAGGCTATCATGAGATTGGTACAAAAGTGCTGAATGCGATGGAAGCAACATTAGCGCAAGGTATTAAAACAGGTGATTTGGGAGGAAAAGCAACATTACGTGATGTAACGGAAGCGGTATTACATCATTTACAATAAAGTGGAATTAAAATGTCATTACCAAAAGTAGTGGGTGACATTTATTAAAACGTATGCCATTCATCCTCATTCCGTAAAAACGCTTACTTTTGAGGGTGGTGATAACCCACACGTTATGGTAATAATAGGACTTTAAACAGTGGGGATTTTCATCAGCGCGACTGTTTATTGGTCTTTGCTAAAACTTACTAAAAAATTTAAGGGGTGTAGGGCTACATGATCAAGTTTTTTCAGTATAACTGGCAAGTAAGAGACGAATGGTTCGAGTGGTGTAATCAGCTAAGTATAGAGGAATTGTTGCAGAAAAGAATTGGTGGAGTAGGTAGTATTCTATATACACTTTTTCATATTATTGAAGTTGAATATAGCTGGATTCGTGGCATTATGGGTGAAAGAGACAGAATATTCGATTTTGATGAATATAGAACGCTTGAAAAAGTAAAAAATCTCTCAATTGAATTACAAGACGAAATTATTGGATTTTTGAAGCATAATGAGAATTTAAGCGATGAAATCGTAAAGGTTTCTTGGGATACTAATACTTATACAAAAAATGATATTCTACACCATACTATTGCACATGAAATTCATCATATCGGGCAGCTTTCTGTGTGGGCGAGAGAATTAAATTTATCCCCGGTACCTGCTAATTTTATAAGAAGAAAATATTAAAATAAAAGGTAAGGGCTATAAAAAGCAGCCCTTACCCACCAATTGCGTTAGCCTAATAGAAGTTAAGTTCCATTCCATTATTCTTGTTTTTGTAGTATTTCTACTGCAATATCAGGTCGATCTGTAACAATACCTTTTGCACCATTGTGAATTAATTTATTCATTGTTGGGGCATCATTGATTGTCCAATAATGAACAGGGATATTTAAATTGCTTAAAAACTGAATAAACTTCGGAGAATCTAGGTTAATTACTCCTGATTTAGGTGGTATTTGGAATACATCTACCTTTGGATGATATAAATGTCCGAACTGGCTTGAGAAAGAAGCGAATGCTTTACGAACATCTGATTCGCCTGCACCTAGTGCAACTTGATTTTGAGCATATAAATTAAAGCGATCAATCTGTTCGCCGTAGAAGCTTGTAACAACTACTCGATTCTCAGCACCAAGCTCTTCAATTAAACGCCATAGTTTAGATGGCATTAAACTTCCTTCATACGTATCTGGCGCGTCTTTAATATCAATATTCACCAACATATTTGGATAAGATTGTAGAAGTTCGCGTAAAGTTACAACGTCTATTTTTTCATTTCGATAAGAAAATTCCCCATCCAAATCTTCAAATTGATAACCGTGGTTTAATGCATTTATTTCTGCTAAAGTCATGTCTGCAACAAGTCCATAGCCATCAGTCGTACGATCAACAGTATCATCATGGAAAACGATAATTTCCTCATCTTTAGTTAAGCGAATATCTATTTCAAAGCCTTGAACACCTAACTGCATGGCTTTTTCAAAAGCAGGCATTGTATGCTCAGGTGCTAAATGAGCACCGCCACGATGTGCGAGAATAATTGGGTGATCAAATTGTAATGCTTGTTTACCTTCTCGTTGTTGAGGTTTAGAAATAGCTTTACTACCTGCCCAAGCGGCTGCACTTGCCGCTGCGATTGCAAGCGCAATTTTTGTTTTCTTACCCATATTCGTCCTCCTTAACAATTAAAATAATATAAATAGTACTGACAATTTCACTTTTAAATTTTCAGTGAGCAAACAAAAAATTATAACTTAAACTAGTGCTCTATTAACTTGCATAAGTGAATGTGAAAATCTTAGTCAACGTTGTATGCTTTTCCATTATAACGGAAAATCGAGCGTTCTGTCAGCTAAACTCTGTTGCTATCATTTTCCGGTCTATGGTATTCTTTTATGTAAGAAATGAGGGGAATACTATGAACGAACGCCAAGGACTAATCGTTTACGTCCATCAATTAAAACATGCGAAGTCTCTTCGAAAATATGGTCATGTTCTTTATATTTCTCGGAGGCAAAAATATGTAGTTCTTTATTGCGAGCGAGAGGAAATTGAATCAATGACAACAAAACTACAACGCCTTCCATTTGTGAAAGACGTTGTAAAGTCTTATCGTCCATTTGTTAAAACTGAATTTGAAAATGCGAAACCAGATAAAGCGAAAGAATATGACTATAAAGCAGGTCTATAATACTATGCTAAAGCTGGTATATAGTGATGAAGTCTCATTATTCCGATTAAGTATTGATAAAATAGTTTTGATTCCGAAAATATAGAAGAGTGCTTTATTTCTACAACAACCGCTTTTCTATCTAGTCGTTTAATACTTTCTTCAAACATTTTTTGTCGCTGTGAAGGCTGCTCTTCATTATAAGGGATGCCTTCTCGACAAATATAAATCGGCATGAATTTACTTTCACCGACTGGTTTTAAAGCGATTGCTAAAGAGGCAAACTTTTTTTCTTCTTTAGTGGATGTTAGTATAAAAGCTTGGTGGAAGCGATCTTGATTAGTTTTCACTATTTCAAGTAGCTCATAAACATCACCATAGCCTTCACCTAATTCTATAAATTGTTGTGGCATGAAAATTGCACATCCTTTCCAATACACATAGTATCATGCTGCGGGAGGTCAAGCACATGAAATTTGCAATGAGTTTTTTTTCCATTCTAGCACTAATCATTACCGGAACAATATTTTTTCAGTACCATGCCTATTCATCTGATTTAGAAGCGGGCAATGGCAAATTCCGTTACTCACAGGAGATAGAAATTGTCTATCGAGAAAATAGCTTGGATATTCGTCAACATTTTAAAAACTTACCAAACCAAAAAGTGAAAATAAAGTGGCCGGAAAATGCAGTGAACCCTAGTTGCTTTATCGATAACGAAAAAAGCTGTGAGCGTTTATCAGAAGAAGTCTCTTATTTTAAAAAAGGAGAGACTAAATCACAATCTGTTTCATACATAATTCCGATTGAGGATGGCTTAAAAGATAAAATGCTCATCCAAAATGCTTTCGCCACATTATCGAATGGTGAGGCATCTTATTCCGTAGTACACATTTCAACCGATAGTAAAATTGTTGGTCAGTGGATCACGGGATTGCCTTTAGTAGGTCAGCAAAAACTATCACTTGTTAACTATACTATGTTTAGTGGAGATGGTACAGTTCGTGATATTTATTGGCAAAAGGGTAATATAAAAGCACAAGAGCAAAACCCTGTGTTATCTATTTATGCACGAGGAGCTATTTCGAAGGATTTAATGAAGTCATTGGAAAACACTAAGTTTTTGAATGATCAACACATTGCTATTATTCAAGAAAAGAATCCAGTGAAAGAGCATGATGACCGACTTTTATTTATGCCTGAGCTAACTGAACAAGCAGTTGAACAGGAAGTTATACTGTCACAAATAAAGTCACAATATAAGTTTAAAGATTCACCAACATGGTTGCCGGAAGTTGTGGCATCCTATTTAGTGAAGGATACGATTGGTTCTGATAAAGCAAAGAAAATTGTGAAGACGTTAAAAGAATATATGACAGCAGAACAAGAGTCAGCATGGCAAGAATCTTTGGATAATCTTGGGGAAGAGCCGATTTCCCCTACACTAATGGACGATCTTTTATCAAAGGTATTAAATGCAAAAACGTCTTATTTTAAGTTGAATGCGGCCCAAGTAAACGGGACATATCCACTTTTATTTGAGGATGATCGAAATGTTTACGTGAATGATGTTTTGAGAAAAGATGTTCATGTGATTCTTTCTGAAGGACAAGTATTGTATACTGCTGATACATTGTTACCGTATCTAGGATATACGGTTGGTGAAGGGAAAAATGGATATTATATCAATAGTGATAATCGCACATTCCGATTCCCGAAAGAGCCTGGATTTTATGTATTTAATCAACGTAGATATTCTACAATTTCAGAACCAATTATAAAAATTGCCAATCATTATTATGTTGAAGAAGCTTGGCTACAACGATTATTTTTAGTAGAATTACAAAAAAGTGATGGTCGTATCAATATTAAGATGTTAACACAAGAGGAAGAATAAATTTTTGCAGCGGAGGTTCGTCTTTCGCTGCAAAAATACTTTTAACTTCTTTAAAGTGGTGCTAAACACCCGCTGAAATAGAGGAACTCAGTCTAAGAATGTCATGTCCTGTGGAATTTGACTGTGCAAAAGCGAAGCGACAACACAATAAATAATAACAATTTCGCCAAGATGAAATTGTTATATGGAATAAGAAAGTACGGTGATTTGCCTATGAGAGTTGTAGCAGGAGAACGTAAAGGGATGCCATTAAAGGCGATTGTAGGGAACACGACGAGACCTACAACTGATAAAGTTAAGGAATCCATCTTTAATATTATTGGTCCATTCTTTGATGGAGGTATAGCGCTTGATTTATTTGCAGGGAGCGGTGGCTTAGGGATCGAATCTTTAAGTAGAGGAGTTGAGCACGCCGTTTTTATTGAAAAGGATGCAAAGGCGTTCCAAGTACTACAGGAAAACATAAAGAAATGTCGTTACGAGGATTGTTCTGAGCTATTTCGTATAGATGCGAAGCGTGCTGTGAAAGCGCTATTAAAACGTGATATATCGTTTAAATTAGCATTTTTAGACCCTCCATATCACCACAAAGAATATTATGACTTAGTGCAGATTCTTGTCGACAATGATAAAATTCAACATGATGGCGTAATTTTATGTGAGCATGCAAAAGAAGTAGAATTACCACAGAGGTTTGGGGACTTTGTATTAAAAAGACAAGAAACATATGGCGGAACGATTATATCCGTTTATCTTCATTCGTAGGGTATTCCAATACCCATTGAATAGAGGATCAGACTAAGAGCTTCACATCCTGTGAAAACGCAAGAGTGGCCACGTCATGCAGCCAAGGTGAAATGGATCGTTATGCAAAAGAAAGAGGGGAATAGATTGTCAGAGAAAATTGCTGTAGTTCCTGGGAGTTTTGATCCGGTGACATATGGTCACTTAGATATTATTAAACGAGCGGCAGATGTATTTGACACAGTTTATGTTGCTGTATTAAATAATTCATCCAAGCAGCCATTATTTTCGGTAGAAGAGCGTATGGCATTAATGGCTGAAGTAACTAAAACATTGCCTAATGTACGTATTGAAAGTTCATCTGGACTATTAATAGACTATGCTAAGGAAAAAAAAGCAAAAGCGATTGTCCGTGGTTTACGTGCTGTTTCGGATTTTGAATACGAAATGCAAATTACTTCGATGAACCGTTTTCTTGATAAAAACATTGAAACGTTTTTCATCATGACAAAAAATCAATATTCATTCTTAAGCTCAAGCATTGTAAAAGAAGTTGCGAAATACGGTAGTGATGTTAGCGAGCTTGTTCCTGCTTGTGTTGTAGAAGCTTTGAAAGAAAAGTATGGTTTTAATAAATAAAAGAAACTAAGAGGATGTCTTATTTTTAAGACATCCTTATTTTAGTTTGAGGAGCAATTTGTTTCCTGCGTATAATGCTGAACCATGCAGATGATTATTTATTTTAAGAAAAAAAGAGCATAAATAGTAGGTACAATGATTATGCTAAGTAGGCGGAATTTTATATAGGGTCGAACAGACAGCTTGGCTGATTTTGCAATGACGAAAATTTGTAAGTGAATGCTTATACTTTGCATGGTCAACAACATAACAACTAGTAATGGCAAATACGAAAGATTTGGAAAAGCTGAGACGGTCATTTTAAGACCATTTGTAACTTCTAGAATTGCGGCTATGGAAAGTTCCGCTGCGTAGGGAAGGTTAGGTAGCAGTGAATCTAAGCCATGTTGGACAATCGTCTGGATGGTAGTGAAAAAAATTATTGTCGTTCCAACTAATAGTATTGTCGGAGCTGTTTCTTTTATGCTTTCAGAGAATGGTGCTGTATTCAAAGATGTATTGTGTATTGAGATGCTAGGAGGGTCTGTTTTACGAAATAAAAAGTAACCAGTTAGTAAGCAGCAAATATTAAAACTATGTAGTAAACATAAAAACAACCATCCGAACGTATTACTGTGTAATAAATCAAGGCCTACAAAGCCTAGCACGAAAAGAGGGCTTGGTGCATGACATACGGCTAATAAAAAATTTGCTTCTTTAGCGTGTAATTGCCCACTGTTTTTTAAGTAAACAATAGTTGTTGCTCCTGACGGATATCCTCCAAGTGCACTAATAATGTAGGCTTGTACGTATAAAGAAGCTCTTTTTGTTTTCGTGCGCATAGGAGCCGTTAAACGGAGAAGCCATTGCGTTAAAATAAGATAAGGTAATAAATACGGGAATAGAGCATCCATAAAAAGGTTTAAACCTAAATCAGTACCCGTATGAGCTGTTTGTGGGAATAACAAGAGTAATAGAATAAGAACTATGCAAATCGCTATTTGAATTGTCGCGTACATGTTATCATCTCGTTTCAACTTTTTGTCATTCACATAGGCAAATGCTAAAATCAATATATGTAAAAAAGGCAAAAAAATGAACGTAAGGTTTTGCAAGCGTCCTAGGAGGTTTTTTCTTATGAAGAAAAAAATTAGTATTTATGCAATGTTATTAGTCGTGATTTGTTTTTTTATGTTATACCGATTAGACGCTTATATTATGAAGCCTGGAAGTGCTTATGATGTCAGTGAATTTGTTAACGTTGAAAATAGCCACACAAATGATAAAGGTTCCTTGAGCTTAATGACGGTGGCTATGCAGCAAGCTACGCCTTTTTCGTATCTTTGGGCAAAAACTCAAAAATACCAAAAATTAATGGATATTACCCAAGTTCGAAATCCGTTAGAGGATGAAGAGGAATATAATGTTCGTCAGCTTAAATTAATGACTGATTCTCAATTTAATGCAAAATATGTAGCTTTTCAGAGAGCTGGCCTTCAAACAAAAATTCTTTTTAACGGTGTTTTTGTATTAAATGTCCTTGAGGGCGGTGCTTCGGAAAATTTATTAAAAGCTGGTGATGAGATTATTGAAGTTGATGGACAGAAAATTAGAAATCAACAAATGCTTGTAGATCTTTTAAAGCCGAAGCAGCTTGGAGAGAAAGTGACAATTCAATTTATACGTAATAAAAAAGAACAAGAGGTAACGATAACATTAAAGGAAATCCCTAGATCAGAAGAAACAAGGGCTGGTTTAGGTATTACTTATGCTGAAAGTAAATCTATTGAAACAAATCCAAATGTGTCAATGAAAACTGAGGATATTGGAGGTCCCTCTGCTGGACTAATGTTTACTTTAGAAATTTTAGACCAACTTCTCGAAGAAGATTTAACGAAGGGCTATGCTATCGCTGGGACAGGAGAGATGCTGGTTGACGGCACTGTTGGAAGAATTGGTGGAATAGACTATAAAGTCATTGCTGCTGATCGTGATGGTATGGAAATCTTTTTCGCGCCAGATGATGAAATTACTCCAGAAATGAAAGCTAAATATCCTGAGTTAGAATCAAATTATGCAACAGCAGTAAAGGTAGCGAAAGAAATTAAAACAAAAATGAAAATAGTTCCGGTTAAAACTGTGGATGATGCAATCGAATATTTAAAACAGCTACAGCCGAAATAAGAAATAAAAGAGGCTGAGACAAAACTGGTCAAACCTTAAAAAGTGCGAGAAATCAATTTAGAAACGTTGATTTCTAGCGCTTTTTTGATGTAAAAAATTTTTATACGCAAATTATTAGTACGGTCAGATAGTATAGCATGAAGGTAGATGTCGATATTTTTCGAAAGTTGGTCGATAAACAATCAAAAGTTCTCGATAAATCTCAAAACTGCAGCTAAAAAATTTATTGTGTAGAAAAATAATATGAATGTTGTTGTGTTTCAAATGAAAGTGAATTCCGTTCCAAGCTATATGCTTTCTTTTTAGGTCGATCCTCTTTTATGGAAATACCCACACTGTGACGAAAGCAAAGTGGCTCATCGGACGCCCTCAGGAAAGCGCCCAGTCGGAACGGAAATCAACCCCTCATTTTGCCCGAGAGCCATCTATGATACCTTTCATTTCATTGACACAACATAAAAGGATGCTAGAAAAATTTCTGGCATCCTTTTATTGTGATCTTCTATTACTTAAAAACGAATGGGTGGTGTTTGATAATCTTTAGGCAAACTTTGCCCTTTTGATCTTTGCTCTATACTTAAATTGTATACCTCTGCTGCATGAATATCTACAGCAAGCATCGCATCATCCATAGCTGCAACACGACTGATTAAAGGTAAAGGTATGTTTTTTTTATGCATGCCTAAATACGCTTGTCCCTGCTTACTCATACCAAGTAAACGTATACTAGAAGGCGCATCAAAGCTTTGCAATTGTTCCTTTGTAAATCCAGTATAAATGTGCGTGAGCATACGTTGAAGTCGTGTCCAAGTATAGCGTTTAGATTTAATTTTCTCCATAAAGCTGCCGAATGAATGACTCGTTTTCGCTGCTTTAATAAGTGCATTTTCAATGCCTTCTGTTACCTCCGCATAGCGCGTCAGTTCACTAGGTGTGTGCCGAATAAGTGTAAACTGTAATAATGGCCAAAAAGTTTCCCAACTTGCAAATTCACCATATTTTCCATGCCAATCTGCTAAATGAATGAATGATGCTTTAGGTAGAAACTCTTGCACATTTTGTAAAGCACTTGTTGTTGCTAGTGCCTTGCGTATTCCTGTGGCGCTAGCAATGGATGCACCTTCTTGTATAGCGTCATGGTAACCTGCGACGATGCGAGGGATTGTTAAAGGTTTAATGTTACTAGCTAAAGTTTTGGCAGCCTCAATGTAGTGAAAACCAAGTATATTGTTCGGTTGACCTAAATCAATGTATGCAGCAGGGAACTTTTGAGAAAGCTGTTCATAGGCGTAATGTAGACTTTTAGGATAGCTTGCACCCGTTTTAAGGCTTTCTTTAATAAGAGCGTTATATTCAGTGCGGTGACTATTAATGAGTTGAAACGTATTCATAAAGGGTTGTATGGAGCCATCTTCGCTTCCGAAAGCAAAAGAATCGCAACCAATTCCAGAAAGTATGGAGATGGCTCCTTTTGCGAAATCAGTTGCAGGTGCAGTACTATATACGTAAGGTAGTTCAATGACAATATCGACACCACCTGCGAGAGCCATTTTTGTGCGTGTCCATTTATCGACCATGGCTGGTTCACCACGTTGCAAAAAATCCCCGCTCATGACAGCGATGACAATATCCGCTTGTGCTACTTTCTTTGCCTGTTCCAAATGATAGGCATGTCCATTGTGAAAAGGATTGTATTCAACAACTATTCCGACTGCTTGCAAATGTAAGCCCCCTTTATCTATATCATTTGCTTCTCGTTCTAAGGCATTTTTGCTTAAATAGAACGGTTTGGAGCAAATACACATTTAATAATATATAATTATAGGTGGGTTTTATTGTGGTGACAAGAAATTATCTTGACATCTATTTTTACACATTATATAATCAACAGTGTTGTCTCGAGGTGATTAAA
>Ga0209676_1001911_pt1 | contig 16913 bp, 14 predicted proteins | sample AraplaCvi_mLB_r2_FD_184282 | JGI IMG/M metagenome (GOLD analysis project Ga0209676, IMG submission 184282) | Arabidopsis root microbial communities from North Carolina, USA - plate scrape MF_Cvi_mLB_r2 (SPAdes) (version 2) | ecosystem: Host-associated > Plants > Roots > Endosphere | place: USA...
TGTTCTGAGCCGAGTCGGGGTGTCAGAACCAGAGAAGAGATTTGCACAGGCTGAGAGCAAAAAGGTTGATCGCGACATGCGCGACGCTAGGCGGTTACTTCGAGAAGTTCAGGCATTTGTACGGAAGCAGTAGGTCGTGTCAATTGGCTAGCCACGGTTAAGCCTGCCACGTGAAGAGCCCGACAACTCGACAGGAGCATGGAATCGGCGGTTGCCTTCTCGTCCCGGTGTTCAGGCCTGGCCCGGCTTCGGTAGAAAGGACTTGATCTCTGCAAGGTTCGCGATGATGAGCTGTCGTTCGCCATTTCTCGGTAGGCCATTGATTTCGAAGTTGAACGTTCTCAACGTATAGAACAACATCGCCTGCCGACAGGAAACTGTGACCTTGCCATTCTTCATTCCGTAGTCGATCTCGACGCCTTGGCGCTGCGTTGGCGTGAGCGATTTGTCGGGGGCCAAGATGAGGTCAACATGGGTGTGCCACTCGTGATCGTTTGCAGGATCAATGGCGGTCGCCACGGGCTGATCGGCAGACAACACACGACCAAAGACAAAATCCCTAAAGCCTTTACGTAAGTGACAGTAGGCGCGCACGTGCCATCGCACGCCGTCGTAACCGAAGGCGTGCGGGCTGATGAAGCGTGCTTGTGCCTCGTCGCGGGCAATCGACTGGTATCGAATCTGCAACTGTGCCCGTCCGGCGATGGCCTGGAGCATGAGGGCGAGGGTTCTCGGCTCAATCGTTCTGGATGGCAAGGGTACTGAGGCCATGGGTGGCCGAAACGACAGAAACGCCTGCTCACGGCTCAGAATTTGCCGCTCAAGGGCTACCAATTGGGATAGGTATTGCCGCGCGCCGCTGGATTCGAAGTGAGGGTTGAACTCCGCCGTGGCGACGTAGGTGCGCGAACTGGTGTCGTAATACAGATTGCCTGGGGCCAGTTGTGCATAGCGCGCAATGTCGGCGGATGCCTGAGGCACCGAGATATTGAAGAAGTCGGTCACATCTCGGCGGTTGATCCTTCCTTCCCACTGCAGGCGAAAGTCAATGAATTGGAGCCTGCGCTCCTTGCTCCACTTGACCAAACCAGAGTCGGGCTCTTCGCTTCGGCGTTGTGCGCTGGCGGGCAACGCGCCTTCCTGCGCGACGGCGCTCGACGTTGCTTTCCTCTTGGCCGCCGGTTTTATGGCTTCGGTCGGGTCTAAGGCTGGGCGACGGGAGATATTGCTTGGCATGAAGTCAGTATAGTTTATTTACGCGTATATAAAATATGCGTATAATAAGTTTACTGTCTCGTACGTTGACCTGGAAAGGTCCCGCGCAGCGCAGGGGTAACGCAGTCCTAACGGCCGCAAGATCGCTCATCCGGGCGGGACGGCAACCTGGTCCTCGGTCTGCGCTTTTAGGTCAATGAACATTCGAGGGAATCACAATGTCAATCGTCAAGAGCTTCGCCGTCGGTAACGGCGACATGTTTTACATCCAGCACAACAGCGACAACTTCACCGTCATCGACTGCAACATCTCTGCGGACACGGCCGAGGAGCGTATCGCCGAACTGAAGCTGAAGTCTCAGAACAAGGGGATCACGCGTTTCATTTCCACTCACCCGGACCAAGACCACATCGGCGGGATTGAGTTGTTGGACGCTAAGATGCCCATCGCAAACTTCTACGTGGTTCAGAACCAAGCGACTAAATCGGACGAAACCAAGTCGTTCAAGCACTACTGCAGCCTCCGCGACGATCCGGCCAAGGCCTTTTATGTTTCCAAAGGCTGCACTCGTAAATGGATGAACCTTAACGACGAGGTTCGTGATTCGTCGGGTGTCAACATTCTGTGGCCGGACACTGACGACTCCAACTTCAAGGAAGCCCTGAAGGCCTGCAACGAGGGAGGGAGCCCGAACAATATCTCAGCCGTGGTGCGATATTCCCTCAAAGGCGGGGCGAGCGTGATGTGGTTGGGCGATCTCGAAACTGAATTCATGGAAAAGATCGCCGACAAAATCATCCTCGAAAAGACCACTATTGTTTTCGCCTCGCACCATGGTCGTGACTCCGGAAAAATTCCGAACTCGTGGTTGGAGAAACTGGACCCGCAGATCATCGTGATCGGCGAAGCGCCGTCGCGGCATCTGAACTACTACACGGGCTATCAGAAGATCACACAAAACCGGGCTGGTGACATCACGATGGAACTGGTCGGCAACAAAGTTCACTTCTACGTTTCGAATACTGACTACGTCCACAACGGCTTGAAGGACGAAGGGGCAAGCACCTTTGACAATTATGTGGGTAGCATTGAGGTCGAGACCGAGTACACCCTTGGGGGAGTACCGGCATGAGCGGAAATGAAACGAAGTTGCGCTCCGGCCTCGAAAAGGTTCTGGACCCATACGATCTAACCGCGCGCCTCCTTCCTGGGCTGTTGGTGCTCTTGCCAGCAATTCTCTGTATCGCAGTCTTGTATGGCCCGAAGGACCCGGTCGCCGTGGCCTTGAGTTCCGTGTTTATCGCCTGCGGGGGGCCGTATCTATTGTCCAGCTTTGTCCGCACGTGGGGTCAACGTGCGCAAGATCGGCTTTTCCGTCAGTGGGGCGGTCAACCGTCAACCATTCTGCTGCAGCACCGTAACGACCAACTGCCACCGCAGACCAAGGCGCGCTATCGTGAACTGGCCTCCTTGCGCCTCGGCATGGCGCTGCCGAGCGCAGAGGATGAGGAGCACGATCCCATCAAGGCAGACCTGGCATACGTTGCCGCGGCCAACGCGCTGCGTCCGCTCACGAACGACCGCAAGGCTTTTCCTTTTATCTTCAAAGAGCTTGTGGCGTACGGCTTTAATCGCAACGCACATGGCTCGCGATGGGTTGGTTTGGCTGTGGCTACAGCGACCGTAGTGGCAACCCTAATGCACTCGGGCGTGCTGCACATACAGCCGCCATACTGGACTGCCATCGGTCTGGATACCTCCCACATCGTTGTGCTGATCGTGGCGGCATGCTTCTCCGGCCTGTGGTGCCTACACTTCACCGCTCAGACCGTGAAGCAGGCGGGCGTCAGCTATGCGATGCGGCTCTGGGAGGCGCTGGAGAAGCTGCCGACGAAGCCCCCCCGTTTAAAACCGAATCGCCCTCAGACAGCGGTTGTAGCCTGAACTTATGTGCAGGCTCGACAGAAGCTGAGTAGCCCATGAACAACCAAATTTCATTACCACCGTTAACTCCCAAGCAACTTCGATCAATCGAGCGCATTCTCCAAAAAGTTCATAGCAGTAGAGGCGTGCTTGCTGTGTCCAAATTTGAGGATTTCAAGCGCGTCGAAAAATTTGGTGGGGATGTTTGGATATCAGGCCGCCAGGTTTTCGTAACCAACGAAGCTATGGACGCATTGCGTAACTTGAATCAAATCCTGCAAACAGTCCTCTTGCCATGTGAATTTTTCTCCGGAGATGACGTGTGGAACGCAGTTCTCAGCGAATCAAAAGCGAACTTGAGCGATGGACTGAGGCCGACCGCGCCGCACTTCCTAGAAAAAACACTTGATCGAATTCGCGAACTGCAAGGGGAATTTACTTATGCAGCGGACTTTGAAGGCGTTGATTTGGAAGATTTGGATGAAATAGTCTTGGGCAGAGCACGGATGTGCAAGCCAGACCCCAAAGTTTTGAGTGCTTTTCAGCGCCTTGGCCCTCTCGCCACGCAACCCAAATCGCTATTGAAGCAATCGACCTGGTTCATGGGGGCCTATCGCGGAACGCCATCTGCTACTCGAATAAATTTCGAACTAGACGCATGCATGGCATCAGGCGTCATCGGTATCGCCGCGACGATTTGCTATGAGAACGGTTTTCTTAGATCTCGACCACTGGTTCACGTCAAAGCACACGATCCTGGAGGAACGGCGCACACGTTGCGCTGGTCAGGAGAATTTAGTTGCCCCGAACTCTCGTTCGGCGGACGCCGGGGCGTTCCAATTGGAATTAATGCCGAGCTGCATGAGTACCTGATAAGCGAGTGCAAATTCAGGCAAATCTTCGCAATCGTGCAGCGGTCGGAGCGAAACGAAGTGGAAGAGGCTGTGGCTCGCTCCATTTACTGGTTCGCGCAAGCCCATAGGGACAGCGAATTGGCAATGAGATACGTCAAGCTATGGTCATGCATAGAAAGCTTCTTCGCCTTTGAGAATACCAAGCTAACAGAGCGAAACGCGATGGGAGTTGCAACGGTTTTGGTGTTCGGTGACTACCATGCGGTCCCCGTCAGCGAGTATGAGGCGACTAGACGCCGCCTAAAGCAATTCTATGCACAGCGATCAAAAGCGATACATCGGGCGGAGCACCGCCACATCGATGCCGGGTTGGTACGAGAATTGTCTTATTGGGCGGCTTGGTGCATTTTCACGTTTGCATCGTTTGCCGACAGAGGGTATGGCTCCCTCAAACAGGTATGGGAGAACGTCGAAAGGCTGGATACCTTAGCGCTAAAGCATTCGCGCCCCATAGCGCAGCCTTAAGCGGTGTCGCTCATCAACTACCTAGTTGGACTTTCTCGGAAAGGGGCTGTTGAATTCCGCTGAAGTCTGACCCGAGTTTTCCATCGAATATTGACCCACACTCTTTGTGAGCAGAAGGTGCTCACGATGTGGATAAGTTCTTGATCTTCTCCTTTTTGGGCTGAGTCTTTGCAGAGCTGTTTTTGAACCGATAGCTGTCGTTTCCAGTCTCAAGGATATGACATCTGTGGGTAAGTCGATCCAGAAGAGCAGTCGTCATTTTTGCATCCCCAAAGACGCTCGCCCACTCTCCAAAGCTCAGATTGGTCGTAATTACGACACTGGTTCTTTCGTAGAGCTTGGATAGCAAGTGAAAGAGGAGTGCACCTCCAGACTCGCTGAAAGGCAGGTAGCCCAGCTCATCCAGGACCACCAGATCCACGTACATCAACCGATGGGCGATCTGTCCTGTATTGCCATTCGACTTCTCGACTTCTAGAGCATTGACCAGCTCGATCGTGGAGAGGAACCGGACGCGCAGGTGGTGATGCTCAATAGCCTGGACCCCTATCGCGGTGGCCAAATGAGTCTTTCCGGTGCCTGGACCCCCAACCAGAACGATGTTTTGAGCCTTTTCGAGGAACTCGCATCGATGCAACTGACGTACCATTGCCTCGTTCACTTCGCTGTGACTGAAGTCAAAGCCTGCCAGGTCCCGGTATGCAGGAAACCTGGCCAATTTCATCTGGTAAGCCATGGACACAACTTCACGCTCCGCGGTTTCGGCTTTGAGCAACTGGGCAAGGATCGGCTGAGCGGCCTCGAACGCGGGAGCACCTTGATCCCCCAGCTCGGCGACGGCCTGGGCCATGCCGTGCATTTTGAGTCCTTTTAGAAGGACCACGATTGAGTTTGAGGCGGAATCACGTGCCATGGCGCCGCTCCTGGTTCTCTTCAACCTCCCGAAGCGAGTCATAGCGCCCGACGTTGGCCTGCGGCTCCCTGGCAAGTTTCAACGCCTGAGGAGCGATGACCTCGGGAACGGCCGTCTTTCCGTCCACCAGACGGTGGAGCACGTTCAGGATATGGGTCTTGGTGGGGACTCCAGCATCCAGCGAGGTCTCTATGGCTGCCAGCACAGCTTGCTCGTCATGCTGCAGTACAAGCGCCAGGATCTCGACCATTTCGCGATCTCCGCCGGCCTTCTTGAGCAGCAGTGCCTGCAACCGCTTGAAGGCGACCGGGAATTCGGTGAACGGAGCGCCATTCCTCAAGGCACCGGGTTTGCGCTGCAGCACAGCCAGGTAGTGGCGCCAGTCGTAGACGGTGTGCCCTGTCCCGTCGTGGCGGCGATCAATGATTCTTGTGTGCTCACAGACCACCCGGCCCTCGGCCGCAATGACCAGACGATCTGCGTAAACCCTAAGACTTACAGGTCGATTGGCAAACGATGCCGGAACACTGTATCGGGTGCGTTCATGGGTCACGAGACAGGTCGGCGAGACCCGCTTCGTGTGCTCGACGAACCCATCAAAGGCGGGTGGAGGTGGCATCAGGAAGGGCTTTTCCTGGGCCCACACGTCGGCCACCGTGCCTGGCAGCTTGCCGTGAAGGATCTCCCTCCAGAGCGCCTTGCAGCGCATTTCGAGCCATTCATTGAGCTCTACCAGGGTGCCGAAAGCCGGCATAGGCTGCCAGAGGCGATGGCGGGAGTCACGCACGTTCTTCTCGATCTGGCCCTTTTCCCAGCCGGAAGCCGGGTTGCAGAACTCGGCCTCGAAGAGGTAGTGGTTCACCATGGCATTGAAGCGGGCGTTAACGTCCCGGTCCTTGCCACTGCGCATCTTGTCCACAGCCGTCTTCATGTTGTCGTAGATCCCGCGCTTTGGCACGCCGCCCAGCACGCCAAAGGCGTGGTTGTGGGCGTCGAAGAGCATCTCGTGCGTCTGGAGCAGATAGGCCCGGACGCTGAAAGCCCGGCTATGGCTGAGCTTGAAATGCGCCACCTGCAGCTTGGTGCGCTCGCCGGCGATCATTGCCCAGTCCTCGCTCCAATCGAACTGGAACGCCTCCCCTGGCCCAAAGACCAGCGGTATGAACGTGCCGCGGCCGGCAGTTTTAAGCGCCTCCTGGCGTTCGGCGCACCATTTCCGGTAGAAGGCCGCCACCCTCCCGTACGAACCTTCGAACCCGAGGGATACCAAATCTGTGTGGATCTGCCTCAAAGTGCGCCGCTGTTTCCGCGATTTTGTTGCCTCGATTCCTAGCCAGGTGGCCAGCTTCTCGGCGTAGGGATCGAGCTTGCTTGAGCTGGCCCGCCTTGGGTACTTGGGCTCGCTCTCTTCCGATCGCAGGTGCTTCTTTATTGTGTTGCGAGCCAGGCCTGTACGCCTTGAGATCTCGCGGATGGACATCTGATCCCGCAATGCCCAACGTCTGATGACATTCAATGTCGCCACGTCTATCACTCCTAAATTCCCCCTGCTTTTAAAACAAGCAGGGTAGTGCCTACGTGGGTCAGTTTTGGATGGAAATTACTGCGCTAAGTGGGTCAGATTTCGACGGAATTCAACACGGGGGCGATTTTTCACCCAAAAGTGATCCACTGTGAGCAAATTTTTTCAACATGATTGACCCAGGCGATTGAGCAACTCACCTTTGAAATCCGGCCGCTCAGACGGGTCTCGGCAAATGAAAAAATTGGCTCAACATTCAAGGCAACTTATGAAGATCGAGCTTGTTTGAGCTAACCCGCCTCGGGTACTTGGGTTCACTCTCTTCCGATCGCAGGTGCTTCTTCACGGTGAAAGGATCAAACACTTAATTCGCTATGAATACCGGCAGGTGGTTCGCTCCAAATTGCGCCACTCCGGCTGCCTGGATATCTTCGATCCATCGCTTGACATCCTCAGCCAGGTAGCCCAAGCCAATCGCCGCATCGGCTATGAGAGCCATCTCCATTCTCAGCGTGGTGGGCATGATGCCTGGATCATCCGTGTTAATTAATACCGGCATAGCGCCGCTTCGTAGTCCGTACTTATTCCATTTTCCGCCCGGTAAAAGTTCCTTGGCGTCAGGAGGATGCCAGCGAAAAATCGGATGTTCCCTATAGCTTTCGAGCCGGCTTATATAGATATTGGACGTTGGGTTGGTCTCGATCCACAGGCCCGCATTGCCGTATTGCGTAAGGAGATAATCTTGGAGATCCAGCATAAACTCGAGATCGTTTGATGACTCTTCGTCCCACAGTAGCTCAGCTCTACCTGTTGCACCTACCGTTGATCCCGGGCTTCCTGTCCGAGCGCAGCGCACTATTACAAGCTTCACGTCGGCGATAGTTAAGTCGATGTCTTGCTTATTTCTTTCCAAAAAAAGCATAGAAGCCACATCTCCGCTGAGATTATTTCTCTGGGCTTTTTGAAGCCTAGCTGCATCGGGTGCACCATACTTCACCTTATCGGATACTGGCCACGCTCTGTCCAATTCGCCAATCTGCCGGGGGCAGTTTCGGCGTAGTTTCCATGCCTCGAAGAGTTGAGCTGGTGAGGCACTAATATTGCGGGCCCAGGCGACCTCCGGTAGAAACCGTTTAATGCGGCGGACAAGCTCAGGGAGCGCTGCTCTAGCGAACGCAGACCGCTTCTTCAGCTTACTGGCGTAGTGATACGACCAAACAAGGTTGTCCAAGTGCTCATCCACCGGGAGCAAAATCTCTCCATGACGCTTCATCCAAGATTCCGGGGATATCCCAAGAGCCAGTGCGTGGCCAAGCCGATCGTTCCTATGCATTTCGCAAAATCGAACGGTCTCATCCACATGGCGCATACCGGACACAGGATGAGCGTAATCTTCGCCTGCGTGGACGCTCAAGTGATAACCCTTTGAAGCTGCCTTGTCCTTTCCGCACTTCTCAGCTTCCCGTCGCAGCCAACGCAACTGAGGCGCGAAGAATTCAATCGGCCAAGCAGTTTCGTCACCCGCCACATCTAACCCTCGAACCCAATGACTGGGATTGAACTCGAACAGGTTATTTTCTTTCCCATTCAAAAAAACATATCCACCCCATCCGGCATCGTCGGCAAGTTTTTTGGAAAAGGCCTCAGCTTCTTTCCACAGATTTTTTCGGTGCTTGGTCCGCGTGTTATCGGAGCTGCCGCGTCGAGGTGGAGCGGATTGACCTCTTATAAAGTGGGCGCAAAATTGCCATCGCTCCAAGCTTCTTAAGTAAGCCTTTTCCTCCTCAGTCAAAGGAGTTCCGGTCGAGGGGACGTTGAAGGCTCGCTCTTCCAGCATTAGTTGCTTATCTGGTCCAAGTGCGATGGCCAGTCTTTCTGGCAGGGAGCGTTGAAATGCGTTTGGCGAAATCTTAATCTCTGCTCTGTCGCTGGTGCTCCCAAACAGCCGTCGAACCGAATCGTAGGAGTGCGCCGCTTTATTGTCCAGCGCATCAAAACGCAATTGGTTAACGTAGTAGCGCTCGGTGAAGCGGCGCAGTCCTTGACCATCTACGATCATTGTGCGTCGGAGAGCCGTTACTTCGCAGAAGAAGTAAATGATGGCCGCTCTCGCAGAGGCACTAGTACTAGTTTGGCGATAAGCGAACCAAAGGAGAATTACCAGCCAGAGCCAGGCGCGGGAAATTTTACCCTCATGCATGGCAATTGCAACTTGCGCACGAAGCCAGTCCACATCAATTTCGTCACCATCGTCAGATAGGGCTCCTGTGAGGATCCACCAGTCCATTCCAAGCTTTGGCACTAACTCTGTATCGGATCGGCAGGCCATCTGCAGTACTTGAGCTGCGCCTGTAGGGGTCTTCAGAATGTCAACGTCCCCAGGTCTGAGAAAAATCTGAAGTAGTTCATGTAGTCGTAATCGCGCAGAACGCGAGGCGGCTGAATCGTCTTTCGTTGGAGCGAGTAGATGTCGCGCGAGAACGAAATCATCGGCGGTAACGCCGCCCAAGTGAACGTGATTCTCGGCAGCCTCTTTTGCATTCAGCGGTGGCGGCGAAAACATCGGGTATTGCGCGTGAACAACCCTCACAGCTGGGGTGCGCGATGGGCTAGGCAACTCAGACAGCCAACCTGCTAGGTACCAACCTGCAATGAGTGTGGGATCCAGCTCACTGGCGAGCTCAGCGTACGCCTGAATTTTCCGCGGGTCATAGCTCAACAAGTCGCCATTTCGTACCATGAGGGACTCGAATACTTTGTCCAAAGCTGGAAGGTTGGGCGCATAAACAATGTCGCTATGGCAAACCTCTAAGGCGATTCGTTCGAGCTCGTTTAACCGGAATCGGCGTGGCCAGGCTTGGTCAAGTGCGTCGATTAGTGCCGATACCAACGACTCGCGTAGTGCGCCTCCGTCGATGTCGTTCCATATAGCAGAGTCAACATCTTGCAGAAGATTCAGTAAAAATGACGCGACGCGCCGACTCCCCAAAAGTGAGCCAAGCGCAAGGTCGTAAAGTGAACGTTGAAACATGTTGGGCGACTAAATTCTTAACCGCCTCTCGACTGAATATCTTTTCGTCCCTCCTCGAGAATAATCCTTGCACGCGTATTCTGAGGAAATTTTTCTTGCAGTTCCCGTGCAATCTTATTCAACTCCCTATTGCTCAGTTCGGCACGCGCTATTAATCTGGCAACTTGTGTTGCCCCCAGGATGGATGAATCAATACTGCTGCCGAGTCTTTGGCGTAGCCACTTCTTGGCCTCGTCCTCAGTTTGCTTATCCGTTGAGGGCTTAGAGTTATCGACTGTCGTCGAGGGAGGCCTTAAGTTACTGAGAAGTCGTCGCAATGGATGCGATGCCAGTGCCCGCGTAACTGACCGTGTTGCAATCCCAAAGTGCGATCTTGTACCTCCAAAAAAAGGAGCGATGTTCTGTCTATACAAGTCACTGTTCTGGAATGATTCTCCGGTAGAGATGTTCACTGTAGAAACAACCCTAGGCAATCCGAATATTGGACCTTTTTCAAAACTACCGATTGCCGCAAGGAAACTGTTGAAGGTCATTCGAGCAACTTGAGCGATATCGTGTGGTCCGAATCCCTTGATTGCTGCTGCCGACGTTTTATTGAAATACCAAGATTGGTTGAGCGTCTTGTTCAATGCGTTGTATATGAGCCAAGGAGAAGGCTCGAAGGAGGCTAAATTTAACTCGATTCTCCATTCATTAATGCTTTTAACTAGGCCTTCAATACCTTCTTCAATACCTGCATAGCTGCCGGCCTGTTGAGGCTTCATCGGAAATTCGTCATCTTCCTCAGCCTCGACTAACAATGTTTTAGTAGGTGCCACCGACGTTGCGCTATGGTAGGGTGCGCTCGCCAGCAGACGATGAATATCGTTCGAGGTAACGTTGCGCACTAGCCCTGTTATTAGTAACTCGAGAAGTCGCCCAGTCAGTAAGAGAGGGGCCTGCTTGTTTGAGGAGTAATAACCGCGGTGCAGCATCAGATCGTTCACCACGTTCAACATGGGAATTTTGTCCGCCCCCTGAAACTTGTCATCAGCGTCAAAATTTGCGCGAGTATTTCTAACTGACAATGGCTTACCTGCTTCAGGGGTCGGAAATGCAACAATGCTTTTCTGCGGCAGTCGATTAATTGCTTCTTCTGGCAGCTTACCTTTCAGGTAATCCTTCCATGACGCTAGATCTGCATTTCGGTCGATGAACCCAAGATACTTTGTCCCTTGTTGGCGCATAGGCATGAAGAGTGGCGTATCCAAAACGCTATGCTCACCCATCATCTCCAAGCCTGCTGCGGCGGGGGCATCTGGTCTCCAATACAACGAGGCGTCTAATACTAAACATGCGGGTCCAGCCGTCGGTTCATATTCAAAATAATCACGGAGTGGTTGGCGCCATTTTCGAGCCATCGCATTGAGATCTGAGTCTGGAGCAAAGGAACCAATTTCCCCCGAAAGTTGGTAGAACGCGGCGTACGCCGCATCAGTATCCAGTTTTGCACGCGATTGCGCCTTTGCCTGTTCTATGGAAAATTCACGCATCGCCTCTGCCCTCACAGTCGGCATTTGCAGATGTCGTCCGATATCAAATTCACTGTTGTTGGCCAAGAGCGTGGCCAATGCATCGTCCAAAATAGAAATTCTGCGATTCATCGCTCCCACAAGTTGGCTAAGCGCGCGTAGTGATCGGATAGGAAGGCTAAGTGAGCTATTTTCTAACCCGTTGACAGGTCCCATAAGGATCGCGATTACCCAATCGCGCAGATGCGCCAAACCGATCGAATAGATTCGTGAACTTGAATCATCAGAGGTAAATTTAATTGATCGATTCGTTAGGTAGTCTTCTATGGGGGGTAACTTGAGTCGATTCTGTGCGGGCAAGAGCTTCCGCTCGTACTCTAGGGCCAGTTCACGTGCCATATCACGAGCTTTCTGATTGCCGCCGCGATGGTCGCGCGTTAGGCGGTGTAGATATTCTCGTTGGATGACTTCGTCGTACAGTTCTAGATGCCCGCAAATAATTGGTAGAACAAGCGGGCTGGATAGATAACGGCGAACCACTTCTAAATTCTCAAAGGCGCGGTACAGAGTCGTATCGACATCATCCAGCGAAAGAATCAAAAGTTTTTTTCCTAGAACATTAAGTGCGGCACGGAAAAAATCATGTACAGCCACCGCGAGTTGCTGACTGCCCATAAAAGCTCGCAGCTGATCGATTCCAGCGCTGTCTTGTTCGGTCTGTCTGGCTTCCAAGGCTGTACTGAGACTTTGCAAGCTCCGGTATAGATCCTTGCGCTTATTCTCATCGTTCTCCTTTGCTTTCTGCAAATCTCGATCGGACAGAATAGCCGCGACAATCACATTCAAGAAAAGGTCGTCCTTGTCTTCCAATTGCGTGGGGTCTACTGGCTTCAGTACATGGACCTGGGTCTCGATCTTAGGCTGGCGATGCCGCAAGTAGAGTTCCAAGTTCACCAGCATCGTACTTTTCCCAACACCGCGCTGACCTTCTAATAGGATGGCATTGTGTCGCCGCATCCTGGAGAATTCCTCCGTTGAATGCTCATTGGGTATTTGAGGTCCCGGGATTGCGGCAGTGATCAATGCGGCAATGCGCGCATACAGCTCGTGCGGCAATAAGTGTTCCACCTTCGTTTGGGTGGCGCGCTCCGTTTGATCAATCGGAAAGTAGATCCCATTGTTTTTACCTCCGTCTGTGCCAGTGGCCATACTGCCTCCTCTCGAGTTTGTATGTGGAGGATAGCTCACTGAGAGTTACTTGCTGCACGCCACGAAACTAGCCTCTCGGCGTAGTTCCTCATCGATTGATGCATCTTCCAACTGGAGGATGCGACGCGGAACGGAAAAAATGCTTAGAAGTAGTTTCGACTAGGGAGTAACACATTCTGGATTGCTACGGAGCCTGAAATTGTCGAATGGCTTATTTCTCCCCCATTTGTAGGAGGCTCAGAGGCCGGACTATCGCTAAGCCGCAAGAAATTGTGGCGCATAGATAGCTAGTGGCGGAACTTCAGATGAATCGCGAACGATCTACCGGTAGGAGCTACTTCTGGACATGATCGTTTTCGCGCCACTCTGGTTCAGACGCATTGTCATCATCTTCACACTGATGTTGAATTCGCTGGCTGCTTGCTCCACAGACTTACCGCTGGCCACAACTGATATTGCTGCCGCTCTCGGCAGCAGCAGTACACCAGACAAACAGGCTGCCTCGTCTTCCAACTCCTTGTTATAGTGCCTTCCGCCAGATTCTTTGGTCAACTCGCTGGGAGAGTGGCCGAGAATAATGTGGGCGAGTTCGTGCGCCAGATCGCTTTGCTGACGAGTCGGAGCATGTGCGTTGTTGTAGACGATGTGTTTGGCGCAACCGCGGATCAGTGTTACGGCGGAAAACTCGCCGGTTGCGGAGGTTGTCAGATGCTTATAAACAGTCGGTTGAAGGTCTTGCGCGAGATCACGTAGGCTGACGACTGGCACTTCCAGATGCCTGGCCAATAAGAACATGTCCATAGGTTGAGACGCACGCAGTCCCAGCTCCTTTCGGAAGTCGCATGCATAAGCTTCGGCTTCCGCCTTAAAGCCGCGGCGAAGCTTCACGCCCAAGATTTGCTTCCTCCAAAGCGAGTTTCCCGAACCTCTTGTACGCCACGGCCAAAACTTCTTGTATGGCTTCTATGGAATCTGGCGATAAGTTCGGGTCGGCGCGCAACAGCGCCATCATCTTGGGCAATGATTCGGCCTCTTTGGCCTTCAAGTCCTCATCAGTGACAAAGTCTGCGGGATTGAGCTGCGCCCAAGCGGACAGCATGGTCAGGCTGTCGGCATCGGGGTGTTTGCCTTGACCCATGCGGGTCAGCGTGGATGCACTCACTTTGCTCTGATCGGCTACTTTCTTCCAAGATAGCGTCTTGGCTTTCCTGATCTCGTCGAGTGCAATGTAGTAAGCCTCACAGTCAAAATGACCTCGGTTGGCTGCCATCAATAGCTCTCCTGAAGTTGCTAAATAGCAACGATATAGTATCATTGAAACGTTGCTACATAGCAATTAATACTCTACATTGCGTCTTACCAGCAACTTTTAAGGAGCCAAAAATGGCCAAAAACGATCCCATCGGCGACAACGCCCGCCGCGGAGCAGTCAAAGACCGCTCGCAAGTGCAGAACCCTTTGAACGACAACTGGACCAAGCGGAACTCGGACACCGGGCGCTTCATGGACCAGAAGCAAGATGGCGCGCCCTTCAAAGGTGTTCGCAAGGAGAAGGGCAAGTGAGCAAACCACAACTTAGTTCATCCGCTGCTCCACGCGGGCGCCTGGCACGCATCTCGCGCCCCAAGTTGCTGGGTTTCGTCAGGCACGAAGGGGTACTTATGCCCGACGGCCGTGTTGTGCACACAAGCCCTGATGGCGGGACCCGTATTTGTTCGTATGCGGAGTTCAAGGCAGGATTTGAAGTCAAATTCGAATATGAATTGCCGATTCATCGCCATGTAGACGCGCTTGCAGTCTTGAACCGTCTGCTCGCAGCCAATGCGCCGTACGACCTTATTGCAAACAACTGCGAAATCTTCGCGCGGAAGGTCATGCTAGAGAAACCGGTCAGTCCTCAGCTTGGTTTTTGGGCGGTTGCCGGGCTTTGCGCTGCGGCTTGGTGCATGGCTCGGTAAAAGCTTATGTTTAGCTTTATTCCTCTGTTTCTTTTGAATCCCCCGGCTAGGCTGAAAGTTCTGGGGCAGGCCTTGGCGCGCTGTAGTTTCATTTTTTTAGTAGTCGGTCTTTACCTGCGCGTTGGTCCAATGGCCATGAACACATTGCCGGCGATGAAAGGTATCAACAAGGCGCCGACCACCCTAGCGACCATGTATCCAGCTTTCCCTACCTGGATTGTTCCGGAAAGTACGGTTGTTTTCGCGATGCTGACTGTTATCTGGGCGCTAGGCGTTTATTTAACTGTCCTGGCTAAAAAGATTGAACGGATGTTTTAGTTGCCTAAGGCCATGGAAAGTCAACAAGGAAAATGGGTCCGATCACACTTTTTGATAAATCCTTCCTGCAGCAGCTCAACATTGACGAGGCCGTGTGGTTCGACAACTTTTTCTATCCAGTCATCGCACCTCTCTTTTTCATCGAAACGTTGGCGGACCTGGAAAAAACACCTCGCGAAGGCAAGACCGCTGAACAAGAGATGGGGATCATTGCCTCCAAGACACCGCAAATGTCTGGTGGTCCGTGCCACTTCCATCGCGAACTGTGCATTCAAGACTTGCTCGGAAATCATGTGCCGTTGACTGGTCAAATCCCTATGGCAGGTATGCGCCGTGTCGTGCGCGATGGCAAGGAGTCCGGAGTGCTTGAAGTGTCACCTGAGAGAAAGGCATTTGACCGGTGGCAGGACGGCCAGTTCTATAACCTTGAACGTAACCATGCTCGCCAATGGCGGGCTCACTTGGCACGCATCGACCTTGGCGCGATCGAGCAAGCAATGAAGCAGAGCGGAATTGATTCCAAATCATGCAAATCGCTCGAAGCGGCGTTAAAAATAGCTGACGAAGTAGTCCTTGGCCTAAGCAAGAGTCATGGTCGCTTTGACTCCATGCTTGAAGTCATCGATATCCCTCTGAGTGTTCGCCCGCACGTCAAGCACCGGTGGAAAATGATGAAGCGCCCGCCGTTGAGGACTTTTGCTCCGTATGCCGCGCATGTGCTACGGGTCGAGATATTTTTTCGCGCCGCACTTGGTGCAAATTTGATCGCTAGTACCCGGCCAAGCCACAGGGTGGATATGTCTTATCTTTTTTACCTGCCGTTTTGTACGATATTTACTTCAACAGATAAATTACATCGGCAGTGCGCACCTCTTTTTATGAGAGGCAATCAGGAATTTGTTTGGGGCCAAGATTTAAAGGCCGATCTGCGAGCGCTCAATGAACACTTCAGCTCTCTTCCTCCCGAAACCAGGGCGCAAGGGATATACAAATTTGCGGATCGTCTCCCTGATGAGTCGCAAGGGCTGATCCGAGCGCTTTTTCAAAGGCACACGCCGTCGCTTCTAAGGCCGAAAGTCACTGTGGACGTGAGCAAAATAAGCGCTGAAGCAAACGCAAAGTTGGTGAAGACGATAAAGGACTTGGAATCATCTGAAGGCGATGACACCCCGTTCGCGGCGGACAAGGAGCTCGATTCCCTAATCCTCAAGCGAACGGTGCTGCGGCAAAGGGGCAACTGGATGCAAATCGGCCCTGAGGTAAGCGATCAGGGGCGGTAAAGATCATCATACGTTGGACGACTTAGCGTCCGCGTTGATTGTCGTGCTCCAGGGAAAATTCAAAGTTAAATGAACGAAATACCAGAAAATTCAGAGTTAAATGAAACAGTAATTCAGAACTGGCTGAGTAGGTCGAAGCTAAGTTATTGATTTGTATGAACCATGGATACAAAGTTAAATGGGAATCGACACTTTTCGCGCTGTGTCATGGGCCAGGACTTCAGTCGGCCATTCAGCGCCCGCAGCTCCTTCCCCCGCGCAAATAGTGGCCCAACCGCCGGCTGACAACGGGATGGCGCCTGGTCCTACGCACAACACCGCTGCCGAAAACCCGCCATTCAGGGGTCCTCTGGCTACTATTTATTCAGGTGTTACAAGCCGCTTCGTTCTTTAACGGGGTGTTGCGGATTGTGCGTGTCAGGCCGAAAGGCTTTCACAACCGCATTCAGTGCACGTAATCATGACGCTTCAAAAACCGTCCGACAAAATTTTTCTCTCAACCGGCATCTCCGGCCTGGACAACATCCTGGGAGGGGGCCTGATCAAGGATCGCATTTACCTGATCGAAGGCGAGCCGGGAACCGGCAAGACCACCACAGGCCTGCAGTTCCTGGTGGACGGCGCCAAGCGCGGCGAGTCCGTTGTCTACATCA
>Ga0209676_1001914_pt1 | contig 16888 bp, 19 predicted proteins | sample AraplaCvi_mLB_r2_FD_184282 | JGI IMG/M metagenome (GOLD analysis project Ga0209676, IMG submission 184282) | Arabidopsis root microbial communities from North Carolina, USA - plate scrape MF_Cvi_mLB_r2 (SPAdes) (version 2) | ecosystem: Host-associated > Plants > Roots > Endosphere | place: USA...
ATCGAAATTGCTGCATCTGTACCGTTTATCGGTGAGTTTATTAAAATCTTATTAGCGGGTGACTCAACTATTCTTGGAGCTCAAACGTTAACACGATTCTTTGCGATTCATGTATTCTTCTTACCTGCAGTATTGTTTGGGTTACTTGCAGCACACTTTATCATGATTCGTCGTCAAGGAATTTCAGGGCCGTTGTAATAGTTCTTGACGGTTCGATGATTTTTTAAAGGAGGGGACATAATGCATCGCGGAAAAGGAATGAAATTTGTTGGTGATTCTCGTATTAAAGCGAATCATAAAATGCCGAACGTTCCAAAGGATTATTCCGAATATCCAGGTAAGACGGAAGCTTTCTGGCCGAACTTCTTACTAAAAGAATGGATGGTTGGTGCTGTTTTTTTAATAGCTTATTTAATATTAACAGTTGCACATCCATCACCACTTGAAGGACCAGCTGATCCAACAAGAGCATACACGCCATTACCGGACTGGTACTTCTTATTCATGTATCAATTATTAAAATACTCATATGCTTCAGGTCCATATAATGTTATTGGAGCACTTGTAATTCCAGGTCTTGCATTTGGAGCGCTATTATTAATGCCATTTTTAGATAAAGGTCCAGAACGTCGTCCATCTAAACGCCCATTACCAACAGCGTTTATGTTATTGACATTGGCTGCTATGTTCTACTTAACTTGGGAGTCAGTTGTTAACCATGACTGGGAAGCTCAAAAAGCTATGGGTGCAATTGTAGAAGAGGTTGAGGTTGATATTGATGAATCTCTACCAGGGTTTGCAATTTGGAACGGCGACACTGGTGAACAAGCTAAAACTTGTATCGGTTGTCATGCTGCTGACTTAAAAGGTGGTCCAGCTGCTCCAGCATTAGTTGGTAATAAACTAACAGCTGAAGAAGTAGAAGAGATTATGCACAATGGTCGTGGCAATATGCCAAAAGGTGCATTCGCTGGTACAGATGAAGAAGCGAAGCAATTAGCTGAATTTATTGCGAGCTTAAAGGCTAAGGAATAAGCTTTATTTTAAAAGAGTCAGGAAACTGGCTCTTTTTTTCTAGTCTAATAATGTGACTGTTACAGCTTCAAAAAAGTTCCCGTACAAATATTATTGATAAAATAATATTTGTTAGGATTTACATACTATTTAAGGTCGAGACAAGTGCCCATTCACTCCTGTGGAAAACTAGTAATTCAAGGCTGTATGTGTGAACAAACCGAGGAGGCAAAGCTGTAAGTTGTTGAAAATGCGGGGAAGTCACTACAATTTATGTTGTGCTTTCACAGTGGGCAATACCACAATATTTGATGCAGTCTATGTTTAAGAGGAATGTTAGAAAAAAGCTTATCAACAAAGGTAAGGATGACATTGGTTAAAACCTATGCTATATAAGTTGAATTCCGTTCCGACTGGACGCCCCCAGGAAAGTGCCCAGTCGAACGGAATCCAACCCTACATTATGGTTATAAGTAAAAAATACTGCTCATATTCAGCATTGAAAGAACGTGGCAAATTAAAGACTATTTAATACATAATAACAGATAAAAAAGGCATCTTAGTAAAGACAGAAGAAAAAGGAGTTTTAATTATGCAAATTACACGTGCAAACGTCTGGTATCTCCTTACACATAAGTCATTTTTAATACTTTTACTTATTATCAATCTATTAGGAACTATTTACGGTTATTATTGGTACGGGTGGCAGCTTGCTATAACGGAACCAATTTTTTATATTTTTGTTCCGGATAGTCCGACAGCCAGCTTATTCTTTTGCTTTGTATTGTTAGCTTGGATTATGGGGAAAAAGTGGCCTCTAATGGAAGTACTAGCACTAATAACATTAGTAAAGTATGGAATTTGGGCTGATGTGATGAATATTTGGACGTTGATTGAAACTGGATCTATTGATTGGCAAGGCTGGATGCTTGTAGGCTCGCATTTTATGATGGCCTTCCAAGCAGTACTATACATTGGTAAATATGTTTTTTCATATTGGCATATTGCCGTAGCAGCCGTATGGACATTGCATAATGATGTAATTGATTATGTATTTGGCCAAATGCCGATGTACCGTGATTTAGCTGATTACACAAGCTATATTGGCTATTTTACTTTTTGGTTATCGGTCGCATGCATTTTTTTAGCGATTTTCTCAATTAGGTGGCGCAAATATTTGCCGAATTAGGTAATTGATTATAGAATTATAGTATCGAGATAGAAAGGGGTTAGAAAATTGTCAACAACCATGTATATTGTTTATTTTGCAATAATAATGCTACTGCCGCTTTACGCACAGATGAAAGTAAAGGGCACGTATAATAAGTTTGCAAAAGAACGTACAATGAAGGGACAAACCGGTGCAGAGATAGCGCGTACGATTTTAGATGCAAACGGCTTATATGATGTACGAGTTGTTCCAACACAAGGTGTGTTATCTGATCATTATAATCCGGCGACAAAAACGGTTGCTTTATCGGAAAGTAACTTCTACGAAGCAAGCATTGCTGGAGCTGCAGTTGCTGCCCACGAAGTTGGCCATGCCATCCAGCATAAAGAAGCTTATTCAATGCTAACATTACGTAGTAAGCTAGTGCCGGTTGCAAATATTTCATCAAATATGTCTTGGATATTTGTTATGATTGGTATTTTTGCAAGTAGTACAAATATGTTACTTTTAGGTATCGTATTATTGGCAGCAGGTGTGGTTTTCCAATTAGTAACATTGCCAGTAGAGTTTGATGCATCAAAGCGTGCGTTAGTACAAATGAATTCCCTAGGTATTATTACAAATGAAGAAGAGCGTCCAGCGCGTAAAGTGTTAAGCGCTGCAGCATTAACATATGTTGCCGCAGCAGCAGTAGCTGTATTAGAATTATTACGTTTAGTATTAATCTTTACAAATATGCGAAGTGACGACTAATTAAAGAACTTGTTGTAGTGGTATTTCACTATAGCAAGTTTTTTAATCCGTCAAACTGTAATATGTAAAAAAAAGCCTACCTCAACGAATGTTTTTATTCGAGAGAGCAGGCAAATTGTTCATTTTAATGGAGTGGTTGTTTTTGGTCGTCGAGCGTGAAGCCTTCTCCTGCCACATCTCGTACTTCTATTATGGAGACGAAAGCGTGAGGATCGACGTCATAAACAATAGATTTTAAACGTACAACTTCATTGCGACCAATGACACAATAAATAACTTCTTTTTGTTGCTTCGTAAAATGGCCATGGCCTTCAAGAATAGTAATGCCGCGTTCCATTCGTAATGCAATCATTTCAGCAATGGAGCTAGATTTTTCAGAAATAATAAGTGCTCCACGTGCTGCATATGCTCCTTCTTGAACAAAATCAATGACGCGCGCGCCAACAAATACCGCGACAAGGGTATACATCATAGAGCGTGCATCTAAAAACGTTATCCATGACAGTGTAATGACAATTGCGTCAAAGATGAACATCGTTTTACCCATACTCCAGCCAAAATATTTATGCCCAAGGCGAGCTAAAATATCTACACCGCCAGTTGTACCACCGAAGCGAAAGACGATACCGAGTCCTAGTCCAACAAAAACCCCTGCAAAAAGTGCAACAAGTAGTAAATCATCCTCTAAATGAATAGTAAATTGATACTTTTGGAAAATTTTTAGGAAAACTGAAACAGATAAAGTTCCAACGAGCGTATAAATAAATGATTTTTTCCCAAGTAAACGATAACCAATAATAAACATAGGAATGTTTAATAGTAAATTCATGAAGGCGGGATCCCAGCCTAGTGTAAAATAAAGTATGAGTGTAATCCCACTTAGGCCACCTTCACCAAGTTGATTTTGCATGTTGAAGTGGACGAAGCCGAAGCTAAAAATGGCAGCTCCGAGCATTATTGCGATGATATTGATGACTTTGATCTGTTTTAGCATATGACCTCCTGTAGTCCCAAACAATTGAAGTTGTGCTATCTATTATCTGACATTTTATTGTTTTTGACAACAATGGTGTAAATTTTATACGATGGTAAGTAGGAGTGTGATTTATATGACTAAACAAGTAACAATGCAAGCTTTACAGCAGCGTGTGGATGATTATATAGGACAATTTAAGGAAGGTTATTTCCCGCCATTTGAGTTATTGGCTCGTCTAACTGAGGAACTTGGTGAATTGTCTCGCGAGGTACAGGACGTTTACGGGCAAAAGAAGAAAAAGAGTACAGAGGATGCTAACAGCATTGAAGAAGAATTAGGTGACTTTTTCTTTGTTTTAGTTTGCTTTGCAAATGCACAAGGCATTAAATTAGATGAAGCACTTTTACGCGTTATACATAAATTTGAAACAAGGGATAAAGATCGCTGGACTAGAAAGGATGAAGAATAATGTCAATTCGTGTAGCTATTGCAGGACCTAGGGGGAAGATGGGGGCTGAGGCTGTACATACGGTCATGAAGCATGACAAAATGGAATTAGTAGCTGTACTAGATTATAAGGAAGTAGGGAAAACATTAGCTGATTTGGAGATGTTTCCAACAAGTTATACTGCTCCAATCTTTACAGACATGTCAGAGCTTGTAGAGGCAACTGCACCAGATGTATTAGTTGATTTAACAAACCCGCATGCAGTATATAAACATACTAAAGAAGCCTTGCATTTAAATGTACGCCCTGTAATTGGTACAACGGGCTTTACAGATGAACAACTAGTGGAATTATCGGCAATGGCTAAAGAAAAAGAGCTTGGCTGCATTATTGCTCCGAACTTTGCGATAGGGGCAATCCTTATGATGAAGTTTGCTAAGGAAGCGGCGAAATATTTACCTGATGTTGAAATTATTGAAATGCATCACGATCAAAAGTTAGATGCACCATCTGGAACAGCTGTTAAAACAGCACAATTGATTCAAGAGGTGCGAGCACAAAAAATGCAAGGACATCCAGAGGAAAAAGAAACACTTGAGGGTGCAAGAGGGGCAGAATTGGACGGCATGCGCCTTCACTCTGTTCGTTTACCAGGTTTAGTGGCACACCAACAAGTGTTATTTGGTGGAGACGGACAGCTTTTAACAATTCGTCATGATTCATTAAACCGTAATTCTTTTATGTCTGGTGTAGCATTTTGCGTAGAAGAAGTCATGAAAATGGATCAACTTGTATATGGTTTAGAAAACATCATCTAAAGATTGGGATGGAAGCTTTATGAAAATCGCATTAATTGCACATGATCGCAAAAAAGATAATTTAGTACAGTTTGCTATTGCTTACCGTAATATTTTAAATGAGCATACGTTGTTTGCTACAGGGACAACAGGACAGCGAGTTATTGAAGCTACAGGCTTAGAGGTATCACGTTTCCGTTCTGGACCACTCGGTGGTGATCAACAAATTGGCGCAATGATTGCCAATAATGATATGGACATGGTCATTTTTTTCCGTGATCCTTTAACAGCACAACCACATGAGCCAGATGTTTCTGCACTGATCCGACTTTGTGATGTATACCAAGTGCCACTGGCCACAAATATGGGAACTGCAGAAATATTACTAAAAGGCCTACAGGAAGGCTTTGTGGATTGGAGACTGATTCAAGAAAGACGAGATTAAAAAAGACGTGATTTAGAAAGGATGATAATCGAATGAAAAAGCTAAAAATTGGCATTACCTGTTATCCAACTGTTGGAGGCTCTGGTGTTATTGCAACAGAATTAGGAAAAATGCTTGCAGAGAGAGGACACGAGATTCATTTCATCACCTCAAGCGTACCATTTCGATTGAACAAAATTTATCCAACCGTCTTTTTCCATGAAGTAGAAGTTAATAATTATTCAGTATTTCAATATTCGCCATATGATATAGCATTAGCGAGTAAAATGGCGGACGTGATTAAGGATGAAGAGCTAGATGTGCTTCATGTGCATTATGCAATACCACATGCGGTCTGTGCTGTCTTAGCTCGTGAAATGAGTGGTCGTGACATTGGGATTGTCACAACGCTACATGGTACAGATATTTCGGTACTTGGGCAGGATTCCACTCTTTCACAGGCAATTAAGTATGGTATTGACAAATCTGATATCGTAACGACAGTGTCAGAAGCATTAAAGCAACAAACCTATGAGCTTATCGATACAGTAAAGCCGATTAATACGATATATAACTTTGTTGATGAACGTGAATACTTCCCGCGCAATTCAGGAAGCCTAAAGGAACAATTTGGAATTGAAGAAGACGAAAAAGTTATTATTCACGTATCTAACTTCCGTAAAATTAAGAATCTTCCTCATATAATAGACGCATTTATGAAGATTCGCGCAAATATGAAGGCAAAGCTGTTGCTTGTAGGAGATGGCCCTGAAAAGCATCGTGTAATGGATCAAGTAAAGGAAAGTCCTTACATGAAGGATGTTCTATTTTTAGGTAAACAAGAAAATTTAGCTGAATTGTATGCAATCAGTGACCTTAAATTATTACTATCACAGCAAGAATCATTCGGGTTAGTCTTACTTGAAGCAATGGCTTGTGGTGTACCTTGTATTGGATCAGCTGTAGGCGGTATTCCAGAAGTCATTGAACACGGTGTAGACGGTTTTATAGTGGAATTAGGAGATACAGACGCAGTGGCAGAATATGCTGTGAACCTCTTGAGTGATGAAGAGAAATTACAACGTTTCCGTGAGGCAGCCATTTGTGCTGTTGATGAAAAATTCCATTCATCAAAAATTGTAGAACAATATGAAAAATTGTATGAAAAGGTTGCTGAAAGAAATCATGCAAAACAATAAAGAATGGCAAGCGGCCTATTCAGTTATTGAACAACTAGAAAACGCGGGCTTTGAAGCAGTAATAGTCGGTGGTGCGGTACGAGATGCCATAATCGGTCGCCCTGCTCATGATGTAGATGTTGCAACAAATGCCATGCCAGACGAAGTAAAATCTGTCTTTAATCACACGGTTGATATAGGAATTCAGCATGGGACGGTACTTGTTATCGTGCCAGCTGGATCGGTGGAGGTAACGACATATCGCACAGATGGGGAATATACGGATCACCGTAGACCAGAGGAAGTGCAATTTGTACGTTCGCTAAAAGATGATCTACTGCGCCGAGACTTTACGATGAATGCCATAGCGATGCGTCGTGATGGCTCATTTGTTGATTTTTACGGGGGGCGCCAAGATATTGAGGCTGGTGTCATTCGAGCAGTAGGTGACGCGCAGAAACGCTTTTCGGAAGATGCATTACGAATGCTGCGAGCCATACGTTTTTCAGCACAACTAGGTTTTCTAATTGAATCAGAAACCTTGCAAGCAATGCAGGACAAGGCTAATACTATTTCTTGGATTGCAAAGGAGCGTATAAAGGCAGAGCTCGATAAGCTATGGGTAGGGAAAGATGTTTTTAATGGTATTAGAAAGCTTGAGGAAAGTAGCTTAGTGAATCATTTAAGTGGTACTTTTCAAGCAGATGACTGGTGTAATTTTACCACGCAGGACAAGCTATTAGGCTGGGCATATTTTTCAATGTTACAGGGTGATCATTGGCGAGAAGTGCTAGGTGACTATCGTTTATCGAATAAAGAGATGGCATTTGTAAAAGCTGTGTTAGCAGCTTTTAAGACTTTGAAAAATGGCTGGACGAATATGGATTACTTTTCGCATACACAACAGGAACTCGAGGCAGCTTGTTATTTTGCGGAGCTGAGACAGCTTGACGTTCAAATGCCACAGCAAAGTATCCGAGAAATACAGACAAAGCTTCCTATTAGACACAAGCAAGAGCTTATTGTAAACGGGACGGATTTATTAAAATGGTCTGGAATAAAAGGTGGACCATGGGTAAAGGAAGCGTTGCAGGCAATGCTTGAAGCAGTTGTCAATGGCGAACTTCAAAATGACCGACAGCACATAAAGAATTGGATAGAACATGATTATTTCAAAAAAGAATGATAAACGTTGATTTCTATCATTTCTGGCTTACAAGGAACCGTCATTAAAAGAATGAGACGGTTCCTTTTTAACTTCTTTCAGTCGACCCTAGTAACAAAGCTGACTACTTTGCAAAATGAAATACTTTGAAGAAGCAAAATATATTTGAAAAATTACGTTCCGAAGAGCGGGTAGGCAAATACAGTTGAAGGTGAACTAATACGGTCAATTGAAAGACTTCGGGATGAAGGGTTTGAGCTATTTTGTCATTATTTATGGAAAATTCTAAATGACGAAGAGATTTTTGACCATCATGTTTTGCTTGAAATAAAAATGGATATTGATACGTTATTAAATTTTGATGAACCATATCTTGACGATAATGTATATGACAGAATAAGTGACCATATCATTGGAAGGACTTTTACACATAAAGGACCTATTAAGAGAGAAAAGATTCGAAACAATATAGATGAAAACAGCGAATAGAAAGATATCTTATGTAGATTATGGTCAATTGTCATAATTTACAGTATGATAAATACAAATTGAATCAATATTTTGCAAGCAAATAAGAGTTTACTAAAGGATTGATTAGCATGAGTATTTCTATGAAGGATGAAATTTTAAAAAGAATATTAGCAGCTAATGGGGAAGCAGTTTCGGGTCAGGAGCTAGCAGATTCCTTTGGAGTATCACGTACTGCTATATGGAAACATATGCAGTCGCTACAGGAGGAAGGCTATACGTTTGAAACGGTAAAGAAAAAGGGCTACGTACTGACGGGTGTACCAAATAGCTTAAGTCCAACACAAATTGAACTATTTTTAAATACGGAACGCTTTGGACGTGAAATTCATTATTTTGATATTGTAGATTCAACACAAACAATCGCCCACAAGCTTGCACAAGAAGGCGCTCCACATGGCACGATTATAATCGGTGAGGAGCAAACTGCAGGTCGTGGTCGTATGGCGCGTCCATGGGAATCTGCAAATGGCACAGGTATTTGGATGACTGTTATTGTGAGACCAGATGTCACTCCTCAACAAGCTTCATCGTATACACTTGTCGTAGCAGTTGCGGTTACGATGGCTATTAAAACATTATATAAACATATTGAGCCAGCCATTAAATGGCCAAATGATTTGCTTATTAAAGGTAAAAAATGTACAGGTATATTAACAGAAATGCATGCAGAGGCAGACCGTGTACAAGCATTGCTAGTAGGCATAGGTATTAATGCGAATCAAGTAGCCTCAGATTTCTCACCAGAAATCGCGGATATTGCTACATCTTTACGTTTAGAAGTGGGTGAAGAAATTAATCGTGCTGCCCTTGTCGCATCAATTTTACAATACTTAGAACAATTCACGGAATTATACGTGAAGGAAGGTTTTGCAAGCATTAAAAAGCTATGGGAACAAATGTCATGTACGATTGGACAACGTATTGAAGTAACGACTTTACGTGGGCGCTTTGAAGGTATTGCCAGTGGGATAACGGATGAAGGTGTACTACAGCTAACAGAGGATAATGGCACAATTCGGACAATTTATGCTGGAGATATAAAAATTTTATAGGAACATAAACTACAATGTGCATTCACTTATCTAGCAAGAACGTATATTTTCGAATCTGAAAGTATACGTTCTTTCATATTTTTCGAAATACATTTAGCTCTATATATTTTTTTCTCGTTTGTAGTCTTGTCTAAAGAAGATCAGAGAATGTATTAGTAAAATTATTGGAAGAAAAAACAACCCAGAGTCATATTTAACTGAATGCTCCATTTTTAGCCCGAACAAGTAAATGAATAATGTAAAAGAGACCGATAAAGAGATCGTTCCCGCAATAGTTTTCATTACATGCCCCCAATAAAAAACGCTTATTTTATTTTTTCTATTAACTTATCAATATCATTCCATACATAAATAAGTTCTTCTACTATTTTTTCGCCAATTTTTACTTCGACGTTATTTACATATTGTGCCCCATAATATTCATAGAAATAACGTGTTTTATTTTCTGCTAATACTTCGACAAATACTTTTTCGTATCCTTTTTGATTACAATAGGTGAATATTTCTTTGAGTAGTTGTTTTCCGATGCCCTTTCCATGATATTGTTCTAAAAGATATATAGAAGTCAAATCAGTTGAATTTACTACTGAATTTCTCTTTCGTGTACTACTAGTTGCAAAGCCGATTATTTCTCCTTGTTCATTTTCAGCCACCAATACATAATTCGTAGCATCTGAAATATTATTCTTCCATAGCTCTGTTCGCTGCTCGTAAGATAATCTATTCAAAAAATCATCTGGCAAAATGCCTTTATAAGTTGTTCGCCAACTGTCAACATGTACTTTTCCAATACTTTGAGCGTCTTGAATGTTTGCTTTTCTAATTTTCATATTGATCACCTCGAAAGTCGCACTTTATTTCCAATGATTACGGACGTTTCTGACCCGGTTCACTTTTGATTCCTTCTTAACTTACAAAAAATGTAGCACTACATAGTAGTATGACTATTATACAATTAATGGGAATCCATTACTAATACTAGGGGTAATCATATAAAATTCTTACTAAAAAGGCATTATCGCAAGGGTATAATTCTACCTTCTAGGATAGAAAAACAAAATGGTCAAGGAAGGAAATATTGATGGATGTCGTGCTGCATTTAGGAGAGAGGAATTCTGTCCTAGCCTTTGGTCTAAGCTTCTTTGGATCCATTATTCTCAGCCCTGTTCAGTAGCCTATGGCCGATTATCCAAACTACTACCCCGGTCCCCCATAATATCAGAGCTGAGCTAAAACCCACAGATGTCCACCACACCATAATTTGGTGATTTCCCCAGGTAACTCTTACAGGTAAAGTAAACAGTGTGATGGCCGATTGCAGGCAAAGAAGTGAACCTGAAATATAATAGAGATTGACCTGGAAAAGGTGCGTTAGGGGAAAGAAATGAGCACCAACAATGAGAGCCATAACAGGAACAAACAAATCTAAGTGATTGGTAAATTGACAAATTACGGCGGCAGTGGCTATCAAAACGCCTTCTAAACCGAAAATAATACAGAACCACATATTTTTTCGTTTCCAACGATGGGAATCCTCTCCCGTCGTCTCGTTTGATAATCTTTTTGATTTCATTATCAATACGATTCCTCCAACAAGCAGTACAACACCAACAAACAAGCATAAGATCAACAGCCAGAGAAATCCCCAGCCCTGCAATCCTCTAATTCCAATTCCTGCCCACAGAGTACCAAAAAATGCCATGAAGATAACGCCAGAAGCTGTCCCGCGCACAGCAGCTCTAGGAATGATGGTTTGCGTCATATCATGAACCCTCCTCTTTCAATTTCATTTTAACTTCTTTCAGCAAGTGTTTTCGTAGCGAAAGTGAAACGTCAGCTACAAGTGTTTTCGTAGCGAAAGTGAAACGCCAGTTACTTTTCAGCAGGTGCCCAAACGCCCGCTGAGCAAGAGGAACTCAGGCTAAGACCTTCACATCCTGTGAAAACGCCCGGGTTACAGTGTAGTGAATTCCCGTAAACGTACAAAATATTTACTACAAGTTTGGCCTACTCAATAACTAGTGGATACACTGGTGTTCGTAGGAATCTCCCAAGCCAAGTTTTGGAAAAGTGGTGGGTAGTTCAAGGGAATCTCTAATAGAATATGTATACTAACACCTCGGTAATAGTATGAAATGGATGAGTAATTTTTGTACATCTTTGTTCAAGCAGGAATATACATAGTTAAATTAGCCTTTATACTCAGGAAGCGAAAAAATAAAAAACGAACATGTACAAATTGAAATTACCGAAGATGGAATAGGATTTATTATAAGGGAGTTTGAAGGTGGTGGAGTCGTATGTTTAACTTCTTTCAGCAAGTGTTTTCGTAGCGAAAGTGAAACGCCAGCTACAAGTGTTTTCGTAGCGAAAGTGAAACGTCAGCTACAAGTGTTTTCGGCAGTTACAGAAGTCTCTTACCTCTATAGGTGGTGAGATGAATGCGAATTTAAACTACTTTTCAGCGGGTATTTGGACACCCGCTGAAAAGAGGAACTCACTCTAAGACCTAAAATAGATGAATCTTGTAGCCAACTTTATTTCAACTTTAACTGTAAGTCACCATGAGAAACAGTTGCTTTTAACTGGTTATCACCTTTATAAGATTGTGATACTTTGCTGTTTTGTTCTTTCTTATCAACAGTAAGATCCCCGAAGTCAGTTTGTAATTCATAGCCAAGCTCATCTTTTTTATTTTGTAAGTGAAGCGTAGTATCTCCAAAGTTAGACGTAATAGTGGATTGACCATTTAATGTACCATCAATGTTAATATCACCATGTTCACTTTCGGCAACGAAGCCATTACTTGAAAATTGTTGTAGCTTTATATCACCAAAAGATTGTGTAATCTCTGTTTTATCACCAGTAGTGTCTTTAAATAGTATGTCCCCGAAATCTTCAATTAGAGTTAACTCCTGGTAGTTTAGACCGCGAATGGTTATATCCCCGAAATTACTATTAAGGACGACGGTTTTCAATTTTACATCTGAAGGAACATAGATTTTGATGGAAGGATTTCTGAAGCTACCAAATCCGAATTGAAAACCATTCTTTTTCTTACTCTTTGTTTCAACAGTTAATGTATGAGCTTTCATACTGTACGTCACATCATCATCTTTAATAACATTTGTTTCTAAAGCAAAACGATCACTAGCAACAATTTCAACATCTCCATAGTGATTGATAACATTAAGGTTAGAGAAATCCTCTAGATTATAGGAATTGTTTACTAGTGTATTGTTCTCTGGCAATTGGATACCTTCATCTGTTAATACAAAACTCCATTTTCCACCAGAGAAATAACCAACGAGGGCTAATAGTATACCGAAAGCAATCATTGTAATGGCTATATGGGTATGTCGAGACGTCATTAGTATCCCTCCTTCCGCTTCTTCGTTATTTTATGGAATAGTTTACCTAATGCTCCGACACAAACAACAACGATTGTTTTGATCAAACGAGCAACGATTGGGAAAAGTAGGATGCCCAAACCTGTTACGATAAAGCCCACTCCCATAAAGAGTAACGCTGTCGGCCAGTGCTGAGTTAAAATAAAGAAGCCTGAAATAAGTGCAACGATTCCACCAAAAAAGATACTTAATACAGTTGCAATAATCGCAATGATAACGCTGAATATAACTGCTCCAAATGAAAAAATAAGTGCTATAGTAACTGCAAGTAACGGTAATGAAAGTGGTGCAGATAATATTGCTAGAATGATAATCCAAATAGCAGACATATTTTTCTTAGTCGTAGTTGAAGTTGTTTCTAAATCTTTTAATGCATAATCCGCCATTATTTGTGATGCAACATGGGAAGGAGAACCTAGCTGTTGAATGACCTTCTGCTCGTTTTCTTCTCCTGCTTCATCGAAATATTCCTCATAATAGGCAAGCGCAATATTAATCTCATGCGCTGGAAGGCGTTGTAATTTCCCCCGTAGCTTTTTCAGAAAGCTAGCTCTATTCATCATATTTCCCTCCTATAAGTACACAATCAACCATCTCTTTATACTTTTGCCATTCTTTTAATAGCTCCAGTAATCGTATCCGACCTTGTTCAGTAATTTGGTAATAGCGTCTATTTCTCCCTTGGTAGGGCTGATCGTAGGTTATTAAGCAATCTGCTTTTTGTAAACGACGTAATACTGGGTACAGCGTAGATTCTGATATATCCATTACAGATTGTATCTGCTGTGTTAACGAATAGCCGTATGCATCCTCTTTATCGACGATGGCAAGTACACAAGCGTCAAGTAAAGCTGAGCCAAGCTGAAATGTCATCTTTTCTCACCTCACAATGTTATACCTATACAAGATTTTATATTATATGCCGTATAGTATGGTGGAAGTGTATTACATTTTGCATTAATTGTCAAATTTTATTAAAAAGTTTGAGCAAAAATAAAAATGATAGTAGTGTCATTTTGAATTGACAATAAAAGGGGTAACGACTACGATAAAATGACAATATTGTCATTTTAAATGATTGGAGGTAGAAATTATGCCAAAGGTAAGCCATGAATATGTACTAGAAAAGAAAAAAAGTATTTTAAAAGCAGCCATAGAAGTATGTGAAGTTAAGCCGCTCTATGACATTACGATGAGAGATATTATTAAAGCATCAGGAGTAAGTCAGGGTGGGATTTATCGTTATTATTCGGACTTAGATGAAATACTAATTGAGGTTATTAATCAAGTAAATGTTAATGCAGACTATAAACATATTATCGATGAAATTACGGATACGAGTATTTCTCCCGCAAAGACAATCATTAAATTATTTAATTTTCTTGGAGAGTACATGAAGGAAAATATATCAACAGTTGGCAAAATTCAATTTGAGCTCACGATTTTATTTGCTAACAATCCAGATAGAGAAAAGAAAATTTTATCGAGCATTTATCAGAATGAAAGTGGACAATATTTGATGCAACAAATTTTTAACTCAATCCATAAGGGTATTTCTTCAGGATGTTTTCAGCTTGAGATTTCGATAGAGGATCTATCAACTTTTGTAATGACGTCTATTGATGGCATTGTAAGGGACGTTGTCTTGCAAAAATGTTATGGGGTGTTCTCGAGTGATCAAGTGCAGTTGGATGAGATTCGTTTGATGAATACACTTTGCAAATCCGTATTATCACTATTGGGTACAAAAGAAGGGGAGGATTAAAGTTGGCAATAGAGGTAAGAAGATTTCTATTTTATACCTTTGCAACGTCTTGGATAATATGGGGTAGCTTAGCCTTATTAACGCAACTAAATTGTCTGAAGTTTGGAAATGCAACATCAATGCTTTTATTTATTCTCGGCGGAATTACTCCGGCAATTTGTGAGATTTGGTTGAAAAAGAAATATTCAACTAAAGAAGAGTTCAAATCATTTATCCATAATGTGAAAAATCCTAAGCATCCTGTATCTTGGTACATATTTGCAATTGGCTTAGCATTTGTAGCTTGTTTTTTACCAACTCTATGGGGCGGAGCAACTATGGAGAATCCAATGTATCTGGTCTTACTTGAATTCCCGATCATGATTATCGGGAGAGGATTGGAAGATATTGGCTGGCGTGGTTTTTTACAGCCGACATTACAAAAAAGATGGTCTCCCTTCACGAGTACAATTATTGTGGGTATTATTTGGGCAGTCTGGCATTTGCCATTATGGTTTGTTCTTGGATCAAACCAAATGAACATGAACTTCCTATGGTTTTCTTTAACAGCTTTAGCGCTATCCTTTTTATTAACAATCATTTACCTATCCACTAAAAGTATTTTTCTCTGTATTATTTTCCACGCTTTAATTAATTCATTTTGGGATGTCTTTGTACCGGTTACAAATGTATCATCTGGTTTATTCACATTTTTATTTGCCCTGTTCCTATTTACGGTATTTGAAGTTTATCGAAAATCAAACTTTCAGAAACGAATGGTTTGATTTTGGTACTATTGATTGATCGTAATTATTAGAAAATAATATTTGAAGATTACTAGGGGAATCTGTTATAGTATGTGCGAAGGGCAGTATCTTTTTGTGAACGGCACCTTCAAAATGTTAGAACAATTTACCTTCTTTCAGCAGGTGTTCAAAAACACCCGCTGAAAGAAGGTAAAGCCTCCGGCGGATGTCACGGAATCGGAAAGGAGTTCTTTGTGCAAGCACAAAGCCGATTCCGGACGCAATTATGCCGGGGCATAATTGATAATAAATATCTGCCTTGATCTTTTAATGACAGGGACGGAAGAAAACAAGCGTTCAAAAATGTAACTTAATTCAATGGAATGGGCAACTCTCATAATGAGATTTGATTACGATTCTTTTATTAAGTTATAGCCTCTATTCAAAAATTAGAGGTGATTTTTGATAACGAACGAAACACTACCCTTCTGTCTATTTAAAGAACAGAAGGGTTTTTCTGTTTTCTTTCCTTAAAAAAAGGAGGACTACATGATGAAAACAACTTCAGATTTTTTAAAGATGAAGGCAGCAGGTGAGAAAATCGTTATGCTAACTGCATATGATTATCCTGCTGCAAAATTTGCCGAAGAAGCAGACGTCGATATGATTCTAGTGGGAGATTCACTAGGTATGGTAGTACTAGGCTATGATTCTACAATGCCAGTAACAGTAGCAGACATGGTCCATCATGCAAAAGCAGTGCGCCGCGGGGCAAAGGATACGTTTGTTGTTGTTGATATGCCATTTGGTTCGTATCACGGTGATGTACACGAAACGTTGAAGACTGCAGTATCGATGATGCAGGAAACAGGGGCAGATGCACTAAAGTTAGAGGGTGCAGGAGATGTTCTACCAGTCATTCGTAAATTAACGTCAGCTGGTATTCCGGTAGTAGCACACTTAGGTTTATTACCGCAATCAGCAGGCGTGCTTGGTGGATACAAAGTTCAAGGTAAAACAGCTGAACAGGCAACGAAACTCATTGAAGATGCAAAAAAATGTCAAGAGGCTGGAGCATGTGCAGTCGTCTTAGAATGTATTCCGCATCAGCTAACAGAAATGGTATCTGCTAATCTTATTATTCCAACGGTTGGGATTGGTGCTGGTGCAGAGGCAGATGGACAAGTTTTAGTGTATCATGACATGCTAAGCTATGGTTCACATCATGTACCAAAATTTGTAGAGCAGTTCGCCGATATGGGCCGAGAAGCGAGCCAAGGAATTGCTAGTTACTTGAAAGAGGTAAAGGCTGGTACATTCCCTGCGCCGAAGCATTCCTTCACGATGAAAGAGGAAGCATTGGATCAGCTATATGGGGGAGTAAAGTAATGAAAGTCGTAACTACTATCCAAGCGCTATCTATAGAAATCCAAGCAGCGAAGCAAGCTCAGAAAACAATTGGACTCGTTCCAACAATGG
>Ga0209676_1001916_pt1 | contig 16851 bp, 19 predicted proteins | sample AraplaCvi_mLB_r2_FD_184282 | JGI IMG/M metagenome (GOLD analysis project Ga0209676, IMG submission 184282) | Arabidopsis root microbial communities from North Carolina, USA - plate scrape MF_Cvi_mLB_r2 (SPAdes) (version 2) | ecosystem: Host-associated > Plants > Roots > Endosphere | place: USA...
TACGCCGAAACAGTGCGATTGAAAATGAAAGTGGACAACCAAAACCATTAAGCGGTTCCCATAAAGTAAAGAACCAAAACCATACAAGGCAGAAAAAACATAGTAGTCATGACATGTAAATAAATTGATATTTTTTGGAGGGTATTAAATATGAAGAATAAAGAAAATATTAACAACAAATTTAACCGATATGTTGAACCAGATGGACTGGATGTAGAATACTCAGAGGAATTAGCAGATCAAAATGATATTCAAGCACAAGAGCGTTCTGCTGCCGCTGATGCACGCGTAAAGAAAAAGCTATAAATAAAAGTATAGGTTATTACCTTTCAGACTGACTGAATCTCTTGGTTTATATACCTTATCTACAAACGAAAAAGGTATGCGTTATTCGCATACCTTTCATACTTTATTTATTTAATTCTGCATCAATTGCAGCTTTAATTGACTCTAAACTTGGATCTGCAGTTGCTTTCCCGTTTACAAATACAGTTGGCGTACCTTGGACACCGTAATGATTACCAATTGCAACATCACTAGATACTTGGCTCATTGCTTCTTTTTTATATAAATCTTTTGTAAACTTCTCTTCATCTAAATCAGGGATAACAGATTTTGCAAGTTCAGTTAACTTCTCCTTTGTTGCCCAAGTTTTCGTTTCATCCTCTTGCTTTGCATAAATCTCTTCTTGGAATTTCCAAAATGCATCCTTGTCATAGCTATAGACTACTTCAGAAGCTAATGCCGCTAAATTTGAATCTTTAGCGATAAATGGGTAATTGATAAATGAAAAAGAAATTAAACCTTTATCGATATATTCTGATTTAATATCAGGAAAAACAATTCTCGTCCAGTCAGCACAAATTGGACATTTATAATCGCCAAATTCTACAACTTCAATTTTAGCATTTTTATTTCCAATCGTTGGCTGGTCTTTTGTATTAAAGCCGTCCACTTTTACGTCATTCACACCAGAAATTGTCGGATATGATTCTTCTGCTTTTTTATCTTGAACTTTAGATACATAAAACAATGCTCCTAGTAAGAGTACAATGCCAACAAAAACAGAAATGGCGAATGTTTGATTATTATTCTTTTTTTTCATTACTACTAAGCTCCCCCTACTTTTGTAATGTATATTATTGTATCATAAAGTAGATAAAGCTAACTATTTATTACTTTGTAATAGAAATATATATTACGATTATTTAGACATAATTTAGACATATTTATCTCGAAAGGAAGATATTTTTTTGAAAAAAACAGAAATCATTATATTAACAGGTTTTTTGGGGAGCGGAAAAACAACATTATTAAAACAGTGCTTACAAACGGAGCTAGCAAATAATCGTAAAATAGCAGTTGTGATGAATGAAATAGGTAAAATCTCAATTGACTCTAACGAAGTGTCTAAAGACGTTCGCTTAAAAGAGTTACTAAACGGCTGTGTTTGTTGTACGATGAAAGATCAACTTGAAATACAACTCTTATCCTTAGTACAAAATAATGAACTTGATTGTATCTATATTGAAACAACTGGGGTCGCAAATACAATTGATGTAATTGATGCTTGTACCTCAGCTCAAACTGTAGAATCCCTCGTGATAAAAGGTGTTTTATCTACAGTCGATGCTTCGCGCTGGTTAACCAAAAATGAATTAAGTCCTACAATTAGATATTTACTCATTCAACAGATTTCATATAGTAATTTATTATTTGTTAATCGTTTACAGAATTTATCTACCGACGAAAAAGAACATGTGTTACATGAAATAAAATCAATCAATCCAAATATAATCATTGAAAATACGAATGTTAATGAGTTTTTATCGAATCTAAGCTTTTCAGAAACGACAATCGATCATGAAAAATTTGATGTAAATACATCATTAAAAATCAAAACCTACACTCATGAACAAAATCATTCTTATGATAAACAGCAATTTGAAGAATTTCTTAGAAATGCTCCGAGTAATTTATTTCGCATGAAAGGCTATGTTTCATTTAAAGGCGATCCATTATTATATAATGTCCAATATTCGAATGGACTCGTTACCTATGAAAAGGAATTAATGAAGCTCCCTAAAAGATTAGTTTGTATTGGGGAAAATATTGATCAAAAGCTTTTAGAAATTGAATTAAATAAACTAGAAGTAAGTGAATAATCTCATGTTAAAAGCCAAGTTTCAAATTAGAAACTTGGCTTTTATTTCGTTTTTACTTATTGTTTTTATTAACAAGAATAATTAATTCCTCATCAAATTTAATATCCGAACTATGTTTCAATATTTCCTTAATAAATCCTTTGGGATTTTCAAGCGTTAGTAAAATCGGCTGAACTGATTCGTTAATGTGAATTAATAATGTAATTAATTCCTTATTTCTACCATAAACCTCAACTAATTGTTTAATTTCAGTAATATCTTTTATTTTAACTTTTATAGAAACGAATCCTTTATGAATGACTATTTCATCTTGGTTGATCACTATATCGCTTTTAATCAAACGATATGCAGTAATCATTAATACAACGATTACTACCCCCATCTGTAAATACCCTGTGTACTCATTCGCAGTTCCAACTAATAATGATATCAACTTGTACAGAAAGATTAGAAGTAGTGAACATGCTGCCATATAGAATAAAACACTCAGAAAAGTAAAGTGAGAAGAGAATTTCGCCTGTTCCACAATCGTTCGCCTCCTCTACGACTTTTTTAATTGTTTTTTCTACTATATGTATCAAATCCCCAAAATGAAACTAGTACCCTAAAAAAAATGGTCATTTTTTGACAAAATCACTCGTACTTGCTTGATAGTTCCCTCATTTTCTTACTATAATAGTGATATGTTTATTGTTTAATGGAAACAAGGAGGATACATATGTTTTCGGTTTGGTCGCAAATTATGATTGTCATTTGGACAATTTTCTTATTAGGAATGATGTCAATTGGTGGGTACTTCATGTTCAGAAAGTTTTTAAAAAGACTTCCAAAAGAAGATGGCAAATCCATTTTAGATTGGCAAGATGAATACTTACAACAAACAAGACATTTATGGTCTACTGAGCAAAAGGAGTTATTAGAAGAACTTGTAAAACCAGTCCCTTCATTATTTAGAGATGTTGCTCGAGACAAAATTGCAGGTAAGATTGGTGAATTAGCCCTCATTACTAACGCTACACAAATTACACAAGGTTTAATTATTGAAGGTTATATTAAGGCAACTCCTAAAAGGGATCATGCATTTTTAGTAAAAACCTTAAAGAAAAAAGAAATTGATTTTACTGAATATCAACATTTACTAGCAAAATAAAAAGTGTACCTTAAAGGTACACTTTTTTCATGTAATAATTGTATTTGATGGAAGCTGTCTTCTCATTTTTGTATAAGATTTATACATCGCTAAACGCCACGGAACAATCATTGAGAATGCAAGTAAGAAAAACATTCCGCTCAATTGACCTACATCGATACTTGAACTTAAGTAAAGCTTCATAATAATACGAACAATTAATAAACCAAGTAAGATAAATACGAATGATTTTGATCTTTTTAAATAAATTTCATTTTCTACAATTTCAAACTTCGACGTTTTAATTAAGAATAATGAAAAAAACATTCCTATACAAACTGCCTCAAGTATTTCAGATCCATTTAATCTGAACTCTGGAACGATATACATTAGTGCCCCAGTACTCATGAAAAATGGTGGTAATATAATTTTTCTTAAGTTTGTTGGTTTCTTCGCAGCTTTTAAGCGGACAACAATCACACCTAGAGCCATTACTGTCGCAATGACAGTACTTACTATAATACTCATATCCTTACTCATTTCTTCACTACCTTTTTATTTCAATCTTGAAGACTAAATATTCTCTCTAGTGCTGTGATAATTTGAAGATCATGCACTGGTTTTTCAATAAAATCTAATGCACCGTATTGAAGTGCTTCATTAACTACATTATCTTGCGTCATTGCAGATAACATGATAATTTTTGCATCATGGTGATTTTCTTTAATTTCTTTTAGTGCAGTTAATCCATCTTTTAGTGGCATCGTGATGTCGAGTAACATAAGGTCTGGTTTTAGTTGTGAATAAAATTTGACGGCTTCTTCCCCGTTTGATGCAAATCCTATTACATCATAACCAGCGTTTTTAACAACTTCTCCAATTTTCGTACGTATGAATAAAGAATCATCTACGATTAAAATCCTTGCCACTACAAAGCCCCCTGTATTAGAGAATATCAGAATATACTTTAACTATAACCTATATATTTTAAGATTACAATTCAACGCCAATTGATTAAAACCCAGTAAATCCACCGGTAAATCGCGTAAAATAAATTGTAATTTTTGTTAGCCAATCAAAATATAACATAATACCCATTAGAATCATAATATATCCGCCGAAAACGACAATTTTATGTGAGTACTTTTTTATCCAATTTAATGAGCCTAAATAAAATGAAAGAACAAAAAATGGAATCGAAAACCCAAGTGTATAAGCTAACATATAAAATAGACTTGAACTTGGATTACTAACAGCTAAAGCAAAAACAGATGTTAAAATTGGACCTGTACAAGGTGTCCAACCTGCAGCAAAGGCTAAACCAATTAACATCGTACCTAAATAACCGCTTGGTCGTTTCGAAAATTGAAATTGGCGGTTATTCATTAAGAACTTCGGTTGAAAGATCCCCGTTACAACTAACCCTAAAAATACAATTAATATTGCCCCTATTTGGCGAATAAAATCTTGATAGCGCATAAAAAACGATCCTATGAAGGACGTACTAAATCCTAACACGATAAAAATAATAGAGAAACCTAATAGAAAGAACAACGTATGTAATAACGTTTTGCTTTTATGTATTCTATTCTCACTTTTTAAATCACCTAAAGATACCCCAGTAATATATGATAAAAACGCTGGATAAATTGGTAAACAGCAAGGAGAAATAAAGGAAAGAAATCCTGCTCCGAATGCAATACCAATATTTAAGTCCCCCATTAACAAACTCCCTTTCTCATTTGAACATTCTAAATAACATTATAGTATAATCATATGATAATGTTAATTTTAAATACTTTCATTAAAGGAAGAAAAGAACTTTTGTCGAATAATAGTTCAAATATAATTTAATAGATATGGCGCAGATTTGTACCCTACATGACTTTTATTGTGTAGGGATTTTACAAATCAACTCCACAACTCTATGAAAGGAGATTTATATGTCAACATTACTTCAGCAAACAAAGAGTACACCTGAAAAAATGAATCGTAGTAAAGAAATGAAAGAAGGCTTTTTAGCAGCTGTACCTTTAATCATTGGCTATTTACCAGTTGCATTTACATTTGGATTAATTGCAAAACAATCTGAGATTGACATACTAAATACTCTTTCTTTTAGTGCACTTGTCTATGCAGGTGCAAGTCAATTTATGGGTTTATCAATGTATATTGCTGGCGTTAGTCTAGTTCAAATATATATTGCTACACTCATTTTAAATTTTAGGAATTTCGTCATGAGCTTGTCTTTTAACAATCAATTCAAGAATTTGCCTTTTTGGCATAAAATCTATTTATCTATTACATTAACTGATGAAAACTTTGCAGTAACAACACTTGGTAATAAAACAAATTCGGGTAGTCAATCCTCCATATACTTAATCACCTTACATACAATTGCTTACGTAACATGGATTTCAGGTACTTTATTAGGCGTTGTTTTTTCTACACTTATTCCTAAAGTAATTAGTGAAAGCATGGGAATATCATTATATGCAATGTTTATTGGACTATTAACTCCAGCAGTTAGAACGAATTGGCGTGCTTGCATCATTGTATTTGTGAGTATGCTATTAAACTTTTCATTTTCACAACTATTAAGTCAAGGCTGGTCACTTATTTTAGCATCAGTAATTGCAAGTTTACTAGCTATCGTTTTAATGAAAGGAGAAGACAAAAAATGATCGTATTTCTTCTTGTTCTTGGAATGTGTTTAGTCACTATGATCCCTAGAATACTCCCTGTATTTATTGTAGATCGAGTTCAATTTCCAAACTGGGTTACATCGTGGTTAAAAGGTGTTCCATACGCAGCATTGGGTGCACTTATTTTCCCAGGGATATTATCAGTAGAAAAGGGAAATATGAGTGTCGGTCTTATAGGTGGGATTGTTGCCATTATTCTATCTATATTTAGATTACATATTATATTTGTTGTATTTGGTTCGATTGGAACTGTACTCATTATGAAATTATATTTTATTTAGGCTGTTTTCGTATACATTGTTGCAATTTAAAAATGCGTTAGTTGATTACAACTCCAGGTTGCTACCCTTCCGAGAGGCGTGACCCTGAGCCTTGGGTCCACTCGATATGGAAATATCAAATAAAATAAAAAAACTTCCAGCCAATAAAAGCTTGGAAGTTTTTTTGATTAAAAGCCGATACTCATCGTATCAGGGTGTGAACCGACACGACTATCGATGTTTAATCCACTGATTCGTTCCATATCTTCATCTTCTAAATAAAAATCAAAAATATTAACGTTTTCTATGATTCTATGTTCTTTAATCGACTTTGGAATTGTGACAACTCCGTTTTGTAAATCCCAGCGCAGAATAACTTGTGCAACTGACTTGTTATATTTAAGAGCAATTTCTTCAAGCGTTGGATCCTTTAACAGTTGCCCTTGTTTTAACGGTGACCACGCTTCAAGCTGAATTCCTTCTTTTTTACAAAAAGAAAGTAGTTCACTTTGTGTTAAATGTGGATGATATTCAACTTGATTTACCATTGGTTTAATTTCTGAAGAATTGATTAGATCCTCTAAATGGTGAATTTGGAAGTTACTAACTCCAATTGCACGCACACGTCCATCTTTATATAGCTTTTCAAATGCCTTCCATGTCTCCTTATATTTATCCTTTCCTGGCCAATGGATTAAATATAAGTCCAGGTAATCTAAACCTAGTTTTTGAAGACTTGTTTCAAAAGCATTTAAAGTTGATTCATATCCTTGATCGGAATTCCAAAGTTTTGTTGTAATAAACAACTCTTCACGGGGGATATTGCTATCTTTAATAGCTTGACCAACACCTTCTTCATTTCCGTATATGGCCGCTGTATCAATACTTTTATACCCATTGCTTAAAGCAGCTTTCACAGACTGTACGACTTCTTCTCCGTCATTCACTTTAAATACACCTAATCCTATCCAAGGCATTTCCACACCATTATATAATTTAGTCGTGTCTTTTAAACTCGTTTGCATCAACTTTCCCTCCTATTCATCTTTAGCAAAAGTATTTAAAACATAGCCTGACAACTTTGCTTTTGAAAGAATCTTTATTGACCTACTCCCATACCTATTTCAATATCCGTTGTATTCTGACCTCGTGCATCTTGGACCTTCTGAACATATTGATTGGCAATGATTGTTATTTGGTCAAAATCACCTGTCTTTGCAGGGGCAATTAAATTTCCACCAACACCAACAGCAACACAACCGTTCTGTATCCATTCTTTAATATTCCCTAAATCTACTCCACCTGTTGGCATAATATTAACTTGTGGTAACGGGGCTTTTATCGCCTTCACGATCTCAGGTCCGAATGCATTACCAGGGAATAATTTCACTATATCTACTCCTGCTTCTAGTGCATCTTTCATTTCCGTAATCGTCATACATCCGGGCATATAAGGAATTTGATATAAATTACATAATCGAGCTGTTTGAAGATCAAATGCAGGACTAACGATGAACTGAGCACCTGCTAAAATTGCAATTCTTGCAGTAGTCGAATCAAGAACTGTACCTGCACCAATGACTACATTCGGATTATTTTGGTAAGAAGTAGCTAATTTCTTAATTACTTCATCAGCCCCTTGAACTGTAAACGTAACCTCTATTCCTTTGATTCCGCCTTCCACACAAGCATCACATATTTTGATTGCCTCATCTTTTGAATTAGACCTTATTACGGCTACAACCCCACATTCAGTAATTTTTGTTAATATATGTTGTTTGTTCATCATATCCGTCACACTTCCCTATCTATTTATAGTTGATTTTAAATGTTTACTAGTTTTGAATAAAATAAATTGAGGAAAACATGCTTACTTTATCAATACTTTCATTCTGTTCTCATTCTTTTTATTCGTTTTACAAAACTTTCACCATGTCGTATCATATATTAGAACGGCGTTTCAAAATGAGACCCCATATTCAATGTAAGAAGGTGAATCCTATCTCTAATGTTCAATCACTCGAAAGAGCGTTAACTATATTAAACAAACTATCTGAGTATCCAGATGGTATATCAATTGCACGATTATCAGAGCAAGTCGGTTTAACAAAAAGTACAATACATAGACTTTTAGCTACTTTATCTAATATGAATTATGTGGTGAAAGATTTAGAAACTGATAAGTATAAACTTGGATTACAAGTTCTTTTTCTTTCTAGAAACCTATTAAATAACTCGAACATTGTGAACATAGCGAAACAATATCTAGAGAAATTATCTCAAGAAGTCAATGAAACTGTTCACTTATGTATTGAAGATAGTGGTCAAGTTATTTATATTGATAAAATTGAAAGTAACCAAACAATCCGAATGTTTTCCCGTATTGGAAGTCGGGCACCAATGTATAGTACAGCCGTGGGTAAAGTTTTGCTTTCAGATATGGACCAAAACCATTTTGAAGAAATCATTTCGAATATAGACTTTACACCTAAGACACCTACCACGATTACTTCGAAAGAAAAATTTTTAGAAGAAATAGAAATGGTAAAAATACAAGGCTATGGATTAGATAATGCTGAAAATGAAACGTTTCTTAGATGTATCGCTTTTCCAATCTTTAATCACAAAGGAAAGATCGTAGCAAGTTTTAGCGTTTCAGGTCCAACAAACCGTGTTACGATGGAATTTATAAACGAAACATTAATAGAAAAGATGAAACGTTGCTCTCTAGACATATCAAGAAACCTTGGGTACATAGGAAGCTGATTTAAAAAGAATTCTCTAAAGCCAATCTTTAGAGAATTCTTTTATTTATTTCAAAGTAGATATTTGTTTTTCCATAAATGTATTAAGTACTTCCCTACTTGGTAACCCATCGTTATCTCCTGGAGACATGACAGCTAATGCACCGATTGCTGCTCCACGTCTTGCTGCTTCCTTAAGTGGAAGACCTTCTAAGATCGCACTTACTACCCCAACGGCAAAACCATCTCCAGCACCAACAGTATCAACTACTTTCTCAACAGGAAAACCTTCAGTAAAGAATTGCACTCCTTCTGAACTTGTAAATGCACCAATTGCACCAAGTTTGATCACTACTGTTTTTACACCTTTTGCATGATAGTAATCAGCTATTTCATGGACATCTTTTCTTCCAGTTAGTAATTGTCCTTCATTAACTCCAGGAAGTACAATATCAGCTAAGCAGGCTAAATCATTAATCACCTGAATCATTTCCTGTTTGTCACTCCAAAGTCCTGGTCGTAAATTAGGGTCATATGAAATTTGTACACCTTTTTTTCGAGCTTCATTCATAAGTTCGTAAACCATATCTCTACAGCTAGAGGATAGAGATGGTAGAATTCCTGTCAAATGAATATGATCATAACCAGTCCAGTCAAAATTTGAAATTTTTTCAGTTCCCATATGAGAGGCTGCAGAGTTTTTTCGAGCTGAAAACACTTCTGGATCGCCTTCTAATACTTTTTGTTTCCACTGCATACCTGTTTGGTAATCTGAAGCAAAAGTTACGTTCGATGTATCAATTCCATTGTGTTGAAGAAATTTTTCAATATATTTGCCAAATGGATCATTCCCCAATTGTGAGATATAAGTAACTTGATGTCCTAAACGCGACATTCCTATTGAGAAATTGACCTCTGCTCCTGCAACAAACCTATTAAAATGCTCAGCCTCTTCTAGAGAACCAACTCGATTCGCTACAAACAGGGCCATCGGTTCTCCACCAGTAATAATTCTGCTCATTTCAATCCTCCTTGTAAAATAACCCCTGCTATATGTATCTCTTAGTCTATAAAAGCTCTTTTCATAATCTTAGTAGAATCAAATTAGATACTTTTTAAAAATTCAGTTAATAATTGGTAGTATGCTAGTATACATGCAATGAATAGATCAATACATTATTGACTGCTAGACTAATTCAAAAAAGAAACCAAGCTAATATATTATTTACATTGCAGTTGCACTGTGTTTTTTTGTTTGTGTCTGTCCATTCTTTTTATTCATAAATTGTGAAAAATAAGCTGTGAGGATAGGAACCAAAATCGATGTGACAATGATGGATGCAGCAACTAAAGCGGTTGCAGATTCTGCTACAGGAAGAAATTCCGGCTTCATTTGAGCAATGATCATTGGGTTTGCAACTGCAGCACCAGCCGTACTTGAAGCAGCAAGACCTGCTGTACCATTTCCACCACCAATATATTTATCTGCAAGCATTAATGGAATACCTGTTACAACAATTACAAGAATGCCAAGGACAATCCCTGCTACACCAGTTTTCGCAATAACGGTTAAGTCGATTGAGTTCCCTAAGGCGAAACCAAAGAATGGTATCATCGTATGTGTTGCTTTACTGAAGAAATCTCGTAAATCGTGATCTAGATTACCTAGAATAAAACCAATTAAGAAAGGTAATACAGCTCCTACAAAGACATGCGGTTCAAAAGCAGCTAATCCAGTTGTACCAAGTATTAACATCGTTACAAGTGGACCTGATTCAAGTGACATTAAGACAAAAGCTCCTGCCTCTTCTTTCGTCCCATACTGCTGCATTATAGAAGCATACAGTCCACCATTAGTCATATCCATAGCTGCAATCAAAGCAAGTACTGAAAATCCTGCAAAAAATCCAGTTTGGATACCTCCATCAGGGATAAATAAGGAAGCAACGATCGCTACAACCCATGCAACCGCTATCTTTGTTATGACAAGCGTACCCGATTTTCTTAATACCGTTCCTGTTGCTTTAATATTAATACCCGCACCCATACAGAAAAACCAAACTGCTAAAATCGGTACTGTACCGGTCATTAACCCATTTGTAAATGAACCGAAATATTCACCTGATTTTGGAGCTAGAGTGTGAATTATCGCACCTAAGAATAAAGGAACTAACATTAGCCCCCCTGGAATCTTTTCAATCGTCTTCAAGATTTTCATCATTGCACACCTTACCTTTTCTTTATATTTGGTAATTCAAGCAAAAGAAATTGACACCCGAGTTTTGTTTCGTAATAAAACCTACTAGTGTAGTTCCTTAATGAATGTAATGAAAAACATAGTTTCTTGATGGTTCTTCCCATTTATAATCGCTTAAGCAATTGGCTTCTCTTATTAGTCTTACAATCTATTAATTATAGAAATTAACTCATCCAAAGGTTTTTGTTTATTTTAACGTGCTAACCATCCGCCATCGACGGCAAGTATATGTCCATTCATATAGTCTGATGCTTTACTTGCTAAGAAAACGACAACACCCATTAAATCAGAAGGTGAAGCCCATCTACCAGCCGGAATCCGAGAGAGTATTTCTGCATTCCTTTGTTCATCAGCACGAATCGGTGCAGTATTCGCTGTTGCAATATAACCTGGAGCAATTGCATTCGTTTGTATATTATATTGTCCTAATTCATTTGCAAATGCTTTCGTAAGGCCTGCAACTCCATGTTTACTCGCAGTATATGGTGGGATAAATTTACCACCTTGGAAAGACAGCATCGAGCCGATATTAATAATTTTACCGCTTTCCTGTTTTGCCATTACTCTAGCAACCTCTTGACTTAAAAAATATACAGCATTCAAATTAATATCCATGACTGCATCCCAATCTTCTGCTTTATACTCAAGTAATGGTGTCCTGCGAATTGTTCCCGCGTTATTTACTAGAATATCGATTTTACCGTATACTGTTAAACACTCGTCTACGATTTTTTTTATATTATCTCTAACTGTAAGGTCTACTTGAAAAAAGTGAACTTTCCTTCCAGTACTTTCAATTAGTTCTCTCGTTTCATCCCAAGAAGAATCATGTGAAACAATTAAGAGATCTGCTCCGGCCTTTGCCAGTGCAACTGCGTAGCCTTGGCCAAGACCTGTATTACCTCCAGTTACAATCGCTACCTTTTCATTTAAGGCAAAATAATCCAATGAAAAATTGTCTAAACTCATTTCAAATGCACTCCTTGTTCTCAATTTGAATTTATACTTATATTGAACTTAAAAAGTTTCATTAACTTATCAAGCTTTGTATGTAACTTGTAATCTATAAATTTAACTATCGTAACTGATCCATAGCGACCTGATCCATGTCATTATAGGTTTTGTTTTCTCCTGCCATTGCCCAAATAAATGTATAATTGCTAGTTGCAGTTCCACAATGAATGGACCACGGAGGTGAAATAACAGCCTGTTCATTTTTCATGACAATATGACGTGTTTCTGTTGGTTCGCCCATCATATGAAACATTCTCGCATTCTCATCTAAATCAATGTATAGATACACTTCCATTCTGCGGTCATGCGTATGAGTCGGCATTGAATTCCAAACACTACCCGTATTTAATTGTGTCATTCCCATCACAACCTGACAGCTTTGAATGCCTTCATTATGTATCATTCGGCGAATCACTCGGTCATTTGCATTTTCAAGTGACCCTAAGCGTTCACCTTCAATATCCTTAAACGCTACTTGCTGTGTTGGATACTCTTTATGAGCAGGTGCAGAGAATAAATAATATTTTGCTGGATTTTCATTAGAGTCACTCGAGAATAATAACTCTTTCTTTCCTAATCCTACATATAAGCAATCCTTATTTTCCATTTCATAAATTTCACCATCAACAGTAACTTTCCCTGATCCACCCACATTGAATATCCCAACTTCTCTTCGCTCTAAGAAGTAAGCTGCTTTGATTTGGTCATATCCTTCAAGAGAGATCATTTCATTTATTGGGGTAATTCCACCAGTAATCGTTCGGTCCTCCATCGAATATACAAGCTTGATTTCTCCAGGGACAAATAATTCTTCAATTAGATAGTGCTTTCGAATTTCTTCAGTATTAAATGTTTTCGCGTGATCCGGATGTGTTGAGTATCTTATTTCCACAATTACCATCTCCTTTTATTTCACCCTTAAAAAGGGTAATTCTATTAAGTGAAACAACCAAAAATAAAACGGTTACATCTTTAACAACATTTATCAAACTGTGAAAATTGAATAATTTTGTTTTTTTATCACCACACTCCAATACGCTCATGTAATGTTCCGTATCGTGGAACGCTGTTTCATAATTTAATTATATCGTTTTCAATTACAAAAATGCAAGAAAGAATATTACAAAAAAATGAATTTTTCTCCAATGCTATTATGTACGTGAATCTAAATTTCTTACATTACTACATAAAATGACCATTCACCTAACCTAAATTATTTCAAAAAAAATACACCACTTTTGAAAAGTGATGTACTTAATTCATTTCTAGCATATCTATTAAACTACTTTAATTTTACTCTGCTAATTGAAGCGACCCTTTATTTTGCAGTAAATACATATTGTAATACAACCCTTGCTTAGCAAGCAGGTCTTGATGGTTTCCTGATTCTACTATTCTTCCTTTATGGAGTACATAAATACAATCAACATCTTGGATCGTAGATAAACGGTGAGCAATTATGACTGTCGTTCTTCCTTTTCTCATTGCTGTTAATGCAGTTTGGATGGCTTCTTCCGTTTCACTATCAATATTTGCTGTTGCTTCATCAAGAATTAAAATAGTTGGTTTCGCCGCTATCGTTCTTGCAAAAGTAATTAACTGTCTCTGACCACTAGATAAGGTTGAACCTCGTTCGACTACTGCCTCATCATATCCATTTGGTAATTTTTCAATAAACTCATTTGCTCTTACTAATTCCGCTGCTTCTTTCATATCCATTTCGCTAATAGCGTCATTATACATTGAAATATTCCCTTTAATGTCTCCTACGAATAAGTAAGGGTCTTGCAAAACTAATCCGATATTAGAACGTAATTCACTTTCTTGAAAAGAAGATAGTTTTTGATCGTCGATTCTTATTTCTCCATTTTTCACATCATAAAAGCGTAATAATAAGTTCATGATTGTCGATTTACCACTTCCAGTATGCCCTACAAAAGCAACTGATTGCCCTGGTAAAACAGAAAAAGACAAATCATGAATGACATTATGCACACCATCATATGCAAAAGAAACATTCTTAAAATCAATACTACCTTCTACTATTTTCGGTGAATTCGAACCTTCTTGTACTGGTGCTTTTTGCTCTTCATCCATTAAATCAAACACCCTTGCAGAAGAAACAACTGCTTGTTGCAGTAATGAAAGCTTCATCATCATTTGTGTTATTGGTTCAAAAAATCTTTCCAAATAACTAACAAATGCATAAACAGTTCCAATTTCCACAGGGTTACTAAATGAAGCAATCCCAAAAAAGCTTAAAACAAACATAATACCGATCGTGTAAATTAAATCAGTTGCTGGTCTTAAAAATAATGAATCTAGTCTGATTGTTTTAACGCCTGCTTGGTAATGTGACACGTTTACATGTTCAAATTCACTTTGGAGACGCTTTTGTTGATTAAATGCTTGAATGATTGACATACCTTGCAAATGCTCATTCAGTTTTGCATTTAAATTACTTAATTGCCCTCTTGTTTCCATAAAAAATGGAAAACTCTTCTTACGATATGTGAGGATGACAAAATACACAATAAACACTAAACCTAAACAAATTGAAGCAAGTTTTACATCCAAACTATACATCGCAATAATAATACCGACTAAAAAGACGATTTGCTGAATAAATGTTGCTAAAACACTTACGTAAAAATCCTTGATTGCTTCTGTATCATTCGTAATTCTAGAAACTATGCTTCCAATTGGTGTTTTATCAAAGAATGAAAAGGCCAACGAGTGAACATGTTCATAAACCTTCATACGAATATCTTGAACTACTTTAAAAGCAATTTGTTGAAACATTAATAATTGAAGATAAGATAAAACAATTTTTCCAATCATTAATACAACGTACACAGAGAACAACATAAGAATTGTATCTTTTGGAAAGTACTGTTTCATTAAATGATCATCTAAAAATCTCTTCACTAATATTGGCCCGTACATTTCACAAGCAGTTGCAAGGAATAAAAATACAAATGCGAAGAAAAGTAGAACTTTATATTTTTTTAAAAATGAAAGTAAACGAAATAAGTCTTTCTTTTGCCTTGAAATATCTATTTCTTGTTCCATTTATCTCCCTCCTTGCTGAACAAGTTCTTCTAATTGCTGTCTTTCAAACATTTCCTTATACCAACCATCTATTTGAACTAATTCCTCATGTTTACCACGCTGAATGATTTTACCTTCATCTAGTACAATAATTAAATCACTATGCATTACAGCACTCATACGATGAGAAGTAATAAAGGTTGTTTTCCCATCACGCTCATCTTTTAATGAACGAAGTATCTTCTCTTCTGTTTTTGCATCTACTGCCGATAAACAATCATCCAAAATTAAAATGTTTGGATTTTTAATTAATGATCGAGCAATTGAAATTCTTTGTTTCTGTCCGCCAGAAAGAGAAACACCTCGTTCTCCAACCACTGTTTGATAACCTTCTGCAAAATCTAATATATCATTGTGGATATTTGCTATTTCAGAAGCTTTATAAACATCTTCATCTGATGCATTTGTGAAACTAAAAGCAATATTTTCTTTCACGGTACTTGAAAATAAAAAATGCTCCTGAGGTACATATCCGATATGCTCTCTTAATGCATGTAAGCTCACATTTTTAATATTCATATCCCCAACAGAAATTCTTCCTTGATTGATATCATATTCTCTTAACAATAATTTTAATAATGTCGTCTTTCCTTGCCCTGTCTTTCCAACAATACCAATCGTTTGACCTTCTTTTACACGAAAATGAATATCACTTAACTTAAAGTTGGATTCCTCATTATATGTAAATGAATCGATTGCATAGTGTATTTCACCCATCGCAAGTTTTTGTAACGCTCGGTCGGAATCTTTAATCTCAGCTTCAATACTTAATAAAGAGCGAATACGATCATAAGAAGCTCTCCCTCTTTCAACAATATTGAATAACCAACCTATTGCAAGCATAGGCCAAATTAAAATTCCTAAATATGTAACAAAAGTGATTAATTCTCCAATTGTAATGTCATCTGAAATGACTAATCTTGAACCATAAACAATCGAAATTAAGTATGAAATTGAAACAACAAGCATAATTGTCGGATCAAATAAGGCATCAATTCGTGCAACCTTCATATTGTTTTTAACAACTACATCGGCTTGATTTTTAAAAGCACCAATATCTTCTTTTGCTTGCCCTAAACTTCTGATTACTTTTAAACCACTCATGCTTTCTTGTACTTTATTATTTAATTCAGAAAAAGCTTCTTGCGCTAAATGAAATCGTTGATGTAATAGTTTTCCATAGTATTGCGTTAAAATGGCCATGATTGGTAGTGGTAATAAACTAATTAAAGTAAGTTTCCAACTAATTGAGACTGCCATCATGACTAACACAGATCCACCTAGTATAATCGAGTCAACAAAAGTTAAAATACCCGCACCAGCCGTTTCTCGAACAGCTTGAACATCATTAGTCGCATGGGCCATTAAATCTCCAATACGATTTTTTTGATAAAAAGTTGGCGACATTTTAGTAAAGTGATGATATAAATTATCTCTAAGTTGTTTTGCTAATTTTAATGATGAGC
>Ga0209676_1001919_pt1 | contig 16822 bp, 18 predicted proteins | sample AraplaCvi_mLB_r2_FD_184282 | JGI IMG/M metagenome (GOLD analysis project Ga0209676, IMG submission 184282) | Arabidopsis root microbial communities from North Carolina, USA - plate scrape MF_Cvi_mLB_r2 (SPAdes) (version 2) | ecosystem: Host-associated > Plants > Roots > Endosphere | place: USA...
CGTGATCAGGACCCCGATTCCGCGATTCTTGAGGTGGCGCACGATCCGCTGGATCTCGCCGACCGAAATCGGGTCCACGCCCGCGAAGGGTTCGTCGAGCAGCATCAGGCGCGGCCTTGCCGCCAGTGCGCGTGCGATTTCGACACGACGCCTCTCGCCGCCGGAAAGGCTCGCGCCGATCTGGTCCGCAACGTGGCCGACCTGGAGTTCGTCGAGCAGGCTGTCGAGTTCGCGGTCACGGCCGTTGCGGTCCAGGTCCTCGCGAAGCTCGAGCACCAGGCGGATGTTGTCGGCCACCGACAGCTTTCGGAACACCGACGGTTCCTGCGGCAGGTAGCCGACACCGTACTTGGCGCGCGCGTACATGGGCTCGGACGTGATGTCCTTGCCGTCGAGCACGATCTGCCCGGCATCGGCGGGAACCAGGCCGACGATCATGTAGAAGCACGTAGTCTTGCCGGCGCCGTTGGGGCCGAGCAGGCCGACCACTTCGCCGGCATCGAGCGTGAGGCCGAAGTCCTTCACCACTTCGCGCGAACGGTAGGCCTTCCGCAGGCCCTGGGCGACCAGCATCAGCCGCCCCCCTGATTCTTCGGAATGATGCGGATCTTCACGCGATCGTTCATGCCTTGGCCGCCGCCCTGCACCTGGCCGGTCCTCATGTTGTAGACCACACGCTCGCCGGCGATCGAGCCCGACGGCTGGCGGATGTTCACGCTGCCGGTGAAGACGACGATCTCGGTCTTGAGGTCGTAATCAACTTTCTTGGCGACGGCGTCCATCTGCTTGCCGTCGTCGAGTTCCTGCTTGAGCGTGACCGGCGAGCCGGTCAGCACCACGCGCACCGGATCGCCGTTGGCCGAGGTGATCACGGCCTGGTCGGCGCGGATCTCCAGCGTGCCCTGCGTGATGATCACGCCGCCGCTGAGCACCGTCGGACGGCTGTCGTCCATCGAGTAGTCGCTCTTGCCGGCGTCGATGTCCATCGGCTTGTTGCGATCGGACGTGCGCGCGAACACCGTCGCCGGCATGAGGGCCAGTGCCAGCAGCACAGCGCTAAGGGGCAGCACGTTCATATCGGGCCTTGACGTCGTTCTTGAGGGTGATGCGCTTGGCATCGAGGTCGGCATCCAGGCCGCGGCCGTTCAGTATAAGGCCGGGCTGCGTGAGGGTTACCTGCGAGGCCGTGGTGGCGCGGCGTGCATCGGGGAAGACGTTCAGTTCCTCGGTGACGATCTTGATCGGCTTGCCGTCAGCATTCGCGCTCTGCGCGCGCACGCCACCGAGCAGACGCACCTCGTCGGCCTTCTCGCTGACCCAGCCGCTCTGGGAGTTGATCGTCCACGCCGAGGCCTGGCTGCCTTCACGCGGTGGGATCTGGAATTCGGGCGTGGCGATCTGCATCGTCCGCACGTCCGGATCGCGCTCCAGCTTCGGCGCCACGACGGTGAACGACTCGCGCCCGCCCTCGTCGAGCACCGTGGCCTGGAAGTCGTGCAGCACGTAGTCGGGACGTTTGCCGATGGGGCCCGTCGCGGTGCCGCGGTCGCGTTGCTGCCACATCATCCAGCCGCTGAGCAGGGCGCCGCACAGCAGCGCGAGCGTGCCGATGGCGCGCCAGTTCATCGCGCTCCACTTCATGCGTTGCCTTCCACGCGCACGCCTTCCACGCGCAGCAGGTCGGCGAGCAGGCGTTCGGCGTGGCCCTGGGCGGCGAGCAGCAGGTCGCAGAATTCGCGAACGGCGCCATGGCCGGCGCGCGCGGTCGTGCGCCAGTGCACGCGTTCGGCGACCCAGCGGTGCGCGTCGGTCGGCGCGACCGCGAAGCCGGTCTGCAGCATCACGCGCAGGTCGGCGAGGTCGTCGCCCATGAAGGACACCTGTTCCATGCCGATGCCCAGTCGCGCGGCGATGTCCTGCACGCACGCCAGCTTGTCCTTCACGCCCACGTGTACCTCGTCGATGCCCAGGTCGGCGCCGCGGCGTTTCGCGATGGGACCGCCGCGCGCGGTGATGAAGGCCACGGCGATGCCGACCTTGCCCAGCAGCGTCAGGCCCTGGCCGTCGTGCACGTGGAAGGCCTTCAGTTCGCTGCCCTCGCCGTCGAAGTACAACCGCCCGTCGGTCAACGTGCCGTCGACGTCGAAGCACGCGAGCCGCACGCGCGTGGCGCGTTCGCGGATGTCGGCGGGGTAGTCGTTGAGGTGGCTGTAGGGCATGGGGTTCTTAGACCACCCTTGCGCGCAACAGGTCATGAATGTTGAGGGCGCCGACCACGCGTCCTTCATCGTCCACGACCAGCAGGCCGCTGATCTTGTGCGCTTCCATCAGTTGCGCCGCTTCCACGGCCATCGCGTCGCTGCCGATGGTCTTGGGCGAACGCGTCATGACCTCGACGATGCGCGTGTTGCGCAGGTCGAGCCGATCGTCGTCGAGCGTGCGGCGAAGGTCGCCGTCGGTGTAGAGGCCGAGCAGGCGATCGTTCTCGTCGACCACCGCGGTCATGCCCAGGCGCTTGCGGCTCATCTCGACCAGCGCTTCGCTGACGCTGGCGTCGGCGCCCACGCGCGGAACGCTGTCGCCCGAATGCATGATGTCGGCGATGTGCAGCAGCAGGCGACGGCCGAGCGAGCCGGCCGGGTGCGAACGCGCGAAATCGTCGGCGGTGAAACCGCGCGCGTCGAGCAGCGCGACGGCGAGCGCATCGCCCATCGCGAGCGAAGCGGTGGTGCTGGAGGTCGGCGCCAGCGCGAGCGGGCACGCTTCGGCATGGACGCTCACGTCCAGATGCACGTCGGCTTCGCGCGCCAGGGAGGAGTTCGGCCGGCCCGTCATCGCGATGAGCTTGTTGCCTTGGCGCTTGAGCACCGGCAGCAGCATCAGCACCTCGTCGCTTTCGCCGGAGTAGGACAGCGCCAGGACGACGTCGACGTCGGTGATCATGCCCAGGTCGCCGTGCCCGGCTTCGCCCGGATGCACGTAGAACGCGGGGGTGCCGGTGGACGCGAGGGTCGCGGCGATCTTCCGGGCGATGTGCCCCGACTTGCCCATGCCGGTGCAGACCACGCGCCCCTGCGAGGCGAGGATCAGGCGGCAGGCGGCGCTGAAGTCGCCGTCGATGCGCGCCGCAACTTCGGCCAGCGCCTGCGCTTCGATCTCGAAGACGCGGCGTCCGCTCGCGGCGAGCGTGGCCGGGTCGTCGGCGTAGGTCGACGCGTGGAGGGGCGAGGAACGCGAGGGGACGGGAATGCTGGCCATGGGGCGCGCCATTTCGGACCGGGGGTCTTTCCGCTAGGCTAATCCCTCCATTCTAGGCGGTTGCGCCGGCAAGTGCCCGTCACGGGCGCCCCGACAGCGCCAGGCCGATGGCCACCGCCGGCATGCGCGGCGCGCAGGACGCGCGAAAACCGCACGCTTCCACGCCCATTCCCCCGAAGCCCAGACTCCAAAGGCCGCCCCTTGAACCCCGACACCATCCGCCAGCTGATCGAACAGGGCCTGCCCGGCGCGCGCGCCGACGTGCAGGGCGACGACGGCGTGCATTTCGAAGCCACCGTCGTGGCCGAAGCCTTCCGCGGCAAGCTGCCGCTGGCCCGCCATCGCCTGGTGTACGCCACGCTCGGCGACCGCATGGGCGGTGAAATCCACGCGCTCGCGCTCAAGACGCTGACGCCGGAAGAAGCAGGACAGGCGTAGTCGGCGGTTCGTGGCCGACGATGCGTCGGCCCTCTTGAATCCACGCAGCGCGCGCCCCCATCACGAATCACCAATCACGACCCACGTCCCCATGCAAAAGATCGTTGTAGAAGGCGGCGCCGCGCTCAACGGCGATGTGCAGATCTCCGGCGCGAAGAACGCCGTGCTGCCGATCCTGTGCGCAACGCTGCTCGCCGATGGCCCGGTGTCGATCACCAACGTGCCGAACCTGCACGACGTGGTGACCACGGCCAAGCTGCTGGGCGAACTCGGCGCCGGCATCACGGTGGACGAGGGGACGCTCGGCCGCGGCCGCGGCATGGTGATCGACCCGACCACCGTCCACAGCCACGTCGCGCCGTATGAGCTGGTCAAGACGATGCGCGCCTCGGTGCTGGTGCTCGGTCCGCTGCTGGCCAAGTACGGCGCGGCGGAAGTCTCGCTGCCGGGCGGCTGCGCGATCGGTTCGCGTCCCGTCGACCAGCACATCAAGGGTCTGCAGGCGCTGGGCGCCGACATCACCGTCGAGAACGGCTACATCAAGGCCCGTCGCGACGGTCGCCTGAAAGGCGCGCGCTTCGTGTTCGACATGATCACCGTCACCGGCACCGAGAACGTGCTGATGGCCGCCGCGCTCGCCGAAGGCACCAGCGTGCTGGAAAACGCCGCGATGGAGCCGGAGATCGTCGACCTGGCCGACTGCCTCAACGCACTCGGCGCGAACATCGAGCACGCCGGCAGCGGCCGCATCGTCGTGCACGGCGTCGAACGCCTGCACGGCGGCAGCCACCACGTGCTGCCCGATCGCATCGAGACCGGCACCTTCCTCGTCGCCGCGGCGATGACCGGCGGCCGCGTGACCGTGCGCAACGCGCGCCCGGACACGCTCGACGCGGTGATCGACAAGCTCAAGCAGGCCGGCGCCGACATCACCGTCGATGGCGATCGCATCACGCTCGACATGGGTGGCCGTCGTCCGAAGTCGGTGGATCTCACCACCGCGCCGCATCCGGCGTTCCCGACGGACATGCAGGCGCAGTTCATGGCGCTCAACTGCATCGCCGAAGGCGTGGGCGTGATCAACGAGACGATCTTCGAAAACCGCTTCATGCACGTGTCGGAACTGCAGCGCCTGGGCGCCGACATCCGCGTGGAAGGCCATACGGCGATCGTGCGCGGCGTGCAGCGCCTCAGCGGCGCGCCGGTGATGGCGACCGACCTTCGCGCGTCGGCGTCGCTGGTGCTCGCGGGTCTGGTCGCCGAAGGCGCGACGACCATCGATCGCATCTACCACCTCGATCGCGGCTACGAGAACATCGAGGAAAAGCTCTCGGGCCTGGGCGCGAACATCCGCCGCATCGCGGGCTGATCGACGATGGCGCTGATCGATCTCTCGCGAAAGAAATCGGCTCCCTTTACCGCGCGCCGCGTGGCTACGCTGGGCTTCTTCGTCACGCTGCTGATCGTCGTCGGCTGGCTGCACTTCACCGGTGCGGCCGCCACGCGTGGCATCGAACGCAAGGACATGGACTGGAACAACGACGGCAACGTCACCATGCGCGAGATGCTGCAGTCGTTCTACGCCGTCACCGTCACCACGACGACCGAAGGCGCGCGCGAATGCCGCACGTTCGCGTTCCGTGGAAGCGGGCAGTCGCTGCGCGTCGACTGCAAGACGGTGGTGCAGCCGGCGTCGAAGTAGCCGCAGCCCGGCGCTTCGAAAGGCGTGCCTGTCGGTTGAAACGAAAAAGGCCCCGCGATGCGGGGCCTTTTGCTTGTCGGTGATGTCGCGGATCAGCGGACGTTCTGCACCCGCAGGTCGATCGCGTCCTGACCCTTGTCGCGCTGGAGGATGCGCGCCGGCACCGGCATGCCGTCGACCACCCACGCGATGGTTTCCTTGTCGCCCTGCTTGCTGACGACCTTGGTCGCCTGCTTCGACTGGCCGCCGACGGTGATCGCTTCCTTGCCGGCGACGGTGTAGGTGAGGTCCTTGACGCGGCCGTCCTCGACCATCCGGTAGTGCGTGGTCTTGCCGGCCTGCACGTCGCGCACGATCGCCAGGTTGATCAGCAGCGCGTCCATGTCGCCGGCCTGCAGCTTGATCGGGCCGGCGCGTTCGGGCTTCACGTCGCCCGTCCACGTCGCCACGCCCTTGGACCAGTCGTAGGTGGCGTTCTTGTTCTGTTTCTTGGTGAGCACCTGCGAGCTGTCGTTGCCCGACACCGGGCGCCACTGGCCGCCGGTGTCTTCAAAGACGGTCGTCTGGCGCAGGTTCGCCAGCGGGCTGCTGACCGAGAGGCTGTACTTCCAGCGGTTGGCGCCGTCGGCGACGAGCGTCATCTTGCCGGCGCCCTGCATGCCCATGTAGCTGGCCTGGTAATCGGCGGTGAAGGGCTGGATCGCCAGCGCCGGCGCGCTGACCGCAGCCAGGATCGCCGTTGCAACCAACGGGCGCAGCAGGCGGGTGGTGAAGCGAGCCTTCGTGGGGGCCATCAGGGAGCTCCTTTGTAGTCGACCAGGCGAAGGTCGTAAGTGTCCGTGCCGTTTTCGCGCTGCAGGATCCGCACGGGCGTGGGGACGCCTTCCACGACCCACACTACCGTCTCGTCGTTGTTCGAGCCCTGAACGCGGCTCACGCGCATCGCGTTGAATCCCATGCCGTCGACGGTGACCGGTTCCAGATCCTGCGCGACGGTGAAGTTGTGGTCGCGCGCGCGACCGTTGTCGACGAAGCGGTACTGCAGCGCCTTGCCCGGCTGCGCGTCGCGGACGATCGCCAGGTTGATCAGCAGCCCGCTCATGTCGCCGTCCTTCAGCGGCACCGGCACCTGGCGCTTCTTCTTCACGTCGCCCGTCCAGCGGGCGGTGCGCGCGTTCCAGTCGTAGGTGCCCGTCATCTTGCGGCCGACGAAGATCGCCTTGCGCACCGTGCTCTGGCTCAGCGGCCGATAGACGTCATTGCCGACGACATCGAACACTGTGCTTTGCTGCGCATTGACGTTGGCCAGGCCCATCAGGCCCTTCGTGCCGCGCATGTCGAGATCGATGCGCCAGTGCGCGGGATTCGCATCGGGCACGACCTGCATGGTCGCTTCGCCCAGCGGCTTGCCTTCGTTGAAGATCTGGTAATTCGCCACGAACGGCTCCAGCGCCGACGCCGGCGCGGAAAACGACGCCAGCACGAGGCAGAGCAGCGGGGCGGTGGTGAGGACGCGGGAGAGGTGCTTCATCGACAGCCAGTACGTGGGAAGGTGCCGTGTCATGCCGATTCCCGGAAGGCCCGTCAGACGGGGCCGTTGGCGCCGGGGGCACGCAGGGCACCGGCGGAATCTAGGAGGAGCGGCGTAAACAGGGCATGACCGTCCAAGGTCGTGGTAGTTCCCCGTTCAGCCAGTCGGCCCGCGACCGCCAGCCGCAGCACCGCGAGCAGTAGGGGGTGCTCGACTTCGAGCACGCGCGCGGCCAGCGCGTCGGCGTCATCGCCGGGGCGCACCGGCACGCGCGCCTGCGCGACGACGGCGCCGGCATCGAGTTCGGGAATGACGAAATGCACGCTGGCGCCATGCTCGGCCTCGCCGTCGGCGATAGCGCGTGCGTGCGTACGCAGGCCGGGGTACTTCGGCAGCAGGGATGGATGGATGTTGAGCAGCCGTCCCTGGAAGCGTTCGACGAACGCATCGCACAGGATGCGCAGGTAGCCGGCGCAGACGATCCAGTCCGGCCGTGTCGCCTCGATCGCATCGCCGAGCGTGGCGTCGAAGGTCTCTCGCGAGACGTAATCCTTCGGGCTCGCACTCCAGCGCAATGCAGGTTCGACGCGCTCGAGCGCGGCCGCGGACGGCTTGTCGGAAAACACGCCGACGATGCGCGCCGGCAGCGTGCCGGCGTCGATCGCGTCGAGGATCGCCTGCAGGTTGCTGCCGCGCCCCGACACCAGCACCGCGATGCGGTCGGGACGCGTCGGCGTCGCGCTCAAGTGCGCGCTCAACCGATGTGGACGCGGCTTTCGAGCGACGCGCCCGCGGCGGCCTTCACGACCTGGCCGATCGGGCGATGACGCAGGCCCAGGCGGTCGAGGTCGGCGTTCACCGCGGCGACATCGCCGGGCGCGACGACCAGCACGAAGCCGACGCCGCAATTGAAGGTGCGCCACATCTCTTCGTTCGGCACGGCGCCTTCGCGCTGCAGCCACTCGAACACCGGCGGCAGCACGATCGCCGACGCCTCGATGTCGAGGCCGAGGCCGTCCGGAATCACGCGGATGATGTTTTCGGTCAGGCCGCCGCCGGTGATGTGTGCCATTGCGTGCAGGTCGTGCTTGCCGAGCAGTTCGAGCACCGGCTTCACGTACAGCTGCGTCGGGGCCATCAGCGCATCGATCAGCTTGACGCCGCCGACGTCGAGGTCGGCCGGGCGGCCGGCGCGATCGTAAATCCTGCGCACCAGCGAATAGCCGTTCGAATGCGGGCCGCTGGAGGCGATGCCGATAAGCACGTCGCCCTCGCGCACCTTGGCGCCGTCCAGCAGCTTGGACTTCTCCACCGCGGCGACGCAGAAACCGGCGAGGTCGTATTCGCCCGGCGGGTACATGTCGGGCATCTCGGCGGTCTCGCCGCCGATCAGCGCGCAACCGGAGAGCTCGCAGCCCTTCGCGATGCCGCCCACCACGGCGACCGTGGTGTCCACGTCCAGCTTGCCCGTCGCGAAATAGTCCAGGAAGAACAGCGGCTCGGCGCCCTGGACGAGGACGTCGTTGACGCACATCGCCACCAGGTCGATGCCGATGGTGTCGTGGCGGTTCAACTGCTGCGCCAGCTTGAGCTTGGTGCCCACGCCGTCGGTGCCCGAGACCAGCAACGGCTCCTTGTACTTGCCCGACAGGTCGAACAGCGCGCCGAACCCGCCGAGCCCGCCCATCACCTCCGGACGGAAGCTGCGCTTGACCAGCGGCTTGATGCGTTCGACCACCTGGTTGCCCGCGTCGATGTCGACGCCGGCGTCGCGGTAGGTGATCGGAGTGGGGGCGGAGGGGGAACTGGACACGGGCGGCCTCGTCGGTCGCGGGAGATGAAGCGGCGATTTTAACAGTCGTGACGAGCTTGAATGGACGGGCCGGGCCTGCCTGCGGCACCATTTCGGCTGATGACGCACCCAGGTACAGCGATGGTTCGGGCAATCCGCGCGGAAATGCCGCGCACGACGTTCCTCCGGAAGCTCCATTTCGTGATGATGGCGGCCGCCTTGATGGTGGCCAGTTCCGGCGCCTGGGCCCAGCGCGTGGAAGGCGATCGAGCCCGCGCCGAGGGCATCTACGCCACCGAGGTGAAGGTCAACGGGCAGGGCGAGACCGAGCGAAACGGCGCATTCGCGCGCGGCCTGGCGCAGGTGCTGGGCAAGCTGTCGGGCGACCGCAGCGTGTCGTCCAAGCCCGGCGTCGGCAACGAGCTGCGCCAGGCGAAGATCTACGTGAAGCAGTACGACTACCGCCAGGACGAGGGCGTCGGCCCCACGGGCGCGCCGAGCTTCAACACGTTGTTGGTGATCCAGTACGACGAGGAGGCCGTCAATGACCTCGCCGCCACGCTGGGCATCGCGATCTGGCCGCAGCCGCGGCCCAAGCCGGTGCTCTGGCTGGCCATCGACGACGGCAGCGGCCCGCGCCTGGTCGGCCTGCCGCAGGTGAATGCGGCCCGGCCGGCGCTGAACCGCGCGGTCGAACGGGGCTACAAGCTCGGCCTTCCGACCGGCAACGCCGCCGAACAGGCGGCCGTAGGCGCGATCTGGCGCGGCGACAGCGCCGCCGTGGCACGCGCGTCGGCCCGCTACAGCCCGCCGATGCAGCTGATCGGCAAGCTCTACCGCGATACCACCGCCGGCTGGAAGGCCGACTGGACCTTCGTCGACGCCGGCAAGGTGCTGGCGAACTGGTCGCAGACCGGCGCCGACGCCCGCCAGTTGATGGCCGGCGGCGCCGATGGCGCGGCCGATGCCCTGATGAAGCGTTACGCCAAGCGCGCGCCGTCCGGCGAGCCGGGCGTGTACCGCGTCACCTTCACCGGCATCGACAGCAGCGATGATTTCATCCGCCTGGCGGGCTATCTGCAGAAGCTCTCGGTCGTGCGTCGCCTCGCGCCGGTGCGCGCGACGCCGCAGGGCCTGGAATACGAACTCGACCTCGTCAGCGGCATGCCGGGCTTCAACCGCCTGCTTGCGCGCGACGGCGTGGTCGATGTCATGGAAGGCCTGGAAGGCCAGCCGCCGGTCTACCGCCTGCGCTGACGTCACCACCGACAAGGAACCGCATGCAATCGCAAGCCCTGGACGACATCGCACGCTTCCTGCGCCGCCTGCAGTGGACGGCGCTCGCGCTGGCCGTGTGCTGGCTGGTCTGGGTGCTCGCACCGATCCTGACGCCGTTCGTGTTCGCGCTGATCCTGGCGTGGCTCGGCGATCCGCTGGTAGACCGGCTCGAACGCGCCGGGCGCTCGCGCAACGTCGCGGTGACGCTGGTGTTCACCGCGATGGCGCTGATCGTGCTGGCGGGCCTGCTGATCCTGGTGCCCTTGCTTGAACGGCAGATCGAAACGCTGATCGCCTCGTGGCCGCACTATCGCGACTGGTTCATGGTGACCGCGCTGCCGTGGGTCGAACAGCGCCTGGGCATCGAACTCACCGATTGGCTGGATTTCGGCCACCTCAGCCAGCTCGTGCGCGAGAACTGGGACCGCGCCGGCGGCATCGCGGCGACGGTGCTGGGGTATCTCTCGCGCTCGGGCTTCGCGGTGATCGGCATCGTCGCCAACGTCGCGCTGCTGCCGGTGATCACGTTCTTCTTCCTGCGCGACTGGGACCTGCTGGTCGAACGCGTCGCCTCGCTGATCCCGCGTGACCACCTGGACGTCGTGAGCCGCCTGGCGCACGAATCCAGCGAGGTGCTCAGCGCCTTCCTGCGCGGCCAGTTCCTGGTGATGCTGGTGCTGGGCGTGATGTACGGGCTTGGCTTGTGGGCGGTCGGGCTCGACCTGGGCATCCTCATCGGCCTGATCGCCGGCCTGCTGACCTTCGTGCCGTACCTCGGCCCGGCCAGCGGCATCCTTCTCGGCGTGATCGCCGCGCTCGTGCAGTACGGCGACTGGCAGCACGTCGCCGGCGTGCTGGTGGTGTTCGGCATCGGCCAGGTGATCGAGAGCTACGTGCTGACGCCCAAGCTCGTGGGCGATCGCATCGGCCTGCACCCGGTGGCGGTGATCTTCGCCGTGCTCGCGGGCGGGCAGCTGTTCGGCTTCCTCGGCATGCTGCTGGCGCTTCCGGTGTCGGCGGTGGTCAACGTGCTGCTGCGGTACGCGCAGGAGCGCTACCGCCACAGCCGTCTCTACGTCGGCACGCATGCCTTGCCCGAGGACGCCGTGCCCGATCCGCTCGCTGATCCGCACCTGCCGCCGCCGGTCGACCGCAAGCCCGAGTGATCGAAGAGCGAGTAATCCCGCAGTGAGCGTTCCGCAGTTGCCGCTGGCCTTGCGCTATCCGCCCGACCAGCGACTGGACACCTTCGTGCACGCGCCCGCCGGCGCGATCGAACAACTGCGCGCGCTTGCGGACGGCCACGCTGATGCGCGTCGCGACAGCACCTACGTCGCCGGCCCCGCCGGCGTCGGCAAGACGCATCTGCTGCTGGCGACGTGCGCGGCGACCGAAGCCGCAGGCCGTCGCGCCGCGTTCCTGCCGCTCGCGGCGGCGGCCGGGCGTCTGCGCGATGCGCTGGAATACCTCGAAGGCAACGATGTGATCGCGCTCGATGGCCTGGACGCCATCGCCGGCCTTCGCGAGGACGAAGTCGCGTTGTTCGACGCCCACAACCGCGCGCGCGCCGCGGGCCGCACGCTGGTCTATGCCGCGCGCGACATTCCCGACGCGATCGGGCTGACCCTGCCGGACCTGCGCTCGCGCCTGGGACAGTGCACGCGCATCACGCTCGCGCCGCTGGACGAAGACGGCCGTCGCGACGTGCTGCGCCAGCGTGCCCAGCGCCGCGGGCTCGTGCTCGAAGACACGGCGCTCGACTGGCTGCTTCGACGCGTGGGCCGCGATCTGGGCGGACTCACTGCGCTGCTGGATCGACTCGACCGCGCGTCCCTCGCGGCGCAGCGCCGGGTGACGGTGCCGTTCCTTCGGCAGACGCTGGGGAGTGGGGAGTCGGGGTCGTAGGGGCACAAATCCGTCATCCCGGCGAAAGCCGGGACCCAGGCCCGCGATCCGTCAGCACCCTCTCGTCATTCCAGCGAACGCTGGTCTGATCTTCGCGATGTGTGGATCGCGCAGCGCAACAGCGCAGCGCGGTGCGGCGTCGATGGTTCGCCCATGAGGCTCCGTTACCCCTCACCCCAACCCCTCTCCCGCAGGGAGAGGGGCTAAAACCCGCGCCCCTCAAGCGCTAGCGTGGACTTAAGCGTCCGCCAGCTCACGCTCCAACCCCGCCAACCGCTCCGGCGTCCCAACGTCCGTCCAACGCCCGCGGTGGTGTTCGCCGGTGATGCGGCCTTGCGCCATGTGCGCGCGCAGGATCGGCGCGAGGCGGAAGCGCGCCGGTGTTTCGTCCGCGCCTGCATCGCTGCTATGCGAACGCCAGTCGTCCAGCAGTTGCGGGCGATACACGCCGATGCCGGAATAGGTGAGCCGATCGTCGCCATCGGCACGCACGAACCCGTTGGCATCGAGCGCGAAATCGCCCTGCGTCGCCTGCGCCGGACGATCGACCATCACCAGGTGCGCGAGGCCCGCCGGCTCGCGCGGCAGACGCGCGAAGTCGTAATCGCTCCACACGTCGCCGTTGACCAGCACGAACGGTTCCGCGCCGATCAATGGCAGCGCATGCAGCATGCCGCCACCGGTTTCCAGCGGGCGGTCGCCCTCGTACGAGTAGCGGATCGACACGCCCCACCGTTCGCCATCGCCGAGTTGCTCGGGAAACTGCGACGCCAGCCAGCTGGTGTTGATCACGATGTCGCGGACGTCGAGCGCGGCGAGTTTTTCCAGGTGCCATTCGATGAGCCGCTTGCCGCCGGCGCACAGCAGCGGCTTGGGCGTGTGGTCGGTCAGCGGTCGCATGCGCTCGCCGAGGCCGGCGGCGAAGATCAGGGCTTTCAAGCGGAACTCCGGGCGCGGGTTACGGCAAGGGCAGGGCGACGCGTTCCATCGCCGGGCGGATGCGCACGTCCAGCACTTCGCGCAACGGCGTCAGTTCGGGGTAGCGCGGCAGCACTTCGTCGAGGTAGCGGATGAAGCGCGGCGCGTCGGGCAGGTATCTGCTCTTGCCGTCGCGGTAATGCAGGCGCGCGAAGATGCCGAGGATCTTCAGGTGCCGCTGCACGCCGAGCCAATCGGCATCGCGCTGGAACACCGGCAATGGCGGGACCGGAATGCGAGCGCGCACCGCACGTTCGTGATAGCGCGCGAGCCACTCGTCCACGCGATCCAGCGGCCAGCTCAGGAACGCATCCTTGAACAGGCTCACTGGATCGTAGGCGACCGGACCCCATACGCAATCCTGAAAGTCGAGCACCGCCGGGCCGCCTTCGACCGGCATCAGGTTTCGTGGCATGAAGTCCCGATGCGTCAGCACGCGCGTCTGATGCAGCGCATTGTCCATCAGGCGACGCTGGCCCAGTTCGAGGCGGTCCAGGTCGTCGCAGGTCAGTTCGAGTCCGAGGTGCCGGCGCAGGAACCAGTCCTCGAACAGGCCCGCGTCGCGCTGCAGCAACGCTTCGCCGAATTCGCCCGTGCCCAGCGGCGGCTGGATCGCCTGCAGGCGCAGCAGTTGTTCGATCGCCGCGTCGAAGTGCGCGTCGGCGGTGCTCTCGTCGATGGTCTGCGCGAGCGTCGGTCCGCCGAGGTCCTCCAGCAGCAGGAAGCCGTTGGCGACGTCTTCCACCAGCACCTGCGGCACGCGCACGCCGCCGCTTTCCAGCAGCGCGCGCATGCGCAGCCACGGACGCACGTCTTCGAGCTGCGGCGGCGAATCCATGACGATGCGGCTGCCGCCGGAGGTCTGCACGCGCCAGTAACTGCGATGGCCTGCATCGACGGACGCGCGCACCAGTTCGAGGTCGGGGACGTCGGTGGCGGCACGCGCCCAGGCCAGGCGCGCGTTTTCACGCTCGGTGGCGTCGGGCGTGGGAAGCGGATTCGAACCGGGTACGACGGTCATGCAGGCTCCGTGCGGGATCGCTGGCGACCACAATCGCCGCCACGCACAGGTTAGCCCGCCGGCCGTGCACGGTGGAATGCACCGCGATCACGGCCTGCGTCGCGTGGCGCCGGCTTGCGCGGCGCTCACGCGACCTTCGCATTGCGAGCCGTCACGCGGCGACCGCGTCGCGCTCCAGCGATTCCAGCCACTCGTCGTCCGAGCCTTCGGAAACGCCCTCGAACAGGAACGTCGACAGGTAGCGCTCGCCGGTGTCGGGCAGCACGGCCAGCAGCACCGAGCCATCCGGCGCGCTTTCGGCGACCTTCAGTGCCGCGGCCACGGTCGCGCCCGCCGAGATGCCGACGAACAGGCCTTCCTCGGCGGCAAGGCGCCGCGCGGTATCGCGCGCGAGCACTTCATCGACCGGCAGCACTTCGTCCGCGACGGTGCGGCTGAGCACGGCGGGAAGAAAGTCCGGCGTCCAGCCCTGGATCTTGTGCGGTTGCCATTCCTTGCCCGACAGCAGCGCCGCGCCGGCGGGCTCGCTGGCGATGACCTTCAGGTCCGGACGCGCGAGCTTCAGCACTTCGCCGGCGCCGGTGATCGTGCCGCCCGTGCCCCAGCCGCTGACGAAGTAGTCCAGCCGCTTGCCGGCGAAATCGCGCAGGATTTCCGGGCCGGTCGTGCTGCGGTGGTAGGCCGGGTTGGCTTCGTTCTCGAACTGGCGTGCCAGGAACCAGCCGTGCTTCTCGGCCAGTTCCTTCGCGCGGCGCACCATGCCGGTGCCGCGTTCGGCGGCGGGCGTCAGGATCACCTTTGCGCCGTATGCGCGCATCAGCTTGCGGCGTTCGACGGAGAAGGTTTCCGTCATCACCGCGACGAACGGGTACCCACGCGCCGCCGCGACGAGCGCGAGCGCGATGCCGGTGTTGCCCGAGGTCGCCTCGACGATGGTCTGGCCCGGCTTCAGCAGCCCCTTGCGCTCGGCGTCGAGCACGATGGCGAGCGCGAGACGATCCTTCACCGAGCCGCCGGGATTGAACGATTCGACCTTCGCGTAAAGCGTCACGTGCTTCGGCGCGATGCGATGCAGCTTGACGATGGGCGTGCTGCCGATGGTGTCGAGGATGCTGTCGTAAAGGGCCATGGCGTTGCCTCGTTTCGATGTAGGGGATGTGGTCTTGCAGGGATCAGGCGGCCGCGGCGATGGCCGGCGCGCCCCGCAGCGGCGGCGCGCCGAACCAGTGCAGCGTGTCCGCGAGCGCGGCGACTTCGCCGACGATCAGCAGCGCCGGCGATTGCACGTCGTGTTCGCGCGCGCGCTGCGCCAGTTCCGACAGCGTGCCGACGATCACGCGCTGGTTCGCACGCGAGCCGTTCTCGACGATGGCGAACGGCGTCGACGCGGCGCGTCCGTGTTCGATCAGGCGCGCACTGAAGCGGTCCAGGCCGGCGACACCCATGTAGACGGCGAGCGTCTGCCGTTCCTGCGCGAGCGCCTGCCAGTCGAGCGTGTCGTCGGAGTCCTTGCAGTGCGCGGTGACCAGTCGCACCGACTGCGCATGGTCGCGATGCGTGAGCGGCACGCCGGCATACGCGGCACATGCGAGCGCGGCGGTGATGCCGGGCACGACCTCGAAGTCGATGCCCGCATCGCGCAGCACTTCGAGCTCCTCGCCGCCCCGGCCGAAGACGAACGGATCGCCGCCCTTCAGCCGCACGACGCGCTTGCCGGCGCCGGCGTGTTCGAGCATCAGCGCGTGGATCTGCGCCTGCGTCGCGTGATGGTTGCCGGCCTGCTTGCCGACTTCGATGCGCTGCGCGTCACGTCGCACGAGTTGCATCACCTCGTCGCTGACGAGGCGGTCGTGCAGGATCACGTCGGCTTCATTGAGCACGCGCAGCGCACGCAGCGTGAGCAGGCCCGGATCACCCGGGCCCGCACCGACGAGCGCGACGCTGCCGCGCGAAGACGGGACTTCGGCGTGCAATTGCGCCGCGAACTCGCGTTCGGCCGCCAGATGTTGCCGCTTGCGCAGCAGCGCCGGCACCGTGCCGCGCAGCAGGCGGTCAAAGAAGCGGCGTCGTGCGCCGAGCTGCGGGAAGCGCGCGCGGATGCGCGTGCGTTCGCGGCCGAGCAGGTTCGCCAGCTCGCCCAGCGATGCGTCGAGCTGCGTTTCGAGCGTCTCGCGCAGATGGCGCGCCAGCATCGGCGCGGCGCCGCCGCTGGAGATCGCCACCTGCAACGGACCGCGGTCGACGCGCGCGGGAATCTGCACGGTAGACGCCTGCGCGTCGTCGACCACGTTCACCCAGAGACGCCGCGCCTCGCCGGCCTCGGCCACGGCGCGGTTCACGACGTCGTCATCGGTGGCGGCGATCGCCAGCCATGCGTCATCGAGCCAGTGCGGCGCGAATTCGCCAGGCAGATGTTCGATGTCGCCGCGCTCGGCCAGCGCCGCAAGTTCCGCATTCAGCGCCGGTGCGCCCACGCGCACCCGCGCTCCGGCCTCGCGCAACGCCGTGGCCTTGCGTAGCGCCACCGTTCCGCCGCCCACGACCAGCACGATGCGGCCCTGCAGGTCGGCGAACACGGGGAAGAGGGGGCGCGAAGCCTGCGGATCTGAGGCCACCGGACTGCTCATGGCACCGAAGCGAAACGGAGGGATTCCGTGACGCTACGCATGCACCCCGACGTGCGGAAATGACGCCGCCGCCTGCGGTCATGCCGTTTCGGAATGACCCGGCCGGGCCCGGCGAGGGCGCGGCCGCGCCGCGCGGCCCTGCGCTGGACACGGCCGGCCGCGCAGGGTAGTTTTTGTTCATCCCTTTATTCGTATCGAGCGATATATGAACGCGGCCGCCGTTCGGACCACGTGTTGTCGGTGCACGTCGAAACCGACCGCCGCCCGCACGTCCGGGCCCGACCTGCCGCCT
>Ga0209676_1001920_pt1 | contig 16801 bp, 18 predicted proteins | sample AraplaCvi_mLB_r2_FD_184282 | JGI IMG/M metagenome (GOLD analysis project Ga0209676, IMG submission 184282) | Arabidopsis root microbial communities from North Carolina, USA - plate scrape MF_Cvi_mLB_r2 (SPAdes) (version 2) | ecosystem: Host-associated > Plants > Roots > Endosphere | place: USA...
TGGCGCATGCCGAGGGGGTAGCTTTCCTCGTAAATCCAGCTGCAAACTTCTAGTTGCCAACGACGACAACTACGCTCTGGCCGCTTAAGGCCTAAGCCCCGAAACTGCTTGTGTCCGTGCTCGCAGCGTAGGGTCATCATCACGGAATCGCCGGGGACGGTTGCCTGTCAGTCCCTGGTCAACCCAAAACAGGCTGGTTCCGGGATGCGCTTTGCATACCGTGCTGTTCCGGGACGAGATCCAACGGTGAGCTAAGCATGTAGTGCCGGGGATGGAGTGCCTTCGGACGGGGGTTCAATTCCCCCCACCTCCACCATTTCAGTGTCTAGCGACATCCAAAAAGGGCCGATTTCCTTAGTCAAATCAAGGATTTCGGCCCTTTTTGCGTCTGGGGTCGTCCAAATGGGGGTGTTGCAATCCGGGGGCACAGGGGGGCAGATTTGGGGGCAGATCAACTAGCTTGAAACGGGATGCCCCCAGTGGCCCTCACCGACACCGCAATCCGCAAGCTCAAGCCGGAAACCAAAACCCAGCGCTTGTTCGACGGAGGCGGGCTCTACCTGGAGGTGACTCCGGCCGGAGGGCGGCTCTGGCGTCAGAAGTATCGCTTCGGCGGCAAGGAAAAGCGCCTTGCCCATGGCGTCTACCCTGACGTAAGCCTCGCCGAGGCCCGGGAGCGGCGAGACGCGGCGAGAAAGCTCTTGGCCACGGGGGTAGATCCCGGCGAGCACAAGAAGGCCGCCAAGGCGGCGAGCCACGAGCGTGCCGCAAACAGTTTCGAGGTGGTCGCCCGCGAGTGGTTCGCAAAGCAGCGGCCCACCTGGGTTGCTTCGCATGCGGACAAAATTCTTCTTCGCCTGGAAAATGACATCTTTCCGTGGCTGGGCTCGAAACCCGTCGCCGACGTCAGTGCCCGCGAGTTGCTGGCCACGGTGATGCGCGTGGCAGATCGTGGGGCTGTAGAAAGTGCCCACCGTGTCCTGCAGAACTGCGGCCAGGTGTTCCGCTATGCGATCGTGACCGGACGCGCGGAGCGAAACCCAGCCGCCGATCTGCGCGGGGCCCTTCCCCCGGTGAAGCCGACACACCGCGCTGCCATCACCACACCGCAGGAAGTGGGGGCGCTGCTCCGTGCGATCGATGGGTATAACGGCTCGATCGTGACGCGGTGTGCACTGCAGCTCGCACCGCTGGTTTTCGTTCGCCCAGGTGAATTAAGGCACGCCGAATGGGCTGAGGTGAACGTCGACACCGCGGAGTGGAACATTCCCGCGGAGAAAATGAAGACTCGGCAGGCCCACCTCGTGCCGCTGTCCCGACAAGCATTAGCGATTCTGGCTGAGATTTATCCGCTCACCGGGCGGGGCCGCTATGTGTTCCCGGGCGGTCGATCGCCGAAACGACCAATGAGCAACAACGCAGTGCTTGCCGCCCTACGCCGAATGGGATTCGCGAAAGATGAGATGAGCGGTCATGGCTTCAGAGCGATGGCCCGGACCATCCTTGATGAAGTCCTGCAGTTTCGCCCCGATTTCATCGAGCACCAGCTCGCGCATGCGGTGCGCGATCCGAACGGCCGCGCGTACAACCGCACGGCACACCTAACAGAACGCAAGGAGATGATGCAGGCCTGGGCAGACTATTTGGACAAGCTGAAAACGCCAGACCAGAAGTAGAAGTAAGTCGCCGGCCGGCGTGCGACGAACACGCCGGCCGACTTCCACAACCGTTCGCTAGGAGAACGATCATGGCAGCACGGATTATTGCATTTCCGATTAACGCCGCTCAACGCACCGCGCGTGAGCGTGACCAACTGTTGGGTTACTTCGAAGAATACCGGGGGAAATTCCCGGAGCACTCGCTCGAGAGGGCGTGGAGCACGGCGCGGCTTGCTGTCGCGATCGACCAGAAGATGGAGGCGGTGGCCACGCCCGCCTTTCCGGACGACCCGAGTAAGCCGGGGCCCGTTCGCCAGCCTTCGAAGCGGACACCACATCTGCGCGTCCTGCCTTCGGCTCCGAAGAATGAACCTCATCACCCGTTCCGACGGCGCGATCCGGACGTTGATCTCGCAACCGACAACCTTGTGAACCAGATGCGCGCTCTCGGCTCAGGCGAGTTGGAGCCCCGGAATGAGAGTGAAGTGCGTCTCCAACAGCTCGCCATGAAACTCAACCGTCGCCTTGCGCAGTTGCGCGAGGAACGTCTTGCGCGCTCGGAACCGGATGGATGCACACGACCCTCAGTTGAGCGAACGGCAGCTCGGCGCTCGTTTCCCGTGAAACACGTCATTGTGACTGACGCTGGCTGACGCTTACGGCATGCGACTAGAGGTGTGAAATGCGCGACCTAAAGAAGGACTACTACGACCTAGAAGATGCGATGGCGACAGCTGCTGGCGCGGCTGAGCGAGCGGTTGAAGGAAATCGGGATGCCCTACGGATATGGGCAGCACTGATCTCACAGTACCTTCGCGGCCACCTGGTGCCCGAGTACGAGCCAACCCAACACGGGTTTCCTACCCATTACGACGATGCGGACGCGCGCCTCGCACTGCTGCTGATGGCTGAGGCGTTGGAACGCATCCACAACGGTGACGAGCCGAACCGCGTGTTTGGGTGGAACACCGGTCGAAGGGGAAGGCCGGAAAAGGTGAAAAGCAATCCTCGACGCGCTTCCGAGGACGTCTTTCGCCTTGAAATGATAGAGGCGCACATCGCATCGGGCGAGACGGCGCTTGATGCCTGCAAGCGTGTCGCGGTGGAGTACGGCGACTCATCTCAGCGTCTCTATCAGCTTTATAAGCGCAATCGCTAGCGCGCTACACTGGTAGGCGCAAGCGCAATAATTTGGCAATTTATTGCGCTTGCGCGAGCTGTTTTAAGCTCTCACCCTGAGTCAGTCCAAGAGCGTCCTAAATAGGACATTGAGAACTGACATGAACGCACTTCCAGAAACTGGTTATCTCCGGCTTCGTCAGATCATTGGCGACCCAACGTCAAACCCGCCGCTCCCTCCGATCATTCCGGTCGGAAAATCCACATGGTGGGCAGGCGTACGCACTGGCCGGTACCCCGCACCAGTGAAGCTAAGCCCACGCATTACCGCTTGGCGTGTTGAAAGCATTCGCACGCTGATCGAGGCTGCAGGTGGTGAGCATTGAATCACTCGCCCCCATCTCCCCATGTTCTGAATTCTCGCGCACGAGCGCGTCTCACGCTGGTAGACGCTCGCGCCAGACACTCGGCGCGCTAGCCGGTTGTGGGTCCTCCTGGGGAATGTCGTGTGAGGGTAATTCGGACCCCGTTAGCGGGGTACTCAGTGCACGTCAAAGTTACTGAACATGGGAGCCAGCATGCCTAGCGCTGCTGCATTCAATCACGCCGCCCTCGTGGATCTCTTCTTCGAAGAGCTTCTTGCCGGAGCGATCACGGGTGTACGCGCCCGTCCAGCGCTGACGAGTGATGTTCACGAGCTTTACCGAGCATGGTGCGAGGCCAAGGGTCGCCCCTTCCTGGCGTCAGTCCCGCGCTTCGTGAAATTGCTCCAGACGCGTCACGGCGTCCGCCTGGTACGGAAGCGATACGCGCTGGGCATGCGCATCCTCGGGCCGCATGGCGTGCTCCTTCTCGCGCCTGTTCCGGCGCCACGCGACGGGTTCGAAGCCGACTGGCTAGGGGATCACATCACGTCATTCTCGGCTGCGCTCTCGCACTTCCGGGCACGCGTCGTCACGGGAGACCGCGCCCATGCGCGCTAACGCCCACTTCTGTGCGGCATGTGCGGCATCCGCGCCGATTGTGCGGTATGCGCGTGCGGCATCAAACGCTTGTGGCGCAAGGGTGTGCGGCATGTGCGGCACGGCTCTACACGTGACGCGTGCGCGCCCGCGCACATGCGTGCGTGCAGGCGCGCGCACCCGCAGGCGCCCGCGTGCGCATGCCGCACATACCGCACAGCCGCGCCGAGGCTACGTTTGACACCGCACGAGCATGCCGCACAGTCCTCCACCGTGCCGCACATGCCGCACGACGCGCTCGCTCGCGCGCGCTCAGAACCTTTCTCGATCCCCGCCCAAGAGAAGGAGGCGGTTGAGGAAGGAGAAGGAGGCACGCTGCCGCGCCTCGGCGATGTCGCTCACTTTTCGCAAACGCCCATGCACAGCGCTCGCGTTGCCGTGGCGACTCTCCAAGCCCGGGGGGCGGGGGAAGCGTCGCAGAAAGACGAAACGCCGTCCTACGCGCAGCAGCTCGCGAGGGCGCGCGCACTGCTCCACGCCAGATTGCCGGCTGACCTGGCGACATGGATCGAGGAACAGCTGGCGGCCAACGTTCCGAATGACTACATCCGCGCGCGTCGTGACGCATGGCTCCATCAGGCAGCAGCCATCATCGGCGGAAGCGTTAATCACCAGGCGGTGCAAATACTAGCGCTCGCGAAAGTCCTTGAACGTTGCTGGAGCGCCTATCGCGTACGTTCGCCCGAGCCCGGCACCGCGTTCGGTGCCGTCCATCACGCGCGCCTTCTCATGCCGGTGCCCAAGCGAAGGCAGCTGATCAACCTGCTGTCGAAGAGTGTGCAATCCAGCCCATTGTGATTGCACACCACTCTGTCGAACGATGAGCTCCCCAGAAGGAGTTCATCCATGCCAAGCAAGTCCACACCGCCAACACTGACCGTGCGGGCCTTGGGCGACAGCGCAGAGCTTCTGATCTACGGCAACATCGGCGACGACTGGTCCGGGACATCTGTGCAAGCCCGGGAGGTCGTCTCCCAGCTCTCCGCATTGACCGGCATCGCCGAGATCGTGGTGCGCATCAACAGCTATGGCGGCTCTGTGCCGGACGGGCTCGCCATCTACAACGCACTTCGCCAACACCCTGCACGAAAGCGCGTGACCGTCGACGGCGTCGCGGCTTCGATCGCGTCGGTGATCGCGATGGCCGGTGACTCAATCGCGATGCCACATACGTCTCTCTTGATGATCCATGCCCCCTGGTGCTCGGCCACCGGCAACGCCGCGGATCTTCGACGACGCGCCTCGGAGCTTGAAGTTTGGGCCTCGGCTATGCAGCAAGCCTATTCGTCCAAGTCAGGCATGAGCGATGAAGTGCTCACGGGAATTCTGAGCGACGGACAGGATCATTGGTTCACGGCTCAGGAGGCGATCGACGTCGGTCTCATCGACGAGCTGATCTCCAGCGATCTGGAAGAGTCTGCCGCCTTGGCTGGCCAGCGACCGGGCGAGCAAAGCGCCCATGTACGCAACCTAATCTCACGGGCTCCGGCACACATCGCCGCAGCACTTCGTCAATTCAATATAGGAGATTCCGCAATGCCCAACGCCTCTCGTGATGAAATCCTGGCTGCTGAGCGTGGTCGACGTAGCGACATTCGAGCGATGGCCGGTGACGCCATTCGAAATCCTGAGTACGCAGAGGTCATCAATGCTGCTCTCGACGATCCAGCGGTCACTCCGGAGGTCTTCGGAAAGCGACTGCTGGCACGCATGGCAGAGGGCCGCGAGCCGCTGAACGGCGGCGGCCGCGTCAGTTCGATGGGAGGCGGATTGGGTGGCGACTTCGTCAACGCGGCCGCAGATGCGCTGGCCATGCGGTCAGGCATCCGCGTTGCAAATCCGCACGCGGGTAGCCGAGACTTCATGACCATGGACGTCGGCGAGATTGCTCGCGCGTGCCTCACCCGCGCTGGGCGCAATGCGCGCGAGCTGGATCGAGTTGGCGCAGTTCGCGCGGCGCTGACGACCAGCGACTTCCCAGCCCTCCTGGGCGCAGCCCTCAGCAAGTCCCTTCGCGTGGGGTACGAAGACGAGGTTCAGAGCCACACGCTGTGGGCAAACTTCGTGCAGGTGGACGACTTCCGCCAGCAGGTGCGCGCAATCCTCAGCTCCGCCCCTGATCTGCTACATGTGCCCGAGGGCGGCGAATATCAGGAGGGACCCATCTCCGATGACAGCGCGCAGTACGCGGTATCGAAGTTCGGGCGCATCATTCGGATGACGTGGGAGTCGCTCGTAAACGATGACCTCGGCGCGTTCGTGCGCGTGCCGCAGGCGATGGGCCAAGCCGCCCGGCGCAAGGAAGCGGACCTGGTGTATGCGCTTTTTGCAGCAAACGCCGGCGCGGGCCCCACCATGCAAGACGGCGTCGCGCTCTTCCATGGCTCTCACACCAACCTCGCGGGTTCGGCGAGCAAGCTGGATGCCGCGGCGCTTAGCGCAGCTCGCACGATGCTGCGTAAGCAGACCGCAAAGGGCGGCGGGCTGATGAACCTGCAGCCGCGCTTCCTGATCGTACCTGCGGAACTTGAGACGGCCGCCGAGTCGTTGATCGCCACCAGCCGACAGGCAGTCGCCAGCGGCGCAACCTCGGACGTCCTTCCTTCGTGGATCGGTAGCCTTGTGCCGGTCGTGGAGCCACGTTTGGACGATAACGCGTTCTACCTGGCCGCGAGTCACAACCAGGTCGACACGTTGGAGGTGGCTGGCCTCGCCGCAGACCGCGCTCAGCCGGTTGTCGAAGAGGAGAACGAATTCGTGCGGGACGCGAAGGCGTGGAAGATTCGCCACGTCGTGGCGGCGGCGTTCACCGACTGGCGCGGAATCGTTAAGACGCCCATTTCCGCGTGAGCGTAATCCGTGCTGCGGTAGGGATCGGTTCCGGTACCGCAGCATGCCGGTGGGGGCCACCTCGACGAGCCGACTGAGTCGAAAACATCAGCGGCAGTGCAGGCCATGCGGAGCCTCGATTCCGATGGTGACTGCATGGGCGCCCGTCCATTTGGATGGGCGCTTTTCATTTGTGGAGGTCGCAGGCACGTGGGGGCGAATGGACCCGATCGACGGGTTCGTGGCCCTTCCCACCTAATGAGATCGCCAAGGTATGCTGGCGCCGACCGCGAAGGGAGGGGCGCAGATGGACTTGTTGACATTCGTGGCGGAGGTTACCAAAGCGATCGCATGGCCCGTGGCCAGTGTCGTGATCGCATTGGTGTTCCGACGCCATCTACGAATGCTCATGGAGCGAATTCGCAAAGGAAAGCTAGGCTCAGCCGAGTTCGAGTTCGAAATGGGCGTGAGGTACCTAGCTGAAATGTCGCCGGCGGCGGCCAAACCACTCGGGCCTGACGCCTACCCGTCGCTAGCGCTGGCGTCGACGAATCCGCGTGCCGCGATTCTGGAATCCTGGCTGAGACTAGAGAGCGCGCTCAGCAAGTTTGGCCATGGTACGCAAGTGCAACGTTACCGCGCAGGGGTGCCCTCAGCTGGTAACGACTCGATAAGCGAAGAGGACCTCGCTGTGATTCACCAATTGCGACTACTACGCAACAGGGCTGCACACGATCTCGAATTTAGCCCTTCAGTCGAGGCTGCGACGTGGTATGTGCGACTCGCCGAAAGCCTAATTGGTCGACTGACTTCCGAAGCCTAAAAGATCACCGAGCGCAAAAAATTATGCACCTGTCAATCAGTGTCTCGCAGGAACTATGGGGTGCCGTGCGTCGAAGCTACGAGTCCCAGGCATGGTCCAACGCGATTCTCGACGCGCTCCATTTCCTGAGTGAGTCGATCAGAAGCAAATCTGGTCTGCAGAGCGACGGAACGGCGCTGGCTGGACAAGCATTCGGGACGAAGGACCCGAAGATAAAGCTTACGAGACTGATCACCGAATCTGACCTCAACGTCCAGGCTGGCATCGAGCAACTGACACGTGGTATGTATCAGGCAATCCGAAATCCGAGAAGTCACGGACGAGTTGATGACTCTCAGCACGACGCCGACGCCCTCATCGTGTTTGTGGATTACATCCTTGGCGTCATTGGCCACGCAAAGTCCGCATTCTCAATCGAAGGCGTTCTGGAGCGGTTGAGTGACGCGGATTTTGTGCCGAATAAACGTTATGCCGAGTTGATTCTAAACGACGTTCCTAAATCAAAGCGGCTGGACGTAATGATCGCCGCATTCGAAGTGCGCGATGTCCACGATGGGGACAAGCTACAGCAGTTCTTCCAGGCTGGCATTTCCGTTCTAGATGAAAAAGACAAGGCGCTTTTTTTTGACGCGGTAAGCGATCACCTTAGAACGAGCAGCACCGACCTAGAGCTCAAATCCGTTTTTCAGATTCTGAAGCCGGAGCAGTGGACGAGCATCAGGGAGGCAGAGCGACTTCGCTCTGAGAACCGCATCGTTCGCAGTGCGAAAGGCGGGAAGTATCAGTATCAAAACAGGAAGTGCACTGGAGGAGGTCTTGCGACGTGGGCGCGGACATTTCTAAAGAATTTTACGCTAAAGCATGAATTTCTTTCCGCAATTTACTCTCATCTGCAGTCGCCAGTTCGTGAGCGCCAAGATTACGCTTTGCAGTTTTTCTTCCCATGGCTCGATGACTTGGCGGCTGTGCCGCCGCCGCACTTCGTGCATCACATCAAGGCAAGGCTCAGGGCTGGAGACCAGCGATATTTTGATGTGTTAGATAGCTTTGAAGGATGGAGCGATCGAACTGGAAGTTGGATTGATCCATTCAAGCCCGAACTGGGGTCATTCAAGGCAAAAGACGATGCAGCGCCAGATCCGGAAGTGGACGATGACTTTCCCTTCTGATTCGGGCGGGTTGTTGGGCTGTTCGTATCGCATGCAGATGTCGTCAGTGCTTGCGCATAGATGATCGCAGCAGTGGCAAAGGTTTCCGCGCCGCGCGCTACTCTTCTGTGCTGGGGAAATTACCGTGGAATACTGCTTTTACCTCAACTGGCGCGGGCTGTCTTCGAGCGAGTGGGCTGCCTGGGTCCAAGCGGTAGGTAGTGTGCTCGCCATTCTCGCGGCGGCGTGGTTCCCGATTTGGCATCGGCGGCGAGAGTTGTCACGCCAGTTGAACAATTACGTGCAGATGCTCAGCGTGGCGCAGGCGCAGGCTCTTGCGGACGCCAGCTTGCTTTGGCAGCACGTCGACAATGTTGCGGACTTCAGCTGGAGCAACACGCGCTGGGACCCGATCATAAAAGCCCTAGAGGGAATCGAGTACCACCTGCTACCGGACTTCAGATTATTTGTTCCGGTGCAGGACGCGCTTGCTGATGCCGTCGCGTGTAAGAAGATCATGGCTGACGCCATTCTCAGGGCAGGCCAGGCAGGCCCGATTACTGTTCCCATGGCGCACAGAATGGACGCGCATGCGGTCAGGATGGGGGGCAGTTACAGGCAGGCCGCAGCGCTGGCGAACAGCTATGGCGGCAGGACCCCGCTTCAGGTCGCTCGCTGGTACTGGTACCGAGCTGGCGCGTTCTTCGGCCAGTGGACGGGGGCACGATTGGGGGCATCGAGCCCTAGGGAAACCTAAGATTTCGCGCAAATAGGACGTCGCGGCGCACAATTTGGGAGTCCCCACCTCCACCATACCAGTGCAAAAAAGCCCGCTTCGGCGGGCTTTTTTGTGTCTGCGACATCGGCACCGGCGCGTGCGTCAGGTTTCCTCGAGCAGCTGGATCAGCGCGCGTTGCTTCTTGCGCGGCAGCTTGCGCACCAGCCCGACCAGACGGACCTCTTCGGCGTTGTCGTACTTGGTAGGCGTCTCGCGCACGGACTCGGCCAGTTCCATCGTGCCGCGGCCGGTGGACAGCCAGTCGGAATTGACCTTCATCTGCACGGCCATCGCGGTGAGGCGTTCGCTCGCCGGCTTCGAAAGACCCACAGCCCACTTGCGGGCGGATTCGCGGCTAACCTCGAAGTACTCGGCGAGCGCCGCCGTGCGATGGCGGCCCTTCACGATGCCGGCGTAGTCCCAGGCCTGGTGCAGCCGTTTTGAGAATTCCTTGTGCGGTTTCTGCGGCATTTCCGTGCGCTCGAATAAGGGAAATCCGACACCCACACGAGGAGTGTGAGACGTCGCAATTTATTGTTGCGCAGCGTCTGCGAAAAGCACGCATCTTCAGGTTGTTGAATGTGGCAACTGGCGGTGGTATCCATTTGCGCCATGACTATCGAAATGGACGTCGCGGCCAATCCGGTCGAGCGATACGTTGAATGTTTCAACTCCTGCGGCGCGGCCGCGCAGGCGGCCGGCATCAGCACCGAAATGCTGCGCCGAATGCGCAAGCGCGGCTACGTAACCACTAGAAAACGGGCACTTATCATGGCCAGGGCATGCAGCTTCCGCGTGGATGCGATCGAGCTGCTCGCACTGTCCGGCGTGCGACGTTCGCCGCGCGGACCACGCACGTGACCATGCGCGTGAGCGCTAACCAATGCGGGCCGGGCCACCCGGCTGAATGCGAAAAATTCTCGGCCCTGTATGCTTGGGGAATGAGCCCCGAGGCCGTTCGCGAAGACCGCACGCCCGACCTGTCCGAGCTGTCGCCGCGCCGCGGATACCTGCTCGCGCTCATCGTGCTCGTCGGCTCGCTGCTGCTGGTCTTCACCGCGTGGCGGGCGGCGCGCGAACGCGAGTTGCGGTCGGCCGAGGCGGAGTTCATCAGCAAGACCGCCGAAGTCACCGAGCTGCTGCGCCAGGGCATGACCAAGTACGAACTGGTCGCGCGCGGTGGCGTGTCGATGTTCGCGTCGGTCACGCGCCCGCGGCCGTCGCCGGCGCAGTGGCAGGCGTACGTGGACGGAATGGACCTTCAGCGGCGCTTCCCGGGAATGGTCGGGCTGGGATTCGCCGAATTCGTCCCCGCCACGCGCCTGGCCGACCTGCAGCTGGAATGGCGTGACGCCGGCCACGGCCTGCTCGAAATCTGGCCGCGCGGGCAGCGCCGCGACTACGGGCCCATCCTTTACCTCGAACCGAAGACGCCCGCGAACGTGGGCGCGATCGGCTTCGACATGTACTCCGAGCCCGTGCGCCAGGCGGCGATGGAACAGGCGATGGAAACCGGCAACGCGACGCTGTCCGGCCCGGTGCACCTCATCCAGGACGGCTCGCTGCGCAGCACCGGCATCCTGCTGTACCTGCCGGTGTATCGCGGCGGCGGGCGGCCGGCGACGCTGGCGAACCGTCGCGCCGACATGCAGGGCTGGGTCTACGTGCCCGTGCGCATGGAAGGGTTCGTGCGCAATGCGCTGGGCGCGCTGCGCAACGACAGCCAGTTCCGCGTGATCGACGTGTCCGCCGGCGAGCGCCTGCTCTATGCGACGTACGCGCCGGCCGATCGCCCGCCGCCGGCGTTCCGGCACAGCAGCGCGTTCGAACTGTACGGCCGCCACTGGCGCGTGGACTTCGAATCGCCACCCTTGGCGCAGGCCGCGCCGCGATTGCAGGGCCTGCAGAACCTGCTGGCGCTCGGGCTGTTCTCGTCGCTGCTGCTGTACGCGATCGCGTGGATGCTCGCGCGCACCGAAGCGCAGGCGTACCGCATCGCCGTGCGCATGACCGAGGACTATCGCCGCAGCGAGCTGCGCTTCCGCAGCGCGATGCGGTATTCGGCGATCGGCAAGGCGCTGCTGGACAGCGAGGGTCATATCGTCGAGGCCAATCCGGCGCTGGCGAACATCGTTGGGCTCACGCCCGAGGCGCTGGTGGGCAAGCGCTTTGACACGCTGTTCGAAAGCGACGAGCCGGAGCTGATCGCCTATGGCCACGGCACCACCGACGCGCAGGGCGTGCATCGCGCGACGCGACGGCTGCATCGCGAAGGCGGCGACCCGCGCCAGGCCCAACTGACCTATGCGCCGGTGCCGGGCAACGTCGGCCAGGACATCGTCGGACTGGTGCAGGTGGAGGACGTGACCGAGCGTCTTCGCGCCGAGGCGCGGGTGCACGCGCTCAACCGGACGCTGGAAGCGCGCGTCGCGTTGCGTACCCGAGAATTGAGCCAGGCCAACCAGGAGTTGGAGGCCTTCGCATACAGCGTCTCACACGACCTGCGCGCGCCGCTGCGTGCGATCGATGGCTTCAGCCGGATCCTGATCGAGCGCCATTCGGCCGGAATGGACGAGAACGGCCGCGGTTACCTGGTGCGCGTGCGACGTGCGGCGGGCCGCATGGGGGAGCTGATCGACGCGCTGCTCAAGATGTCGCGCGTCAGTCGCAGCGAATTGCGGCTGGAACGGGTCGACCTGAGCCGCCTCGCCGGCGAGGTGATCGAGGAGCTGCGCGTGAGCGACAGCCGGCGCCAGGTCGAGGTGGACATCCAGCCGGAGCTGTTCGTGATCGGCGACGCGCCGCTGCTGCGCAACCTGCTCGGCAACCTGCTGGGCAACGCGTGGAAGTTCACGCGCGATCGCCTCGATGCGCGGATCGATTTCGGCGCCGTCATGGGCGAGCAGGGGCTGGAGTACTTCGTGCGCGACAACGGCGCGGGCTTCTCTCAGGCCTACGTGGACAAGCTGTTCCGGCCGTTCCAGCGACTGCACCACAACGACGACTTCGCCGGACACGGCATCGGCCTGGCGTCGGTGAAGCGCATCGTCGAGCGCCACGGCGGGACGATCCGCGCCGAAGGCGAAGTGGGGAAGGGCGCAACGTTCTGGTTCACGCTGCCGCGGGAGAAGCTGGCGGAGTGACGGGCGACCCGCCTCTTCGAACGGCGATTTCCTGTGTACGAAGTAGCCCAGCCCCCAAGTTGGGGGCGATTCGCGCCGAAGGCGCGAATGGGGGATGGATGTGCACTGTTCGCGGCCCGCGGTTTGCGTAGCAAATCGCGGGGTTTTCGGGCGTAGCCCGGAAACAACCAGGCGTTGCCTGGTTCAAGCGTCCTTGTTGTGCCGACGCATCACGCGCTGCTTCTCGCGCTGCCAGTCGCGTTCCTTGCTCGCCTCGCGCTTGTCGTGCGCCTGCTTGCCCTTGGCGAGCGCGATCTCGGCCTTGACCTTGTTGCCCTTCCAGTAGAGCGCGGTGGGCACCAGGGTGTAGCCGTCGCGCTGCACGCGACCGATCAGGTTGTCGATCTCGGCACGATGGAGCAGCAGCTTGCGCGAGCGGCGATCGTCGGCCACGACGTGGGTCGAGGCGGAGATCAGCGGCGTGATCTGCGCGCCGATCAGGAAGATCTCGCTGTGCAGGACCACCGCGTAGGCGTCGCCGATGTTGGCGCGTCCGGCGCGGATCGCCTTCAGCTCCCAGCCCTGCAGGGACAGGCCGGCCTCGAACTTCTCCTCGAGGCTGTACTCGTGGCGGGCGCGCTTGTTCAGCGCGATGGTGCCGCCGCCAGCGCCCTTTCCCTTATCCTTGCCGGTCTTCTTGTTGGAATTCTTGGACATCGCGCCATTGTCCCCGAAAGCGGGGTCCGCGCGCGACTTCACCGCTTCAGGATCGCCGCCGCATGCAGACCATCCGCCGTTCCGCCCTCGTCGAACACTCCGCCGCGCGCATGTATGCGCTGGTGAACGACGTGGCCGCCTACTCGCGCCGCTTCGGCTGGTGCGAGGGCTCGCAGGTGCTGGAGGAGGGCGTCAACGAGGACGGCACCGGGCGCATGGTGGCGCGGCTGGACATCGGCTTCGGTGCCCTGCGTACCTGGTTCACCACCGAGAACACCACCTGCGCGCCGCACCACATCGACCTGAAACTCGTCGACGGCCCGTTCCAGAGCCTGGGCGGGCGCTGGGAGTTCCACGCGCTGGACGAGTCCGCCTGCAAGGTGACGCTGACGCTGAACTTCGAGCCGAAGGTGAAGCTGCTCGGCCCGGCGATGGCGGTGGGGTTCCAGAGCCTGGCCGATCGCATGGTCGACGACTTCGTGCGCGTGGCCGACCGGGGCGAAGAGGCGTGAAGGTCGAGGTCGTCCGCGCGTGGCCGCGGCGCTTCGAGTCGGTGTGGGTCGAGTTGCCCTCCGATGCGACGGTCGCGCAGGCGCTGGCGGCCTCCGGCTGGAAGGACGATGCGGACATCGTGGCCTGTGCCGTATTTGGCGTTCGCGCCGATGGCGAGACCGTGTTGCACGAAGGCGATCGCGTCGAACTGCTGCGGCCCCTGATGGCCGATCCGAAGGATGCGAGGCGCCGGCGCGCCGAGTCGACCAAAACAAAACCCCGGCCGTGAGCCGGGGTTTTCGTTTGCGCTGCGGGAGCGACGCGCTGCAGGAGCGAAGGTCGGATCAGCGGCCCTTCTTGCCCTTTTCCTTCGGCAGGTTGCGGCCGAACTGCTTGACCGTCTGGCGGGCGAGCTGTTCGTCCTGCTCGGGGAAGTAGTCGCCTTCCCACTTCACGACGGCGTCGTTCTCGAACCACACCGTGAGGTTCTTCTGCTCGGTGGTGCCGCGGCGGTTGGTGCGCTGCGTGGCGGTGTAGTCCCAGCGATCGTGATGGAAGGGGTCGTCGATCGACGGCGTGCCGAGAAGCAGGGTGACCTGCTGCTTGCTCATGCCGGTCTGGAGCTGGTCGACGTTGGCCTTTTCGAGCAGGTTGCCCTGGTAGATCGGCTGCTTGTAGAGGATGCCGCAGCCGCTGGTGACCAAGGCAATGGAGAGGACCAGCAGGAGCTTGTGCATGTGCTTCGGCATCGGTGTCTGCGACAGGCGGATAACGCGGCGATGATACACTGCCGGGCGCATCCACCAAGCGCGGAGTCGGGCCGTCCACCTTCGGGGTCGGCCGTGTTCATCCGCCGTTCCGGCGCCACCGGTCGCGCCGCATCGTTGAGGGACCATCATGGAATCGCAAGAACTCCGCAAGGCCGGACTCAAGGTCACCCATCCGCGCCTGCGGATCCTGGAGCTGCTCGAGCAGGCCAAGCCGCGGCACATGACTGCCGAGGACATCTACCGCCACCTGCTGGAACACGGCGAGGACATCGGCCTGGCGACGGTGTACCGCGTGCTCACGCAGTTCGAAGCCGCCGGCCTGGTGCTCAAGCACAACTTCGAGGCCGGGCAGTCGGTGTACGAACTCGATCGCGGCCATCACCACGACCACATGGTCGACATCGACAGCGGCAAGATCATCGAGTTCGAAAGCCCGGAGATCGAAGAGCTGCAGCGCAAGGTCGCGGCCAAGCACGGCTACGAGATCGAGGAGCACTCGCTGGTCCTCTACGTGCGCAGGAAAAAGGGCGCGCCGGCCGTCTGACCTGTCGGGTTCCGCGAACGAGAAAGCCCGCCGATGGCGGGCTTTTTCGTGGGCGATGGCGCGGCGTTACACCACGTCGGCCAGCAACCGCTTCGCGGCCGCGCGCGCCTCGCGCGTGAGTTCGACGCCGCCGAGCATGCGCGCCAGTTCCTCCTCGCGCTCCTTCGCCTTGAGCAACTGCACTGCGCTCTGCGTGACGCCTTCGCTCTTGGCCTTGCTCACGCGGTAATGCGCATGGCCCTGCGCGGCAACCTGCGGCAGGTGGGTGACGCACAGCACCTGGCGGCTAGCTCCAAGCGCGCGCAACTTCTGGCCGACGATCTCCGCCACGGCGCCGCCGATGCCGGTATCGACCTCGTCGAAGACCATCGTCGCCACGGTATCGAGCCCCAGCGCCGCGACCTCGATCGCCAGCGAGATGCGCGACAGTTCGCCGCCCGACGCCACCTTGCGCAGCGGACGCGCCGGCTGCCCCGGGTTCGCCGCGACCATGAATTCCACGCGCTCGGCGCCCTGCGGATCGGGGCGTTCGGATTCGAGCGGCTCCAACTCGACGTCGAAGCGTCCGCCGCCCATGCCGAGTTCGCCGATCAGCGCGCTCGTGCTCGACGCCAGGTTCGCCGCGGCCTCGCGACGGCGCGCGCTCAACACCTGTGCGACCTCACGCCATGCGGTGCGGGCTGTTTCGATCTCGCCATCGAGTTTTGCCAGTCGCACGCCCGCGCCACGCAGGGCGTCCAGTTCGGTCGCGATGGCGTCGCGTTGCGAGGCGAGCTGTTCTGGCGTGACGCGGTGCTTGCGCGCCAGCTCGTGCAGGCGGCCGAGCCGGTGTTCGAGCGCGTCGAAGGCCGACGGGTCCAGGTCGAGGTCGCTGCGCACGCGGTCGAGCATGGCGAGCGCTTCGTCGATCTGGATGGTCGCCGCATCGAGCATGCCGTCGACTTCCGAAAGCCGCGGCTCGTGCTCGGCGACACGCGCAAGATCCGAACGCACGTGCTGGAGCGTGCGCGAAAGCGACGGGCCGTCTTCGCCGCCGAGTTGCGCGAACGCGCCGTCGCAGGCGGCGATCAGCCCGGCGGCGTGCGCGTGACGACGGTGATCGGACAGGAGGCGCGCGATGGCCTCGGGCGCGAGCTCCTCGCGATCGAGCTCCGCGTGCTGGTGTTCGAGCCAGTCGATGCGGTCGGAGACGTCGCCCTGCGCGAGCAGCGTTTCGCGCTCGGCAAGCAACGCGCTCCAGCGGGCCGCGGCGGCTTCGACGGCGCGACGTTCGGCGTCGGTGCGGCCGAACGCGTCGAGCAGCGCGAGCTGGCTCGGGCGCGAAAGGAGCGCCTGGTGTTCGTGCTGGCCGTGGATCTCCACCAGCAACGCGGCCAGCTCGCCGAGCTGCCCCAGCGTCACCGGACGGCCGTTGACCCAGGCGCGCGAGCCGCCATCCGCGCGGATGACGCGACGGATCTGGCAGGCGTCGTCCTCGTCGAGTTCGTGCTCGCGGAGCCACACGGCGGCGAGCGGGACGTCGTCGAGGGTGAATTCGGCGGCCAGCTCGGCGCGGTCGGCGCCGTGGCGCACGACGCCGCTGTCGGCGCGCAAGCCGGAGATCAGGCCCAGCGCGTCGACCAGCAGCGACTTGCCCGCGCCGGTTTCGCCGGAGATGACGGTCAGGCCGGGACCGAAGGCCAGTTCGGCTTCGGTGACGACGGCGAATTGCTTGAGGGACAGGTGGACGAGCATCGGAGCGCGATTGTGCCCTGTGTGGGTTGCGGCTTGATAGCGGTG
>Ga0209676_1001921_pt1 | contig 16792 bp, 20 predicted proteins | sample AraplaCvi_mLB_r2_FD_184282 | JGI IMG/M metagenome (GOLD analysis project Ga0209676, IMG submission 184282) | Arabidopsis root microbial communities from North Carolina, USA - plate scrape MF_Cvi_mLB_r2 (SPAdes) (version 2) | ecosystem: Host-associated > Plants > Roots > Endosphere | place: USA...
CACGTCGGGCCAGCCGTCCACCGCCGCCCGCACGAACACCTTCATATCCGGATAGAAGACGTAGTGGTCGGTGGTCATCAGGTGCCAGTCGTCCGGCGCCGCCACCATCCAGGTCCGCGCCCCGCACGAGGCGGCGATATTGGTCCCGGCGATGCCCGGCCCCAGCACCACGTCGCAGGCCACCGACAGGGCCGCCACATCCTCCAGGTCGTCCTTCAGATTGATCGGCGGGGTCCAGATGAAGACTCCCGCGGCCTCGGCGGCCGCTAGGTCCTCGGACACGTCGCCGCACTGCAGGTTCACCATCACGCAGCCGGGCGTGCTCAGCACGGGCTCCCAGCGCTTGAAGCTGGAGGCGAACGTGGCCGCCCGCGACCCCGTCATGATCAGGCTGCGCCAGTGCAGGCCGACCTTCAGCCCCTGCGGCAGCTTGGCCAGCTCGCCCTTCCAGTAGTCCACCTTGGCCGGATCGGCGGCGATATAGCCGTGGTGGTCCGGGAAGGCCGCCAGGGTCGGCCGATACACCGCCATCAGGCTGGCCATCGGGACCCAGCAATCCAGCTTGGGCTCCAGCTCGTCGGCGAACGGGATATAGCGGGTCAGCCGCCCCTCCAGCCGCACCGCCTTGTGCCCGCCCACGATGGCCTTGGGGAAGCTGCGCTGGAACAGGCCGACCATCCGCGCCTCGACCGCCACATAGACTTGACCGTCCGGCCCCACGGCCTCGATGATGTCGTTCAGGCAGTTGGCGAACACCAGCTCGTCGGCGATGCCCTGCTCGCCCACCACCAGCACCCGCTGGCCGCGGATGTCCTGCGTCTTCGGGTCCCAGCGCGGCGCCTCGATATGCACATGCATGGCGTCGGGCAGGTTGGGGTCCAGCCGCGCCTCATAGGCCTCGAAGGCCTGCGGGATTCGCGCCTCGCCCATGCTCATGATGGCCAGCGCCATCTGCATCATGGCGATCTCATAGCCGCCCTCGGCGCCCGGCAGGGCCGCCTCCATGTCCTCGAAGGCCCCGGCGATGTCGCCCAGCGGCCGGCGCACATTGGCCCGGTTGTAGCGCGCCTTCGAGAAGGCCGGGTCCAGCCGCAGCGCCTCCTCGAAGAAGGTCAGGGCCTCATCCAGCCGCCCCTGGTCGTTCAGCACCGTGCCCAGGGTGTTCCACAGCACCGCGCTGTCGCCCACGATCTGCAGCAGCGGCCGCAGCAGCTCGATCGCGTCGCCGTAGCGGCTCTGGTCGCGCATCACGCAGGCCAGGTTGTTCGTCGCCTCGATATGCCCGGGATTGGCCGCCAGGAATTTGATCAGCAGCTTCTCGGCGATCTCCAGATAGCCCAGCCGCTGCGCCAGACGGCCCAGGTCGTGGGCGATGTCGGTGTGGTCGGGCAGCAGCTGCAGCGCCGCCTCATAGGCATTGATCGCCGCGCTGAACCGGTTCTGCTTCTCCTGGCAGATGGCCAGCACGTGCCAGGCCAGACCGTTGGTCTCGTCGATCTTCAGCGCGTCCAGCGCCCGCTGGGTGGCGCGGTCGAAGTCGTTCACCCGGATCGCCATCAGCGACAGCTTCAACAGTTCCAGCGCCTTGCGCTGGCTCTTCACCGAGCGCACGCCCGCCAGCGACTTCGACAGCCGGCTGAGGGCGGCGGGGGAGGCCGCGTCGCCCGCGATCCCCTGCGCGGACGGCGCCGGCGCGTGGGCGGGAAGGTCGTCGTTCGAGGCGGCGGCGGGCATGGGGAGGAGACTCGGTCGCGGGGTGATAGGCAATATGACGTCGTCGGCTCACAAGAGATGGTTAACCACGTCTGTTTAGCCTGCGTTGGCTCCCGGTTTTCTAGACCGTATGTCCGGGGCCTAACGGGGAAGCCGCCCATATGCCGCTCAAGCTGTCGCTCAAGCCTGGCGAGAAATTCGTCCTCAACGGCGCCGTCGTCCAGAACGGCGACCGCCGGGGCGTTCTGATTCTGCAGAACAAGGCCAGCGTCCTGCGTGAGAAGGACATCATGCAGCCCGAGGACGTGAACTCCCCGGCCAAGCGCATCTATTTCCCGGTCATGATGATGTACCTGGACGAGGCCGCCGCGCCCAAGGTCTACGACGAGTTTGCGATGCGCCTGACCCAGTTCATGGGCGCCACGCGCAATCCGGAAGCCCTCGCCGACTGCGTCGCCGCCTCGCGGCACGTGATGGCGCGCGAGTACTACAAGGCCCTGATGATGGCCCGCAAACTGGTGGATTACGAGGAAGATCTGGCGAATGTCGCTTCAGGCCTACAAGACCGCAACGACGCGGTCTGAGACCCCGCGCGAGGCCGAGTATCGGCTGTTCGGGCAGGTGACCCGGGCGCTGATGCACGCCTCGACCGTGGACGCCTCGGACATCGCGACCCGTATCGACGCCCTGGACTGGAACCGGCGCCTGTGGTCGACGCTCGCCACGGACTGCTCGAACCCGGACAACGCCATGGACATGCCGCTGCGGGCCCAGATCATCTCGATCAGCCTGTTCGTCGGCCGTCACTCCTCGGCGATCATGCGCGGCGAGGAAGACTTCGAAACCCTCATCGACATCAACAAGATGGTCATGCAGGGCCTGGCCGGAGCACCGGCGCAAGCGGCGTAACTTCCCTTCTCCCCTTGGGGGAGAAGGTGTCAGGCGAAGCCTGACGGATGAGGGGTAAGCCCGCCTCATCCCCGGTGTCAGTCCGGCATCCCCCTCATCCGACCCGCTCCGCGGGCCACCTTCTCCCCCGGAGGGAGAAGGACGGCGCACGCCCGGCCAAATCTGCCGACCGGCAGCCCGCGCCCCACACCCCTTCCATACAAATCAATCACTTGGACCGGCCCGGTCCTTGCGTGGGCGTGCGCGAACCAGAACCGGTTCTAAGGCCAGAAGGCCTTTCACAACCGACCAGAATGGAAGGAACTACCCGATGGTTATGTCGGTCAACACCAACGTGGGCGCGCAAGTCGCGCTCCAGAACCTGAACGCGACCAACGCCCAACTGGCGATCACGCAAAGCCGCATCAACACCGGCAAGAGCGTGGCGTCGGCCAAGGATAACGGCTCCATCTGGGCTATCGCTCAGGGTCAACGGGCCGATATCGGGGCGCTGAACGCGGTGAAACAGTCGATCGATCGCGGCGTCGCCGCTGTCGATGTGGCCCTGGCGGCGGGCGAGACGGTCTCTGACCTCTTGCTGCAGATGAAGGAGAAGGCTCTCGCGGCGACTGATGCGTCGCTCAAGACCGCGGCTCGCGCCGCTCTGAACGAGGACTTCAAGGCCCTCCGCGACCAGATCGCCTCCGTCACCACGAACGCTGATTTCAACGGGATCAACCTGCTGAAGACCGGCGCGGTGGGTTTCTCGGCTCTGGCCAACGCGCAAGGCACGGCGACCCTGACGGTCGGCGGTGAAGTCATGGCTCTGGGCAGCACGACCGTCTCGGTCGCGACGACGCAATCGATCGACACCCTGACCAAGGCGGCGGCCTCCCTGACGGCCGTTTCCAACTCCATCGACAAGGTCTCGGGCGCCCTGGCGCGTCTGGGCACCAAGTCGAAGGCGCTCTCCACCCACCTGACGTTCGTCGGCAAGCTGTCGGACGCTCTGGAAGCGGGTGTGGGCAACCTGGTCGATGCCGATCTGGCGAAGGAAAGCGCCAAGCTCCAGGCCCTGCAGACGAAGCAGCAGCTGGGGGTGCAGGCGCTGTCGATCGCCAACCAGACGCCGCAGCTGGTGCTCTCCCTGTTCAAGGGCTGATCACAACAGGTTCTCGCAGGCGCCGGAGAGGGACACCTCTCCGGCGTCTCGTGTTTCTGACTAGGAAAACAGGCCGGTGAACCACTGCCAGGCGTGCGGGACGATCCCCGTCAGCCAGTGCCAGACCGGCAGCAGGTACGGCGACACCCACTCCCAGGCCAGCCAAACCACGATCCCGCCGATGCACAGCAGGGCGATGGCGCACCAGGCGACCAGGATCGCCATCCCGTCGCGCTGCACCAGGCCGAAGCCGAACGCCACGATGATCAGCGACGGCACCAGATTCCCGCCCGGGATCGGCAGCACCAGAATGGTGCACAGGATGATGCAGGCGATGCCGATCAGCACCTCGGACACCTCGCTGGTCATGATCGACAGCCGGGGCCGCGACAGCCGCTCGACCTTGCGCAGGGGCTTCATCACCTTGGCGATGGCGACGCGATAGCCTTCGCGGTCGATGCTGCTCTTCAGCGCCCAGCGCGGCAGCCACAGCTGGTCGCGGCGGATGACCAGCTGGAAGGCGATCAGCAGGATCGGCGCGCCCAGGATGGTGGTCGACCCGGGCACCGCCCCGATCACCGCGCTCACCAGCCCCAGGAACAGCATCAGGGCGCCGAAGCCGCGCTCGCCGAATGCATTAGTCAGCTCGCCGAGGTACAGCTTGGGGTCATCCTTGGCCCCGATGTCCTCGATCACCTGCGAGAAGGGGCGGGTGTCGGCCTGATAGTCGTAGTCGGGCATATCGGCGACGGGCGATCCGGGTGCGAGAGAGTCGATCTAGGCACGGCTTTGCCGTTACGCCACTTAACAAACGTCCATGCGACGAACCCAGTTCAGAAGATATGCCCGATCCAGCGCATCGCGTGCTCCACGCTGGCCACGATCAGGGTCCAGGCCAGGAACAACACCGCCACCGTCGCCCCCGTCAGCACCCAGCCGATCAGGGCCGCCAGCCCGTCCCGCTGCATGACGCCCAACGAGAAGAAGCCGATCGCTACGGCCGGCAGCAGGTTTCCGCCCCACACCGGCAGCACCAAGACCACGGACAGAAAGACGCAGGCCAGGCCGATCAGTCCCTGGCCCAGTCCGCCGGTCATGAAATATAGCCGCGGCCGCGCCAGCTTCTCGGTCAGGTGCAGCGGCTTCCTGAACCGTCCGCTCAGCTTGCGGAAGGTGGCCCGGTCGACCGAGATCCGCTCCAGCCAGCGCGGAACCCACAGACTGTCCCGTCCCAGCGCCAGCTCCATAGACAGCAGCAACAGCGGCGCCCCCGTCAGCGTCGTCCCGCCCGGCGGCCACGGCAGCATGTTGATCAGGGCGAAGAAGAACATCACGGGCCCGAAGCCCCGGTCCCCGAACGCCTCCACGATCTCGCCCAGGCACAGCTTCTGGCCCGTCCGCGCGCCCAGCGTCTCCACCACGTCCGAAAACGCGCGCGGCCGCCCGGTGGAGGTCTCGGTCAGGGTCATGGGGCGAGGGTAGGGGGTGATGATGACAGCGTCGATGGCGGAGGGCCTCCTGCTCGGATGCCGCCCGGACCGTGGTTCGTGGTTGGTGGTTCGTGGCGGCCGCTGAAGGGTTGGTTCCAGGGTAGGCCCAGACGGTGACGCATCGAACCACCAAACACGAACCACGAACCACGAGCCGGGCTCGGACCCCACCGAAGGGGGCGCTCACTCGCACCGCTGGGATGACGGCAGCAGAGGGGGAGCCCTAGTCCTTCACGTGCTCCGGCTTCCCCTTGCGCTTGGTGTGCGCGAATTCCTCAAGCTGCTTCTCGGTCATCGATTCGACCATCGACTTCGAGGCGCCCTTGAGCTTCGACTTCGGCGTCTCCCCGCGCTTGGCGGACAAGGCGGCTCCGGCGGCTTTCTGCTGGGCGGCGGATACGGCGGGCATGGGCAGTCTCCTTATCAGACAGGGAGCAAACCCGAGCCTAGTTCGCGGGTTCCGCCAGTATCACCGGGGCCACTGACGTACTGATGCCGCCACGGCCTCTTGGGACGTCCGCGCCCTGCGTCGTCGCCAGGCCCATGACGAACAGCACCAGCGCGCCGACTTGGGCGGTCCGGCAGATCATCAGCAGCCGGCGCAACCGCTTCCGGTCCGCCGGGATGGGGGTGAACCAGATCAGCTTGCCGGCCTTCCAGCTGTTCGTCCGGCCTGCCAGCAGGTCCGGCACGGTCGTCTTGACCACGCCGCGCGCCTCAAGCGCTCGCAGCTTCGGCCACGCGGCGTAGGCCGACAGGGTCGCCACGCCGCCGCAGGCCACCGCGCCCGCCAACAGGAGCTGGAACGGCGCCATCAGCCCAGCAGTTCGCGCCCGATCAGGAAGCGCCGGATCTCATTGGTCCCGGCGCCGATGTCGTACAGCTTGGCGTCCCGGACCAGGCGTTCCACCGGCCATTCCTTGGTGTAGCCGGCGCCGCCCAGGGCCTGCACGGCCTCCAGCGACACCTTCACCGCATTCTCGGACGCCAGCAGGATCGCGCCGGCCGCGTCATAGCGGGTCGTCTTGCCGGCGTCGCAGGCGCGGGCCACGGCGTAGACGTAGGCGCGGGCCGAATTCAGGGCCACGTACATGTCGGCCACCTTGGCCTGCATCAGCTGGAAGCTGCCGATGGCCTTGCCGAACTGCTTGCGCTCGCGAACGTAGGGTAGGACCACGTCCAGCGCCGCCTGCATGATCCCCAGCGGGCCGCCCGACAGCACCGTCCGCTCATAGTCCAGGCCGCTCATCAGCACCCCGGCGCCGCCGCCGACCGGACCCATGACGTTCTCTTCCGGGACCTCGCAGTCCTCGAACACCAGCTCCGCCGTGTCCGAGCCGCGCATGCCCATCTTGTCCAGCTTCTTGGAGACGCTGAACCCCTTCATCCCCTTCTCGATCAGGAAGGTGGTCACCCCGCCGTTGCCCTCGCCCGTGCGGGCGTAGACCACCAGGGTGTCGGCGGTCGGGGAGTTGGTGATCCAGAACTTGGTGCCGTTCAGGACGTAGCGGTCGCCCTTCTTCTCGGCCCGGGTCCGCATCGACATGACGTCCGAGCCCGACCCGGCCTCCGACATCGCCAGCGACCCCAGATGCTCGCCCGAGATCAGCTTGGGCAGGTATTTCTGCTTCTGCTCGGCATTGCCCCAGCGGCTGATCTGGTTGACGCACAGATTGGAGTGGGCGCCGTAGCTCAGCCCGATCGAGGCCGAGGCGCGCGACACTTCTTCCATCGCCACCACGTGCTCGAGGTAGCCCATGCCCAGGCCGCCGTATTCCTCGGCGGCGGTGATGCCGTGCAGACCCAGCTCGCCCATCTCGGGCCACAGGTCGCGGGCGAATTTGTTGGTCTCATCGATCTCGGCGGCGCGCGGCGCCAGCCGGTCGGCGGCCCAGCGGGCGGTGGTGTCGCGGATGGCGTCAGCGTTTTCGCCGAGGCCGAATTCCATGGATTGGGGCGCGAAGGGAATGCTCATGCAGGCGGGTTAGCACCATTCCCCGCCCGAGCGAAAGCACCAGGGCGACGCCCTGCGAAGCCCCTCGACGAAGCAGGGTCAGTCCCCCTTCGTCGCCCGTCCGTACAGGTTCCAGGCCGACACCCCCACGCAGATCACGCCGATCAGGGCCAGGACCCAGGCGATCACCGTGAACTCGTTCATCGGCAGGGGATCGTCCACCGCCCGGCGGAAGGCGGCCGCCGACACGGCGCAGGACAGCAGGCCCAGCCCGCCCATGATCATATAGGGCCCGGCCTCGACCCAGACCCGGCGCTTGGGCGCGGGCTCGACCTCGTGGCGGAGCACCGCCAACGGCGGCTCTTCCTCGAACAGCACCGTCTCTTCTTCCACCGGCGCGGCGCGCTCCTCGGCGGGCCAGGCGGCGCGGGCGGGCTCGGCGAAATCAGCCTCCACCGCGGGCGTCAGCTCCAGCGGCGGGAAGGCCGAGGGCGCGGCGGCGGCGAAGACGGGCGCGGGCGGGAAGACCGGCACATGCACCGGCGGCGCGGGCGTCTCGGCCACGGCCTCAACCGGCGTCTCGGGCTCGACCGGAGCCTCGGGCTCGGCGGGCGTTTCCGGCGCGACCGGAATCTCCGGCTCGGGCGGCACGACGGGTTCGGGCGTCGGCTCTGGCTGAACCTCGGGCTCCGGCTCCGGCTCCGGCTCGACCGGCTCGGCCGGCGGGAAGCCCGGCAGCGGGCCGACGATGGAGGCGGAATAGGGCGAGTAGCGCTGAGCCAGGGCGGCGGCGGGCGGCGCCACAGCGGTCGACCAGCCCTGCACCTGCGGCTGCCACACATCGGGCAGGGGCAGGGGGCGCGTCGGCTCCGGCGCGGCTTCGGGCTCCGGCGTCTCGGTTACGGGTTCAGCGTGCGTCTCGCCCAGCAGCGAGGCCACAGCGGCGGCGCGGCTCAGGGCCGGATCCGGCTCCGGCGCGGGCGCCTCTTGCACCGGCGGCGGCGGCAGGGGGGCGGCCAGCAGCTCGGCCAGCAGCACCGGCGACGCCGGATCGGCCACGAACAGGGCGCGCTCGGCGGCCCGGCGGCGCAGGGCGCTGTCTGGCGATTGCGTCTCGGGCCAGCCGACCAGGGCGTCCGCCGCCTCACCGGCATGGCCCGCGTTCAGCCGCGCCCGCACGTCCGAGCCCAGGAAGCGCTCCACCCCCACTGACACGGCGAAACTGGCCAGGGCGTCGAACTGGTGCTGGTTCAGCGCCACGCCGACGTCGTCGTTCAGCGCCTTCACCACCGGCATCAGGTCGTATTGCAGCAGCAGTTCGGCGTCCTGCTCGCCAACCGTCAGCCCCTCGCGGGCCGAGGCGGTGTGGCCGTAGCCGATCACCCAGCGGCCGTCATCGCGCATCACGGCGCGCGGCCGGAAGCTCTCGAAGCTCTTGATGAGCACGATCCCCGCGCGGGAGACCTTCAGACGGGGCCTGTTCGTGTCGGACACAGGGTTCTTGTTCCAGATCGGGACGGACGCTTTCGCTTACCGGGGGAACCCGCAAGCGCCGCGCCACACCGTCGTCGTCACATCAGGACGATCGTCGCCAGGCCCAGGAAGATCAGGAAGCCGAAGAAATCGGTCGTCGCTGTGACAAACACCGCCGAAGACACCGCCGGGTCGAATTTGAACTTCGACAGCGTCAGGGGCGTCAGCACCCCGATGCTGGCCGCGACCAGCAGGTTCAGCACCATCGAGGCCGCGATCACCAGCCCGATCCGCCAGTCCTCGTCGCGGAACCACAGGGCCGTTGCGATTCCGATCAGCGGCGCCAGCACCAGGCCGTTGGCCAGCCCCACGATCAGCTCGCGCCAGAAGGTGCGCGGCGCGTTCGAGCTGTTCAGCTCGCGGGTCGCCAGGGCGCGCACCGTCACCGTCAGCGCCTGCGTCCCCGCATTGCCGCCGATGGCCGACACGATGGGCATCAGGATGGCCAGGGCCACGATGTGCTGGATGGTCCCCTCGAACCAGCCGATGACGCTGGCCCCCAGGGTCGCCGTCGCCAGGTTGATCGCCAGCCAGGGCACGCGGCCGCGCACGATCTCCGGCACGGACGAGCCGCGATCCTCGTCGGCCACACCGGCCAGGCGCAGGATGTCCTCGCGGTTCTCTTCCTGGATGATGTTGACGATGTCATCGACGGTGATCTGGCCCACCAGCCGGCCCGCCGCGTCGATGACGGGCGCCGAGATCAGGTGGTATTTCTCGAAGATGTAGGCGACCTCTTCCTGGTCCTGATCTACGGTGATCTCGTTGATCGGCTCCATGACCTCGGTCAGGGACATGGCGCGCGGGCTGCGCAGCAGCTGGCTGACCGGCACGCCGCCGACGGGCCGGTTGTGCGGATCGACCACATAGATGTCGAAGAACAGCTCGGGCAGCTCCTCGCCCTGCTTGCGGATGTGGTCGATGGTGTCGCCGACGTTCCAGAACTGCGGCGCGGCCATCACCTCGCGCTGCATCAGGCGGCCGGCGGAGTCCTCTTCGTACCCCAGCGAGCTTTCGATCGCGGCGCGGTCGACCTCGGGCATGGCCGCCAGCACCTTCTCGCGCTGGTCGTCCTCCAGGTCCTCGACCACGGCGGCGGCGTCGTCGGAGTCCAGCTCCTGCAGCGCCTCGGCCAGGGTCCCGTGCGGCACCCGCTCCAGCACCTCTTCCCGGATGCCGTCGTCCAGCTCAGGCAGGGTCTCGGCCAGCAGGTCGGCGGGCAGCCACAGCACCACCACCGCCCGATGTTCGGCGGTCAGGAAGCCCATCAGGTCGGCCACGTCGGCGGGGTGCAGGTCTTCCAGCAGCGACCGCAGCTTCATGCCGTCGCCGTCATCGGCGGCGTCGACCACCTTCTCCACGAAGCCGGCCGTCAGGACATAGTCCTCGTCCAGGGCGATGTGTTCGATGTCGTCGTCTTCGGCGGGCGAATGAGGGGCGGTTGCGGTGGTGCTCACGCTGCGGCCTCCCTCAGTGTTCAGTAGTCAGCCTTAGCCGATGATTCGCCCTTGGGAAGGATAAAACCCTCCCGTCTGAAGTGGTGGCCTGTCCCCCTTGGTAGGGAGGGACCCTTGGCCAATATCGAATGGTGCGGTCGAGAAGACTCGAACTTCCACGGGTTGCCCCACAGCGACCTCAACGCTGCGCGTCTACCAATTCCGCCACGACCGCTCGCATCGGAGGGCGGCGGATAGCGCAGGTCGGGGGGAAAGGGAAGGGGAAACGCGAGGCGGGCGGCGAGCGGCGTTCCAAGGTTGAGCCGGGCTTGAGCGCGTGTTCATCTGCGGCATGGCCAAGCTGATCAAAACGGCCCGGCGGACAGCGGGGCTCTGGGCGACGGGACTGATGGTCCTGGCGACCGGCTGCGTTTCCGCGCCGGTCCCGCGCACCGACGGCGTCGTGCTGCTCGAAGGGGTGGTCCTGGGCATGAGCGACGGTCCGGACTTTCCGGATGCGCCGGGCGAGGTTCGCCTCGGCGGGCTTTTCGACGTCCGGCTGAGTGTCCGCCGGACCTGGATTGGCGCCGCGCCCACACGGCCGGTCGTTGTCCGCATCCCGATGAGCGGTCGTCTGATCGACGATGGACGCGGCAAGAGGCTCTACGTTCTCGCGCGTCCGTCCGCGGAAGGGGTGCTGGTCGGTGCCGACTGGGGTTGGAGCCGCGACGGGCTGTGCGTCTCCGCGAACGCGGCGGAGCGGTTGGGGGTGGCAGAGGAAGTGGCCCGACTGCGTAGCAGCCGCTGCGTCTAGGCCGTCAAGCCGCCCCGGCCATGAAGTCGTAGACGTCCGCCGCGCGCGTCACGGTGATGGCGATGCGATCCTCCCGGATCTCGATCTCACCTCTGGCCACCGGGTGATTGTTCGCCAGAATCCAAACCTCATCGTGTTCGGAAGCGTCCAAGGGAATGACAGCGCCCCGGCCCATCCGCAGCAGCTGGCTCATGGGCAGCACGGATCGCCCCAGGACGACCGAGATCTCGACATCAACAGCTTCGATCTGGCTCAAGGGGGACTCGGATACTGAAAAGGACAGGGCGGGGTGGTCTTGCATGGGGCTCCCGATCCCCACATTGGGGGCATCATGCTTTCCCAGTCCTTAAGCTCGGCCTCAGCGAAACTCCTGCGTCCCGACGGCAAACCCGTCGAGTGGGCGCGGTCGGACGGCTACGTCGACTACCCCGCCGCCGTCGAAGCCATGGAGGCCCGCGCCGCCGCCATCGCGGCTGGCGAGGCCCCCGAGCTGATCTGGCTGCTGGAGCATCCGCCCCTCTACACGGCGGGCGTCTCCTCGAAGGACGACGACCTGCTCGACGCCGGCCGCTTCCCGGTCCACCGCAGCGGGCGGGGCGGCCAGTTCACCTACCACGGCCCTGGCCAGCGCGTGGCCTATGTGATGCTGGACCTGAACGCGCGCGGCAGGGACGTCCGCGCCTTCGTCCGCGCCCTGGAGCAATGGATCATCGGCGCCCTGGCCGAGTTCAACGTCCCCGCCGACGTCCGCGACGGCCGCGTCGGCGTCTGGGTCGAACGGAAAGGCCCCGGCTGGTCCCGCGAGGACAAGATCGCCGCCATCGGCGTCAAGGTCCGCAAATGGGTCAGCTTCCACGGCATCAGCCTGAACGTCGAACCCGACCTGGACCACTTCGGCGGCATCGTCCCCTGCGGCATCCAGGAGCATGGCGTCACCAGCCTGGTCGACCTCGGGGTCCCGGCGACCATGGACGAGGCGGACGAGGCGCTGAAGGTCAGCTTCCGGCGGGTGTTCGGGGACGTGGAGGCGGGGCGGGCGCCGGTTTAGGCGGCCAGCGCAGTATGGGAAGAGGCGTTCATGGCCTCACCCTAGATCCAGCAGCCTGCCAGCGACATCGTCGCCACGAGGGCCCACATCAGCGTCGGCGGGCACAGGGCCACGGCCAGACCCGCGACGAACCGCCGATAGCCTCGCGCGCGGACGAGCAGGACGGTGGCGATCAGAACATCCAGCCCCGCCAACCAGAACGGGGCGTCATTCAGCGGCCGCTCGACGCAACTTCCCGGCGGCAGGCCGAACAGCGCCTGCAACAGCACGACGACCGCCAACGGCGCGGCCAGCACCAGCGCGAACCAAAGGTAGGGCCGGACGACCGGCTTTCGCCACGGATAACCCCACGCCGCTATGGGCAAGCCGACGAGGGCGGGGAAGAGGAGGAGAGCGACGTAAAGGAGCATCCGGGGAACGGTGAAGCTGATTTCCTCGCGAGGCAACGCCAGGAATTCGGGCGCCGTTGTTGCGTCCGTCGCCGGGTTGCGCATCATCCCCGAATGGCCACGCCGACCCGAAATCCGACCGATGCGCTGATCAGGAATGGCGCAAGCCCTCCGCTCGGGATTACTCCTCAGCCCGCGGCGCGCTCGTGGGCGTGACACCGGAGTTGAAGCGTCGTCTCTGGCTTGTTGTCATCGGCCTGGCGGTCGCGGCCGTCCTTTGCGCCGGGCTCGGCGGGATGATCGATGCGCCGGCCCGAACGGTGCTGGGCGCCGGCGCGCTGTTCTGTCTGGTCATCCTGATTCTGCCCGCGATGTTTGTCGTCGGCGACCAGGGCTTCTGGATCGGCGGTCACGTCTCGGCGGGGTGGGGCGCCGTCGCGGGCGTCTGCGGCAACCTGTTCTTCCCCGAGGATGGCGGCCTTGCGGTGCTGCCCTTTCATGCCCTGGCGGGCGCCGCCTTCGGCTTTGGAGTCTTCTGGCTCAGCGTCCTCATCGCCCAGTTCCGTGGCCTCCTCGATTGAGGTCGTTCTGGTCCTCGTGAATCGCGATGACGCTTCGCCGTCCCCCGGCTATCTTCGGTCATGGCCCTCGCCCTGACCGTTCTCCTCCTCGCCCTGCCGGCGCCTCAGGCCACGCCGTTGCTGCCTGAGCGGCTGGTGACGATCAGCGTCGCCGAAGACCGGATCTATACGCTGGCCCATGAGATCGTGATCCAGGCCGATCCGCCCGTCGCGGCCCGCACCACCGCTGAGCTGGAGGGGCGGACCTGGCGCGCCATCCGCACCTCGGCCAGGGGCGTGGAGACCATCACCTCGGACGACTGCCCGGCTCTTCGCGCCGTCGCCCTGTCCTTCGCCGATCTGCCCGCCGTTCCCGTCAGCCCGATGGCGTCGCGCGTGTTCGGTCCGCACGACCTGCTGCCGCCGACCCGCAAGGACGGCTACGCCACCCGCCTGTCCTTCGCCACCCGAACCGCCGACGGCTCCTGGGCCCAGATCCAGATCGACGGCGGCAACGCCTACGCCGAATGGGGTCATGCGGCGGTCAGCGCCCTGGTCGCCTGCTGGTCGCCGCTGACGCCGTGATGTGGGATCGTCTTCGACCTCCGTCCACGGCGGCATGCACATGACCGAGCCGCGCAACTCCTATTTCTGGCCGGTCGTCTTCGGCCTGTCGGTCGGCGCCCTGATCTTTTCCGGGTTCGGCGGCCTGGTTGAGGGGAAGGCGCACGTCCTGTTCGGCGCGGGCGCGGTCTTCTGTCTGATGATGCTGATCGTGCCCGCCATCTTCGCCGGCACCAACCAGTCGCTCACGGTTGAAAGCGGCATCGCGGCCATCGGCGGCGTCCTCCTGGGCATCTGCGGCCATCTGTATTTTGTCGCGGACGGCCGGCTGTCCGGTATGGCGGGTCATGCCGTCCTCGGCGGAGTGGGGGGCTACATGGCCTACTGGGGCTCGCTCCTGCGATACGGAGGACTGTTTCGAGGCGACTGACGCCTTGACCGGGAGGGCCGCTCGCCTCAGTCACGCCGTCCAGCCGCCGTCGATGGTCAGGCTGGCGCCGGTCATGTAGCCGGCGTCGGGACCGGCCAGCCAGGACACCAGGCCGCCGATCTCTTCCGGCTTGCCGATCCGGCCCAGCGGCAGGCGGGGGCGGATCACGTCCATCAGGTCGGCGGTCATGTCGGTCTCGATCGGGCCGGGCTGCACGTTGTTGATGGTGATGGCGCGCGGGGCGAAGTCCCGGGACGCGGCGCGCACCAGCTGGGCCACCGCCGCCTTGGTCATGGCGTAGACGCTGGAGCCGGCGCCGCCCACGTGTCCGGCGGTGTTGCTGCCGATGGTGATGATCCGACCGCCGTCGATCAGATGCGGCGCGGCGTGTTGGATGGCGGCGAAGACGCCCCGGATGTTCACCGCGACCATCCGATCAAAGTCCGCCAGCGGGAAGGCGTCGATCAGCCCGCCCTTCAGCACCCCGGCGTTGACCACCAGAACCCCGATGGCCCCGAACCGGGCGACCGCGGCCTCGACCGCCGCCCGGATCGCCTCGGCGTCGGCGCTGTCGGCCTGGATCGCCAGGGAGCGCCCCCCGGCCTCTTCGATCTCGTCCGCCAGGGCGGCGGCCTTGTCGGCGGCCTGGGCGTAGGTGAAGGCGACCGGTCGGCCCTCGGCGGCCAGGCGGCGAACGATGGCGGCGCCCATGCCGCGCGAGCCGCCCAAGACCAGGGCGGGAGAGGTGGAGCTGTAGTCGGACATCAGGATCTCTTTCTTGACTGATTGGTCCGGAATGAATGGTGATTGTGGATCGCTCGGTCAATAACAATCTTGACTGATCAGTCAGAATTCGTGAGAAGGGCGTATGGGAAGACCCGCTGAGTTCGACCGCGACGACGCGGTCCAGGCCGCCATTCGGGTGTTCGCGCGCCATGGGTTCGCGGCGGCCTCGACCACCGACCTGCTGGACGGCATGGGGATCGGGCGCCAGAGCCTGTACGGCGCGTTCGGCGACAAGCGCGGCCTCTTCCTGGAGGCGCTCGAGCGCTACTCCGAACGCTCCCTTGCCCGGATGCGGGCCGCCATGGAGGCGCAGGGCTCGGCGCCCGCCGCGCTGGAAGCCGCCCTGCTGATTGACCTCGGCTGCGGCGCGGACGTGGAGAGCGGCTGCCTGGGCGTCGGCTCGATCGCCGAGTTCGGCCGCTCGGACGCCGACATCAACGCCCTGGGTGATCGGGCGGGGACAGCGGTGGTCGCCCTGTTCGCCGACCGGGTCCGCGCCGGCGTGGCGGCGGGGGAGCTCCGCGCCGACCTCGATCCGGACGCCGTCGGCCGCATGCTGCTGAGCCTGAAGTCCGGCCTGAAGGTCGCCGCGCGCGGCGGTGCGAGCGAGCCGGAGGTTCGGGAAAGCGCCCGCCTGGTGCTCCGCGGCCTGTCGCGGGAATAGCGCCCGGCGACGCCGTTGCATTCGGATAACGCTCGACTTTCTTTGCGGCGCCGCTGAAACCCGGCTCGTCCGGGCGGCTTCCTTAAGCATGCCGCCGCTGAAGAACCTGTCCCAAGTCCATGCCGAACTGTCCGGTCTGATCGCCGAGGCGGTGGTCGAGCCGGACCTGCAACGGCGGCAGGGTCTGCTGGTCCTGGCCGACCACTGGTCCGACATCCTGAGGCGCCGGCGCGAGGCCGACGCCCGCAACGCCACGCCCGCGCGCTAGGCCGCCCCGCCCAGCGCCTCGATCAGCACGCCCATGTTCTTGATGTAGTCGCCGGTCGACACGCCCATGACCGGGAAGTCGGTGATGTAGGGCGAGGTGTCCGAGGCGTCGCCGACGCGGGTGATCCGGTACTCGCCCGGCGCCACCACGGGCGAGCCGTCGCCGATATAGGGGTTGCTGACCGCCTTCAGCGGCGTCGGCCAGTAACCCCGGTCGTTCAGCGACGCGACCAGGCCCGCGATCACCGGCGGCTCGGCCGGCGGGCGGCGGCCGTCGCTGGTCATGTCCGACACCGAGATGTCCTGAAGGGTGAAGTAGCGGGGCAGGGGCACCGTCCCCCGCGCCGCCAGCAGGGGCGAACCCTCGCGCGCCTGTTCCGGCGTTAGGGCCATCAGTCGCGCATACTCGGTGCGCATCCGCGCGACGTTGACCGCCCGGAAGGAGCTGTAGTGGATCACCGTGTCGTTCGGATCGCCGTCCACATAGTAGGCGCCGTTGACGACGTTGGACCCGCGCCGGTGCACGTACAGCGGCCGGTTCGTCCCCGGCTGGATGAAGGTCGGATGGGTGCGCCCGTCCCGCTGCAGCCGCTGCGGCAGGCGCACGCTCTCCAGCCAGTCCATCGCCTCGGGCACGCGCGCCAGGTATTTCCGGTCGCCGGTCAGGCGATAGAAGCTGAACAGCTGTTCGATATTGGTGGCGGTGGTGTGGGTGGCGTAGGCCTCGGGCTCATAGGTCCGGGCGGCCACGGGCTTCAGCGTCACGGCGTCGTGCTGCAGGCCCCAGCCCGCCTGCGGCGCCGGCTGCTGGCAGGCCAGGAAACAGTCCATCGCCCGCCGGATCGGATCGTCCAGCCGCCGGTCGTTCAGGGTCTGGCGGCAGAAGATCAGGAACTTGATGTTCTCGCCCGCCACATCGTCGTTGAAGGTGATGCAGCCGGTGTAGTCGGCTTGGCCGTGCAGGCCCGCGTCGTGACTCAGCGGATAGCGCTGGGGCCAGCCGCCGTTGGCGTACTGGCTGTCCAGAACGAAGCCGATGGCCTTGTCCAGCGGCCCCCGCCACTCCCGCTCGCGTTTCTCCAGATACAGAGATC